>Ga0160475_100302_pt1 | contig 27268 bp, 24 predicted proteins | sample HID1975M_E11MG_FD_108254 | JGI IMG/M metagenome (GOLD analysis project Ga0160475, IMG submission 108254) | Enriched soil microbial communities from UW Madison campus, WI, USA - HID1975M_E11 MG | ecosystem: Environmental > Terrestrial > Soil > Unclassified | place: USA: Madison, Wisconsin... | reverse complement strand
TTGAATTTTTCAGAATAAAGAATATAAACTACAAATTCTTCCATAATAATAAATGCTATAAACGAAAAAAACACCAACTTTTTCAAGTGGTGTTTTTTACTTAGTAGCGGGAACAGGACTCGAACCTGTGACCTTCGGGTTATGAGCCCGACGAGCTGCCTACTGCTCTATCCCGCGATGTTTCGGGTGCAAAGATACACACTAAATGTGGTTTTGCAAGTTATTTTTGTGTTTTATTTTTCTGAACAGCTGAAAAATGTGATTTTTGTTAGACTTTATAATCTAATAATTCCTCGTAAACATTTCCGTTTAAGCCTAGTAGCAAACCAAAAGCAGGCTCGGTTTTTATGCCACTTTCTTTTAATTTAATGATTTCTAATCGGAAGTTTTCGTCTTTAGAATGGAGAATTTGAGCTTCAACAAGCATATGTATGTAACCATTTTGTTGTTGAGTTGGAATATTCTGTCCGAAAATTTCAATTTCAAAACCATCAATATGAAAGTTTCCAATAACAGATTCTTGATTATTTATTACATTTTCGTGAATGGTAAAATTGCTTTCTTTTGAGAATAAATCTTTAATCGTTTCAATGAATTCCGACTTGTCATTCCAATAACAGATAATATCCAAATCGCTATTTTCTATGTCGATATTTATCGGAATTGTGCCAACTAAAATAGGATCAAAAGTTGAAAGATTTTCTAAAACTTTGTGTTTTGTTAAAATCGCAAATGCCAATTGCTGTTTCTGATTTCCTTTTTTTAAATAAGAAATGTCCGTGAAATCAATCATTTATTACTTTTTATAATTTTTCTCTTCTTTAATTTCTTGTTCCAATCGTTTATTGATGTCAATTTTAGCATTCGTAAAAACAAAAATTGTTGTTCCGTATTCTCTCGAATATTTATTAGTAATCTGACCGCCAATTATTGCAGTTTCAAAATAAGGAGAAGTTTCTTTAAGTTCCTCATTTTCTTCGTCAAATTCTTTTACACGAATCAAGTTTTTGTATTGAATTTTGAGATTGAACCAATTTACATAATCGGCGTTAAAAGAAACAGCTTTAATTCCTTTTTTAGAATAATAATTAATCGCGCCAGCTTGTCCGTAATTATCGCAAATTACAATGGTTTCTTTTTGATTCGGAATCAAAGCGAACAAAGAATCTGTTTTTCTTGCCAATTCTTTCCAACCCAACATATCGGCAAAATCTTGCGGCAATTGATGATCTTTTCCGTCTTCCCAACGCAACATTCCTAGTTTTTGGTATTTTTCAGAATGTGCAACCATATACTCCGGACTTTTATTTGGAAAAACAATATCGTACATCGGAATAAAAAATAAAATCGGAAGTGCAATAAAAACCGGTTTTAGATAGCGTTTCCAGCCTTCGTTCAAAACTTCAGACAAAAAAACAGCACCGAAAGCAATATAAATCGGATACAAACCAATTACATAATAGGCTTTTGCTTTGAAGTATATAAAAATGAAAAGAGTAAAAACAAACGAAGCAAAAAAGACTTGAAATTTTTTAAGAGGCTTATAAAAAATAACGGCATAAAGTCCAGCTAAAATGACCAACAAACCGCCAATAAAAAAGAGAATCTGTTCTTTTATAAAACTTGCTAAATCAACATTTATCAATTGTGTTTCTGCCAATTCTCTCATATGATGCACAATAGGAAACTGATTTCTGTATTGCCAAACGAGATTGGGTAGAATGAGCATTAAACCGAAAATTAAAGCAAAATAAAATTGCTTTTTTATGAGCATTTTTCGCTGGCTAGAAAGTATAATGGCAGGAAATAATCCGAATAGTAAAAAGACGATGTTGTATTTGTTTAAAAACCCGAAAGCAAAAATAATAGCCCCAAAATAAATCCATTTTGTGTCTTCGGAAATAATGTATCTAATTAGAACATAATAAACCGCAGTCCAACACAAAACATCTAAAGAATTGGGCTGATATAATGTATTAAGGCGCAATAAACACGAAAATAAAACACATAAAGCGCCTAGAATTAAAGCGTAAAGATTTCCTTTTAAAAGCTCAATTGTTTTCCAGACAAGCAAAAGAGTCAATGCGCCAAATAGAGCAGGGAAGAATTTGATCCAGAAAACAGAGTTTCCAAGCAACAAAATAATACAAGAAAACCATGAAGTTACAGGCGGAACCGACAGAAATCCCCAAGCGGTGTGATGGGCTTGATCTAAATGCAGATATTCGTCTCGCTGTAAATCGTATTCGGGACTAATTAAAACATATTGCAAAATAAATTTTAAAACAATAAACCCGATTAAAATCAGTGTTTTTTTGGTCATGAAGTGTTTGGTTTTGAGGTAAGTCGTTTCAAGTCAGTTTAATGTTGTTACGAATATAAGATTTATTTTAATGTGAAAAACGTTGGCAACGTTGTTGAAACAAATAAAAAAGCTCCAGATTTCTCTGAAGCTTTTGTGAATTTTTATTCTTCTGTTGCCGTTTCAAATTCCATGTGATCGACAATTTCTTCGTCTGGTCTTTCTGGTTTAGAAGCTTTTAAAGCATTAAATCTTTCCAGCATTTCTGTTTCGCCTTCTTCGCCGCTGAAATAAGGAAAAACATCCATAATTGGCGATTCTGAAATTGCAGGAATCGAATATTCGCCCATTGTATTTTTCATTACATGAATCGTATTGTCAAAAGCCTCACGAACATCATTTGCTTGAATAAGCATATACATACTCGTTTTGCGTTCTTTACCGCTTTCTTCATCGTAAGCAATTAAAGAAACTTTAGACTTAAACCATCTGTCTGCATTCTCAAACGGATGAATTTCGGCATAATTCGCAACTTTTATATTCGTGATTTTAAATTCTTCACTAATATAAGCTGCCATTTCTTCGTTGATTCTTTTTTCAGCTTCCGTATAAGACAAAGCATCAACCAAATAGGGTTCTGTTAATACTTTTTGTCCGCCAGTTTCGTCTGTTTTTCTATATTTTACTTTGCATTCGTACCAAACTACACTCATCTTCTTATAAATTTTAAGGATGCCAAAGATAAATTTTACAGGAAAATAAATAGTTAAATCTTCAAATAGATATTCACAATTTTGATTGCTTTTTGGTAATGTTTTGAGATTGTGAAAGTTGTGTTTTTTTATTCGAAATGTTTTGTAATCGTATTCATTCCTTTTTAATTATAAAAAAATAAAACTTTTTTTTGCTTGTAAATAATTGTTTTTCAATGTTTTATTTTTTGTGAATTTAAAACTTTAAAAAAAATGAATTTTCCTCAAAACCAAACTTTCAAAATGTACGTAAGTGTGGGAATACAGTGGTTGGGAATGAGGCAAATTCAAAAGATAGTAGTTTTTGGAAGAACAGAATCTTACCGCATTCCTAGCCATTGTTTTTTATAATTTGACCACAGTAATTTATGACAGGAAAATTAAACGCTCAAAAGTTAAAAGAGACTTTAAATTATCTGGAAAGCAAACAGCGCGAATTAAAAAGGCAATCAAATACCGATACGCGCAGTCTGGAATCGATGATAAAATATTTGAAAAAAGATATGATTGATCAATATAATTTAACAGATCATCATTTGACGATAAAACAAGAAATGAAGAATACTGAAGCTTTTATCGAGCACGTAAACAGCATTATCGAAATCAATTTTTAAAACCACTTTTTATAGTCGAATTTTACTTTTATTCTAGCTTAAATTTTTCGTTTTTGCAGTCCAAAATTAGTTTGTGATTGAGAAAAAGTTTGTTTCCAATCATTCCCTGCATTCTGGAACGCTTCATTAAGAATTTTTGCAATTCTGATGTGCCTTCAATATACGTTACTTCCGAAAGGTTTAATTTTAAATTTCCGAATTGGATTTGCTTTTTCGCGGAAGCGGTAAAAATAGACAGCGTATTTCCCCACGAATTTCCTTTTTCTGTTTTTATTTGACTATTCTCGATTTTATATTTTTTCCAAACTTCTTTTGTGGTAATAAATTCATAGCCACTAGTTCCTGTATCGTAAAGCAGTTTTAAATTCTCATTTTCTACTTTTGCGGAAATTAAAATTTTACGTTTTTTGAATTCAAAATCTATGAAATCTTTCTCGTCAATTTGTTCAATAAATGAAAATTGATGATTCTTAAAATCTAAAACAGTAATTCGTTTTTCTAATAAATCTGTTCCGATGGTTCCGATTATATTTTCTGCATTCGGATCTTCAAAATCTACTTTATTTCCATAATTTAAAACTTCAAAATTGTTCGAAATTATATTCATTTTGCCAATTTTAAAACGTGTTGCAATCTGATTTTTTTCAGAATTGAATTGCATATGATTTTGATGTTTTTCGGAAATTGATTGTAATGAATTTTTATAGAAAACCGTAATTGGCGAACCTGAATCAAATTGCATGTAAAATGTTTGATTGATTCCGTCGAGTTTTATTGGGAAAAGCAAAGCTGAATGTGGATTTTCATCTGAAGAAATCCATTTCATCGGAATATTTTCTGCAGTTCCTGAAACGGTTAAATAATTTTCTGGCGGAGTAAATTTCTTTTGAAAATAAAAGTATCCTCCCAACAAAAATAAAATGATAATAACTAAACTAACGGTTGCAATTTTCTTTACTAATTTCATGTCTAAATTTTTCTGCAAGATTCGGATTTCAATTTCGATTTTCTTGCAAAAACAATACGACAGTTTTACGACAATTTTGTGACGATAGTTATAAGAAGTTGTTTTTCAGTTTAATAGCTAATTCTTGTTTTTGGTTTAAACTGATTCCGTTTGCAACAACTATTATCAATTTCAAAAACAGGAAACCAATTAAAGGAACAAGAAAAAGTGGAAATTTCAAAGAAAAAGACTTTTGAATAAACGGACTCAAAATAAGCAAAATGGCAATTGCAAGACTCAAAATAATTTGAACGGCTACAATTTGTTTGCCCATTTCTTTAGTTTTAGAATCTTCAGTTTTGTTAGTTAAAATTAACGGAACGAAAATACTTCCAAATGGAATTATAAGTCCGAGCATAACAGAAAAATTAATGATTTTGGTTCTTTCAACATTGAAAATTTCTGCTTTATCAAAAAGATTTTCTGGTTCAGTTTGTAAAGTTTGCGCAATGGTTTTTAAAGTGAATCCCTTCAAGATATTTCCTGCTTCAATTCGCTGAATTGTTCTTAGTGAAAGTCCAGATTTTTCTGCAAGTTCATTTTGAGTCATATTTTTTTCTTCCCTCAAAATTTTGACTTTATTTTTCATTGCTTTTTGGATGTAGATTCAGGACGAAATTATAAAAGTTTTAATCAAATTGATGCATTAAAAAATGTTTGTTTTATGTGATGAATTCGAAGTTTTAATAAAAATTAAGTTTTTTTCTTTAACAAAAATCACTAACTTGTTGTAGAATAAATCATTCACTTAATATTATTTTCTTAAAAAATGCACTATGCGAGTATCAGTAGTTCGAAAAAGTATAAAATTTACACCAGATTCCAGAAGAGTTGTTGCCAGATATTTTATGAATGGGATCGAACGAACCCAACAAATGGTACTTCGGATAATGACACTCGAAGAAAAAGAAGTTTTGCAGACTTTAGAACAAACGCTTCGCGAATTTGCAAGACGCCACAGAAATATTTCGGCAGTTTTTTTCAGACATTGTGAAAGAATCAGACCTATTATAGAAGAAATGCAAATTGATTTTGACTCGCTTTCTTTAGACAGAAAAATGCTGATTGGATCTTATTGTACAATGGAATACGCGATTGAATCTGCTGCCATTTTTAATCCGTCAATTGTGGAAGATTTTGATCAGACAGGTTTAGAATTTGGAGAAAAACGCGTCATTATTTCTTTTCGTGCTACGGGTGAAGGTCATATTTCTTCGATTGTTTTTAGAAGAGGAATTTTAGACCGAGACAATAATCTTCAAATAATGAAAATCGGTAATCATATTGATAAAGCCGAAATTGAACATAAAACGCTATTTAATAAGGAACGATTTCTAACAAAATTGTCTGAAATGCATACTACGGATAAATATATTGTCCAGATTATGCAAGATCTTCCCGAAGAGTTTGAATTCGCGATTTTAAAAAATTTACTAAATAGCGCTTTAAGCGATCCAACGAATAGAGAAGAACGCAAAACGGCATTGCAGGAAATTTTATGGCTTGCAAATTCATTTTATGACTTACAATTTAAACACGATTCGGATATTACCGAACGTGTTATTTTTCCAATTTCCGATTCAGAAAGTCGTGGAATTGAAGATGCGCGTTTTGTTCGTTTTGTAGACGATGACGATTCTGTTCGCGTAATGGCAACTTATACGGCGTACAACGGACACACGATTTTGCCTAAATTAATTTCTACCGAAGATTTCTACAGTTTTAGAGTAATGCCGCTTCATGGCGAAGGTGCACAAAATAAAAATCTAGCTTTATTTCCACGAAAAATAAAAGGTAAATACGCGATGTTAGCAAGAATTGACGGCGTTAATAATTACATTATGTATTCAGACAGAGCCACGCAATGGAATACGCCAATTCTATTACAGCAACCGCGTTTTACTTGGGAGTTAACGCAAATAGGAAATTGCGGTTCACCACTCTGGACAGATGAAGGTTGGCTTGTAATTACGCACGGAGTTGGTACCATGCGTCGTTATTGCATTGGTGCTTCGTTATTTGATTTGGATGATCCGTCTAAAGAAATTGGAAGACTTTCTGAACCTTTGCTTTCTCCGTTAGAAGATGAACGCGAAGGTTATGTTCCAAACGTGGTTTATTCTTGCGGAGCAATTATTCACAATAATAGTTTGATTTTACCTTATGCCGTTTCCGATTATTCTTCGACTTATGGCGTTGTAGATATGAAAGAATTATTAAATGCTTTGAAAAGAAGTAACAATAAATAGAATTTTATTTTTTAAGATTCGGAATTTTCTCCGTCAAATTTTTCCAATACCGTTTTGGCATGTGCTGAACATGAAGTTTGGTGTTTTTTCTGGATTCAATATTTACACTTTTAAAATAATTTCGCCATAAATTCTGGAAAAATTCTTCGTCTTCATCTGAGATTTCGGCTAGAAATTTTGAAGACGAAGGATTAGAATCGAAAGTTAATTCGACAGTTGAAACATTTTCAAGATCGTAATAGATGCCGTATTTGCGTTTGGTGTCATAAATCAGCCATTTCTGGTCTGCGTAACGATTCTTGAAATGTTTTTGAATAAGCGGTAAAACATTGCAATCAGGCTCAACAATAGCATAATATAAGTTGTCTTTTGTTAGTTTAAAACGAACAAAAGCTTTCATTCGGTGGCTTTCTTTTCCAGTTAAATGAGCGGCTTTCTGAATATTTAAAACTGCATTATTGCTTAAATCTCCTTCAATATTTTTTGAACTTGAAAAAACATAGGTTGCAAAGCGAAATAAACTTTCTTCGATTTGAGGCAATTCAGAAAAAAAAGCATGATCCATATTGGTAATTCCGGTTGGTGAAAGACGTTGTTTTAAACCTTTCAAAACGCGATTTGCTTTTAGATTATCGGTTTCTACAAAATGAGTTTTTGAAAAAAATAGGGCATTAGAATTTTCATCTTTAGCAAAAATGACATCTTCGAATTTGTATTCGTAAATTTCAAAAACAGCTGTAAGCCAGCCTTCAAAAGTTCCGTCGTAGATTAAAAGTGTCATTATTGAAATAAAGAAAGCTGGTTAGAAAAATTATTTTGGTACTTGCTGTTCTGAATATTCAAAATCTGTTCTTTTATTTGAATCGAAGTCAAATCTTTCTGCAAATAAAAAGGAGAAGAAAATGCCAGAAAGAATTTCGAACGATTGTAAGCAATTCCTAATTTTTTCAAATCTTCTGGCTGTAATCTTTTGAATTTTCTTGCGCTGACAATTTTTTTGGCGCTCGTAACTCCGATTCCTGGAATGCGAAGAATTAATTCTAAATCTGCAGAATTTATATCGACAGGAAACTGATGTAAATTTCGTAAAGCCCATCCTAATTTCGGATCGATATCAAGATCTAAATTCGGCTGATCAAAACCGACAATTTCATTTACATTAAAGCCGTAAAAACGAATTAGCCAATCGGCTTGATACAAACGGTTTTCGCGAATCATCGGAACTGGAGTTCCAATTGCAGGAAGTCTATTGTCATAACTAATTGGTACATAGCCCGAATAGTAAACGCGGCGCATATTCATTTGTTCGTAAAAATAATTAGCCATGCCGAGAATTTCTAAATCATTTTCTTGAGTTGCGCCAATTACCATTTGTGTGCTTTGTCCAGCTGGAGCAAAAAGGGGGGCTTTAAAGTTTAATTTTTTTTCTTCTTTATAACCAACAATTTCGTTTCTCAGATATTCCATTGGCTTAATTACATCGGCGTGATTTTTTTCTGGCGCTAATAATTTCAAGCTTTTTTCTGTTGGCATTTCAACATTTACGCTTAAACGATCGGCATACATTCCGGCTTCTTTTATAAGTTCGTCGCTTGCGCCTGGAATTGCTTTTAGATGAATATATCCATTAAAATTTTCTTCTAATCTTAATTTCTTTGCAATTCTAACCAAACGTTCCATTGTGTAATCTGGATTATCAAAAATGCCAGAGCTCAAAAAAAGACCTTCAATATAATTTCTTCTATAAAAGCCAATGGTAAGATCTACAACTTCTTGAACCGTAAAACCGGCACGTTTTATATCGTTGCTTTTTCGGCTCACGCAATAAGCGCAATCAAAAATGCAATGATTGGTCAATAGGATTTTTAAGAGAGATACACAACGTCCGTCTTCAGTGTAAGCATGACAAATTCCGTTTCCTGTGTCTCCCAATCCTTTGTTTTGATTCTTCCGCTTGTTCTGGCCAGCAGACGAAGAACAAGAAACGTCATATTTGGCCGCATCTGCTAAAATTGCTAGTTTTTCCATCACTCTTTCATGTACCATTTTGCTTGAATTTTAGTTGTTTATGAAAAGAAATCTCTTTCTTCAAAATTACTTATTCAGGCTAAAAAGTGATTCAAAACGACTGTTCTAAATTGTATCAAATTTTCTATAAGCAAAAAAAATGGACTTCCAAAATTTTAACTTTTCAAAATGTAAAAACAGGTATAAATACGGGGTACCGAATTTTTCAATATTTCTATATTGCACCTCTAAAGAAAAAATTGATTAATCCCCCTTAAGATCGATTTTGTCTTATTAGCATTTACATACATTATTTAACTGAAAAGCTAAAACGATGAAATTTTTAAAAGGACAAAATGTAACCTACATTGCATTGAGCGGGAGATCCTATACTGCCACGGTGGTAGAAAGAAAAATGGATTTTAAAAAGGGATTAATAATAAAATCTACAACCAAAGAAAGAGATTTTCATTATTTAATCGAAATTCAAAAAAATGGTGCAAAAGAGCATCTTCTTTGTGCCGAAAATCAGCTTAGAATTTTAGAGTGTAAAAAAAGAATGGCGAAAAAGGCTGCTTAAAAGCTTTGGCTTTTCTGTCGCAAATTTGGGCGCTTCTTTATGAGGCATAGCTTTGCATTGGAGTAATGTGTTTTTCTAATTCCATCCACTATTTATAAAATTAAAAAGCTTCTGATAATCAGAAGCTTTCTTGTGTAATTGAGAGTATTATTTATCGTATTATCTTTAAATAAGCACTGTACGGATTGTCTGCAAGAGAAGTTCGCATATAGTACATATTTTCATCTTTTTCATTTAAATCAAATTGAATTAATCCAGCATCACAATAATAGTACAATAAATTGTCCTCTTTTGGAAATTCAAAATTTGAAATAGGAAGCGTTGTTAATTTAGCTTCGAATGCGATTTCGCCATTGGTTAAATCCAATTCGAAAAGCTTTTTTTTGCGAGTATAACCCCAAATATTCTCATTTTCTTTAACAATATATTCGATATTGTCGTCTTTAAAATCTGTTTTCCAAAGCTGAGTTCCGGTTTTTGAATCGATAGCATACAAAGAAGAAACTTGAGATCCTTGTGCTCCAACATATATTTTATTGTCTTTGCAAATTATGCGCTCTTTAATATTGTATTGATTTTCATCTAATTTAAATTGCCAAACCGTTTCTAGATTATTCGGATTTAAAGCAAAAAGAGAATTTTTTTCACTTGCAATAAATACATTTTGACCATCTGTTGCAAAGTTTCCTGTCATTTGTTCCTCAAAGGTTTTTTGGCTGATTGCTTTTCCTGTGTTAGCCTCAAAAACATAAACATTTGTTCCGCTTTGTGTGAAGATTTTATTGTCAAAAACAAGCGGTGTAGTGTCATTAATTGCAGTGTCAAATTTGTAGTTCCAAGCTAAACTTCCATCTTTTAAATCAAGCGCATATAAATTACTGCTCTGATTTTGATTTTGAGCAATGATGAACAATTTTCCATTACTTACAATTGGAGTTTGATCTTTTAAAACAATTTGATCTGTAATAGAACCTAATCTTGATTTCCAGAAAACAGCGCCAGTTTGGTTGTCTATCGCAAAAATTTCACCATTAATAAACGGAACATAAACTACTCCGTCATGCAATGTGATTTTATTAGCGCACATTTCAGAACTAGCATCAGCGGCTTTTACAGTCCAAACAATAGTTTCTGATTCTAAATCCCATGAAAAAAGAGAGCCATCATAATCATAAATCAATATAGAAGCTTCGTCTAATGGTATTTTTTTAAGCGGTTTTAAAGCTTTATTAGTTACCATATCAGTTGCAGTCAAAGATTTGTTTGAATAATTAGTTTTGCTGGCAGGTGTTTGGCTAAAGATATTTATAACAGTAAATAAAAATAAAAGGGCAGTAAGTTTTTGTTTCATCACTAGATTTGGTTTCAGTGTTGTTTTATACTATGATTTTTTTCTCAAACATTTAGGCGGAGTAAATATAAACAAAAAAAGCTCCAGATTTCTCTGAAGCTTTTGTCTTTGGAAGTAGTCCGTGGGGGAATCGAACCCCCCTTACCAGGATGAAAACCTGGCGTCCTAACCGATAGACGAACGGACCTGCTTTTCTAATGCGGGTGCAAAATTATAATTAATTTTGAATTATACAAGAGGCTTTTAAAAAAAACTTTCTTTGAATATTTTTAAAATATCATTTTTGAACAAAATTAGCAACAAAGAAATTAAGTTGCATAAAATGTATTTGTTTGATTGATAATTAATTTGTTTTGCATTTCTAAAAAATTATCAAGAAAAATTTCGCGTTTTTTATTTGAAAAAAAAGTTTTAATAAAATTGATTTTTTTTCATTTTTAAAGAAAATTCTTTCTTGTGTTTTTATATTATTTAAAATCCGAAGTAAGAAAATAGGTTTTTAAAAGCCCCAAAGTTGTTTCGTAAACCGGTTTTCGTCTTACTTTTGCAAGCAGCCAAGATAAAAAACTCATTATAAAAATGTCTTTCGGACCGTTTTCTGCCGAAACGATAAAAGCTTCAAGTGTGTTTTGAAATTTTTGTGTCTGTATGATTTCGGGTTTCATTACATATTGTTCTATAAAAAGAAGATAATGTATAACGCGTTCTTCGTCTACAGTTAAAAGGTATTTTTTATATCGTTTTTTAAAACTCTTTATTCGAGACAAAGCGAATTCAGCGTTTTCTTGCTGTGTGTGAAGAAGGATTTCGACAAGAGATTTTTTTATAGTCCAATCCATTCCCATTTTCTTTTCGTACCAACTATCTGTATGGTTTAATTTTGCCATTTCTTTTACGGCATTTCGTCCCGCATTTTGCTGTATGTAGAAAACGATAAGCATAAGACGAATGTCATTACTATCGTTTGGATCTGCTTTTTTGTTTGTCGAAAGAGCTTTTTCGGCAATTTCTATTGCCTTTTTAGAATTACCGATATAATTTTCATTAAATGCTAATAATAAAAAATACCTAAGACAGAAACGCTGATAATATTTGCCAGCCTGTTTCTGAAGCTCTGTAAACATCAAATCTAGATAGTTTAAAGACTCTTTAAATTGTCCGTTTCGGAAATAGTAATTAGCGATAAAATACAAGATGTAAATATGATAGTATAAATGTCTATCTGTCTGATTGGTTTTTTTGCTGATAAATCGATAGCTTTTTATGACAAAAGGCTGTACAAGCGCATAATTGTTGTTTATAGAAGCGTATTCATTGGCGATAAATAATATTTGATACAGAGATTTAAAAGTTAATCCTTGTTTTAATGATATTCCGTGTGTTTCAATCGTATTTTTTATAATAGATTGAAAATCTACAATTCTGCCTTCGTGATAAATAGCGGCAAGTTCGCGCCGCAAAACGGCATAACCTAAATTAAGCTGCTGCTCATATTCGAGCCGTTTTTTATTTGTTTTAAACTTGTCTATTATTTTTTCAATTGGTTCTGATAAATTAAAATGAGCAAATTGTATATGAGTTAGATAGATTTCATTGAGAAGGCTAAAATGCTCAATATCCAATGCTATTTCTTCGGCTTTTGTCAGACATTTAAAAGCCGTCTTTATAAGTTTATGTTCAAAAAACAAACGACTTACAACAATAAGACGAAGTACTGTGTTTTCTTGCGAAGTATCATTTTCAAAACTTCGATTCGCCATGAAATCAATCATGTTGTCATAAAGTCTTTTTCTCAAAGCGTGATAAGCATCAGTGCTTTTTTTATCTTTTAAAAACTTTTTTTTATTATTTATATCGTCAGTTTTTAATGATTCGAATAAATCTATGTTGCTAACATCTTTACGCTTGTTTTTCTTTGATAAATATTGTATGAATGCTTTTTTGTCAGTATCATTCATTATATCTGCTATTTCTTGAAGTGCGTTCATAAATATTATTTTATAACGATAAAAATAATAAAATGTATTTTTAAATCGTCAGTTTTTTATATAAATAGATTTTTAAAATTTCTTATTCCTACTGACATTTGCCTCATAATTATAAAACATAAAAATTATGGAACCGCTAAAATCAAATGAATTAAACAACAATTCAGAATCAAAAAATGCAAGATTAAATAATGGGAATAGTCCTTTAAAACCAAGTGCTGCTTTTGTCGGCGCATCTTGGATGACGTTACTTATAGGTATGACCTCATATTGTATCGGACTTTATAACTCGGATATGGCTTACAATGAAAAAGGATATTATTTTACTATTCTTCTTTTCGGACTTTTCTCTGTAATATCAGTACAAAAAAGTGTTAGAGATAGGCTGGAAGGTATACCCGTAACCGATTTATATTATAGTATAAGCTGGTTTAGTACCATAGCTTCGATCGTATTGCTGATAATTGGTCTTTGGAATGCCGATTTACTGCTCAGTGAAAAAGGGTTTTTTGGAATGTCGTTTGTACTTGGGCTTTTTTCGGCTCTTGCTGTACAAAAAAATACCAGAGATTTGAAGCAATTTGAATCAGCTAACATATAGTTTTTAGCGGGCCTCATTACTGTCACAAATTGTGCAGTTTTGAGGTTTTCTAAATTTAATATAATAAGTATGTTTTGTCTTTAAAATGATTTTTGAATTTTAAGAATGGAATTAAAGTGTTGTTTTATAGGTTCTTAGTTGCAATTTTACGTAACTTACGGATGTTTTAATATGCAGAAAGAATTTAAGTTGATAAATTTGGTCGTATCTAACGGATTAAAAACTAAATAAAAAAAGCAATGCAAAAATTACAATTCAAAAAAGAAATTAACGCATCGGCTCAAAAGGTATATGAAACGATGCTCGGTTTAAAAGACAAAGCAACTTACGAATATTGGGTTGCCACTTTTAATCCGACTTCTACATATGAAGGAAGTTGGGACAAGGGAAGCAAAATCCTTTTTGTTGGAGTAGATGAAAATGGTAAAAAAGGAGGAATGATTTCGGAAATTGTAGAACATAAACCTGCCAATTTTGTTTCCATTCGTCATTACGGATTTTTGGTTGGAGATACTGAAGTAACGACAGGCGAAGAGGTAGAGAAATGGGCAGGAGGACACGAAAATTATACTTTTCAGGAAAATAACGGCATTACAACCGTAATTGTGGATATGGATACAATTGATGAATATCTGGATTACTTTCAAAACACATATCCAAAAGCTTTGGAAAAATTAAAAGAAATTTCAGAAAAATAAGAAAACTGCGCAAATGTCTCCGATTTTGCACAGTTTTTTATATGAAGTTGAATTTTAGTTTTAGAAAAAGAAGTAGCCAACAGATGCTTGAAAAACTCCATTTCTATTGTCAGTATCAACCTTAGTTATTCCCAAATTATATCTTGCACTAAAATTAAGTCCATTTTCCAGTTTATAGCCTAAGCCAAAATTAGCGCCAAAATCAAAAGTAGTGAATGAGTTTGTTACTTTTACTCCTTCATTTTTAGCAGAAAGTAAAAAGCCTATTTGCGGCCCAGCTTCAAGACTTAATCCTTTTGCTACATAATATTTTCCCATTAAAGGAATGTTCAGATAATTCATAGCAACTATGTCATTATTGAAGGTATAACCCTGGCGAGAATACATTATTTCGGGTTGAAAAGAAAATTTTTCAGAAATTGGAATTTCCGATACAACACCAACATGATAGGATGTTACATAATCAATGTTGTTGGTGTTACTTCCGTTTACCGTTGAAAAGTTTAAACCCGCTTTAGCTCCAAATTTAATTTCTTGAGCATTAACATTCGCAAATCCTAAAACTGTAAAAACAGCTAGCAATAAAATTTTTTTCATAAAGATTGATTTGAATTATTTGAAGCCAAAATTGGCATATGAAAAATTAGAAAAGGTTTCAAAACCTTTAAATTGTATAAATCGGTACTTATTTTTTTGAATTTCTATACTCATTTGGAGTCTGTCCCGTGGCTTTTTTAAAAGCTTTGTAAAAAGTGGTTTTTGAAGTAAAACCAGATTCCAATCCCATGGTCAGCAAATTATAATTTTCATATTCAGAATTCGAAATCATTTCTTTTACAGCTTCAATACGGTATTGATTAATGTAATTAGCAAAATTATCTCCCGTAATCGTATTTACAATCTGAGAAACATAGCCTGCACTTATGCCTAATTTTTCTGCAACTTTTTCTCTGTTTAAAGTACTGTCGGTATAAATACGCTCTTCCTTGCAAAGAAGTTCTAGTTTTTGAAAGTAAAGATTATCAGATGTGATAGATTCGATAGATTCATGTGGAGTATCATTTTCTACAATTTGAAAATCGGAAGGCGAAATAGCTAAATCTCCATTTAAAAAATTATAAACAGCATTTGTGTCTTTTGCCAATTTGTATTTGTAAATCCCTATATAAGCTGTCCAATGAATTATAAATGTTGCGAATAAAGCCACCACGCTCATCGGAAAAGAAATATCTGATTTGAAAAATAGACCAACCATATAAGTGTTTAGCCATACTAATAACACCAAATACATGAAAGTTAATAGAGTAAGAACCCATTTTTTTTCTTGTGGGTTTTTTAAATACTTTATCATTAAATAAGAGTAAAGGGGCAAGCACACAATAATGATAACGACCAATAAAAGTTGAATCAGCCTAAATATGTTGATTAGAAATGTGTAAGACTCAGGAATTTTATAAAGTCCAACTACAATTTCAAAATAGGCTGAAAGATTAAGAATAGTGGCGTAGACAAATGGGATATAAAACAAATAAGTTTTTTGTCTTTTTTTTACCGAATCTTCAATGCGGTTTATAATAAACATAAATGTGAAAACGGGTAATAGAAATATCCAATCGATTTCGTCTATAAAACGCAATAAAGGATAGGATATAAAAACTTCTTCAAGTTCAAAAACGTAATTCAGTAAAATAATTGAAAGTGCAAATAATAAGTATGCGAGATATTTATTAGAATTACTATTGAATAAGGAAAACTTCAGAATAATAAAGCCTAAAACTGTTCCCTGAAAAACCGCAATATTTAAAAGTGTCGTATAAATCAATTTTTTAAGATAAAAGTTGGTTTAAAATTTGTTTTTGGGATATTATGGTATTTTAAAACGTAGCGTATTTCATATGAAATGGCTTGGCGAATTTATAGTAATACGAATGAATTTTTTTACAGATTAAGAAATGATTAACTAAAACAGTAATCATTTTATTAAGTGATTCTTCTAAGAAAAACTTTATAATTAAAAACTGAATTCTTATCTTGTTCTACTAAATTAATTATCCGAAACATATTCATTTTAATAGAACCATCTGATTATGAGAAAATCATTATTGCTCTTTATTGCATTTTTAGCTTTAACAGCGTGTTCAAAACATGAAAGAAAAAAAAATATTGCCATTACAGGAATAGATTCTACTTTACGTCCTGGCGATGATTTCTTTAGATATGTAAATGGCAAATGGTATGATTCTATATCAATACCTGCGTCGCAAACAGGAGTGGGGGCTTATATGTTTATGAATTTCCCACAACGAATTCGAATGCAAGGAATATTAGACAGTATTTCGAAAAGCAATAATCCAGAAGGTAGCATAGCGCAAAAGGTCGGAGATTTTTATGCATCGGGCATGGATACTATAACTATAGAGAAACGCGGTTTTGAACCGATCAAACCTTTGCTTGCTAAAATTGAAGCTATTAACGATTTGCCTTCTCTAATGAATTTTGTAGTTAATGAAGTAAAAGCAGACAATTCTTCTATTATAGCTTTTGGAGTATCAACTGATGATAAAAACAGTAGCATGAATATTGCCCAAATCTATCAAACAGGTTTAGGGTTGCCAGACAGAGATTATTATTTCAAATCAGATTCATCGACCGTTGCTATACAGAAAGCATACAAGAAATACCTTGCTGCTTTATTTCAGCAAACAGGCAGTAATGCAGATGAGGCTAAAAAGAATGCTGATTTAGTGTATGATGTTGATAAACAACTTGCTATTTCGCATAAAACAAAAGTAGAGCTTCGAGATGTGCAGGCAAATTATAATAAAATAGCTGTAGCGAATCTTGTAAAAAGACATCCGAACATAAACTGGACAACTTTTTTAAATAATTTAGGAGCAAAGACTGATTCTATTAATGTGTCTCAGCCAGCTTATTATGATGCTCTTAATAAACTTTTAAAAACCATTCCATTAAATAATTGGAAAATCTATTTGAAAGCAAATTCTATAGAAAGGTATGCAGATTATTTGAGCAAACCTTTTGTAGATGCTTCATTTGAATATACAAAAGTGCTTTCTGGACAAGCCGTTCAAAAATCACGCGGCGAAAAGATGGCAAATGTTATTGATAATTACTTAGGTGAAGCATTGGGAGAATTGTATGTAAAGAAATATTTTTCTGAAGATGCCAAAAAGCGTATGCTGGTTCTTGTGAATAATTTGCAAAAAGCTTACGCTAAAAGAATCGATAATTTGGAATGGATGAGTCCTGTTACGAAGCAAAAAGCTAAAGAAAAACTATTTGCCATTACAAAGAAAATTGGGTATCCAGATAAATGGAGAGACTATAGTAATGTACGTGTAGCTAGAGGCACCTATTTTGAGAATGTGGTTTCGGCTGCTAAGGCTGGATATCAATTTCAATTAGCAAAATTAGGAAAACCAGTTGATAGATCACAATGGTATACAACACCACCAACCGTTACGGCATATAACAATCCTACAGCAAATGAAATTGTTTTTCCTGCAGGTATTTTACAGTCTCCGTATTTTGATAATGATGCAGATGATGCTCTTAATTATGGTGGAATCGGAATGGTTATAGGTCACGAAATAACTCATACTTTTGATGATCAAGGCGCTCAATATGATAAGGATGGAAACCTGAAAAACTGGTGGACAAAAGAAGATTATGCGCAGTTTAAATCTAGAATACAACAGGTTATCAATTTGTATAGTACGTATACTGTTTTAGATAATTTACACATTAATGGTGCAATGACGGTTGGAGAAAATACAGCAGACATTGCCGGAATAGCCGTTGCTTATGATGCTTTTAAAATGACTGAACAAGGAAAGGGAAACACTAAAATAGACGGCTTTACTCCAGATCAACGTTTCTTTATTTCTATAGCCAGAATATGGAGAGTAAAAATGAAAGACGAATTTCTTCGTTTATGGATTAACAACAATCCACATTCTCCACCAAATTGGCGTGTTAATGGTCCTCTAATGAATACGACACCTTTTTACGATGCATTTAATGTAAAAGAAGGAGATAAAATGTATTTGCCGAAGAAAGATAGGATAACGATTTGGTAATGATTTTGCTCTCAGAATTGTTGCAAACAAAAAAATGGGTGCTAACGCAAGAGACTGGCTTGTTGGTGTATTTTACTGTCATGAGCGAGATGCTTGCTCTATCGGGGCACTTTGATGATTTGTAAAGTAAAAACCCTATTTTTTTAACATAAACAAACACTGACGTTTGTAAACATTAAAAAATAAATCGATGAAAAAAAATTACATAACAATCATTTTTTTCTTTTTTTTGAATTGTTCTTTAGCCCAAAAAACAACTATCGAAGAAAAATGTCCAAAGATTTACGAAAATAAGTTTACAGAAATTTTGAATGAAAAATATGTTACTGTAAATGGTAAAGACACGACAAAAATCAATGAAATTAGGTATGAATGTGTATATTCAGCTTTCTACACGCACAAAGTAATGTATGATAAATACGGTAAATGGTACAAAGAAATCTTTCCTAGTAACAGAAATCACCCAATACTAGTATGGAAAAACATTGATCTTTTCTCAAATGGAAAAAGATATACAATTCTAACAAATGGTCTTGAGGAATGGAAGCATATTTACGCATCTGTAATGATATTAGATGAGAACGACAAGGATGTTTTAACAGAACAAACTGAAGAAAAAATTGCTTTGACAAACTTTTTTGGTGAACTATTAAAAAAGCACAATACGAGAAAGAAAAATTTTTATGAAGTTTATTGGAAAATTGTTAATCCAAAAACTGGGGCTCCAATTAGAGACTTATAAAAAAAGGGAGTATTACACATTAGATTTTTTATGATGTATTCCGATTCCGCAGATTTGTAATCTGTGTCCGCAAAGAGAATCAGAAAAAGGTAAAAACAAAAAAGCTTCAGAGAAATCTGAAGCTTTCTATTAATTAAAAGTATGAAAATCCAAATTATTTCATTTGTATAAGTTTAAGAGTATAGTCCATTTGTGTATCCTTTTGTTTGAAAAAATCATCCAAAGATGGCCACACTTCATGATCCGGTATAATACCGTGACCTTCTGGCTGATTTTCTTTTTTTGGAGCATCTTGAATCAGATTTACAATTGAAAACTGTGTTTTTATCTTTGAATTGGGAAGTTCATAGACCAATGGTGTATGTCCATTATGACGATAGTAACCGCCAACAGTCTCTACGCCAACTATGGTAACATTTTGAACATATGCTTTTACCAAGGAAGCAAAATGTGAAGCAGCTGATGCCACATTTTCATTAATTAAAAGATAAAGATTGCCTTTAAACTTTGGTAATTTGGGATAATAAACCGGATTATATTTTGGGTTTTGTACACTTATATTGTTTTTAAAAACTGGATACACATCTTTTAGGTATTTTTTTCCCATTTTTTTAGAAATACTATCCATTCGTTCTGATGTTGAAACGCCCCAGAAATAGTTCTCGAAAGGCAACAAGTTAGGATCGAAGATTATGGTAGCTTTTACATTTTCCTTGAATGGTTGATCTGTGAGGTACATTACAGGCTGTTCAAAGTTAGGATCACTTCCGCCAGGATTATTTCTAACATCAATGATCAGGTTAGAAACCTTGTTTTTGTCTAGTCCTTTAAAAACACTATCCAAAAAATGAACATATGTTTCAAACTTAGGATCGTCTGATCCGTATGCCATTCCAAACCATCTTAGATTTAATAAACCTGTTGTTGGATTAAGCATTTGAAAACTATAAGGAGGTTGCTTTTTATAATCTATCAAATCAGTAACAGGAGCGCTAAATCTATTTTTAATATTCGCTTCTCTTTGCTTTAGTGTTACTGCAGGAAGTATCTTTTTTTCAAGAGACTCAGATTTTGGTGAATTGTATTCTATAATGAATTCATTAGAAAGACCATATTCCAACAGATAGTTTATTCCAAACGATTTATTTACGCTAGCCGATAATTTTTCTGTCATGTTAAAGCCATCTGCTGTATAATATTTATAAAAAGATTGCATCAATTTTGTGTCACTTATCCCATTGATACTTCTTATTCTTGAACCTGCTGGTATATCTGATGATTGACCATCGAAAATAATTTGTCCATCAATGTAAAGAAGAGGATAAGGGAAAAAAGATTTTTGCCTGTTCAGAAATTTTATTAAGTCGAGATCAGGAATAGTATAATTGTGTACACTTCCTTCAAAATCTGCCAGATGGAGTATTATTTTGTAAAACTCCGTAACACTTATAGGCTTTTTTATACTTTTAATAGTTGTATTGTAAATACTGTCTATTTGTTTTTTAGAACGGTATTGGTACAAGCCAGAATTTGCTTTTTCGTTTATAGCAAGGAGTATTTTAAGATCCTGTTGTATTTGCTTTATTGAAAGTGTTTTATTGTACAGCATTATACTATCCTTCGCGTTTTTATCAGATCCTTGTGCCTTAATTTTAAAGGACAAGACAAACAATAATATAAAAACTGGTATCAGATTTTTATTATTCATGTAATACATTAGTTTTAGGTTAGGGGTTAGAGGTTTAATTTTTAGAATTTAATTTACGTCACTGATAATCATTTTTACTTCATTTTTTTTACTAAATTCTTGTGGTAAAAATAAGATAAAATTGCATTGCAATAAAAGAAAAACAGCGTAAAGTAATTAGTTGAATTAATAGAGTTTAGTTATACCGTTTTGATTATTAAGTGTTTATTTTTTGTTTGTAAAAAAGAGTCAATGATATTTGCGTAACGTTTTCAAGCTGATCCAATAGCGCAGATTTGTAATTGTACCCGCAAAGAGAATCAGAAAAAAGGTAAAAACAAAAAAAGCTCCAGAATTCTCTGAAGCTTTTTACCCGCTCTTCGAAGAGTTCAATGGAGGCGCTGTGCGAATGTCTCTGACTTCGCACCCACAATCAAAATCAAATTTTTTAAAACAAAAAAGCTCCAGATTTCTCTGAAGCTTTACTTGTTGCGGGAACAGGACTCGAACCTGTGTCCGCCGCGGCGGATATGAGCCCGAGTTAAATTTTAAGAATTAGATTTTTAATAAACTCTCTTCCAACTCCCTTTTTTAAAAACTTTTCTCTTTTCATAGCTTCGGATTTTGAATCAAAAAAATCAACATAAATTACTTCCCACGGTCTAAATTTTAAAGTGTAACCTTTTGTTTCAAGAAAATTATGAGATTTAAATCTTTGAATCAAATTAGAAGTAAAACCTGTATATGTTTTGTTGAATTTTTCAGAATAAAGAATATAAACTACAAATTCTTCCATAATAATAAATGCTATAAACGAAAAAACACCAACTTTTTCAAGTGGTGTTTTTTACTTTAGTAGCGGGAACAGGACTCGAACCTGTGACCTTCGGGTTATGAGCCCGACGAGCTGCCTACTGCTCTATCCCGCGATGTTTCGGGTGCAAAGATACGTCGATTTTTTAGATTTCCAACGAAAACTTAAAAAAATGTTTTATTTTCTGTATTGACTTGATATGACTACCTTTGCAAAATAAATAAAACAAAAAATGTCACATAAAGCAGGTTTCGTAAACATTATCGGAAATCCAAATGTTGGAAAATCAACATTGATGAACGCTTTCGTTGGAGAGCGATTGTCTATTATTACATCAAAAGCACAAACTACTCGTCATAGAATTTTAGGAATCGTAAACGGAGAAGACTTTCAATTGGTTTTGTCTGATACGCCTGGAATTATCAAACCAGCGTACGAAATGCAGGAATCGATGATGAATTTCGTAAAATCGGCTTTTGAAGATGCTGATATTTTAATTTACATGGTCGAAATAGGGGAGCAGGATCTTAAAGACGAAGCTTTCTTCAATAAAATCATTCATGCTAAAATTCCTGTTTTATTACTTTTAAATAAAATCGACAATTCGAATCAGGAACAATTAGAAGAGCAAGTTTCTTTTTGGAAAGAAAAAGTGCCAAATGCAGAAATTTTTCCAATTTCGGCTTTGCAAAATTTTAATGTTCCAGAAGTTTTCGGAAGAATTATCGAATTATTGCCAGAATCTCCGGCTTATTACCCAAAAGATCAATTAACAGACAAGCCAGAACGTTTCTTTGTAAATGAAACCATTCGTGAGAAAATCTTATTGAATTACAGTAAAGAAATTCCATACGCAGTTGAAATCGTAACAGAAGAATTTTTTGAAGATGAAAAAATCATCAGAATCCGTTCGATTATTATGGTAGAACGCGAAACTCAAAAAGGAATTATTATCGGACATAAAGGTGCCGCGCTTAAAAAAGTTGGAACCGATGCCCGCGCCGATTTAGAGAAATTTTTCGGAAAACAAATTCACATTGAACTAGTCGTAAAAGTGAACAAAAACTGGAGAAGCAACGCTAATATGTTGAAAAGATTTGGTTATAATCAATAAAGTTTATAATTGTTTCAAGTTTCAGGTTTCAAGTTGAATGGCAGACGTAAAGTTTGACACTTTAAACATCAAACTTGAAACAAAAAACAATAAAATCTTAGGTACTTAGAAACTTAGCATCTTAGCAACTTTTTTTAACTACCTTTGCAAAAAATTTAAATAAAGCATTTTGGATTACAAGTGATTAGGTTTTTAGGAAGCTAAGAATCTAAAATCTAAAGTCTAAAATCAAAAATTCAATAAAATGAGTAATAACATTGTTGCGATAGTAGGAAGACCTAATGTAGGGAAATCAACCCTGTTTAATAGGCTGATACAAAGAAGAGAAGCTATTGTAGATTCAGTATCTGGGGTTACCCGTGATAGAAACTATGGTAAAAGCGAGTGGAACGGAAAAGAGTTTTCTGTCATTGATACAGGTGGATATGTGCGCGGAAGCGATGACGTATTTGAAGGTGAAATCCGTAAACAAGTAGAACTTGCTATCGACGAAGCCGATGTTATTATTTTTGTGGTTGATGTTGAAGAGGGAATTACACCAATGGATGAAACCGTTGCAAAATTACTTCGTAAAGTAACAAAACCAGTTTTATTGGCTGTAAATAAGGTTGATAACGCAATGCGTGAGAAAGATGCAATTGAGTTTTATAATCTTGGTTTAGGAGATTATTATACTTTCGCAAGTATTTCTGGAAGCGGAACTGGAGATTTATTAGATGCTTTAATTGATGCTTTCCCAGAAAAACCAGAAGTTGAGGTTAAAGAAGATTTACCTCGTTTTGCTGTTGTAGGTCGTCCGAATGCTGGAAAATCAAGCTTTATCAATGCATTAATTGGTAAAGACCGTTATATAGTTACCGATATTGCTGGAACAACGCGTGACGCAATTGATACTAAATTTGATCGTTTTGGTTTCGAATTTAACTTGGTAGATACTGCCGGAATTCGTCGTAAAGCAAAAGTGAAAGAAGATTTAGAATTTTATTCTGTAATGCGTTCTGTACGTGCAATCGAGCATGCAGATATTTGTATTTTGGTTATCGATGCAACTCGCGGATTTGAAGGTCAAGATCAGAGTATTTTCTGGTTGGCTGAGAAAAACCGTAAAGGTGTTGTAATCTTGGTAAACAAATGGGATTTGGTAGAAAAAGATACGATGTCAACTCGTGATTATGAGGAGAAAATCAAAAAAGAATTGATGCCTTTTACTGATGTGCCAATTTTATTCGTTTCTGCTTTGACAAAACAACGTTTATTAAAAGCGCTTGAAGCTACAGTTCAGGTTTTTGAAAACAGAAAACAAAGAATCGCAACTTCAAAATTCAACGAATATATGTTGAAAGTTATTGAAGCTTATCCGCCACCAGCAACAAAAGGAAAATACGTTAAAATTAAATATTGTATGCAATTGCCAACTCAAACGCCTCAGTTTGTATTTTTTGCCAATTTGCCTCAATACGTAAAAGAACCTTACAAGAGATATCTAGAAAATAAAATTAGAGAAAATTGGGATTTTGCAGGAGTTCCAATTGATATTTATATTAGAGAAAAATAAAATAAAAATAGAAGAAAAAGTCCCCATAAATAGGGGACTTTTTTGTTTTTTGTGTCTATATAATTACGGGATCAATTTTTTATTGGCATTATATTTGAATAAATGTAAAAAATACAATTAAACCTTTTGCAATTATTTAAGTCTTACTGATCTAACTAACCTAATTTTATGACCAAAATTTATTCATTTCTATTGTTTTTAGCTTTTGTATACTCAACAAATGCCCAAAATAATATCGTTATTAAAGGAACAGTGGTTGACATCAACACCCAGCTTCCGCTAGAACTTGCCACCGTTTATTTTACAACCGTAAAAGATTCAACAATGATTGAATATGCTACGACTGATAAAAACGGAAATTTTATTATCAATACTAAAAAGTATGAAAAACCAGTCTTCTTAAAAGTCAACTACACTGGATATCAGGCTTATTTTGAAGAACAAAAAGGACTTACAGAAAGTAAAGACTTCGGGAAAATATATATGATTGAAAATGCAAATGTTCTAAATGAAGTTATAGTAAAATCGGAAGCTCCGCCAATTACAATCAAAAAAGATACTTTAGAATTTAATGCACCTTCATATAAAGTTCGCCCAGATGCGAATGTTGAAACTTTATTAAAGCAATTACCCGGATTTGATGTTGATAATTCTGGAAAAATCACAGTAAATGGACGAGAAGTTAATCAGGTTTTGGTTAACGGAAAAGCATTTTTTGATAAAGATGGAGCCATTGCGATTAAAAATCTTCCGGCTGATATTATAAAGAAAGTGCAGGTTTCTGATTTTAAAACAAAAAAAGAGGAACTGGCAAAACAAGAATCGACTTCAGATTATTCGAGTATAAATATCACAATTGACGAAAAGAAAAATAAAGGATATTTTGGAAAAGTGCTCGGCGGATATGGTTCAGACGAACATTATGAAAGTAGTTTGATGATGAACTTTTTCAAAAACAAACAAAAAATCAGTGTTTTAGCTTCTTCAAATAATATCAACTCGACAGGTTTTTCTATGGATGAGGTATTTGATAATATGGGAGGAGGAAGAAATTCAAAAGGAGGTCAAGGCGCAGGAAATGGCGGAAAAGGAATTACGCAATCGACCTTGGCTGGAATTAATTATTCTGACGACTGGACGAAAGATTTGGAGTTTATGAGCAGTTATAATTTTACAAATGCTGTAACTAAAAATGATAGTAAATCGAATCAAGTTAGTTTTTTGCCAACAGGAAATATTATAACAGAAGCTGATTCTAAAACTAAAAATGAAAATACAGGAAACAATGCCAATTTTCAGTTAGAATACAAAATAGATCCAACTATGCGTCTTGTTGTGGCTCCAAATTTAAATCAGTCTAATTCGACAAATAATAATTCTTCGTTTACTTCTTCAGTAGATGAAAATGGTGAAGCGCTAAACGAAAGTACATCAACTTCTCATACAAAAGGATCTAATACGAATTTTGCAAACAGCATTAATTTTAATAAAGTATTCGAAAAGAAGTCACGAAATCTGAGCATTGTTTTTAATAACAATAACTCTAAAAATGACTCGAACGGAATTAATATTTCTGAAACTATTTTTCATCAAGATGGAAAACCGAATGATGAAAGGAATCAGAACGCAAAAAACAATTCGAAAAGTGACAATTACGCAATTGATTTAGAATATACAGAGCCAATTACAGATTCGCTTCGTGTTCGTTTTGGAACTGATTTTAACTGGCAGAACTCTGTAAATGATCAAAAAACATTTGATTATGATGAAACTACAGATCAATATTCTGATTTGAATTTATCATTGACAAATTATACTTCATCAAAACAAAATTCGATTACGCCTAAGGTTGGAGTGACTTTGCAGAAAAATAAATTTACGCTTAATTTAAATTCAAGAACCTCGATTATTGAATTTGACAACCACTCTTTTTACCTAAATCAGGCGACAGATTTGAATAAAAGATATATGCTTCCGTATGGAAATGCTCAGCTTAGATATAAATTCAATCGTTCGAAAAATTTGACTTTCAAATATGACTATTCTAATGCGCTTCCGTCAGCAACGCAATTAATGCCAGTTGCCAATTTAAACAATCCGTTGAATAGTGTAATTGGAAACCCAGATTTAAATCCGATCGAGAAAAATAGTGCGAGTGTAGATTTTAAAAATTTTGATTTTAGATCTCGTTCTGGTTACAGCGTTTATTTGAGAGGAGATTATTATAACAATGACGTAGTTTCGACTTCAATTTATGATGATAGCGGAAAAAGAAATACAACTTACGTGAATATTTCTGGAACTTATTCGGCTTCGATTGGAGGAAACTGGAATCAACAAGTTAAAAAAGATGCGCATACTTTAAGATATGGTTTACGATTGAGCGGTAATTATAATTTTGATAAAGGATTTACAAATGCCGTTTTATACAATGCAAAATCAATCGTAGTTACACCAAGTGTTTATGCTTCTTATGATTATGGAGAAGTGCTTTCGATTGCGCCATCGTATAGTTTGTCTTATAATGAAACGAAATATGAAAACTCTTCGCGAGATGCGACTTCCAATGTAATTCACAGGATTAATTTACAAACAACATCGTATTGGCCAGCTAATTTGATTTTTGGAAATGATTTTGGATATACATATAACTCCAACATTTCAGATGATTTCAAAAAAGATTTCTTCCTTTGGAATACCAGTTTATCGTATGGGTTTATGGATAAAAAATTATATGCTAAAGTAAAAGTGTATGACGTTTTAAACCAAAATCAAAGTGCTACAAGAACTATTTCTTCAACCTCTATTCGTGATGAAGAAAATACAGTTTTAAAGCGTTATGTTATGTTCTCTTTAGCTTATAAAATCGGAAATTTTTCTGAAGGTAAAAAAGCAAGAAGACAGAGAGGATCATGATTTTTTTTAAAAGGTTCTAGGGATCTGAGAAGCTAAGGGACTAAGTTTTTTAGAATCAAAGACTCATAAAAAAACGGCAAATCAATTTTGATTTGCCGTTTTTTTATAGAAAATCTAAAATCTAAAATCTAAAATCTAAAATCTAAAATCTAAAATCTAAAATCTAAAATCTAAAATCTAAAATCTAAAATC
>Ga0160475_100295_pt1 | contig 27802 bp, 19 predicted proteins | sample HID1975M_E11MG_FD_108254 | JGI IMG/M metagenome (GOLD analysis project Ga0160475, IMG submission 108254) | Enriched soil microbial communities from UW Madison campus, WI, USA - HID1975M_E11 MG | ecosystem: Environmental > Terrestrial > Soil > Unclassified | place: USA: Madison, Wisconsin... | reverse complement strand
TGGGAGCGGCTTTAGCCGCGAACACCGGCGGAGCCGGTGCCATCCACCGCACTGGATTCTTCGCGGGCATGCCCGCTCCCACAGGTAATCGCGCAGGCTTCAGGCGTATGCAGTACCTGTGGGCACGACTGTCTTGCACAACACCTGAAAGCTGGCGCGATCACTGTGGGAGCGGCTTTAGCCGCGAACACCGGCGGAGCCGGTGCCATTCACCGTGTTGGATTCTTCGCGGGTAAACCCACTCCCACAGGTAACCGCGCAGGCTTCAGGCGTATGCAGTACCTGTGGGCACGACTGTCTTGCACAACACCTGAAAGCTGGCGACACCTGAAAGCTGGCGCGTTCACTGTGGGAGCGGCTTTAGCCGCGAACACCGGCGGAGCCGGTGCCATTCACCGTGTTGGATTCTTCGCGGGTAAACCCGCTCCCACAGGTAACCGCGCAGGCTTCAGGCATATGCCGTACCTGTGGGGGCAACTTTCTTGCACAACACCTGAAAGCTAGCGCGGTCATTGTGGGAGCGGGCACGCCCGCGAACACCGGCGGAGCCGGTGCCATTCACCGCGCTGGCTTCAGGCTAGTGCAGTACCTCATGCGCCTATGCAAAGGCCGCCCGGCCTGCTTGCCACATCTCTTGGCGGGTATTGCCGGAAAGCATCTGAAATGGCAGTGATCAGCTGCGTGTCCCTGATCGGGTCCAGCCCCGGAAAATGCTTGCCGTTGCAATCAACTTCATGAGTAAGCACGGCCTCGACACTGGCGTCGTTTTCCCTGTAAACCCGCCTGATGGCCTGTGCTTCCAGCGCCTTGTCGTCTTTGCAGTGCAGGGCATGGTGAATGGCCAGTGCCGCGCCAAACGCCAGCGACGGGGTTTCAATGCCGTGCTTGCGTGCAAGGTCGATGCTGCTGAGGATGCGTTCGTTGCGCTGAAGCTTGCGCAACGGGTCGCGCCCCACCCGGGCACAAGGGTCTTTGAACGAGGTTGCACAGCGCTCCAGGAAGGTATCGGCAAAACGGCTGACCGCTTCTGCCATCTGCGGGTACTCCGCCACCAGTGCTGGCCCGACTTCCTGGCGAATCAGGCGTTCGGCCAGTTCGCTGACACGCGCATCGCCCATACCCTGGCCCACCGAGTCATGGCCCAACAGGCTCGCGTACCAGGCAACGATGGCATGCGGGCCGTTCCACAGGCGGTTCTTGATGACCTGGATCTGGGTGATGTCCGGCACCGTCTTCACCTGGCGCAGGCGTTCGAGCAGCTCGCTGCCGTGCTCTACATACAGCGGCATGTCGGGTTCGCTGTTGAACAGGATCAGGTGCAGCTGGCTCATCGCGCTGCTGGGCTGGGCGAAGGGCCTGAAGCGCCCGATCAGTCGTTCGTATTCAGGCACTGGCGTGGATGCCTTTGTGGCGACCGCCGGCTCGTCTTCCAGGCTGTTCTGGAACATCTGCGACTTGATGCGCAGTTGCCGCACCAGTGCGTCGTTGCTGAGCTTGGAGACGATGCGGCTGACGACTGTTTCGGCGAAATGGGTCTTTTCCAGCACCTGCTTGCCAATTGCCGACGGGCACAGCAATGCCAGCTCTGCCTGCACATGGCGGCGCACGAACGCGGCGCCGCCCACTTTGTTCAGCACAATCAGCAGCGTCAGCTCACGGCCACGTCGTTCGAAACGTTGCAGCAGCCCCTTGGCAATCACCTTCGCCTGGTTGCGGATGGCCTGCTCGGGCAGGCTCAGGCCGATAGTTTCGGCCGTGGTGTACATGCCGATGACTGCGTCGTCATCGTCCATGTCGATCATGCGCACATTGTCGATGGTCTGGTCGAATGATGTAGCACCGTAGCGCACGCTGTAGCGGCCAAAGGCATTGACGCTTTCGCGCAGCATGCGCGAGCGGGTCGCGGCGATGATTTCACGAGGCCGGGTGTAGCCATCCCAATGGGAAAACACCTGTGTCAGGTAACCACCGCCGATGGCGCCGAAGCCGTGAATGCCTACGCTGAACTGGTTCAACGAAGCCGGGAACGGCTCGCTCAATGCCGGCATGCCCAAGTCAGGTACGCACTCGCTAAGGTCGGCGAGAAACTCATGCATGCTGCGGTAGGCTTTGAGCGCGCCAGCCTTGATCTCGGCAGCGGGCGGCTTGATGTCTTCGATCAGGATCGCCTGGCCTTCGGCACGTATGGCTGACAGCATGCCGTTCTCCGAATCCTCGACCATGAAGCATTGGCCCGGCTCGCAATTGAGCGCGCGAGCGGCTTTCTGGAAAATCTCGGGGTGGGGCTTGCCCTGGCTGACTTCATCGCCACAGACAGTGATGTCGAAATACTTCAGCACATTGGCATTGATCAGGTATTCCTCGGCAATGGCACGGCGGCTGGAGGTGGCCACTGCCATGGTCAAGCCCGACTTGCGCAGGCGCTCCAGCACTTCCAGCAAGCCGGCCTTGATGGGTACGCCGTGATTGCGCACGTACTCCAGCTCAAGTTCATCCGCGCGCTTGCGGATCTCGGCGTACGGGAAGTCTTCACCGTTATGCGCCTTGGCCAAGGCTTCGGCCTTGGTCGCGCTCAGGCCCAGCGAGCCGAGCAATGTATCCTCGCTCAGCGCTTTGCCGAAGATTTCCAGCGAGGCTTGCTTCAGTGTCTTGAAGCGCAAGCGTTCGGTGTCGAAGAGTGTGCCATCCATATCGAAGATGGCGCTGAGAATCTGTTTGCCTTGAAATAAAAGCATTGAGTGTTGCCCCTTTGGGTGCGTCAGACATCTCGCCTGTAGCAAGCGAGTACGGCGTGTGAGCTGCAGTGTCGGCAGTCAGGTCGGGGGCACGCGTTTGTCAGGTGCACGCTCAGGCGTGACACAGAGATAAGGCGGGGCAGAGCGGGGAGTGCAGAGGAGGTTTGCAACCTTTGAGGCGAAGCGGGCGGCTGGTTTGGCCTTGAGGTCACGCCCACTGGCTGCAGTCGGTTTTGCAGGCAGTGGGCGCAAATAGCGATGGATACGTGTGATTCCAAGCATAAGGTGCTTTGCTTCCTTTTCGTCGTGGGTGATCCTTTTTCAGCCTTGCACGTATGCGCGCCGCCATGCAAGGCTTGGGCTTCCGTTACAAGGTGAACCGCAATGACCCAAGCTACCGATCAGGCCTTTTATGACCGCGCCGATGCGCACATCGACCTGGCCAACCAGCAGATTGAAAAATTCGAAGACCTGGGCAAGGTGAGTGCCTCGCTGACCTTCGGCGCCACGCGTTTCAGCGCCTGGATGAGCGCCCGCAGCTTCAAGAGCGGCGCGGAACTGGCGGCAGCCCGGGAGGAAATTTTGAAGTACTTTTGCGAGCAGTACCGGATGATGCTCGAAGACAACCTGGATGAGCACATCGAGCATTTTGACCGCCTGGTACTCGGCAAGGACACCTGACCTCGCCTGCCTGCTACATGAGCTGCCGCGGGCCGGATGGCGTACCCGGCCCTGGCCCTGCTTGCGCAGCCCTGTTCAGCGGCGCAGCAGGCGAGAGACTACCAGCGTGACGGCGGCGGTGATGGCCAGCGCGGCGAACGGTTTTTCCTTCACGAACGAAGACACCGTATCCAGCGTGTCACCATAGGTCTTGGTCAGCTGGCCTGCTGCCTGACGCCCATCGCCTTCGGCTTCCAGCGCAGGATCCTCGATCAGTCGGCCAACAGCGCTCTGCGCCTTGCCTGCCAGGTTCTCTGCTACACCTTCGATCTGTTCACGTTTCATGATGGCTTTGTTCCTTCCTGTGATCGGCTTTGGGTTAACAGCACAGGGTTAGGGCGGTGAAGGGCCGCAATGGTTCCAAGCGTCTGCGTGTCACCTGCAGATCACGCATCGCACATGGCTTGGGAGCGCGAGGCTAACGCGCTTTCTTCTCGAGGATCCGCGGCCCGGTACCTTCCTTGCCCAGCACATCCTCGGGGTTGCGCAGCGGGCAGTCTTCCAGCGACAGGCAACCGCAACCAATGCAGTTGTCCAGGCTGTCGCGCAGCGCCTCCAGCGTGCGGATGCGGGCGTTCAGGTCTTCGCGCCAGGCGGTGGACATCTCGCCCCATTGCGCCGCCGTAAGCTTGCTGTTGGGCGCATAGCGGCTAAATGCCTGCTTGATTTCCTCCAGCGGAATACCCGTGCGCTGCGCCACCTTGATGATCGCCAGTGTACGCAGCACCAGCGAGGGATAGCGGCGCTGGTTGCCGGCCGTGCGGACGCTGGCGATCAGCCCCTTGGTCTCGTAGAAGTGCAGCGCAGACACCGCCACGCCGCTGCGCTTGGCCACTTCACCCACTGTGAGCATCCGCGTGTTGTCCGCTGCCATGTCTGTTGACCTCAAGTTAAGTTGAGCTCTTATAGTCCTGCCCGATCTTCCCCGCAACCGCTTTCCCTGTGATCGGAGCTGTGCATGAACAAACGGACGTTACTGGCCTGGGCTGGCGCTGTAGCCGGTTTGCTGGCTGCTTGCTATGCGTTAGTGGGTAGCGGTTCGGCGCCACCCGCTGCGGCGGCGTGGCCGGCGACCAAGGTGGCGCTTGCCACGGCCGAGCAGGTGCCGTTGGCGCCGCAGAACTTTGCTTCAGGGGAACTGGAAGCGGTCAACCAGGTACAGGTGGCGGCCGAGACGGCGGGGCGCGTTACCCGCATCGCCTTCGAGTCGGGGCAGGCGGTCACTGCCGGGCAGTTGCTGGTGCAGCTCAACGACGCGCCGGAGCAGGCCCAGCGGGTGCAGTTGCGGGCCAGGCTGCGTAACGCCGAAGTGGTGCTGCAGCGCAGCCGCAAGCTGCGGGCGATGAATGCCGTGTCGCAAGAGCTGCTGGACAACGCCGCCACCGCCGTGGACGTGGCCAGCGGGGAGCTGCAGCATGTCGAAGCGCTGATCGCGCAGAAGGCCATTCGCGCACCGTTTACCGGCAAGCTGGGCATTCGGCGGGTGCATCAGGGCCAATACCTGGGCGCCGGCGAGGCCATCGTCAGCCTGGCCGACATCAGCCAGTTGCATGTGAATTTTGCCTTGGGCGAGCAGGCCGCCCCCGAAGTGCACGTCGGGCAAGTGCTGGCACTGACGCTGGACGCAGTACGCGGGCAAGGCTTCAAGGCCCGGGTGGTGGCGGTGGATCCGGTGGTCAGCAAGGCGCGCCTGGTGCAGGTGCAGGCAGCCTTGCCGAACCCGGACGGGCAGTTGCAGCCGGGCATGTACGCTGGCGTGCGCCTGGATGCTGTGCAGCCGTCGACTGTATTGGCTGTGCCAGAAACCGCGATCACCTACGCCGCCTATGGCCAGACAGTATTCGTTGCCACTCAGGACTCGGCGCATGGTACCCGGGTCAGCAGGGTGCGGGTCACCACTGGTGAGCGCTGGAAGGGGCGGGTGGAGGTTACCTCCGGCCTGGCGCCCGGTGACCGGGTGGTGGTGTCTGGCCAGTTGAAGCTCAGCGACGGCATGTCGGTCGAGCCGGTGGCGCAGGACAGCTTGCAGGCAAACCTCGGAGGGGGGCAGCCATGAAGTTTACCGACCTCTTCGTGCGCCGCCCGGTGCTGGCGCTGGTGGTCAGCAGCCTGATCATCCTGATGGGGCTGTTTGCCATGGGCAAGTTGCCGATCCGTCAGTACCCGTTGCTGGCAAGCTCCACCATTACCATCAGCACCGAGTACCCCGGCGCTTCGGCCGAGCTGATGCAGGGCTTTGTGACCCAGCCGATCACCCAGGCGGTGTCGTCGGTGGAGGGCATCGACTACCTGTCCTCGTCGTCGCAGCAGGGGCACAGCCTGATCACCTTGCGCATGGTGCTCAACCGCGACTCGACCCAGGCGCTGGCCGAGACCATGGCCAAGGTCAATCAGGTGCGCTACCGCCTGCCGGAAAAGGCTTACGACCCGGTGGTGGAGCTGTCGGCAGGCGACTCCACCGCCGTGGCTTATGTGGGTTTTGCCAGTGACAGCCTGTCGATCCCGGAGCTGAGCGATTACCTGTCGCGGGTGGTGGAGCCGCAGTTCTCAGGCATCGACGGCGTGGCCAAGGTGCAGTCGTTCGGTGGGCAGCGGCTGGCCATGCGCCTGTGGCTGGACAGCGAACAGATGGCCGGGCGCGGGGTGACGGCAGCGGACGTGGCGCAGGCGGTGCGGGCCAACAACTACCAGGCGACGCCGGGCCAGGTGCGTGGGCAGTACGTGCTGGCCGATATCCAGGTGGACACCGACCTGACCCGGGTCGAGGACTTCCGCGAGCTGATCATCCGCAACGATGGCACCGACCTGGTGCGCCTGCGCGATGTCGGCACTGTCGAGCTGAGCGCGGCTGCCACCCAGACCAGCGCTACCATGGACGGCAAGCCTGCCGTGCACCTGGGGCTGTTCCCCACGCCGACCGGTAACCCGCTGGTGATCGTCGAAGGCATTCGCCAGCTGCTGCCGCAAATCCAGCAGACCCTGCCGCCCGGGGTGAAGGTGGCGCTGGCCTATGAGACTGCGCGCTTCATCGATGCTTCGATCCATGAGGTGCTGCGCACCCTGGTGGAGGCGATGCTGATCGTGGTGCTGGTGATCTGGCTGTGCCTGGGTTCGCTGCGCAGTGTGCTGATCGCAGTGGTGGCCATCCCGCTGTCGATGCTCGGTGCCGCGGGCCTGATGCTGATGTTCGGCTTCAGCCTCAATCTGCTGACCTTGCTGGCGATGGTGCTGGCCATCGGCCTGGTGGTGGACGATGCCATCGTGGTGGTGGAGAACGTGCACCGGCATATCGAAGAGGGCAAGTCGCCGGTTGCTGCGGCATTGGCCGGGGCGCGGGAAATCGCCGGGCCGGTCATTGCCATGACCCTTACCCTGGCGGCGGTGTATGCGCCGATCGGGCTGATGGGCGGGTTGACCGGCACGCTGTTCCGCGAATTTGCCCTGACCTTGGCGGGGGCGGTGATCGTGTCCGGCATCGTGGCGCTGACCCTGTCGCCGGTGATGAGCTCGTTGCTGTTGCAACCCGGGCAGCAGCATGGCGCGATGGCCAACATGGCTGATCGGTTGTTTGCTGCGTTGACCGCGGCCTATGGACGAGTGCTGGCCTACTCCCTGGCGCATCGCTGGATCAGCGCGGGTGTGGCGCTGCTGGTGTGCCTGAGCCTGCCCTGGCTTTACCTGCTGCCCCAACGCGAGCTGGCGCCGCCCGAGGACCAGGCGGCGGTGCTTACCGCCATCAAGTCGCCGCAGCATGCCAGCCTCGAATATGCGGAACGCTTTGCGCTGAAGCTTGACCAGGTGATGAAGTCCATCGCCGAAACCACCGACACCTGGATCATCAACGGCAGCGACGGCCCGGCCGCCAGTTTCGGGGGTATCAACCTCAGCGCCTGGCAGGCGCGCGAGCGTTCCGCCGCACAGGTGCAGGCGCAGTTGCAGCAGGCCGTGGCGGATATCGAAGGCAGCAGCATCTTCGCCTTCCAGGTCGCTTCGCTGCCGGGCTCCAGTGGCGGCCTGCCGGTGCAGATGGTGCTGCGCAGCGCCCAGGATTACCCCGAGCTGTACCAGACCATGGAAGTGCTCAAGCAACGCGCCCGCGACAGCGGCCTGTTTGCCGTGGTGGACAGCGACCTCGACTACAACAACCCGGTGGTCAAGGTGCGCGTCGATCGGGCCAAGGCGGCCAGCCTGGGCATCAGCATGCAGGCCATTGGCGAGTCGCTGGGTGTGCTGGTGGGCGAGCAGTACCTCAACCGCTTTGCGTTGTTCGGGCGCTCCTATGATGTGATCCCGCAGAGTATCCAGGACCAGCGCCTGACGCCTGCGGCGCTGAACCGCCAGTATGTGCGCGCCAAAGATGGCAGCCTGGTGCCGCTGGCCACGGTGGTGCACCTAAAGATCGAAGTGGCGCCCAACCGCCTGCTGCAGTTCGATCAGCAGAACGCCAGTACCCTGCAGGCCATCCCGGCGCCGGGGGTGTCGATGGGCAACGCCGTGGCCTTTCTCGAACAGCTCACCGCCGAACTGCCGCCGGGCTTCAGCCACGACTGGCAATCGGAATCGCGGCAGTATGTGCAGGAGGGCTTTGCCTTGATGTGGGCGTTTCTTGCTGCCCTGGTGGTGATCTACCTGGTGCTGGCGGCGCAGTACGAAAGCCTGGTTGACCCACTGATCATCCTGGTGACTGTGCCGCTGTCGATCTGCGGTGCGCTGCTGCCGCTGGCGTTGGGCTGGGCCACGCTGAACATTTACACGCAGATTGGCCTGGTGACCCTGATCGGCCTGATCAGCAAGCACGGCATCCTGATGGTGGAGTTCGCCAACGAGATCCAGGTGCGCGACAACCTCGACCGTGCTGCCGCTATTGTCCGTGCTGCGCAGATACGTTTGCGACCGGTGCTGATGACCACCGCTGCGATGACCTTTGGTGTGCTGCCGCTGCTGTTTGCCAGCGGCGCCGGGGCCAACAGCCGCTTCGGGCTGGGGGTGGTGATCGTGTGCGGGATGCTGGTGGGCACCTTGTTTACCTTGTTCGTGCTACCGACCATCTATGCCTGGCTGGCGCGCGATCACCGGGTGACCACGGTGCGGGGGCAGCAGTTGATGGAGGCCGATCGGGTGTTGGGCATGTGAAGTGAGGGAACAGGAATATCGGGGCTGCTTCGCAGCCCATCGCCGGCAAGCCAGCTCCCACACGGGTTGTGCCGGGCTTGAAGGCTGTGCAGTCCTGTGTGAGGGGGCCCCTCAGGGACCGCGCTATATTTGAGACAAATGCTGTACCTGTGGGAGCTGGCTTGCCGGCGATGGGCCGCATAGCGGCCCCGGTTGCACGATCAGGACGGTGAGCGATCCCGGCGCATCTGGGTCACCAGGGTGAAGCGGTCATCCGGGTGCACGGTTTCGGAAACCGCCATCAAATCACCGTTTTCCTCGCGGTAATGGCGGATGATCTTCAACCCCGGTGAACCCGCCTCGGCCTTCAGCGCTTTGGCCATCTCTGTCGTCAGCAGCACTGCCCGCACCTGCTGGTCGACCACCGCGATCGCCCGGCCATAGTGCTGCTCGATCAACCCGGCAATCAGCTGGTCGGGGTGCTCGCGGGCCCGTTCGATGACCTCGGCATAGTCGCGCTGCGCGTACACATCGGTCCAGCACAGCGGCGCGGCATTGTGCAGGCGATCGACGCGGATGCTCGAAACGCAGAAGTAATGCTCGCCCGGTACCAGCCCCAGCCGCGCCGCTTCGCTCAGTTCGGCGACGAAATGGCGCACGTTCTGGATTTCCCGCTGCTGGGTTTCGGCCAGGTGGGCCAGGTCGGCCACGCTGGCCAGCGACTGCGAGTAGCCGCCGCGCGGGCTGCTGGCCTCTACCCGGGTGCCCACGCGCTTGCGCCGTGACACCAGCCCCTGGTTGAGCAGCTGGTCGATCGCGGCGCGCACCGTGTGCCGGCTCACATTGTAAAGGTCGCACAGCTCGAACTCGGTCGGCAGCAGGCTGCCCACCGGGTAGCGGCCGTTGGCGATGCCTTCCATCAAGTCCTTTGCCACGGTGGAGTAGCGCGTCGGGTTCATGCCTCTGGTCTGTCTCGCACATTTCATCGGTAGGCAGTGTAACAGCGGCAGGGACATGTTCGGCACCGCCGAAATGCGTGCGGTGCCGGGCCTCGCGCCGGGTGCGGCACTTAAGCGCATGCTCCTGCAGGGAGATGTGTCGGCATCACAGTTGGTGTTTTGACCGTAACAGCAATGCCGCTACTGCACATCCGACCAACGCCAGGCACGCAAGGTAGAACGCATCACTGTAAGCCATCAGGTAAGCCTCCCGCCGAATCGTCCCGGCCAGCCCCTCCAGCATCTGCTGCTGGTGCGGCAACCAGCTCTGCACCGTCTGGTTGATGCGCTCTTGCACGCCAGGCTCGAACACTGTCACCTGCTCGTGAATACGCTCACTGTGAAAGCGCTCACGGGTGGCAACCAGTTGCGTCAACCCGGCCGTGCCGATGGCACCCCCCAGGTTGCGCAGCATGGAGAACACCGCCGAGGCCGAGCCGGCTTCACGCTTGTCCAGCCCGGCCACCGCCAGCACCGACAACGCCACCATGATGAATGGCTGGCCAATACCGCGCACCACCGTGGACGGGATGATCACGTTGTCGGCACTGTCGGCGCTCAGGCTCGCCCCCAGCCAGCAGCCCAGGGCCATGATCAGAAAGCCGCTGGCGACCATGAATTTGGCGCTGGTCCAGCCCATCAGCCGGGGCATCAACGGCGCCAGCAGTAGTTGCACCACGCCATAGGCGATCAGCGCCACGCCGACATCGTGCGCGCTGAAACCCTGAAGCTGCGACAGGTAGTTGGGCACCAGGAATACCAGGCCGAATGTGGCGGCGCCAAAGATGAACATGGCCACGCTGGCGACGCCGAAGTTGTAGCGCCCGAGCAAGCGCAGGTTGATGAACGCGCGCTGGCCGAACAGCTGGGTCACCACGAACACCACCAGGGCAATGGCGGCGACTACACTCATGGCGACGATGAATGGCGAGCCGAACCAGTCCAGCCGGCCGCCTTCTTCCAGCACGATCTGCAAGCCACCCAGGCCGATCACCATGGCGACGATACCCAGCCAGTCACCTTTGCGTAGCAGCTCAAGCTTCATGGGCTTGGCCTCGATCGACCAGGCGATGGCGAACAGCAGCGCAATGCCGGGGAACAGTTGCAGATAAAAGATCCAGCGCCACGAATAGGCATCGGTCAGCCAGCCACCAATCGAGGGCCCGGCCGCCTGCGCCACGCTGTTGGCCAGGCTGAAAAGCGCCATGCCCATGGCCATCTTGCTGGCCGGCAGTTCGGTGATGATCAGCTGGAACGACAGGGGAATCAGCACCGCGCCCGCAGCACCCTGGATCACCCGGATGGCAATCATCGCCTCCAGGTTGGGCGCCCAGGAACAGGCCACCGAAGCTATCAGGAATATGAGTGAGCCGGTCCACATCACCCGCCGCAGCGAGAACACCTCCACCAGCCAGGCCGTCAGCGGAATCATCACGATTTCCGCCACCAGGTAGGCGGTGGAAATCCATGAACCTTCCTCGAAGCTGGCACCCAGCGAGCCGCGGATTTCCGGCAGCGCGGCGCTGGTGACATGCACGTTCATGCCGGCCATGAAACAGCCGAACAAGCCGCCGAGCACCGCCACCCAGGCGCGCAGCGAGACGGGTTGTTCAGTGCGCATCGGCCACCTCTGCGGGGCGGGTGTCGACCGTGCTCACCACCGACATGCCGGGCAGTACCTGCGGGCCATCCAGCGGTGTGTCCAGCAGAATGCGAACCGGGAAGCGCTGGACAATCTTGGTGAAGTTGCCGGTGGCATTGTCCGACGGCAGCAAGGCGAAGACATTGCCAGATGCCGGCGAGAAGCTGGCCACATGGCCGTGCAGTGGCTGGCTGGCGAAGCTGTCGACGCGGATTTCTACCGGCTGCCCCGGGCGCATGTTGGCCAACTGGGTTTCCTTGAAGTTGGCCACCACATAGGCCTGCTGCAGGGGCACCACGGCCAGCAGCGGCTGGCCCGGCACCACGTACTGGCCGGCGCGTGCGCGGCGTTGGCCGACCACGCCCGTGATCGGTGCGCGGATCACGGTGTCCTGTTCGTCCTGCTCGGCCAACTGTTGGCGGGCCTGCGCGCGGGTCAACGCTGCCGCGCGCTGTTGCAGTTCGGCGTCAGCCTGCGCTGACCGGGCCTTGGCCATGGCCAGTTGTGACCGTTGTTGGCGCAGCGCGGCCTGGGCACCTTGCAGCGCGGCTTGCGCCTGGGTGGCATGGGCGCTGGCGGTTTCCAGGCGCTGCACGGTCGCGGCGTCGTCTCGCACAAGGCCACGGTAGCGTTGCATGTCCAAGTCACTGCGCCGCTGTTCGGCAATGGCACTGCGCATGGCAGCTTCAGCCTGCAGGATGGCTTGTTGTTGCAGGTTGATACGCTCGCTGGCCACCTGCTGGCGGGCCTGGGCGGCCACCAGTGTCGCCTGCGACTCGGCCACACCTGCCCGGGCCTGGTCAAGGCGGGCGCGGTAGTCGCGGCTTTGCAGGCGTACCAGTACATCGCCGGCTTTCACGGGCTGGTCGTCAGCCACTGCTACCTCGGCCACGTAACCGGCCACGCGTGGGCTCAGGGCCACCCAGTCGGCGCGGACGTAGGCGTCGTCGGTGGTCTCCAGGTAGCGGCCGGTGGTGAGCCAGTAGCTGGTGAAGGCCAGCAAGGCGATTGCTGCCAGGCTACCGCTGGCGGTGCAGGCCAGGCGACGACGGGCTTTGGCCCGCTGTTCACTTTCGAGGGGGGCGGTTCGTTCTACGGCAACATTCATGTCCGGTTTCCATGCTTGATTTTTGGGGCTGCTGTGCAGCCCTTCGCGGGCACGCCCGCTCCCACAGGGATGGCGTTTTCATCGGGCGCTGCGCAGTTCCTGTGGGAGCGGGCGTGCCCGCGAAGGGCCGCTAAGCGGCCCCATTTGTTGTTACCTCGAGCTACCACCGCCCGCCCAAGGCGCGGAACAGGTTGACCTGCGCCTGCGCCAGGCGCCCTCGGGCTTCTACGTGGCTGCCCCGCAGGCGGATCAGTTCTCGCTCGCTGTCCAGCAACGCCAGCCCGTCTACGGTGCCGGCGCGGTAGTTGCCCTGGGCCAGGGCATAACCGCGCTGGCTGTGCGCCAGGGCTGCATCCAGTGCCTGCAAGCGTTGCTGTTCGCCGTCGTAGCGGGCCAGCGCCTGGCGCACGTCTTTCAGCGCGCTCAGCGCCACGCCGTGGTAACGGGCAACCTGGGCCTGTTGCAACGCCTCGGCTTTGCCGACCCTTGCGCGGTGGGCCTTCACATTCGGAAACTCCCAGCGGATCAGCGGGCCAATGCCGAACATCACCGCGCGGCTGTCGCCCAGGTTGGCCAGGTGATGGTCCGAGGAGGTCAGCGAAGCGCCAAAACTGACCTTCGGATACAGGTCAGCCCGGACGATGTCGGTTTGCAGGCTGGCAGCCTGCAGTTCCCGTTCGGCCTGGCGCACATCCGGCCGGCGTTCGAGCAAGTGCCAGCCATCGCCGGCCGGTAGTGGCGCCGACAGCGTGGGGATGGTTGTGCAAGTTGCGGTGTCGGCCACCGAGGCCTGGCCACTGAGCATGCTCAGTTCGTAAAGCGCCATCTGCCGCCGGGCTACTAGCATCGGCAGTTGTGCACGCACCTGTTCCCGCAAACCCAGCAGGCGCTCGCTGTCGAGGGCAGTGGCCACGCCGGCCTGGCGCTGGCGTTCGCTCAGTTGCACGCTGTGGTCGAGTGTTTGCATGGACTGCTTAGCCTCGTCCAGGCGCGCCGCGTAGACGCACTGGTCGATGTAGGCGCGGCTTGTCTGGGCGACCACTTGCAGGCGCACCAGGTCCAGCGCCGCAGCGCTGGCTTCGGCCTGGGCCCGGGCGCGCTCGATGGCAGCACGCACCTGGCCCCAGACATCCACCTGATAGGCCAACTCGATACCTGGGTTGAATTGCCATTGAGCCGGCGCTTGGCTGTCGGTCGCCTCGGCCAGGGTCTGGTCATCGGCGGTCTTGCCATAGGTGGCGGCAAAGCCCATCGAGGTTGACGGCCAGCGCCTGGCATCGAACTCGCCGATCCCGACCAGCATGGCCTGCACATTGGCCTCGGCCTGTGCCAGGTCCTGATTGTGCGCCAGCGCTTGCTGTACCCAGTGGTTAAGTTGCGAGTCCTGGAACAGCGCCCACCATTGTTCGGGCAACGGTTGCCGGCTGACACCGGCTGGCACACTCGCCAGCGGGTTGGCCAGCAGCGCTGCAGGTGGCTCGGCAGGTGCGGGTTGCCGGGTGCACGCCGCCAGCACGCCGAGCATGGCGAGTACGGCAAACCGGGCAGGGAAGGGAAATGAAGGCAGTAAGGGCATCACACATGTCGCTTAAGGGTGGTGATGCGAGGTTAACGAGGGGATAGCGCACGCCGCTGCCGCAAGCGGGACAACCCTGCGCGCAAGTGGGACAACCTGGGGCTCAGTACCCGCGCGCGGTACTGTTTTGCCAATCGCTCGGCGCGTAGCCGAGGATGCGCTTGAACATGGCGGCAAAGGCGCTGGCGCTCTGGTAGCCGTGCTCCAGCGCCACGTTCAGGATCGGCTGGCCATCGGCCAGGCACTGCTGGCTGAGCATCACCCGGGCACGGGCGCGCCATTCGCCATACGACATGCCCACCTCGCGCTGGAACAGCCGTGCCACGCTGCGGGCGCTCATGTTCAGTTGCGCGCCGCATTGCTCCAGGGTCAGGTCCTGGGCCGGGTCCTGCAGGAAGCGCTCGCACCAAGTGCGCAGCCGCGCCTGGTGCGGCAACGGCACAAAGGCATCGATACGCCTGGCAGTGGCCAACTCAAGCTGGATCAGTGCCCGCACGTGCTCGCCGTCACGCAGGTCGAGCATGCGTGACGCGGCCAGGATCAGTTCGTGCAGCAGGCCGGACACAACGATGACCTGGCAGCGGTCGATGCGCGCATCGAGCAGCAGGGTGCGCATGCAGACCACGCCCTCCATGCGGATGGCATGGCTGACCCCGGCGGGCATCCACAACGCATGCCCGCCGGGGATCACCCAGCTACCGCCTTCGCTGCTGACCCGCATCACACCACTGGCGGCGTAGATCAGCTGGTCTTCGGCGTGGCAGTGGCTGGCCACTTCTTCGCCGTGTCCGTAGTCCATTTCCAATGCTTGCATGCGGGGTATCCTCGGTATTGGATCCGATTATACGGCGGCTTATTGGTGCTGGATTGCGAAGATTGGTGGTTCGGCGCAATTATTCAGCGCCTGTGCACTCTAGCGCCGCCCGCGCGGCGCTCGATTGCTCAGGCGCTGAACATGTCGCGGCAAGCACCTGGTGGCCCTGACCCGATCCCTTGGCAGCTCCGGCGACCGGGCATGAGAACCCGACAGTCAAGCTAGCAGCACCTTCATGGTGGCCGTACGTTTGCGACACACGGCTCGATGGACCGGTCTATCGCGGTATGTGCCTTATGGTCACGCCTTGGTGGGCAAGCTCATATGCAGCAAGGGGAACGGCCGGCCTTCGCCATCCAGCGGCGAGCGGCCGGTCTGGACGAAGCCGTAGTGCTCGTAGAACCCTGTTGCCTGGGGGTTCTGCTCGTTGACATCGACACTCATCGCGTTACGCGACTGGCGGCCAAAATCCAGCAGCGCCCGGCCAATACCTTGGCCATGTCGCTCGGGGTCGACGAAGAGCATTTCCACGTGGTTTTCATTGAAACCGATGAAGCCCAGCGGCTGGTCATCGGTGTCTACTGCAACCCACAGCTCGACGGCCGGGAAGTACACGTCGCGCAGCTGTGGCAACAGCGCGTCGATGTCGGACGGTTGCAGAAAGTGGTGTGTGGCGCGTACGGCGCGCAGCCAGATGTCGAGCAGCTGCGGGGAGTCTGCAGCAATGCCTTGGCGAATGATCATGAGGTCATCCTGAATGTATAGATGGCAGATGGGCGCGCCCAAAGGTGGCGGCCATGCAGGTGTCGGCACCATGAATGACCGCTTCGCGATTTAACGCCTGGGCGGTGCACGGCGGGGGAAGCCGGAAGAGAAGTTGGCGGAAGGTTACCCGGATTGCGCAGTGTGGGGCAATGCAGCCTGAGTCAGGTTTTCCGGTGTTGACTCGACCGCAACCCGTATCGATGCTGGAATTGAGTCCGCACGTCATGGCCATGGCCGGGAGCCCCAATGAACCGCAACGAACTGCGCAAAGCTGATATCAACCTGATGGTGGTCTTCGAGGCTCTGATGCAGGAGCGCAACCTCACCCGTGCTGCGGAAAAGCTGTTCGTCGCGCAGCCCACGGTCAGCGCCGCGCTGGCCAGGTTGCGGGCTATGTTCAATGACCCGTTGCTGATCCGCGTGGGCAACCGCATGGAACCGTCGGCCAGGGCCGAGGAGGTCATCAAGTACCTCACCCCGGCGCTGGATGCGATGTCCACCGCCCTCAGCATGACCCATGATTTTGAGCCGCTGACCAGCAAGATGACCTTCCGCATCGGCTTGTCCGATGATGTCGAGTCGGGGCTGTTGCCGCCGTTGCTGCGGGCGCTGCGGGTGGAGGCGCCGAATGTGGTGGTGGTCGTGCAGCATGTGGATTACTGGCGCATTCCAGACTTGCTGGCAGCAGGCGATGTGACGGTCGGCATCAGCCAGACCAAGGGGCTGCCGGCCAACGCCAAGCGCAAGGTGCTGCGCACGATGCAGGGCAGGGTGGTGCGGGCCGACAAATCAGCCACCCCACTGACGCTGGATGAGTTCTGCGCCCGCCCGCACGTTCAGGTATCGCCCACCGCCAATACGCAAGGTGTGGTCGATGACTGGCTGAAGGATATCGGCCGCGAACGCAAGGTGGTGTTGTCGGTGCCGCAGTTCAGCTCGTTGCCGGCGATTCTGGCCGGGACCGACCTGCTGGCCTGCTGCCCGGACTATGCCGCGCAAGGTATGGAGCGTTGGGGCAACCTGCAGGCCGAGACGCTGCCGTTCGAGACGGCTGCGCTGGAGCTGGCCATGGTGTGGCTGAGCACTACCGACAGCGACCCGGCCGAACGCTGGCTGCGCAGCCGCCTGCAGCAATACATGAGCGGCGAGCGTGAAGTGGCGATCGGGCTCTAGCCGCGATCATTGTGCGGATGACTACCGGGCAAGCCTTGTTCGGGCGCATGAGCGATTTCCTTATCTGCTAAAACAATCAATGGGTTGACGCGGCCCGTGTAGGAGCGACCTTGTGTCGCGATGGGCCGCGCAGCGGCCCCAGGGTTTCAGCCAACCTGCATCATTTGCCGGGGCCACCTTGCGCCCCATCGCTCTGTTCTCTGCACGATCCCCCGCAACCGCCCGTGATCCCTTAGAACGTGCCTTGCAACGTCACCATGAAGTTGCGTGGCTCACCGTAGAAGTTGCCCCACGCCGGCGCACCGATGGTGGCGTAGTACTTCTTGTCGAACAGGTTGTTGCCGTTGAGGGCGACCGTCCAGTTCGGGTCGATGCGGTACTGCACGCGGCCGTTCCATACGGTGTAGCCTGCCTGCTCGACGCGGGTAGTGCCGGTAGTGCGGAAGTTCTCGCTCTGGCTGTTCAGGCCGGCGCCGACGGTGAAGCGCTCCAGTGCACCGCCCAGCTGGTAGTCACCCCACACCTTGAGCATGTGCCGCGGGATGAAGCTGGAGGTGAAGGTCAGCTCGGTGGGGTCGGTGTCTTCGATGGTGTTCAGGTACTTGGTCTGGGTGTAGGTGTAGCCTGCCAGCAGTTGCAGGCGCTCGATTGGCGAGCCGCTGATCTCGGCCTCGAAGCCCTGGGCACGCACCTTGCCGCTGTCGGTGTAGCAATAGCCGTCGCCAGACGGGCAGGCTTCGTTGTAGTCGGTTTCCGCGCGATGATTCTCGATGGTGCGGAACAGGTTGAACGAGGTGTTCAATGCGCCGTCAAGCAGCTCGCCCTTGATGCCGATCTCGTAGTTGGCACCGGTCTTGGGCTGTAACGCCTGCCGCTCGGCATTCACCTTGTCGCTCTGCGGCTGGAAGATGTCGGCGTAGCTGGCGTAGGCGGTCCACTGGTCGTTCAGGTCGTACAGCACGGCGGCGAACGGCGTGACCTGGCCGTTTTCCTGGCTGCGGTTATTCACCCAGTAATCGTAGAACTGGGTATAGGAGTCGCTCTTGTTGCGGTACCAGCTGACCCGCGCGCCCAGCACCAGGGTCAGCGGCTCTGCCAGCTTCAGCCGCAGGTTGGCGTAAGTGCCGTACTGGGTGGTGGTGGAGTCGGTTGGCACGCTGCCGCCGCGGGTCGGGTTAACCAGGTAATCGCCCTTGGACGGTTGTGGGAAGTTCGCGGTCGGGTTGAACGGGTCCTGCTTGGCGTTCAGCAGCATAAGCGCGAAGTAGTCATGGGTTTTCTGCCGGCTGGCGTTGGCACCGATGATCAGCTCGTGCTGGAGGCCGAACGCCTCGAACTTGCCATCGACATAGCTATCAAAGCCGTAGTCGTCCTGGTCGTAGTCGAAACGACCGGCTCGCACGTTCATGCTGGCGGTGCTGGCGCCGACCGGTACCGTGCCTTCGGAGTAGGCGTATTCGATGTCCTGGTTGTTGTGGGTGTAGATCGAGGCGAAGTTCAGCGTCCAGTCTTCGTTGAAGCGGTGCTTGAGGTCGGCGAAACCGGTAACACGCTGGCTTTGCAGGTCGTTCCAGCTGGCCCCCAGGCAGGTGGAGCGCGAAAGCTTCAGGTCACTGCCATCGGCGTAGCGTGGCAGGCCGGAATAGCACGGTGTGGCATCGACATCCTCGTAGGCCAGGCCAAAGCCCAGGGTGGTGTCGGGGGTGACGTCCCAGTCGATGGCGCCGTACAGTATCTGGTCCTGGCGCTTGGCTGTGTCATAGAAGTACTGGCGATCCTGCAGCGACGCCACGGCGCGCCCCCGCACGGTTCCTGACTCGTTTAACGGGCCGCCTACATCCACCTGGCCGCGGTAGTTGTCCCAGCTACCGGCAGACAGGGTGACGGTGGTGGCGGCTTGTTCCTGGCCACGCTTGCGCACGAAGTTGACGCCGCCGGCGGAGGAGCCGGAGCCCTTCATCATGCCCGCCGCGCCCTTGAGGATTTCGACGCGGTCGTAGAACGCCATGTCGCTGGAAAAGCTGTTGGCCTGTACGTAGTTGCCACCCACGTCCAGCGGCACGCCGTCGTACTGGTACTGGCCGTCCAGGTTGAAACCACGGGAGTAGAAGTACTTGCCGCCCATGGGCGAGTCGTACACGGTGATGCCCGGGGTCTTGTCCAGCACCTGTTCCAGCGTGTTGAGGTTCTGGTCGTCGAGCATCTTGCGGGTCATCACGGTGACCGACTGCGGGGTTTCCTTCAGCGTGTGCACGCCCTTGCCGATAGTCACTGCGTGGGCGGTGTACGACTGGGTGCCCTCGCTGGTGGCGTCCAGCCGGTTGGCGTCGATGTTCATCGGCACCAGCTCCATGGCCGAGCCGTTGTCTGCAGGCATCAGCACATAGCCGCCATTGCCCTGGCGCTGAGCCTGCAAGCCACTGTTGGCCAGCAGGCGGATCAGCCCTTCATCGACGCTGTAGCTGCTTTCCAGGCCTGCGCTGCTCAGATTGCGGGTTTGTGCGGTGTCGAACGAAATGGTCACGCCCGCCTGCACGCCAAACTGGGTGATGGCATTGCCCAACGGGCCGGCAGGGACGTGGTAGGCGGTCTGGCTTTGGGCCATGGCCTGGGCAGGCATCAGCAGCAGCCCCGGCGCGCTGGCCAGGGCCATGCCGAACACTACCAGGCGCACGGCCTGGCTCAGCTTGGTTGCAGGGGTGGGGTGCAGATGGGGCATTGCGTGATCCTTCCGTGTCATGGCAGAAAGTCGCTGTCGTCGCGGCTTGTGTCAGGGACGGGCGAGAATCGAAATCAGCAAGGTCTGGGTGAAATTATTTTTGGGGCCGTTATTCAGGCGGGTTCCACGCTCACCCAGTAACGGCTGATATAGCGCACCTTCACGGGCAGGGTTTTGGGCAGGTTGGCCAGCGCAATATCGGTATCGTCGATGCGGAATGCACCGGAAATGCTCAAGGACCGGATCGAGGAGGCGCAGCGCAGCACCCCTTGCCGGTAACGCCCCAGTTCCTCGACAAAGTCGCCCAGCTGCCAGTCGTTCACACTCAGCATGCCCTGCAGCCAGGCTGTCGAATCCACGGGCAGGGCATGTGCGCTGGCGAAGTCGTCGCGGTCAAAGTTCACTTGCTGGGTGGCCTGCAGTTGCAGCACCCGATCAGGGTGGTGCTGCGGGCGTACTTCGACAGCGCCCTGCAGCACGCCCACGCGCGTCTGCCGGGCAAGTTTGCGGATGCTGAACTCGGTACTACGGGTGAGCACGCTGCCGTCCTCGGTGTGCACGATGAACGGGCGCTGCTGAAGGCCATTGATCGGGCGCACCAGGATTTCCCCCTGGTACAGCTGGATCGCCCGTACCTTGGCGTCGTAGCGCACATCCAGCGCGGTATTCACGTTCAGCTCCAGCTGTGACCCATCCTCCAGCTGCATGGCCCGCCGTTCGCCGCCACGGGTGCGTTGCTGGGCCAGCATTGCGCGATAGGGCACCTGTTCGGCTGCCAGCCAGCCACCGCCGCCCATGGCCAGCAACAGGCTCAGCACCTTCAGCACATCGCGCCGCTGTGCTTGTGCCGCGCCCAGGCTGGACAGCGCTGCCTGTGGCGGCACCATGGCCCATTGCTGCTGCAGTTTTTCTACCCGCGCCCAGGCGGCAGCATGTTGCGGGCTGGCCTGCAGCCACTGCCGCCAGGCGTAGGTGCGGGCCTCGTCGCTGGCGCCATCGTTGAGCTGCACATACCAGGTGGCAGCGGCTTCGAGTGTCTTGAGATCCATCGCCCTCAGCCTTCGACTGCCAGCAGGCAGCGGGTCATCGCCTTGATCAGGTGGTTCTTCACGGTGGTAACCGACACGCCGAAGCGCTCGGCCGCAGCACCGTAGGTCAAGCCTTCCAGTTGAACGGCGAGGAAGATGGCGCGGGTTTTGGCGCCGAGTTCATCGAGCAGGGTGTCCACGGCCACCAGCATTTCGATGATCGACAAGCGCACTTCCGGCGATACCTCTACCGGCTCCGGGCGCAAGGCCAGGGCTTGCAGGTAGGCTTTTTCGATGGCGCGGCGGCGGGCTTTGTCGATCAGCAGCGCGCGGGCGATAGCGCTCAGGTAGCTGCGCGGCTCGCGGATCGGCAACGGGTTGCGCGCGGTCATTACCCGCAAGAACGTGTCGTGCGCCAGGTCGGAGGCATCGGCGGCGTTGCCCAGGCGGGCGCGCAGCCAGCCCTTCAGCCAGCTGTTGTTTTCGCTGTACAGCTGGTGCAGGGCCTGGGGATCGAGCGTCGACATGCGTCAAGACCGCAATATTAATGGGAATTGATCGCATTGTCGCGAGAGAAGGGGCTTAATGCAAGGACCGCGAGCACACACCCTGTGGGAGCGGCCTTGCGTCGCGATTGGGCCGCAAAGCGGCCCCGGATTTCGGCATCACGGCAACATTTTTGGGGCTGCTGTGCAGCCCTATCGCGACGCAAGGCCGCTCCCACAAAGGGGTTGCGTGCACGCTGGGGGGCAGTGGTTAGAACCCGGCCTCCAGGCTCAGCAGGTCCTGCACCGTCTGCCGCCGGCGAATCATTCGCAGCGTCCCGTCTTCGATCAGGAACTCCGGCAGCAACGGCCGGCTGTTGTAGTTCGACGACATCGATGCACCGTAGGCGCCGGCATCATGGATCACCAGCAGGTCGCCCACCTGAGCCTGGGGCAGGTCCTGCGGGGTCAGTTCCTGGTCATCCTGGGTGAACACATCACCCGATTCGCACAATGGCCCGGCCACAACAGTCGGCTGCCGTGGGCGGTCCACCGGCTGGCCGTTTGCGTCGAGCAGGGTCATGCCGTGGTAGGCGCCGTACATCGCCGGCCGCATCAGGTCGTTGAAGCCGGCGTCGATCATGACGAAGGTATTGCGGCCCACTTGCTTGACGGCACGCACTTCGGCCACCAGATAGCCCGACTCGGCAACCAGGAAGCGCCCTGGCTCGATTTCCATGCGTACGGGGTGGCCCAGCATTGCTTCGATTTCCTTGCGTGCCACCGCCCAGGTCTGGGCGTAGCGTTGCAGGTCGACCGGCTTGTCGGTGCTGCGGTAAGGGGTGGACAGCCCGCCGCCGATGGAGAACGCCTCGATATCCACGCCCAGGCGACCGACCAGTTCGATCATCGAGCGGGCCACCTGCTCCAGGTGCTGATAGTCCACTCCGGAACCAATGTGCATGTGCACGCCTACCAGGTGCAGGCCATTGGCCTTGATGCACGCGAGCGCCTCGTCCAGTTCTTCGTGCCAGATGCCGTGCTTGCTGTTTTCGCCGCCGGTGTTGGTCTTGCGGCTGTGGCCATGGCCGAAGCCCGGGTTGATGCGGATCCACACGCGGTGGCCGGGCGAGCGTTCACCCAGTTGGCGCAGCATGTCGATGGAGCCGGCGTTGACTTCGATCTTCTCTGCCACCACGCGCTCCAGGGTTGGCCGGTCCAGCGCGTCGCAGGTCAGCACCACGCCGGCAGGGTCACCGTCCACGCTCGCACCCGCAGCGAAGGCCCGCTCCATTTCACCCAGCGACACGGCATCCAGCACCAGGCCGTGGGCGCGCATCAGGCGCAGCACATGCAGGTTGGGGTTGGCTTTCTGGGCGAAGCGTACGGTGTCAAATACGTTCAGCTGTTCGACACGCTCGGCGATGGTGCTGGCGTCGTACGCCCAAAGGGGCGAGCCGTGCTGGCGAACCGCCTCGGCCAGAAGGGTGAAGGGTGCTGTCATGGTGGCGCTACTCGTATAAGGAAGGGCACGAGGATGAATCAAAGCGGGAATTCAGAAAAATAGCTATTTTTCTGCCAGTCATTCATATCTGATATACCCATTGTCGACTCACCGGGTGCTGCCGTGAAACTGTCCGTCCGCCACATTGAAGTGTTCCGCGCCATCATGGCCGCTGGCAGTGTCACCGGTGCGGCGCGCTTGCTGTTCACCTCGCAGCCCACTGTCAGCCGCGAATTGGCGCGGCTGGAGCAGGTGACTGGCCTGAACCTGTTCGAGCGCGAGGGTGGGCGCCTGGTGGCGACGGCCCAGGCGCTGCTGTTGATCGAAGAGGTCGAGCGTGCCTACGTCGGGCTGGAGCGCATTGATCGCTTTGCCCAGGCCATCCGCAATTTCGAGCAGGGACGGCTGGCCATCACCTGCCTGCCGCTGTTCTCCCAGACCTTGCTGCCCAAGGCCTGCCAACGCTTCCATCAGCAGCACCGCGGTGTGAGCGTGAGCATCGTGGCGCAGGAGTCGCCGTTGCTGGAGGAGTCACTGGTTGCCCAGCAGCATGATCTTGGCCTGACCGAAATCGAGCAGATACCGCGCGGCGCTTATGGCGAATTGCTGTTCAGCGCCAACATGGTGTGCGTGCTGCCCGAGCATCACCCGTTGCAGGCCAAGGCCGAGCTGGAGCTAAGCGACTTTCATGAGGTCGATTTCATCAACCTGGCCAGCCTGGACACCTACCGCCAGCGCCTGGACCAGCACTTTCGCGCGGCGGGGGTGAACCGCCGCACGGTGATCGAGACCACCAGTGCCGCCTCGGTGTGCGCCATGGTCAGGCAAGGCCTTGGGGTGGCGATCATCAACCCGCTGAGCGGCCTGGAGGCGGCCCAGGGCGGTTTGCCGATCCGCAGGCTGCGGGTGTCGGTGCCCTACCAGGTCATGCTGATACGCCCCGACCATCGGCCGGCTTCGGCAGCGGTGGAGCCGTTTTGCGAGGCGCTGCGGGTGCAGGCTAAAGCGATGCAGGCAGCATTGCGCTAGCGGCTGGCTCTCCCAAGGGGTTTTGTGCTGCCTGTACCGGCCTCATCGCCGGCAAGCCAGCTCCCACACCGACCACCTCTGCCTCAAGCCATGTGCAGTACCTGTGGGAGCTGGCTTGCCGGCGATGAGGCCGGTACAGGCAACAAAGGTCGGCCCTGTGTGCAATCTGCGGTTCAGAGTTCGCAGACGAAGGTCCCGGTCCCGGTCAGGATGTTTTCCAGAGTTTGCTTCACTTCGTCCAGGTCGCTCAGGTCGCTGGTAAGGGTGATCTCCAGCACCTCGTCCCCCTTCAGCGCATCCTGGTCGCCGGCCGCCACTTCGATCAGCAGGCGCTTGGCACTCAGGGTCACTTTCAGCCCATCCAGCGTCGACGGCTCGTCATCCAGGGTCAGGTCGACGGTGTCTTCATCCGGGTAGCGGGTAAGCAGGAACATCTGTCCCTTGTCGCTGTGGCAGCACAGGGTCGCCATGTTGTCTTCCTCGTCATCGCAAGGGGTGGCGAACAGCAGGGCGGTGTTGATTTGCATGAGCAGGCTCGGATCAAAGGAAACGGAAGGGAATTCTGACAGTCTTGCGTACAGGCATAAACGTAAAGTTACCGCCCCTTGACCGAAATTGTCGCAGCGCTGCAAGCGTTGATGATCGATCAGTCGTTAAGCTTCGGCGAGCCCTGGGCGTGCCCGCGCACGTTCAACGCCTGGTTTTACCGTCCGCCTTGCCACGGGTTGGCTATCGTTGATCCGTACACGGCGCACGCAGCGACGCTTCAACTATTACAAAGCCCAAGCGGAGTACCACAGATGGCGTTCTTCACCGCAGCCAGCAAAGCCGACTTCCAGCATCAACTGCAAGCGGCCCTGGCGCAGCACATCAGCGAACAGTCCCTGCCACAAGTGGCGCTGTTCGCCGAGCAGTTCTTCGGCATCATCTCTCTGGACGAACTCACCCAGCGCAGGCTTTCCGACCTGGCCGGCTGCACACTGTCAGCCTGGCGCATCATCGAGCGTTTCGACCCCGAATACCCGCAAGTACGCGTATACAACCCCGATTACGAACGCAATGGCTGGCAGTCGACCCATACCGTGGTCGAGGTGCTGCACCACGACCTGCCGTTTTTGGTCGACTCTGTGCGCACCGAGCTCAACCGCCGCGGCTACAGCATCCACACCCTGCAGACCACCGTGCTCAGCGTGCGCCGCGGCGCCAAGGGCGAGCTGCTGGAACTGCTGCCCAAGGGCACCCAGGGCGAAGGCGTGCGCCATGAGTCGCTGATGTATCTGGAGATCGACCGCTGCGCCAATGCTGCCGAGCTGACCGTGCTGACCCGCGAGATCGAGCAGGTGCTGGCCGAGGTACGGGTGGCCGTGGCCGACTTCGAACCGATGAAGGCCAAGCTGCGTGAAGTGGTGGCGCAGGTTGAACAGACCGCCTTTGGCCCAGCCCAGAACGAGAAGGGCGAGGTCAAAGCGTTCCTCGAGTGGTTGCTGGACAACCATTTCACCTTCCTGGGCTATGAAGAATTCACCGTCAAGGGCGACGCCGACGGCGGCCAGATGGTCTACGACGAGCAGTCGTTCCTCGGCCTGCCGCGCCGCCTGCGCGTGGGCCTGACGGCCGAAGAGCTGCGCATCGAAGACTACGCCGTGGCTTACCTCAACGAACCGCTGCTGCTGTCGTTTGCCAAGGCCGCGCTGCCCAGCCGCGTGCACCGCCCGGCCTACCCGGACTACGTGTCGATCCGCCAGCTGGACGCCGACGGCAAAGTCATCAAGGAACACCGCTTCATGGGCCTGTACACCTCGTCGGTGTATGGCGAAAGCGTGCATGCCATTCCGTATATCCGCGTGAAGGTGGCTGAAGTCGAGCGCCGCTCGGGCTTCGACGCCAAGGCTCACCTGGGCAAGGAACTGGCTCAGGTACTGGAAGTACTGCCGCGCGACGACCTGTTCCAGACGCCGATCGACGAGCTGTTCACCACCGTCATGGCGATCGTGCAGATCCAGGAGCGCAACAAGATCCGCGTGTTCCTGCGCAAGGACCCGTACGGCCGCTTCTGCTACTGCCTGGCCTATGTGCCGCGGGAGATCTACTCCACCGAAGTACGGCAGAAGATTCAGCAAGTGCTGATGGAGCGCCTGAAGGCCAGCGACTGCGAGTTCTGGACCTTCTTCTCCGAATCGGTGCTGGCACGCGTGCAGCTGATTTTGCGCGTAGACCCGAAAAACCGCATCGACATCGACCCGCAGCAGCTGGAACGCGAAGTTATCCAGGCCTGCCGCTCGTGGCATGACGACTATTCGACGCTGGTGGTCGAGAACTTCGGTGAAGCCCAGGGCACCAACATCCTGGCCGATTTCCCCAAGGGCTTCCCGGCCGGCTACCGTGAGCGCTTCGCCGCGCACTCGGCAGTGGTCGACCTGCAGCACGTGCTGAACCTGTCGGAAAGCAAGCCGCTGGCGATGAGCTTCTACCAGCCGCTGACCCAGGTTGGCGAGCGTATCCTGCACTGCAAGCTGTACCACGCCGATACGCCCCTGGCGTTGTCTGACGTGCTGCCGATCCTGGAAAACCTCGGCCTGCGTGTGCTCGGCGAGTTCCCGTACCGCCTGCGCCATGCCAATGGCCGCGAGTACTGGATCCACGACTTCGCCTTCACCTACAGCGAAGGCCTGAGCCTGGATATCCAGCAGCTCAACGACACCCTGCAGGACGCCTTCATCCACATCGTGCGCGGCGATGCCGAGAACGACGCTTTCAACCGCCTGGTGCTCACTGCCGGCCTGCCATGGCGCGACGTGGCGCTGCTGCGCGCCTACGCCCGTTACCTGAAGCAGATCCGCCTGGGCTTCGACCTGGGCTACATCGCCAGCACCCTGAACAACCACACCGACATCGCCCGCGAGCTGACCCGGTTGTTCAAGACCCGCTTCTACCTGGCCCGCAAGCTCACCCAGGAAGACCTGGACGACAAGCAGCTGCGCCTGGAACAAGCGATCCTGACCGCGCTGGACGACGTGCAGGTCCTCAACGAAGACCGGATCCTGCGCCGCTACCTGGACCTGATCAAGGCTACCCTGCGCACCAACTTCTACCAACCGGATGCCAATGGCCAGAACAAGTCGTATTTCAGCTTCAAGTTCAACCCCAAGCTGATCCCCGAACTGCCCAAGCCGGTGCCCAAGTTCGAAATTTTCGTCTATTCACCGCGGGTAGAGGGCGTGCACCTGCGCTTTGGCAACGTCGCCCGTGGCGGCTTGCGCTGGTCCGACCGCGAAGAGGACTTCCGTACCGAAGTACTGGGCCTGGTAAAAGCCCAGCAGGTAAAAAACTCGGTCATCGTGCCGGTTGGCGCCAAGGGCGGCTTCCTGCCGCGCCGCCTGCCACTGGGTGGCGGCCGTGACGAGATCGCCGCCGAGGGCGTGGCGTGCTACCGAATCTTCATTTCCGGCCTGCTCGACATCACCGACAACCTCAAGGACGGCGGCGTGGTGCCACCGGCCAACGTGGTGCGCCATGACGATGACGACCCGTACCTGGTGGTGGCGGCCGACAAAGGCACGGCAACCTTCTCCGACATCGCCAACGGCATCGCCATCGACTACGGCTTCTGGCTGGGCGACGCCTTTGCCTCGGGCGGTTCGGCCGGTTACGACCACAAGAAGATGGGCATTACCGCACGCGGCGCCTGGGTGGGCGTGCAGCGCCACTTCCGCGAGCGCGGCATCAACGTGCAGGAAGACCCGATCACCGTGATCGGAGTGGGCGACATGGCCGGCGACGTATTCGGCAACGGCCTGCTGATGTCCGACAAGCTGCAACTGGTGGCAGCCTTCAACCACCTGCACATCTTCATTGACCCGAACCCGGAGCCTGCGTCCAGCTTTGCCGAGCGCAAGCGCCTGTTCGACCTGCCGCGTTCGGCCTGGAGCGACTACGACACCAGCATCATGTCCGAAGGCGGCGGGATCTTCCCGCGCAGCGCCAAAAGCATCGCCATCAGCCCACAGATGAAAGAGCGCTTCGCCATCGAAGCCGACCGCCTCACCCCGACCGAGCTGCTCAACGCGCTGCTCAAGGCACCGGTCGACCTGCTGTGGAACGGCGGCATTGGTACCTACGTGAAGGCCAGCACCGAAAGCCACGCCGATGTCGGCGACAAGGCCAACGACGCGCTGCGGGTCAACGGCAACGAACTGCGCTGCAAGGTGGTGGGCGAGGGCGGCAACCTGGGCATGACCCAGCTTGGCCGGGTCGAGTTCGGCCTGAACGGCGGCGCCACCAACACCGACTTCATCGACAACGCCGGCGGCGTGGACTGCTCCGACCACGAGGTCAACATCAAGATCCTGCTCAACGAAGTGGTGCAGGGTGGCGACATGACCGAGAAGCAGCGC
>Ga0160475_100288_pt1 | contig 28845 bp, 25 predicted proteins | sample HID1975M_E11MG_FD_108254 | JGI IMG/M metagenome (GOLD analysis project Ga0160475, IMG submission 108254) | Enriched soil microbial communities from UW Madison campus, WI, USA - HID1975M_E11 MG | ecosystem: Environmental > Terrestrial > Soil > Unclassified | place: USA: Madison, Wisconsin... | reverse complement strand
CTAGGGCGTGTCCCCTATATCAGGGTGAGGGGCGCGCGATGATCGCGGGGTGAGTCCTTCGCGGTTCGAGTCGTTGTCCGATGAGCAGTGGGAGCTGATCGCGCCGTTGCTGCCCTCGAACATGGGGCAGCGTGGGCGGCCGTTCACCGATGACCGGTGCAAGGTCGAGGCGATCATCTACCGGTACCGAACGGGGATTCCGTGGCGCGATCTGCCCCGTGATCAGTTCGGGCCCTGGCAGACGGTCTGGAAGCGGCATCGCCGCTACGCCGCCGACGGCACCTGGGACAAGGTGTTGGCCTCGCTGCTGGCTCGTGCGGACGCGCAGGGCAAGATCGACTGGACGGTCAGCGTGGACGCCACGATCAACCGTGCTCACCAGCACGCGACGAACACCACGCGCCCCGAGCAGGACACAGGGGGCGGGGGCGAATCACACGAATCTGCCCGACGGGTTCGTCCCCAGCCTGCTCGGCGGATGCCGTGAACCTGCAGGTCACGGCATCGGCCGCTCTCGCGGCGGGCTGAGTACCAAGATCCACCACGCCGTCGACGGTCGCGGTCGTCCACTGGCCGCGCTGATCACCGGTGGGCAACGCAACGACGGCGCCGTGCTCGCCCAGGTCCTGGCCGAGATCCGCGTCCCCCGCCTTGGCGCTGGCCGGCCGCGCACCCGCCCCGACGCCGTCCTGGCCGACCGGGCCTACTCCACCGGCCCGGTGCGCGAGCACCTACGCGCGCGCAGCATCACCGCGGTGATCCCGGAGAAGAAGGACTCGGCCGCGGCCCGCAGACGCAAAGGCTCCGCCGGCGGGCGACCCCGATCGCTGGACGCCGAGACCTACAAGCGGCGCAACGTCGTCGAACGGTCCTTCGCTCTGACCAAGCAGTGGCGAGGCCTGGCCACCCGCTACGAAAAACTCGCCATCACCTACCGCGCCGCGGTCGTCCTCGCCGCCTGCATCACCTGGACACGGATATAGGAGACACGTCCTAGTTGTCGAACCACCCCGATGGAACGCTCACCGCAGCGATTCCTGCACACCGTCCAGCCGGACCAACAGGTCCGGGATGACCTCCTGCGCCGTCGAGACCAGAACGTCGATGTCGGCAGACCAGTAGCCGTGGACGATCCTGTTGCGCAGCCCGGCGGCGCGACGCCAAGGAACATCGGGGTGCTGCGCCCGTGTCTCCTGCGACACCCGGTTCGCCGCTTCGCCGAGAACTGTGAAGTTCCAGAGCAGCGCCTCCCGCACGGTGACGTCACGCTCGACGGCGGCTGCATCAAGGCCCAACGTGAGCGCCGCGATGCGCGAAGCCGCATCGATCATCTCGGCGACGAACAGCAGATCAGGCCGCATAGAGCGCCTGGGCCTCTGTCTCGATGCGCGAACGCAGGAGCGGATGCACGGCTCGGCGGGACACCAGGTCGACCGGACGTCCGAGGATCTCCGACAACTCCTCGGCAGCGTCGATGACCTCCCAGGTCACGTGCCGCCCCGGAAGCAGGTCGTAGAGCACGTCGATGTCGGAGTCGGTCCGGTCCTCACCACGCGCGACCGACCCGAAGACCTCCAGTCTGGCGAACCCGTACCTCGCGCACAACTCGACCAGCGCGCGGTACTGACGCTCGTCAACGCGGATCATGGCGACAGGCTAGCCGTCGACCGACTGCGGTGGGAGGCCGATCGGGACAGCCCCACCGACGTGGCCAAGGCGACTCTGGCGGTTCCTCGTCTCACTGGAAGTCCCGTGACGTGCTGCGGATCTTCAGCGACAGCGGGCTCAGGTGCTCGGCGACGAGGTTCGTCGCGTCGTCGGCCCTCTCGAGCCGGCCACGCACGACCATCGCCTTGGCGGTGCGGGCGGTGCGGCGGAACCTCTCCCACAGACCGGCGGAGCACACGATGTTGAGCAGGCCCGTCTCGTCCTCCAGGGACAGGAACGTGACGCCGTTGGCGGTGCCGGGGCGCTGGCGGTGGGTGACGACGCCGGCGACGGCGACACGGCGGCCCTCCTCGGTGCGGAACGCCTGCTCGACGCGCAGCACGCCCGCGGCGTCGAGGCCCTCGCGGACGAACTGCGTCGGGTAGGAGTCGACCGACACACCCGTCGCCCACACGTCGGCGGTGGCGACCTCGACGTCCGTCAGGCCCGGGAGCGTCGGTGCCCTCACGCCCACCGCGACCCCCGGCAGCGTGTCCGGGCCGACCTGGGCGAGCGCGCCCGCGGCCCACAGGCCGGCACGGCGGTCCACGCCGAGCGAGCCGAGCGCCCCGGCGGTGGCGAGCGCCTCGAGCTGCGCGGTGCTCAGCTGCACGCGCTGCACCAGGTCGTGCAGGTCGGCGAACGGGCCGTGCGCGTCGCGCTCGTCGACGAGGGCACGCGCGACGTCCTCGCCGACGGTCCGCACCTGCGTCAGCCCCTGCCGCACCGCGAGGGACCGCACGGACCCCTCGCCGGTGCGCACCCCGACGGCGCGGCTCGGTCCGGTGCCGCTGGGCTGCGGCACCAGGGGCGGTTCGCCGCCGGGTGGGGTCGGGCCGACGCGTTCGACGACGGCCAGCACGTCGGACGCCTGCACGTCGGGGCGCAGCACCTCGATGCCGTGGCGGCGCGCGTCGGCGGCCAGCGACTGCGGCGAGTAGAACCCCATGGGCTGGGCGGCGAGCAGCCCGGCGTAGAACGCGGCCGGGTGGTGCACCTTGAGCCACGAGCTGGCGTACACGAGGAACGCGAACGAGTACGCGTGCGACTCGGGGAACCCGAAGTCGGCGAACGCCTTGAGCTTGTCGAAGATCTCCTCGCGGACACGCGGCGGGATGCCGTTGGCGGCCATGCCGTCCATGAGCCGCGACCGCATCGCCTCCATGCGCTCCATCGACCGCTTCGAGCCCATCGCGCGGCGCAGCTCGTCCGCCTCGGCCGGCGTGAAGTCCGCGACGTCGATGGCCATCTGCATGAGCTGCTCCTGGAACAGCGGCACACCGCGGGTCCGCTCGAGCGACGGCCGCAGCTTCTCGTGCAGGTACGTCACCGGCTGCCGCTCCTTCGCCCGCTCGATGTACGGGTGCACCGACCCGCCCTGGATCGGCCCGGGGCGGATGAGCGCGACCTCGACGACGATGTCGTAGAACTTCTCGGGCTTCAGCCGCGGCAGCGTGCCCATCTGCGCGCGGGACTCGACCTGGAACACCCCGACGGCGTCGGCGGCGGACAGCAGCTCGTACACCGCCGGGTCCTCGTGCGGCAGGCCGTGCAGGTCCAGCACCACGCCCTCGTGCCTCTCGACCTGCGTGAACGCCATCCGCAGCGCGGTGAGCATGCCGAGGCCCAGCAGGTCGAACTTCACCAGCCCGGCGTCGGCGCAGTCCTCCTTGTCCCACTGCAGGACCGTACGGCCCTCCATGCGCGCCCACTCCACGGGGCACACCTCGATGACGGGCCGGTCGCACATGACCATGCCGCCGGAGTGGATGCCCAGGTGCCGCGGCAGGCGCAGGAACCTCTCGGCCAGGTCGATGACGTGCTCGGGGATGTCGTCGGACTCGGCGGCCGACGGCGGCAGGTGCTGCGGGACGACGTCGTGGTTGTCGGCCGTCGCACGGCCCGGCACCTCGGGGGCGGGGCCCACCGGGCCTGCGCGCGTGAGCGTCCACCACGGGCTCGGCTTCTCCTGCCCGCGCAGGCTCCCCCACCGCTCGATCGACGTGCTCCACGCGTCCTGCTGCCCCACGTCGTACCCGAGCGCGCGGGCCGCGTCGCGCACCGCGGAGCGCGGCCGGTAGGAGATGACGTTGGCGACCTGTGCCGCGTGCGTCCGGCCGTGCACCTTGTAGACGTGCTGGATGACCTCCTCGCGGCGCGCGGACTCGATGTCGACGTCGATGTCCGGCGGGCCGTCGCGCTCGGGAGCCAGGAAGCGTTCGAACAGCAGGTGGTGCTGGACGGGGTCGACCGCGGTGACGCGCAGCACGTAGCAGACCGCCGAGTTGGCGGCCGACCCGCGGCCCTGCGCGAGGATCCCGTGGCGGCGGCAGAAGTCGACCAGGTCGTAGACGACGAGGAAGTACCCGGGGAACCCGAGGTCCTCGATGACGCGCAGCTCGTGCTCGAGCTGCGCGTACGCACCGGGGATCCGCTCGGCGTCCGGCGGCCCGTACAGCTCGTGCGCACCGCGCCGGACGAGCTCGCGCAGCCACGTCGCCTCGGTGTGCCCGTCGGGTACGGGGTACGGGGGCAGGTTGGGGGCGACGAGCGACAGGTCGAACGCGCACTCCGCGGCCAGGGCCGCCGCCGTGGTCACGGCGCTCGGGTGCCGGCGGTGCAGGTGCAGCATCTCGGCCGCCGACCGCAGGTGCGCGACGGGCGCGCCGGGCAGCCACGCGTCGAGGTCGTCGAGCGACGAGCGCGCGCGCACCGCGGCGAGCGCCTGCGCCAGGTCCGCGTCGCGCTCGGTGGCGAAGTGCACGTTGCCGGTCGCGACGAGCGGCAGGTGCGCGTCGGCGGCCAACGTGGCGAGCGCGTCGGCGCGGTCGGTGTCGTACGCGTCACCGTGCATCGTGGTCTCGACGGCGACGTTGTCCCGGCCGAACAGCGCGACGAGCCGGTCGAGCTCGGTGCGCGCCGCGTCGAGCCCGCCGGGCGCGACGCCGAGGACACCGGACGGGTCTCCCCCGGCCAGCGCACGCCGCACGGCGCCCTTGCGGCAGCCCGTGAGCACGAGCCACTGACCGGCCGCCGCCTGCGCCAGCTCCTCGAGGTGGTACTCCGCGGCACCCTTGCGCCCCGTGCGCAGGTGCCCCTCGGCGATCGCACGCGACAGCGCGCGGTACCCGTCCGGACCACGCGCGAGCACGAGCAGGTGGCTCGCGCGCGGGTCCGGCACGCCCGTGGGCGCGTCGAGCACCGGCGGTCCGGGCGCCGGGCGCCTCTCGCGCGGGTGCCGGCGCGGGTCGGGTGCGGGCAGGTGCAGCTCGGCGCCGAACACCGTGGGCAGCCCGACGGCGCGCGCGGCCTGCGCGAACCGCACGACGCCGTACAGGCCGTCGTGGTCGGTCAGGGCCAGCGCGCTCTGCCCCAGCCGCGCGGCCTCGGCGGCGAGCTCCTCGGGCTGGCTCGCCCCGTCGAGGAAGCTGAACGCCGAGTGCGCGTGCAGCTCGGCGTACCGCGGCGGCCACCCCGCACCGCCCTCGGTCGCACGATGCTCAGTCATAGTCCGCCTCGCACGTCCACGTCCCGTCGGTGTGCGTGAGCAGCACCGCGCCGCCGTCGTCGAACGCGACCTGCAGGTGGGCGCGCACCTGCGGGGCAGCGCCCGGGTGCGTCCACCAGCGGTCGGTCAGCAGCCACGGACCTGCCCACCCGGCGACGACGCGTACACGGTCGGCCCCTGCGTCGTGCGCCACGGCCAGCACGCTGCCCGGCGGTCCGCTCAGCCCGCCCCGCCGGTCGACGCGCACGGGTGCGCCGCGCACGTCACGCACCTCGACGCGCACGGGGTCGACCAGCACGGTCGCGGGCGCGGGGTCCGGCAGGCGCCCCGGCCAGGGCCGGTCGAGCGGCCGCGGCGGGTTGCTCTGCTCGCCCCACGGCCGCACGTGCACCTGGTCGCGCACGTCACGCCCGCCCTGCAGCGTCGCGGTCAGCACCCCGGGTCCGCCGACGATGCTCTGTGCGCGCTCGAGCGCCCGGTGGGCGCGCAGGTCACCGCCCGACGGCCCGCCCCACAGCTGCGTGGCCTCGGCCCCCGCGGGTGCGACGTCGAGGGCCGTGAGGGTCAGCCGCACCAGCGCGACGGGCGCGACGTCGTCCTCGTCACCGGGCGCACGCACGTCGAGCACCGACCTGTGCGCCGACCACGCGCCCCGGTCCCGCTCACGCGCCTCGCGTCGCCGGTCACGGGCCGTCGCGACCGCCGCCGCGGTGAGCCACCCGTCGAGCTGCCAGCGGATCCGGTCGGTGATGCGGGCGGCCGCGAGCGCGCCCCACCCGCCCAGGTCGGTGCGCCACGTGCGCACCAGCTCGGTGCCGTCGTCCGTGCGGGCCGCGACCTGCAGGCGCCCGCACGTCACGGACCGCGCGACGAGGTCGGCGTGCAGCTGCTCGGCCAGTCGGCGCCCGGCGAACGCGGCGGTGTCGACGCGGTCGACCGGCGGGTCCAGGTCCACGCTCACCTCGAGGTCCGCGTCGGGCCGGCGACGCGCGGGCGGACGCTCGTCGAGGCCGCGCGCGAGCGTGCGCGCCCACGTGCCGAGGCGGCCGAACCGCGCGTGCACGTCGGGCGCGGGCAGGGCGGCGAACGCGCCGAGCGTGCGCAGCCCCAGCCGGTGCAGCAGGTCGACCAGACCCCTCACCTCGGCGGCCTGCTCGGGCGTGGTCGTCGCGTGCACGAGCTCGGTGACACCGTGGGGGGCGAGGAACACCGCCGACACCCCGGGCTCGACGACGGCGCCGGTGCGTGCGGCCAGCACCGCCGCGAGCAGGCCGTCCGCCGTCCCGACGCCGCACTCGTGCCCCGTGGCGCGCGCGACCGCGTCGACGATCCGTTCCGCGAGCGCCTCCTCCGAGCCGTGGTAGCGCGCCGCGCCGCCCGCGGGCAGCAGGAGCAGGCCGGGTCGTGCGACCTCGACGCCCGCGACGACGGTCTCGGTCGCGGCCGCGACGGGCTCGAACAGCCGCACGTCGCGTGCGTCGTCGGCGGGCAGCAGCACCAGCTCGGGGCTCACGCCCTGCGCCTGACGGCGGCGCATGCCGCGGCGCACGCCGTCGGCGCGTGCGAGGGCCGACACGGCGGTGACCCGTCGCCCGTCGTGCACCGCCGCGGGTGCGTCGACCGGGACGCCGTCGGCGGTCGTCGCCGCGACCACGGGCCAGTCGGGCACCCACACGACCGTCGTCCGGGTGCTCATCCGACCAGCCGCAACCCGCCGGCCGTCCGGGGACGGCGGCGCACCGGGCCGGCGGGCACGTGCTCCCCGGGCGGGGCGAACGGCAGCACGACGGCGGCGGACGTCGGGACGGCGGCGCTGCCGCGACCGGTGCGTCGCACCTGGACCTCGCACGTGCGCAGCCGCCCGTCCCCCGCGCCGACGCCCGACCACCGGGCAGGTCCCGCGTCGAGCACGACGGCAGCCCCGGGCCACGTCACGGTGGTCAGCAGCGCGGCGCCGCGCTCACGCGCGCGGGCGGACAGCCGGCGCCGGTCGGCGTCCACGAGGGGTGCGCCGGGACCGACGAGCACGACGTCGAGCCCGTCGACGAGCGCGGCCAGCACGAGGGCGGCGTCGGCGCCCGGCTCGGGGACGAGCGCGAACCGCGCGAGGTCGACGCCCGCCTGCGCGGCGGCCAGCAGCCCCAGACGCGGCTGCCCGACGACGACCGCCCACGCCCCCGACGCGCACGCGTGCGCGAGCACGCCGAGCGCGAGCGACGTGGAGCCGAGCACCGAGGTGGTCGCACCGCGCCGCAGCCCGTCGGGCAGCAGGTCCGCCAGCGGTGGCGGCACGGGCAGCGGCGGACGCTCGCTCGTGAGCAGCGACGTGCGCCGGGAGCCGGTCACCGGTGCCACGTCCGTCGCCGCCGCCACGTCGGTCGCCACCACCCCGGTCGCCGCCACCCCGGTCGAGGGTGCTGCGGGTGCGGACGCCTCCACGTGCAGGGCGCGGTCCCGCCGGACGTCGGGCACGGCACCGGACGCCCCGCGGGCGGTGAGCACGGTGCGCGCGCCGGTGCGGCGCTCGGCGGCCGCCAGCGCGGCGCGTGCACGTGCCGCGCGCTCGACGGTGCTCGTCCCTGTCACACCCGCTCCCCGTCCTCGTCGCACCGCGCTGCCGCGGAGATGCCCTCACCAGGCGGACCTTCCGCGACGTCGGGCGCGCGGCGACGGCCCCCTGACGCCGACGCACGACCCGACCCGTGGATCGAACACCTGTTCGATGATGCCAGTAGACGCCGACACCCGGAGGGTGTCAATCCACCGGTGGTGGGTGAACCGCCTGCCGCACCTCGGACCGACGCCGCACACGGCGTATGATTTGACGATTCCATCAACCCGTCATCCCGGAGCACCTGTGCCGCTGCACGCCCTCGGCGTCGACCGTCCCCTCGCGGAGGTCAAGGCCGACCTGTTCAAGGCCCTCGCCCACCCCGTGCGGGTGCGCACCCTCGAGCTGCTCGTCGAGCGCGACCGGCAGGTCAGCGAGCTGCTCACCGAGCTCGGTCTCGAGGCCTCCCACCTGTCCCAGCACCTCGCCGTCCTCCGACGTGCCGGCGTCGTCACCGCACGCCGCACCGGCAACGCCGTGCACTACGCGCTCGCGCTGCCCGCGGTCGCCGACATGCTCGCGGCCGCGCGCGCCGTCCTCGTCGACGCCGCGGCCCGCCACCGCGACCTGCTCGACGACACCACCGAACCGGCCCCCACGGCCGGGGCGTGACGTGAGCACCCCCGCGCTCGCCCCCACCGTCCGGCAGCGGCTGCGCGCACTGGCCCCGCGCCGCTCCGACTACCGCGACCTGCCCCGCTCGTGGCGCGGCGACCTGCTCGCCGGTGTCACCGTCGCCGTCGTCGCGCTGCCGCTGGCGCTCGGGTTCGGTGTCTCCTCCGGCCTGGGCGCCGCCGCCGGCCTCGTCACCGCGGTGGTCGCCGGTGCCGTCGCCGCGGTGCTCGGCGGCTCGCACCTGCAGGTCAGCGGACCCACGGGCGCCATGACGGTCGTGCTGCTACCCGTCGTGGCCCGCCACGGGCCCGAGTCGGTGCCGGTGGTCGCGATCATGGCCGGCGGCATCGTCGTGCTCGCCGCCGTGCTGGGCATCGGGCGGCTCGTCGCCTACATCCCGTGGCCCGTGGTCGAGGGGTTCACGTGCGGCATCGGCGTCGTCATCGCGCTGCAGCAGGTGCCGCTCGCGCTCGACACGCCGCGCGCCGCCGGCGAGAACGCCGGGCTCGTCGCGCTGCGCACGCTCGCCGACGTGGACTGGGCCCAGGCCGTCGCACCCCTCGCGCTCGTCGCGCTCGTCGTCGCCGTCATGCTCGCCCTTCCCCGGCTGCACCGCGGCCTGCCCGCCTCTCTCGTGGCCGTGGTGCTCGGCACGCTGGTCGCCGAGGCGGCCGGGCTCGACGTCGACCGCATCGGCGCCCTGCCGTCCGCGCTGCCCGCCCCGCACCTGCCGGTCGTCGACCTGGAGACCACCAGCGCCCTGTTCTCCTCGGCGCTGGCCGTCGCCGCGCTCGCCGCGCTCGAGTCGCTGCTGTCCGCGCGCGTCGCCGACGGGATGGCCGACGACATCGGCCGCACCCGCCCCGACCGCGAGCTGCTCGGCCAGGGCGTCGCGAACGTCGCGTCCGGTCTGTGCGGCGGCCTGCCCGCGACGGGCGCGATCGCCCGCACCGCCGTCAACGTGCGCGCCGGGGGCCGCACGCGGGTCGCCGCGCTCACGCACGCCCTCGTGCTCGCCGGGATCGTCTACCTCGCGGCGCCGCTCGTCGGCCGCGTGCCGCTGTCCGTCCTCGCGGCCGTGCTGCTCGTCACCGCCGCGCGCATGGTCGACGTGCCGACCGCACGCGCGATCTGCCGCTCGGGTCGTTCCGGTGCGCTCGTGTTCTGCGTGACGCTGGCCGTGACCGTGGTGTTCGACCTCGTCATGGCGGTCGAGGTGGGTGTCGCGGTCGCGGCCGTGCTCGCGCTGCGCGCGGTGGCCCGCAGCAGCGGCCTGCACCGCGAGCCGCTGCCCGATGCGCCGGGCGACCACGTCACCGCAGCCGCCGAGCGTGCGCTGCTGCACGAGCACATCGCGGTCTACCGCATCGACGGCGCGCTGTTCTTCGCCGACGTGCGCCGGTTCCTCGACGAGCTCGCGCTGGTCAGCGACGTGCGCGTCGTCGTGCTGCGCCTGGGCAACGTGCGCGTGCTCGACACCAGCGGCGCCAACGCGCTCGTCGAGATCGTCGACGACCTGCGCCGGCGCGGCATCGTCGTGCTGCTCAAGGGTCTGCGCCCCGAGCACCGGCGGCTCGCGGAGGAGGTCGGCGTGATCGCGGCGCTCAGCCACGAGCGGCACCTGTTCGACGACCTGGACGACGCGCTCGCGCACGCCCGCTCGCACGTGCGCCGGGACCAGGTCGCGTCCAGGATGGGGTGAGTGCCCGACGACCCGCGTCGGGCCCGGACCGGAGGTCGTCGTGCCCACGTCCCTGACGCGTCCTGTCGCCCCCGAGCCGTACGCGCTGCTGCCCCCCGTGCCGACGTTCACGCTCACCAGCACCGACTGGGTGCACGGTGCGCGGGTGCCCGACGCGCACACCCGCACCGACGCGGGGCAGGACGTCTCGCCGCAGCTGTCGTGGTCCGGCTTCCCCGAGCACACCGCGGGCTTCGCGGTCAACGTGTTCGACCCCGACGCGCCGGGAGTCGCCGGGTGGTGGCACTGGACCGTGCTCGGGCTCGGGCCCGACGTCACGTCCCTGGACCGCGGGGCGGGACGCCCCGACGGCTCAGGCCTGCCGACGGGCGCGTTCCAGCTGCGCGGCGACGACGGGGTCGCGGGCTACGTCGGCTGCGCACCCCCGCCCGGGGACCAGGTGCACCGCTACCACGTCGCCGTCCACGCGCTCGACACCGCCGACCTGCGGCTCACACCGGACGCCGCACCCGGGGCCACGAGCTGCACGCTGGTGTTCCACACGCTCGCGCGCGCCGTGCTCATGAGCACGTACCAGCGCTGAGCGCGCTCACGGGCGCCCGGGTAGCCTGCCGCGCATGACCACCACCGCGCTGGGCACCCTGACCTGGGAGCGGGCCGTCGACCGGCCCGACCTGCTGGCCGCGAGCACGCACGCCACGATCAGCGGGTGGGCCGCCGTCGAGCCCGCCGTGGCCGACGCCGTCCTCGTCGCCGCCATCGACCCCGACCTCGCGGACACGGCGGCGATGACCGACGCCTACGACCTGCCGTTGTCCGCATCGGTCAACTGCGTGCTCGTCGCCGGGCGCCGCGAGGGTGTCGAGCGCACCGCGGCGTGCCTGGTCCGGGCGACGACGCGCGCCGACGTCAACAACGCGGTCAAGCGGCTGCTCGACGTGCGCAAGGCGTCGTTCCTGCCGGTGGACCGCGCGACGCAGGAGTCGGGGATGGAGTACGGCGGCATCACGCCGCTCGGCCTGCCCACCGGGTACCGTGTGCTCGCGGACGCGGGCGTGGCGGCCGACGACCCCGACGCGGGCGGCACCGTGGTCATCGGCAGCGGCGTGCGGCGCTCGAAGATCGCGCTGCCCGGCTCGTGGCTGGTGCGCGCACCGGGCGTCGAGGTGGTCGAGGGCCTCGCGATCGGCTGACGGGATGCTGACCGCCGACGACGTCCTGCGGGCGCGGTTCACGGTCACGGCGTTCCGCCCGGGGTACGACATGGCCGAGGTCGACGCCTTCCTCGACCGCGCCGTCCGCACCCTGCGGGACCGCGACGCCGGGGAGCCCGGCCGTGCCGAGGTGACGGCGCAGGACGTCGCCGACCTGCGGCTGCGGACACGCACGTTCCGCCAGGGGTACGAGATGGCTCAGGTCGACGAGCTCCTCGACCGGCTCCGCACGACGCTCGTGAGCCCACCCGCGCCGCCCGGTCCCGTCCGCGACGCCCCGCGGAGGCGGCCGGACGCTCCGCACCACGTGCGTCTGCGCGAGGTGGTGAGCCACGTCGTCGTCGGTCTGCCCCCGCAACGCCCGCCCCGGACCGTCGCACCGCGTCGCGCCGCACGCGTGCGTGCCCGCTGGGTGCAGGTCACCGCGGACGGCGTCACGTGGGACCCGCCGCTGCGCAGAGGCGGGCACCTCGACGCGGCGCACGTCGCCGAGGTCGTGAAGCTCGTCCTGAGCTACCCGAGGGGAGGGTCCGTGACGTACTACCTGGTCATCGACCAGGACGGCGCGGTGCGGATCCGTGTCCACGAGTGGTGGCGCACGCCGACGCGACGCATGTGGACGCCGCTGCGTCCGCGCACGCAGGTGACCACCGCGCCCGTCCGGTACGACCGGGCCAAGGACGCGCGACGGACGTGGCCGGAGGCGTTCACCTGGTTCCACGCCTATCCCCTGCTGACCGGGCTCGGGCTCCTCGCCGTCTACATGGGCGTCGTCGTCCCGGTGCTGACGGTGCTCGGCGTGGAGTGAGCGGGACCCGTCCCGCGTCGGCTCCCTCGCCGGGACGACCGCCGTCCTCCCGGTCGCCACGGAACGGCCGTCACACCCGCGTCGCCCAGAACGCCACCGCCGCCGCTGCGGCGACGTTGAGGGAGTCCACTCCCCCGGCCATCGGGATCCGCACGGTCAGGTCACCTGCGGCGACCGTCGCCGGCTTGAGCCCGTCACCCTCGGCCCCGAGCACGAGTGCGAGCCGCTGCGGCGGGTCCGCGACGAGGTCGTCGAGCGCGACCGCGTCGTCGGACAGCGCGAGGGACGCGGTCACGAAGCCCGCCCCGCGCAGCGTCGCGATGCCGCCGGGCCACGGGTCGACGCGCGTCCACGGCACCTGGAAGACCGTGCCCATCGACACCCGCACCGAGCGCCGGTAGAGGGGGTCGGCGCAGCGCGGCGTGACGAGCACCGCGTCGACACCGAGCGCGGCGGCCGAGCGGAAGGCGGCACCGACGTTGGTGTGGTCGACGAGGTCCTCGAGCACCGCGACCCGCCGCGCCCCGGTCCCGTCGCGCGCGCCCGCCAGCACGTCCGCCACGGACGGCAGCACGGGCCGGTGCATCGCCGCGAGCGCGCCGCGGTGCACGTGGAAGCCGGTGATGGCCTCGAGCACGGGCTCGTCGGCGACGTACACGGTGACCGGGTCGTCGCCCGGGACCTCGGCCAGCATGGCCTCGACGTCCGGCAGCCAGCGCGGCGCCAGCAGCACGGACCGCGGCCGGTGCCCGGCGCGCAGCGCGCGGCCCAGGACGGTCGAGCTCTCGGCGATGTACAGGCCGTTCGCGGGCTCGACGCGCGTGCGCAGCGCGACGTCGGTGAGGCCGACGTAGTCGGTCAGCCGGGGGTCGTCGCGGTCGGTGACGGGGTGGACGTCGGCGCGGGACACCCCGACATCCTCCCAGGTCGCACGACGTGTCAGGGTGCGGGCGGCCGTCGCACGGCGCGCGCGCCGAGGGTCGCGACGACGGCACCGACCACGGCGAGCACGGGCACCAGCAGGAACGCGCGGTGCGTGCCGAACGCGTCCGCGAGCGCTCCCAGCAGGAACGGTGCGACGCCGATCGCGAGCGCACCGGCGAGTGTCGCACGGGACTGCGCGCGGTCGCCCTGCCCGGGCGACGCGGCGAGCAGCAGCGCGATCGACAGCGGGTACTGCGCGCCGTAGCCGAAGCCGGCGACCACGAGCCCGGCCAGCGCGACGCCCGCGTCGGTCGCGGTCCACAGGACCGCCCAGCCGGCCAGCGCGATCCCGTACGACGCGGCGAGCAGGTGAGCGGGGTGCAGCCGCAGCGACAGCGGGCCCACGACGAACCGCATCGCCGACATGCCGGCGACGAGGCCGGCCGTGGTGGCGGTCGCGATGCCGGGCCCGGCGTCGGTGCGGGCGAGCACGAGGTCGGTCGCCCAGTAGGTCGTGGCGTTCTCCAGCGCGGTGGCGGCGACGAGGGAGGCGAGGAACAGCGGTGCGGCGTACCGGACGCGTCCGCGGGCAGGGGCGGCGACGGCAGCGGGGGCGTCGCCGGTGCGCGCGTCGCTCGTCGCGGCACCGGCTCCGGCCGCACCGGTGTCCGCCCGTCCGTCCGCGTCCTGCACCTCGACCGTCCCCCGCGACCTCCGCAGCGGCGGCAGCGCGGGTGACGCGGGCAGCCGGGCGACGACCACGGCGACGACGACGCCGAGGACGACGGTCACAGCCACACCGGGCCGCCACCCCCACCCGGCGGCGACGCACGCGCCGACGGCGATCGGCCCGACGAGCCCGACGGTCGACCCGGTGCCGTTGGCCTCGGTGATCGCGGCGGACGCGGCGGGACCGGTGTGCTGCGCGATGCCCACCTGCGTGGACGCGATCATCACGTTGCCGCCGAGGGCGGTGACGAACATCCCGGCGAGCGTCCACGGCAGCGTCGGGCCCAGCAGCAGGCCCACGACGCCGAGCGCGACGAGCAGCGCGGCCCCGACGACGGCGCCCCGCCGGCCGATGCGGCGCACGATGCGTGGGGTCGACGGCGCGGCCGTGAGCCCGCCCACCGCCATCGCGGTGCCGTGCAGCCCTGCCTGCGCCGCGGTGACCCCGAGCTCGGCGGCGAGCAGCGGGACCGACGGGTTGAAGCTGTACAGGAGCCAGCCCCACACGACGAACGGGGTGTAGAGGCCGAGGGTCAGGCGGTCGCGGACCAGCCGGGGACGTGCGGGGGGCATGTGACCTGCATCGTCGCCCGCGCCTGCCGGCTGGACGTCCGACGGCGGTGACGTGCGTCGCACGTCACGGGGCGCGGGCGCGTCGGCCCCGGTCAACCGACCGTCACGGGCGCGGTGTCCGCGTCGTCCTCCCCGATGACGATCTCGGTGCGCGTGCCGTCGACCTGCACGACGTACCGCCCGGGCAGCCCGGTCACCTGCACCCGGCCGTCGTCGTCGGCCGCCGCGGTCGTCGGTGCGAGCCACCACTGCCCGCGGATCAGGCCGCGCAGCGCGTCGTACGCCGGCTTGGGCGTGCCGTCCGCGTGCACCAGGCCACCGGGGGCGTTGAGCCACATGCCGTGGTCGGACAGCCCCCAGTAGGTGACGACCTGCACGCGCGGGTCGGCGACGAGCGTGGTGTACAGCTCGACGGCGTCCTGCGCCTGGCGCTCCAGGCCGTCGGGCGTGCTCGGCCAGTGGTCGACCTGGTGGTCGTTGAGGTCGTCGAGGTGCGCCGGCATGAGGTCGCCGGACAGCAGCGTGATCTCGGTGAGGTGCAGCGGGAGCCCGAAGCGGCCGAAGCGCTCGAGCACGTCGAGGGTCTTGTCCCGCCCCCACGTGCCCTGGTGCATGTGGCTCTGCAGACCGAGGGCGTCGATCCGGATGCCGGCCGCCAGGCACTCCTCGACCAGGTGCTCGTAGTCGGCGGACATGTCGAAGTCGTTGAGCAGGAGCGTCGCCGCGGGGTTGGCGGCGCGCGCCTCCTCGAACGCCATGCGCACCATGCCGACGCGCCCCACCGTCTGCGCGACGCGCGTGACGGCGTTGTCGTCCTTGGTGAACACGGGCATGATCACGACCTCGTTGATCGCGTCCCACGTGTCGACGAGACCGGCGAACTGCGAGGTGTCGCGCCGGACGCGCGAGCGCAGCAGGCGCAGCACCTCGTCGTCGGCCTTGGGCACGAGCCACCGCGGGGCGACCGTGTGCCAGACCAGCGGGTGCCCCTTCACCCGTGCGCCGCGCGACACGTAGTGCTCGGCCGCGGCGCGCAGCGCAGCCGTGCGGTCACGCCCCTCCTGCGGCTCGAACGTGCCCCAGTAGAACGGCAGGGTCGCGGTGTCGAACAGGTCGAACCACAGCGCGTCGAGACGGTCGAGCAGCTCGTCCTCACCTGGTGCCGGCACGGCGCCCGTCAGCCGACGCCACGCGCGCTCGGTCTCGTCGAAGCCGATGCACCCGAACCCGATGCCGTGGGCCACCTGCTCCACCGTCACGGCCGCGCCCGCGAGCGGGTTCCCGGAGCGGTCGAGCACCTGCACGGTCCGGGTCCGGGTGCGGTGGGCGACCTGGGGGTCGGCGGCGGCCGCGCTCGCGACGGCGGCGGGCGTGGTCGGGTGGACGGACATGCGGCTCCTCGGGACGTGGCGGGGCGCGGGGCGTCACGACGACGCGGGACCGGCGGCTACGCCCAGGCTCTCACCCTCATGCCGGGATGCCGAGCACCCACGACGCGAGCGTCGTGACGGTCAGCGTCACGAGCAGCACCGACGCGACGCTCAACGGCGCGCCGGCGCGGATCATGTCCGGCACCCGCACGTACCCCGACGAGTACGCGATGGCGTTGGGCGGCGTGGCCGCGGGCATCATGAACGTGCACCCGGCCGCGAGCGCGACCGGCACGGCGAGCAGCAGCGGTCCGTAGCCCAGCGCCGCCCCGACGGTGCTCATGATGGGCAGCAGCGTCGCGGCGGTCGCGGTGTTCGACATGAACTCCGTCAGCGCGACGGTCAGGACGCACACCGCCGCGACGACGACGACCGTGGGCATCCCCTGCAGACCGTGCGCGCGCTCACCGATCCACTGCGAGAGCCCGGACGCGGTGATCTGCGACGCGAGCGCCAGGCCGCCGCCGAACAGCAGCAGGATGCCCCACGGCAGGTCCCGCGTGTCGGACCAGTCGAGCAGGCGTCCGCCGCAGCGCGCACCGGACGGCAGCAGGAACAGCAGGATCGCGACGACGACGGCCACGACCTCGTCGGTCACGGGCGTGCCGCGCCAGACCAGCGGCAGCGCGATCCACGACACGGCCGCGAGCGCGAACACCGCGACGACCCGTCGCTGCGGCGATCCCATGGGCCCGAGCCGGTCGAGCTCGGTCCGCACCACGGCGTCGTCCTCGCACAGCGGTGCGGGGTCGACCCGGAAGACGACGCGCGTGAGCAGCAGCCACGCGAGCAGCAGGAACACCACCGACAGCGGCAGACCCACGAGCATCCACTGCCCGAAGCCGATCTCGATGCCGTAGGTCTCCGACAGGTACCCGACGAGCAGCGCGTTGGGCGGGCTGGCGATGATCGTGCCGAACGACCCGATGGTGGCCGCGTACGCGATGCCGAGCATCAGCGCGGCCGACAGCCGCCCGTCCACGCCGCCGCGCTCACGTCCCAGCAGCGCGAGCACCGAGACGCCGATGGGCAGCATCATCACGGCGGTCGCGGTGTTGGAGACCCACATGCTCAGCAGCGCCGTCGCGACCATCATGCCGAGCACGAGGCGGCGCGGGGCGGTGCCGACGAGGCGCACGACGCCCAGCGCGATCCGCAGGTGCACGTCCCACCGCTGCAGCGCGATGGCGAGCACGAACCCGCCGAAGAACAGGAAGATCACCTTGTTCGCGTACGGCGACGCGACGTCGGCGACGGGTGCGACGCCCGCGACGGGCAGGACGACGAGCGGCAGCAGCGCCGTCACGGCCAGCGGCAGCGCCTCCGTCATCCACCACACGCCCATGAGGACGAGCGTGGCGGCGGTCAGCGCGCCCGCGTAGGCGGGCGCGCCCGCGGCCTCCGGCGGCATGTCGGGGACCCACCAGGCGACCAGCGCCGCCAGGACGGGCCCGAGCACCAGGCCGATCGTGGGGCGGCTGGGGCGGCGCAGCCGCTCGGCACGCGGGGGCTCGCTCCCCCGCTCCCGTCCGGCCGACGGGTGCGTGGGCGCTGGGGCTGTGGCGGAGCTGATGGGTCGACCCTCTCGTCGCATCGGCGGGCGTGTCGTCCCACTCGACGCTACGGCGCGGGCACAGCGCTCACCCGGGACCTTCGGGCGTCCTGCCGTCGGTGCCCGCCACGGCACCCAGGTCGTCCGGGCCCCGTCAGTCGACCGGTGCCGCCGCCGCCGCGAACTGGCTCTCGTAGAGGCGGGCGTACGCGCCGCCCGCCGCGATGAGCTCGTCGTGCGTGCCCTTCTCGACGATCTGCCCGTGCTCCATGACGAGGATCACGTCCGCGTCGCGGATCGTGGACAGCCGGTGCGCGATGACGAACGACGTGCGTCCGACGCGCAGCGCGTTCATCGCGTGCTGCACGAGCACCTCGGTCCGGGTGTCCACGGACGACGTCGCCTCGTCGAGGATGAGGATCGCGGGGTCGGCCAGGAACGCACGGGCGATCGTCAGCAGCTGCTTCTCGCCGGCGGACACCGCACCGCCCTCGTCGTCGATGACCGTGTCGTACCCGTCGGGCAGGGTGCGCACGAACCGGTCGACGTGGGTCGCGACGGCCGCGTCGACGACCTGCTCGTGCGTGGCGTCGTCGACGCCGTAGGCGATGTTCTCCGCGATCGTGCCCTCGTACAGCCAGGTGTCCTGCAGCACCATGCCCATCTGCGAGCGCAGCGCGTCCCGTGTGAGGTCCCGGGTGTCGACGCCGTCGAGCGTGATGCGCCCCTCGTCGACCTCGTAGAACCGCATGACCAGGTTGACGAGCGTCGTCTTGCCGGCGCCCGTCGGCCCGACGATCGCGACGGTCTGGCCCGGTTCGGCGACGACCGACAGGTGCTCGATGAGCGGCGTGTCCGCCTCGTAGCGGAACGACACGTCCTCGAACTCGACGCGACCGCGGACGCGCGCAGGCAGCGTCGCCGGCGGGACCGGGTCCGGTGACTGCTCGTCCGCGTCGAGCAGCTCGAACACGCGCTCGGCGGACGCGACGCCCGACTGCAGCAGGTTCGCCATCGACGCGATCTGCGTGATGGGCTGCGTGAACTGCCGGCTGTACTGGATGAACGCCTGCACGTCGCCGAGCGTCATGGTCCCCGACGCGACCCGCAGGCCGCCGACGACGGCGACCACGAGGTAGTTGAGGTTCGCGACGAACCCGAGGGCGGGCATGATGATCCCGGAGATGAACTGCGCCTTGAACGCCGAGGAGTACAGCTGCTCGTTGCGCTCGGCGAACGTCGCCGCCGCCTCCTCCTGGCGCCCGAAGACGGTCACGAGCGCGTGCCCGGTGAACATCTCCTCGATGTGCGCGTTGAGCTTGCCCGTCCACGCCCACTGCTGGACGAACTGCGGTTGCGAGCGCTTGGCGATGGCTGCCGCGATCACCACGGACAGCGGCACCGTCACCAGCGCGACGACCGCCAGCAGCGGTGAGATCCAGAACATCATCGCGAGCACGCCGATCACCGTCAGCACCGACGTGACGAGCTGCGACAGCGTCTGCTGCACGGTCTGGGCGACGTTGTCGATGTCGTTGGTGACACGCGACAGCAGCTCGCCGCGCGGCTGCCGGTCGAAGTACGACAGCGGCACCCGTGCGAGCTTCTCCTCGACCTGCGAGCGCATGCGGCGCACGGTGTTCTGCACGGCGCGCGCCGTCAGACGCCCCTGCAGCCAGCCGAACAGGAAGGCGGCGACGTAGACGACGAGCACGACGAGCAGGATCGAGCCGAGCCGGTCGAAGTCGACGCCCGCACCCACCGTGAGGTCGCCCATGCCGCCGACCATGTCGGCGAACGTGTCCTGACCGGCCGCGCGCAGCGCCTCGACGGCCTGGTCCTGCGTGGCGCCCGCGGGGGCGACCTGCGCGAGCGTGCGGGACACGACGCCCTCGAACAGCACGTCGGTCGCGTTGCCGAGCAGCTTGGGACCGGCGACCGCGGCGGCGACCGACAGGGCGCCGAGCACGAGGACGGCCACGAGCCGCGCCCGCTCGGGCCGCAGGACCGTGAGCAGGCGGCGCAGCGAGCCGCGGAAGTCCATGGACTTCTGCCCGGGCATGCCCAGGCCCATGCCCATCATCCCGCCGCGCGGTCCGCCCGGGGGCGGGCCCGCGGGTCGCTCGTCCTTCGTCGTGGCGCTCATGCCGCCTCCTGCGCGCTCAGCTGCGAGTACACGATCTCCTGGTACGTCTCGTTCGACGCGAGGAGCTCGTCGTGGGTGCCGTCGCCGACCACGCGTCCCTCGTCGAGCACGAGGATGCGGTCGGCGTGCCGGATGGTGGCGACGCGCTGGGCGACGACGAGGACCGTGGCCTGCCGCGTCTCGGGTGCCAGCGCGGCGCGCAGCGCGGCGTCGGTGGCGTAGTCGAGCGCCGAGAACGAGTCGTCGAACAGGTAGATGCTGGGGCGGCGGACCAGCGCGCGGGCGATCGCGAGCCGCTGCCGCTGCCCGCCGGACAGGTTGGTCCCGCCCTGCGCGACCGGGGCGTCGAGCTGCTCGGGCAGCGCCTCGACGAAGTCGCGGGCCTGGGCGACCTCGAGCGCGTGCCACAGCTCGTCGTCGCTCGCGTCGGGCTTGCCGAACTCGAGGTTGCTGCGCACGGTGCCGGAGAACAGGTACGGCCGCTGCGGCACGAGCCCGATGCGGCCGCCGAGCGCGAGCGGGTCGGCGTCGCGCACGTCGACGCCGTCGACGAGCACGCGCCCGCCCGTGACGTCGTACAGCCGCGGCACGAGGTGGAGCAGCGTGGTCTTGCCCGACCCGGTCGAGCCGATGACGGCCGTGGTGCGGCCGGGCTCGGCGACGAACGACACGTCCTGGAGCACGGCGTGCTCGGCACCGGGGTAGCGGAACTCGACGCCGCGCAGCTCCAGCAGCCCGGGCCGGGCCTCGTCGCCCTCGGGGAACGCGACGGGCTGCACGGGCGGCACGACCGTGGTCGCGGTGTCGACGACCTCGCCGATGCGGTCGGCCGAGACCATGGCCCGCGGGACCATGACGACCATCATCGAGCTCATCATCACGGCCATGAGGACGAACATGATGTAGCTGAGGAACGCGATGAGCGACCCGATCTGCATGTCGCCGGCGTCGACGCGCTCGGCGCCGAACCACACGACGGACACGCTCGACACGTTCATCACCAGCATGACGACGGGGAACATCAGCGCCATCAGCAGGCCCGCGCGCAGCGACGCGGTGTACAGGCTCGTGTTGGCGACCTCGAACCGGGCCTGCTCCTGCCGCTCGCGCACGAAGGCCCGGATGACGCGCACACCGGCGAGCTGCTCGCGCATCACGCGGTTGACCGCGTCGATGCGCTGCTGCATCTGGCGGAACCACGGCACCATGCGCGACACGATCAACCCGATGGCCACGGCGAGCACGGGCACGATCACGAGCAGCAGCCCCGACAGCGCCACGTCCTCGCGCAGCGACATCACGACGCCGCCGACGAGCATGAGCGGTGCCATGACGAGGAACACGAACGTCATGAACACGACCATCTGCACCTGCTGCACGTCGTTCGTCGTGCGCGTGATCAGCGTCGGTGCGCCGAACCTGCCCATCTCCTGCTGGGAGAAGGACTGCACCTGGTCGAACAGCCGCGCCCGCACGTCGCGGCCGAACGCCATCGCGGTCCGCGCGCCGAACCACACCGCGGCGATCGACGCGACGACCTGCACGAGGCTGACCGCGAGCATCACACCGCCGAGCCGCCAGATCGTGGCGGTGTCCCCCTGCGCGACGCCGTCGTCGATGATGTCGGCGTTGAGGCTGGGCAGCCAGAGCGTCGCGATCACCTGCACGAGCTGCAGGACGAGGACCGCGGCGACGGCACCCTGGTACGGGCGCAGGTGCTCCCGGAGCAGTCGCATGAGCATGGGGTCAGTGCCCTTCGGTGGTGGCGGGGGGTTCCCCGGCGAGCGGGTCGGACGGTGGCGCGCCGGGCGCCGCGGGGGGCGGTGCGGCGTGGGCGAGCAGGCCGTGCAGCAGCAGGTCCACGATGCCGCGCGCGTCCACCGGCTGCACAGTGGATTCCTCGCCCAGCGGAACGACCCGGCCGGCGCGGAACAAGGTGCCGAGCACGAGCGCGTCGACCACGGGCACCGCCTCGTCGACCCGGCAGCGCAGCCGCCCGGCGTCGGGTGCCAGCAGGCGGGCCACCTGCGCGTGCACCGCGGCGGCACCCAGCCGTTGACGCTCGGCCCACGTGGGCGGGCCCCCGCGCCGCGCCGTGTCGTCACCGCGGCCGAGCCGGTGCAGCAGCGTCATCCACACCCGCACCCTGCCGATGCGCTCGCCCATGACGTCGACGAGCTGCACGAGCCGCTCCTCGAGCGGCAGCGCGGTGTCGATCGCGGCGATGGCGGCGGCCGCGTGGGCAGGGTCCGCCGCCGCGAACGCCGCCTCCCGCACGAGGGACTCCTTGTCCGCGAAGACGCGGAACAGCGTGCCCTCGGCGACGCCCGCGGCGTCGGCGAGCTGACGCGTGGTGACGTCGAGACCCCGTTCGAGGATCACGGGCTGGACGGCGTCGAGGATCGCGCGCCTGCGCTCGTCGGGTGGCAGCGGAGCGGCACGTCCACTGCGCGCGCGGGTCGACATCACCGCGCGAGAGTAGATGAGTGAGCACTCACTCAGCAAGCTGCCAGGTCCGGGCACGCCGAAGCCGGCGCCCCCCGGGGGCGCCGGCTTCGGTCGCATCTCGTGGTCAGCGCCCGCGTTCAGCACCTGAGGTCAGCACCTGAGCCCAGCACCCGCGCTCAGCGCCTGAGCTCGCCACCTGCGCTCAGGGCGCCTGCGGCGCAGGCGGCTGCTGCGTGTCGTCACCCTGCTCCGGCCGTGCCACGGGTCGCGTCGGCCCCGGCTCCGTGGGCGCCTCGCCCCATGCCGGCGCCTGCGGCGCCGCCGGACGCTGCTGCGGTGCCACGGGACCGGCACCCGGGCGCTGCCCACGCTCGGCCGACGGGTCGAACGGCACGCCCGAGAGCGTCCCCGCACTCGTGGCGTCGGCCGTCGCGGCCGCCGACTCGCGGCGCGCCTCGGCCAGGGCCTCGCTCGGGTCGGTCAGCGAGACCGGCGGCAGGTCGCCCTCGGCGAGCGGCGAGCTCCCCGCCGGACGCGACGGGTAGTCGCCGCCGTCACCGGCTCCGCCCTGGAATCCCTTGGAGAGCCAGCCCAGCGCCCCGCTGAGCTCCGCCGGCAGGAACCACATCTTGTTCGACGGGCTCGACGCGATCTTCGGCAGCGTCTGCAGGTACTGGTACGCGAGCAGCTTGGGATCGGCGTCGCCGCGGTGCACCGCGTCGAAGACCTGCAGGATCGCGCGCGCCTCACCCTCGGCCCGCAGGATCGCCGACTGGGCCTCACCCTCGGCCCGCAGGATCGCCGACTGCTTCTCGCCCTCGGCCGTGAGGATCGCCGACTGCTTGACGCCCTCGGCCGTGAGGATCGCGGCACGCCGGTCACGCTCGGCGCGCATCTGCTGCTCCATCGAGCCCTGCACGGAGGCCGGCGGGTCGATCGCCTTGAGCTCGACCCGGTTGACGCGGATGCCCCACTTGCCCGTCGCCTCGTCGAGCACACCGCGCAGCTGGCCGTTGATCTGGTCGCGGCTCGTCAGCGTCTGCTCGAGGTCCATCGACCCGATGACGTTACGCAGCGTCGTCACCGTGAGCTGCTCGATGCCCGTGATGTAGTTCGCGATCTCGTAGACCGCGTCCTTGGGCGACGTCACCTGGAAGTAGATGACGGTGTCGATGCTCACGACGAGGTTGTCGGACGTGATGACCGGCTGCGGCGGGAACGACACGACCTGCTCGCGCAGGTCCACGCTCGCGCGCACGCGGTCGACGAACGGGATCAGCAGGTGCAGGCCCGCGTCCAGCGTCTTGTTGTACCGCCCCAGCCGCTCGACGATGATCGCCACCGCCTGCGGCACGATCCGCACCGCACGCGCCAGGGCGACGACGACGAAGATCAGGACGAGGACGAGGACGAGGATCAGCGCGATCTGGCCGGCACCGGGGCCGTCGTTCATGGGACCTCCGCAGGTTCTGCCGCCCGTACCGGGGCGACCACGGTGACCCGGGAGCCCGGGTCGGGGGATCGGTCGTCAGGTCAGGCGGGTGCCACACCGGGGGCCGCGGTGTCACCCGGCGCCGTCGCCGTCGCGGGGCCGACCACCGCCGTCGCGCCGTCGATCTTCGTCACCGTCACGGCCGTGCCCGGCGGCAGGGACCCGCCGTCGGCGGTCCGCGCGCTCCACACCTCGCCCGCGAGCTTGACGCGGCCGGCCGCACCGTCGACCGTCGTGACCACGACGGCCGACCGTCCGACGAGCGCCGCGGCGTTGGTCTCCGGCAGGTCGACACGCCCCTTGAGGTGCCGCAGCAGCCAGGGCCGCAGCGTCGCGAGCAGGACGATCGACGTCACGGCCGCGACGAGGATCTGCACGGCGACGGGGGCACCCAGGGCGTAGGCGAGCGCACCGGCCAGAGCACCACCGGCGAACATCACGAGGACGAGGTCGAGCGAGAGCATCTCGAGGATGCCCAGCGTCAGCGCTCCCCCGACCCACCAGAGCCATCCCATGCCCGCCACCTCCGCTGGTCGCCGTCGTCCGTGGACCGATCCTATGTGATCGCTTTGCGATCTCGTGGGTCGACGGTCACGGCACCGGTGTCGGTCAGCCCGCGGAGCGCTCCGCGGTGCGGTCCGTGGCGTGCGCCGACCAGCGCCCGTCGGCGTGGTCCAGGCGCAGCGGCACGTCGAACGTCCCGGACAGGTTCTCGGCCGTGAGCACGTCGCCGATCGGGCCGGCGGCGAACACGCGACCGGCCCGCAGCAGGAGCAGGTGCGTGAACCCCGGGGGGATCTCCTCGACGTGGTGCGTCACCAGCACGAGCGCGGGTGACCGCCGGTCGCGCGCCAGCTCGGCCAGCGCGCCGACGAGCTCCTCGCGCCCGCCCAGGTCCAGCCCGGCCGCGGGCTCGTCCAGCAGCAGCAGCTCGGGGTCGCTCATGAGCGACCGCGCGATCTGCACGCGCTTGCGCTCGCCCTCCGACAGCGTCCCGAACCAGCGGTCGGCCAGGTGCGCGACGCCGAACGCCGCGAGCAGGTCCCCCGCCCGCGACTCGTCGACGGCCTCGTACGACTCGCGCCACCGTCCCGTGACGCCGTAGGCAGCCGTGAGCACGACGTCGCGCACGGTCTCCCCCGACGGGATCCGGTCGGCGAGCGCGGCGCTGGCCAGACCGATCCGCGGGCGCAGCTCGAACACGTCGGTCGCACCCATGCGCGAGCCGAGCAGCGTCGCGGCGCCGGACGTCGGGTGCATGCGCCCCGACGCCACCTGCAGCAGGGTCGTCTTGCCCGCGCCGTTGCGGCCGAGCACGACCCAGCGCTCGTCCTCCCGCACCCGCCACGACAGGGCCTCGAGGATCGTCGTCGTCCCCCGGCGGATCGTCACGTCCTGCAGGTCGAGCACGTCGGTCATGTGCACAGACCCTAACGGGCCGCGGGCACCCGACATGCCGACGCGGGCGCGTGCGGGACCGATGTCACAGCTCGATGGTCAGCATCGTCGAGGAGTGCGCGACCTCGTACCCCAGTGCCGCGTACAGGCCGTGCGCCCCCGACGGGTTCTCGGTGTCGACCTCGAGCTCGGCGTACCGCATGCCGTCGTCCGCGTACGCGCGCATGACCGTGGCCAGCAGGGCCACCGCGACGCGGCGTCCGCGCCACGTGCGCCGCACGCCGAGCAGCTCGGTGAACCCCGACGGGTAGCCGGCGGCGGGCCAGTCCTCCTCGTAGCGGCCGGACACCGCGTAGCCCACCACGTGGTCGGCGTCGTCGAGCGCCACGAACGACCACGTGGCCGCGAACATCGCACGCGCCTGCCGCCACTGCTCGGGCGTGCGCGGCTCGGAGCCCCAGTGGTCGGCGAACACCTCGTTGTGGGCCCTGCGCACGGCATCGTCGAACGACTCCTGCCACGGCACGACGCGCAGGCCGTCGACCTGCGGCACGTCGGGCAGCGGCACGTCCAGCGGGCGTCGCATGTGCGTGTAGTACCGGATCGGCGCGAACCCGGCGGCCTCGTACAGGCGCGCCACGCCCGGGGTCGCGTCGTCGCAGTAGGTCGCGATGCGGGCGGGCAGCTCCTTGCCGGACGCCGCGAGCAGCTGACGCGCCCGGCCCTGCGACCACGCCACGAGCGCGGTGCCGATCCCGCGCCCGCGCCAGACGGGGTCGACCGTGCCCTCGACGAACGCGCGGACCACGCGCTCGTCGCCGGGCGCCGTGTCGGCGTGCGCCCAGGCACGCACCGTCCCGTCGGCGTCGAGCCCGACGAGCGTGTCGAGCCGCAGGTCACGCCACTGCACCGCGAGCTCCTCGGCGACCTCGGCCTCGGCCGAGCGGTACGGCAGCGCGTCGGCCTCCTGCGCACGCACCTTGAGCGCCGTCACGGCCGGCGCGTCGTCGGTGGTCGCGGGGCGCCACGTCAGACCGAGCTGCGGGCCCGGCAGCGGGACGTGGGCGGGCGGCGCGGCGCGGACGGCCAGCGGTGCCGGGTCGGTCGTGGCGGGGTCGCAGGCCGCCCGGTCGGTCGCGGTCGGGTCGCTCGCGTGCGTGTCGGTCACGGCGATCAGCCTCGCCCGGACGCACCGGCGCGTCCAGCCGTATCCCGCCGCGGGTGGCGCCCGACGCCCGTCAGGCGTCGATGCGCGACTGGTCCAGCGCGTGCGCGTTGGCGACGATGAAGTCCTTGCGCGGGGCGACGTCGGAGCCCATGAGCAGCTCGAACACCTTCTCGACCTGCGCAGCCGCCTGCTCGGCCTCGCCGATGCGCACACGGCGCAGCGTGCGGTGGCGCGGGTCCATGGTGGTCTCCGCGAGCTGGTCGGCGTCCATCTCCCCCAGACCCTTGTAGCGCTGGATGTCGTCCTTGTAGCGCTTGCCGGACCGGTCGAGCTTCTTGAGGGTGCTCGTGAGCTCGGCCTCGGAGTAGGTGTACAGGTACTCGTTCTTGCGCGAGCCGGCACCGATGACCTCGATGCGGTGCAGCGGCGGCACGGCGGCGTACACGCGCCCGTCCTCGACGAGCGGGCGCATGTACCGGAAGAACAGCGTGAGCAGCAGCGTGCGGATGTGCGCGCCGTCCACGTCGGCGTCGGTCATCAGCACGATCTTGCCGTAGCGCGCGGCCTCGAGGTCGAACGTGCGGCCCGACCCGGCGCCGACCACCTGGATGATCGCGGCGCACTCCGCGTTCCTCAGCATGTCGCTGATCGACGCCTTCTGGACGTTGAGGATCTTGCCGCGGATCGGCAGCAGGGCCTGGAAGTCGGAGCTGCGCGCGAGCTTCGCGGTACCGAGCGCGCTGTCGCCCTCGACGATGAACAGCTCGCTGCGCGTGACGTCGTCGATGCGGCAGTCGGCGAGCTTGGCGGGCAGCGACGACGACTCGAGCGCGTTCTTGCGACGCGAGATCTCCTTCTGCTTGCGGGCCGAGATGCGCGCGCGCATCTCCCCCACGACCTTGTCGAGGAGCAGCGCCGAGTGCGCCTTGTGCTCACGCTTCGACGACGCGAAGAGCGCGTTGAGCTCCTTCTCGACGACGCGCGTGACGATGCCGCGCACCGGCCCGGTGCCCAGCACCTCCTTGGTCTGCCCCTCGAACTGCGGCTCGGCCAGGCGCACCGTGACGACCGCCGTGAGCCCGGCGAGCGCGTCCTCCTTCTCGATCCGCTCGGACGACGAGTCCTTCGCGGAGATCTTGAGGCGGCGGGCGTTCGCCGCCACCTGCGCGCGCACGGTCTTCAGGAGGCCCGCCTCGAAGCCCGCCAGGTGCGTGCCGCCCTTGGGCGTCGCGATGATGTTGACGAAGCTGCGCACCTCGGTGGCGTAGCCCGTGCCCCAGCGCACGGCGACGTCGACCTCGCACCTGCGCGAGACCTCCTGCGGCGTCATGTGGCCGCGGTCGTCGAGCACGGGGACGGTCTCGGTGAACGTCCCCTCGCCCGTGAGGTGCCAGGTGTCGGTGACGGGTGCGTCGGGCGCCAGGTGGTCGACGAAGTCGACGACGCCGCCCGTGTGCAGGAACGTCTCCTCGTGCGGACCGTGCTCGCCCGGCGTGCCCGCGACGCCGCGCTCGTCGCGCAGCGTGATCGCGAGGCCCGGCACGAGGAAGCTCGTCTGCCGGGCGCGCGTCACGAGCTCGTCGTAGGAGAACACCGCGGACTTCGGGAAGATCTGCCGGTCCGCCCAGTACCGCACGCGCGTGCCCGTGACACCCTTGGCGACCTTGCCGACCACCGCGAGCTCCGAGCCCGACACGAAGGGCTCGAACGGCGACTCGGGGCTCGCGCCCGCACGGTCGTCGAAGACACCGGGCTCGCCACGGTGGAACGTCATGCGGTGCGTCCGGCCGCCGCGGTCGACCTCGACGTCGAGGCGCGCGGACAACGCGTTGACCACGGAGGCGCCGACGCCGTGCAGACCGCCCGACGCGGCGTACGAGCCGCCGCCGAACTTGCCGCCGGCGTGCAGCTTGGTGAGCACGACCTCGACACCCGTCAGACCCGTCTTGGGCTCGACGTCGACCGGGATGCCGCGCCCGTTGTCGCGCACCTCGACCGAGGAGTCCGCGTGCAGCACGATCTCGATGCGGTCGCCGTGGCCGCCGAGGGCCTCGTCGACCGAGTTGTCGATGATCTCCCACAGGCAGTGCATCAGGCCGCGGCGGTCGGTGGTCCCGATGTACATGCCGGGTCGCTTGCGCACGGCCTCGAGACCCTCGAGGACCGAGAGGTGCCGCGCGGTGTAGCCGGCCTGGGCGGAGGTCGTCGTCACGGCGCAGATCGTAACCGGGTGCACCGGCACCGCCCGCGCCGCCATGCCGCGCGGGTACGGTCGGCAGGCCGCGCAACCCCGTCGTGCCACGCGTGTGACACGGTCGTCGCCAACAGGTCACGAACGCGTGACGCCGCGTCACGATCTTGTACGCAGAGAGCGAACCACCCCCTCCCGATGGGAAGGATCCGGCGGGCGGATGGTTGTATGGAGATGTGACAGGGACGACGATCGAACCCACGACCCCGCTGACGGCCGCCGACCGCTGCGACCGCTGCAACGCGCAGGCCTACGTCCGCGTCGTGCTCCCGGTCGGTGAGCTGCTGTTCTGCGCGCACCACGCGCGCGAGCACGCGCCCAAGTTCGCCACCGTCGCGACGCACGTCCAGGACGAGACCGACCGCCTGCTCGCCGAGCACGGTGCCGGCGCCGGCGCAGCCGGCTGACGGCCGCAGCACCACGAGCCACGAGGGCCCCGGACCGCACGGCGGGTTCTAGCGATCCCCGCAACACCCTGAGTTCAGGGAGTTGCGGGGATCGTGGTTTCTGAGGAGTTGCGGGAGAGGTTCTTCGAGGCGCTTGATCGGGAGGCGGGCAGCGTGACGGCT
>Ga0160475_100263_pt1 | contig 33318 bp, 15 predicted proteins | sample HID1975M_E11MG_FD_108254 | JGI IMG/M metagenome (GOLD analysis project Ga0160475, IMG submission 108254) | Enriched soil microbial communities from UW Madison campus, WI, USA - HID1975M_E11 MG | ecosystem: Environmental > Terrestrial > Soil > Unclassified | place: USA: Madison, Wisconsin... | reverse complement strand
CTGCCATCCGTTCGTGCTCAGGGAAATGGCCTTGGCCGGCCGCGAGGACCGTGACCAGGCACTGAAGGAATTCGACGACCTGCTGATGAAACACATCATGTTCGCCGCCGGCAACGCGGCCAGTACCCTGGTGTTCAACCTGGGGTTGGGGGTTTTCGAGAAAGTACCGGGGGATACGCTGAGCCAGGGCTATTTCCGCGCCCTCAACCGCCAGGCGGCGGCCTTTGCCCTGCTGGCGGACCTGTCTATGATGCTGCTGGGCGGCGCGCTCAAGCGCCGCGAACGCCTGAGTGCGCGCCTCGGCGATGTGCTCAGCTACCTGTACCTGGCGAGCGCTGCGCTCAAGCGCTACCACGACCTGGGCTCGCCCGAGCACATGCAGCCCTTGCTGCGTTGGGCCCTGGAAGAAAGCCTGGGCCAGGCGGAAAAGGCGCTGGACCGGTTGCTCGACAACTTTCCAAACAGGCTTGTCGGCTGCGCGCTACGCGTGTTGGTGTTCCCGCTTGGCCGTCGTCATACAGGGCCGAGCGATGAATTGGATGCCGAAGTGGCGGCACTGATCGGGCGTAGCAAAGGCGACCCGACACTGGAAGAGCTGCTGGCCGGCTGCTTCCGACCGCAAGCTGCGGGCGACCCTGTGGCAGCACTGCAGCGGGCCTGCGATTTGCTTGATGAAGTGGTGCCGGTGCGCAAGATGTTGCATCAGGCAGTCAAGGAGGGAAAGGTGCAAACGGTCCCCGGACAATCGGTAATCGATGCGGCAGTCGAAAGGGGCGTAGTACAACCGGGCGAGGCGCAACGGCTGCGTGAAGCAGAGCAAGCCTGCCGCGCAGTGATTGATGTGGACGCGTTCGACAAAGAGCAACTGCTACCAGGAGAGGGCAAGGTGCGCTGAGCGATAAACAACCATTCAGGTGCAAGGGCGGATTTTCGCCAGGACGGAGCGTTATGTCTCGTCCCCGGCACGCCCCCGCACCTTGTAACCGCCAATTATCACATGCTTGGACGCGGCCAGATCAGGCACTGGGCGGCGAGCTGGAAAGTTTAACGAGACAATCAATTTGATGGTCTGCCTTGACATCGGCCTGAGGGGAAGGTCCATCCTTTTTCGCAATCACCTCCAGCCCAAAGGCGCTAGGGACGAAATCGCCAACTTTATGCGTATTCAACAGATAGCTGTATTCGGTACGGTTAAGCGAGGCTGGTCGGTGGGTGGTACGCAGTGTGATGGATGATCGCACAATCGGGTCGTTCGGGGCAGTTCTGTAGTTCAAGGTGATGGTCGTGGCAGAGGGGATGTCACTCATCTCAATTACGCTGTGGTTGGCGACAACTGTCTTCTTAGCGCTTTCGCCACTTCCCTCAGCCGGCAAATTGAACCCGACGCTAGAGTCAGTGCCCCTCCAGAAGATGATAGAGCCGCTTTGCTTTGGGGTGTTGTCGCTTACCATGGTGCTAACCTCGCTCAGAAGATCGTATGCCTTCGACACCGCCGCCACCTGCTGAAAGGCCGCATCGTTGGTTCAGGCTCGAATCTACATCAGCAGCGGCGGGGGCACACCTGGCAGAACTGATAGGTAGGGACGCATCAGGGGCAAACCCGGCGGACCTTCCACAACAGGTCCACAACCGGCGTATACTTCGGCCCCGTTTCAATTACCCTCAAGGATCACCCCATGGTCAATCCCCACCTGGATTACCACTTGCAACTGCTGCAGCACCTGCGCACCATCCTGGTAGCCCTGGGTGAAGCCGAGCAGGTGCCGGAGGAAAGCCACGCTCTGTTTCTCGAACGCTTCGACGAGTTGCTGACCCTGCTGCCACGAGACCCGCTGCAAAGCCAGTACCTGGGCCAGGACCTGATCTGCCAGGTGATCCAGCGCTACCCGCAAATTGCCCACCTCGTACCGCGCGACCTGCTGTGGTTCTTCGGCGGCGACTGCCTGCACTTCATGCCTGACCAAGAGCTGGATCTGTACCAACAGCTGGAAGAGCGCCGTTACGAGGCAGAACAGAATGGCGAAGCCTTTGACTGGAACCAGCAGAAGCAGTTGCTGGGCCAAGCTAGCGGTAACACGCAACACTGAGTTCGACCGACCGGCGTGGTCCGCTGCGCCGCCCTGGCAGCCTTGTCCATTGTTTACATGCCTTTTGTGGCATTGGCCTACAGCCACCCTACCTGCGCCCTGAATATCCTGCTAGGCGAACATTGACCTGCATGTTCGAATGCCACCACCATCAGGATATAAACTATGAAGCGCACACTTATCGCCCTCGCCATGGGCTTGGCGAGCACGGCAGCATTTGCAAACACCGGCAATATCAACTTCCACGGCACCATCACCCCAGGCGGTACCTGCCCTATCGAAGTTGTCATGCCGGGCACTGGCGGCAGCATCCTGCCTCAGATTGGCCTCGGTAGCTATCCCCCAAGCTACTTCGGCTCCACTGCAGGCAAGCAGACGCCCGCTCGTACGTTCGCCCTGCGCATTGACCCAGATCAGTGCACCATCAACCCCGGCACAGATGCCTATGTCACCTTCTCGGCGGTCTACGGCCCTGAAGGCAGCAACCTCTACGCACTGAAGCCATACGGCGCTGCCGGGGTGGCACTGGCCATTCAAGACAAGAGCATGAGCAACCTTGCCCCAGGCCGGGAATCGGTGGCCTACCCGCTCAAAGCCACACAACCGAACGAAATGCTTTTCCACGCCATGTACGAGTCAACCGGGACGGTAACTGACGGCGACGCGGCATCGGAAGTGCGCTTCTCGGTAGATATCAGGTAATACGTTACGCTCCAGGCGCTTCTGCGGACGCACCTGGAGCCCCTGCAAAAAGTAGCAAAGAGACACGCCCATGCCCCGCCCCAACTCCATTATCCCCAGGCTTGCTCTGGCGATAGGCACCAGCCTTGCCTTGCTCATCCAACTCAGTGCCCACGCCGCCCTCACCATCAGCTCAACCCGAGTCATCCAGCCCAGCGACCGACAAAGCACCAGCATCGTAGTCGCCAACCCCAGCCAACGCCCTTATGCAGCCCAGGCCTGGATCAATACAGAGGCAGACGACAACACTACCGCAGTGCCATTGATCGCCTCACCTGCGCTGTTTCGCATCGATCCGGCCGGCGAACAGACGGTACAGCTGAACCGCCTGCCCAACAACCTGCCCCAGGACCGTGAATCGGTGTTCTACTTCAACCTGCAGGAAATCCCGCAGGCAGACGACAAACCGACTAATACCCTGACCATCGCCTTGCGCACCCGCATCAAGGTCTTCTACCGCCCAACCCAACTCAAAGGCCGCCCACAGGACCACCTGCAGGACCTGGCCTGGTCGGTGCAAACACTCGAAGGCAAGCCGCACCTTGTGGTGGACAACCCCTCCCCTTACTACTTCACCTTCAATCAGCTAACCCTGCGCAGCGCCAAAGGCAGCGAGAAAATAGACGGCAGGAAAATGGCCATCCCCATGGGCAGGCAAACCTACCCCCTCAAAACCTCGACTGTGCAGGACGGTCTGAAGGTCGACTTCACAACCATCAATGACTACGGTGGCCTAACGCCCGAGCTGTCCCGACCGGTGGAGCGCCCGTGAAGGTCGCTCATGGGAGAAGTTTAGGACTGTAGAGGGGAAATTTGATCCACGTCGTACCGTCGTCGAAACTGACCTCGACATGGAAGGTGAACGTTTGGCCAAGCCAAAGCGTTGCAAGGTAGGCTTTGGGGAGGGTCACATCCTTGTTCGCGCCAATGCCCCGTCTCACTTGCGCATCAGTGACCGAATGGGCGGTCAGGACATTGTAAGGGGGCGCATCTGCCCCGCCAGGTCGCACGCCCGTTACCGTGATATTGACCCACTGCCCCACGGCAATGCACGGCCACACACCCAGGCTGACAGGCACCTGATCCAGCGCCGGGCCCAGGCTGAATCCGTTTGAATCGACCCCCTCCAGCGCTACCTGAGGTAACCCCTCCTTGAACTCAGTCACTTTCAGATTGGTCACGGCGGAAGGAAACACATCGACACCGTCGCTGACTTCATAGCGCACGACCAACGTGCGCTTGCCGTATGCCAGCACATGTTTTTCGGGAATCGCATAGGAACGCTCAGTCCCGGGATGCACCTCAGAGGTTGAGTAGTAACCATAATCCCCAGGTGCCCCCCAGATCACCGTAACCGTTTCATCCGGAAACCACTGCGCCGAGCCTGGCACAGCGACCAACAGCGGTTCGTCGTAGTCATCCAGCTTTAGCACAAGCTCTCCGCTCGCTCCGGTTGCCTGGGGTATTTCCACCCCCTCGAACTGGCGCGGTATCGGCTGCGCCTTGACGTCCAGCTCCAACGATCTCGCCAGGTTGCTCAGGTTGCCCGCACGGTCCTCGATTTCGTAATACGCGTAACGCACCCCGTCCTTGGACTGGCGAATCATCTCCCCCTGGAAGTCGATATGAATCGGCAGCAAATAGTCGTCCTTGGTCAAGGTTCGGCTGTCGACCTGCTCTGAGTCATCAGTTTTTTCGCCCCAGTACCAGGTGACAATATCGCCTGGGCCAGGGCTGTCGTACGCCGGCACCAGCGTACGCAGCCGATCACCGTGCCGCTCCAGATACCGTGCGGTGAGGCCATCACGCTCAACCTCATCAGGGTCCTCGACAAGTTCGAGCCTGCCACGCTGCCCTCCCAGCAAGGGCGCGGTCTTGTCGATAAGCAACGAAAGCTCTTCAGAAGAGTCGGCTCCCTCGTTACCCAGCGTCACCTCGTACGTCAAGGTGTGGCGCCCTTCCCCCAGCAACGCTACAGGCACGTCCAGCTCAAGGTCCACTGGCTGCACTGGCGTGGTCCAGGCCTTCTCTGCGAACGTGTGCCCATCCCACTGCACTACCAGCAGTTCGGGGTTGTCCTCACTGGGGTCTGAGATCAACCACATGGGTATGGTGATGGGCAAGGGCCTGCGCGTTGCCCTCACAGGCAGCAAGTTGCGCTCCCCTCCTTCAATATCGGGCAGCAGATCCGTCACGGTCACCGGCTTCAGCAGCGCCTGGGGCTCACCAGGCGCTGCAAAACCACCGAACGGCCTCTTGAAGAAGCCAATGAAACTGCGCAGAAACTTGCATGGCACCTGCATTTATGATCTCCCAAAAAAAAGGAAGACATGACGTCTTCCTTCCGGGCGTACTTACCAGCTGTAACGCAACCCCAGGTTCACCCCCCACGGCTGGTCGATGTGCTCGCCGGCGCTGTAGTCGAAATCGGCATGCACCTGCAATCGCTCGGCCATTGAAACCGCCACCCCAACGCCCAACTCGGCACGCGAACCGGACAGGTCGTTATCGAAGCGGTGGCCGTTGACCTTGACCTGGTTGTTGTTGATGAACTCATGGGCATAAGCGGCGCGCACATAGGGCTGAATCACCCGAGCCTCACCAAGATCGATGTTGCGCCCCAACGTACTGCCGAGCTTGCCCAGTACCGAATGCACAGCGTCGCCCTTGGCTTGCAAGCCATTGTCGAGCGTGTAGTCCTCGCCCTCGAACCGCGCCACCGACCATTGGGTATAAGGCTCGATGAAATAGCCGTTATCCAGGTCGATATGCCGCCCGAATTCGGCCGACGCCCCCACACCCATGTTGCTGTAGTCACCCTTGGCCTGATCACCATCACTCAGGGCCACCTTGGCATCGTTCTCAAAGCGGTTCAGCTTGACCACACCGTCGAAGTAATAGCCGCTCTGCTTGTCCAGCCAAGTGGTGTAAAGGCCCAGGTAGTAACTGTCGACGTCACCCGTCGTACCCTGAGACAGGTCCAGGTCGGAGCGGCTGTAACCGGCCAGCGCACCCACCAGCCATTGGCCATCGCCGATCGGCAGCGGAGCATCGGCACCGAATGACATGCCCTGTTGCACTTGCTTGTAGGCCACCCCGGAACTGGCTGCCACATCGAACTTGTTGCCATAGGCCCGCACCCAGGCACCGGGTTGACCACCCTGCAAACGCAACTCGCCCATCCGGCTGCGCAACGAGGCAAGCTCGCCATACCACACAGTGGGTGCCGCATTGAACAACGCCAGTGCCGACTGCGTACCCGGGCTGATCACCTTGCGCGAACCGTCGAGGAACCAGTCCTCACCGCGCTGTACCAGGCCATAGGAAAACGCCCCCAGATCAACCCGGCCATTGAGCAGCGAGAACGTTGCGTCACCGCTGGCAGCATGCACCACATGCAACTGGTTCTCTGCCTCAGGGTCTTTGCCAGAGCTGCCGATCAGCAAGCTGTGATTGCCGGTGGCCTGGCCAGTAACATCCAGGAAGTCCGTCTGACCGGTAGAAAAGTCCGCATGCATCACGAAGGTGCCGCTGCCCGACAGGTTTTCCACGGTAAGCCGGTGGTACGCATCCGGCTGGCCGAACTGGACGTTGCCATCATCGAGCACCAGGTCGCCGACGCTGGCATCCTGGGTCATTATCCAGGTGGACTGGTCATTGATGCTCAGGCTCGAAACACCGTCCAGATGCCCGGTAAGGCTCGACCGGTTGTTCAACGCCAAGGTAGCACTGGAGCCGTCCTCCACATTGACATTGCCCACCAGGTGCGCGTTATCGACCGTCATATCCGCAGACGACGCATTACGCACTTCGAGCAATGTGCCATCGCTGCCCACCAGACGCGACCCGTTACCTACGTTGATTTTCGCCGACGCCGACGCTGCAGCGCTTCCGGCCACGACAATTGCAGCCGCCGCCTGCCCTTCGACCAAGGTATTTTGCAGGTTGATGGCTGCCTGCCCTGCCACCGCAGCGTCGGCATTGACCAGAATGCCTTGCTCGGCACCGATGATCTGGCTGTTCAGCGCATCCAGCTGGCCGTTGAACATGCGCACACCAAAGCTTCCCGCACCATCTCCCCGCAACAGGCTGTCGCTCAGGCTCAGCCGCGAGTTGCTGGCGACAGCTGCGCCGCCCTGCCTCCCTGTTACAGTGCTGCCCACCAACTCGACCGTGGACCCCACCTCACCGGTACGTGCTGCCGCAATCCCTCGCCCCTCGCTGACGATGGTACTGCCGGTGACCCTGGCCACGGCACCGCTGCCCACCAGCAACGCATCGCCGCCGGTAGCAATCATGGAGCTGGCACTGAAGTCCAGTGCCGAGCCTGGTCGCAACTGGATTTGCTGGGTGGCGGCGCCATTGGCCGTCAGCGTGGCCCCGGCCAGGACCTGGTAGCTGTCCAGCGCTACCGAGGCGTCGATGGTTTGATCTTCCCTGATTGTCGTCAATGCCAACGTGGCTTCGCTCACCAGCCAGAGCGGCGCCAACGCCAGTGCAAAGGCATGCTTGCCAGCCTTCATGAAAGGTGCCCTGTGTGTTTTCATGTTTCATCCTCGCCCAAGTCGGGTTGCTCTAATGCAGATCACCGCAGATGTTTTCGACGAGGCTACAGGGCATTTCCGTATTACTCTGTCGGAAATACCCTACATGAATCCAGGAAAAGTCATCATCGGGCCGGCCTTCGCGACTCGACCCTGCATTATTTAAGTTCACAGGCGCCACCGGGCGTATACATGGCCAGCACAATATCGCCGCGCTTGGAGACAATATTTTCGCTTCCTGCTTTGAAGCTGTAAGTCACACGTGCACGCGCTTTATTAAACAACGGGTTACTAGGGTCGAACGTCGGCGCTACGTGTTTTTCGTACGGTACCCGCCATATAAAGCCCGCTAACGGATAGTCCTGTCCAATGGGCACCTTGAATGTTTCTCTTACGCCCGGCACCTCATCTTCACCTTGGTCATCTCGCCCACCTTTGACAGCCCACCAGGTAATCTCAACCTCGGTTATCGCCCCATACTTTTCATATTCACGCAGGTCAGGTACAACCAGTTGCACTGCCCCGTTGTCAAGGTGCGGAAGACTTTTTTGGATCGAAGTACAGTTCAGTTGGCCTTGACCGTTTTTTTCAAGGAAATCTACCGGGGCGGACGTGATCACGACGGCGCTTACCGCCACCGGTGTATCATCCGACCTGATAGGATTAAGCACCCCAGGTCGGCTCACCCAGTAATGAATGAGCACTGTCTTGTTACCCTCCGCCTCTATAGCGGACCATGGGACAGAGAACTCAGCATAACCATCCGTTTTATTGTCTTCTGTAACTTCATGTGTGGCCGCTTCTGCCTGGCTCCCCCAATCAAGTGTCAAGCTATCACCTGGTTCAATGAGGGGGCTCAACACAATTTTCATGTCAGCGGCCTGCCCGGTATCCCCGTTGTCGAGTTCATCTTCACCACTGCTACCGCCACGCCCATTCACATGCGCAAGTGCCAGGGTGGGGTGCACCGGGTCCGGCCAGTCGGGGCCTGGCCAGCCGGGGTCAATCGAATCAAAGTTAACGAATACTGTTGTCTCTGCGCCACCCAGTTTATGCGTACCGCGATAGACGTCATAACGCACCGTAATTCCTTCCGGCACTGTTGCACCGTCGTACTCCTGCAGCAGGGTGGCGCTGTCGACCTTGACCCTTATGTATTGCGCCGGCACGCTACCCACCGGCTCTACCACCAGTTCGGCCGTCTTCCAGGTTACCTGGACCGTATCTGTATTTTTCCAGTGCTCGAACAGCGGCACCCAGACTTCGACACCCTCCAGGGCATCGGCCTGGTCAATCAAGTGGCCGTCCATGTCTGTCGCCAAAGGCACCACAGGGTCTTCAAAGACGGCGGGCAACTGGCCCAGCGCCACGTCGATAGCCACATAATCGGATATCTGGCTGATGTTGCCGGCCTTGTCTACCAACACATAAACGGCAAACAGCCCCCCATCGCCCACTTCGCGAACAATTGCTTCTGGCACTTCCAGTTGTTGCACTTGCCCAGTGGTTGGCACAGTACCGACTTCCTTGATATCCCCGATTTCCTTGGGTATCTCTTTCAACCAGTACCAGAGCACGACATCACCCTCCTGCCAATCCGCGTAAGCCGGCAACTGGAGGGTGACCTTGTTGCCGTTTGCCGCAAGGCTGGCGTCAGTCACCACCGGTACGGCAAGAAACCTGGTGGGCAACGTAGGGAAATACGGTGCGACACGGTCAAAGCGCAGGGTCAGTGGCTTCGAAGTACGCTCCTCCTCACTATCGCTATACACATAGCTCCTGAAATAATGAACCCCTTCGGGAATCAGGGCGTCCCCAGAAACTTCCAGCTTTATAGCGTAAGGCATGTCTGGCACATCATCAAAGTACCTAATCGTTTCTTCATGAATGGCCACGAACTCCACACCGTCACGGGAATGTTCGATCTTGAGCAGGTCCACTTCCGAGAAAAACCAGGCGGGCACCTGAATAATAAAATCCGGGCCGTGGGGCAGCAAATATAAGCTCTTGATTGTCCCGTCGCGCTTATCCGCATACAGTGCGTCGTCAACAATGAGGTCATCCAACGGTTCCGGCTCATTGTAAGCACCCAATAATTTTGCTCGGTCAAGCCTGAATGCACCTCGTACGCCCAGCGAACGCTCACTCAATCTATTCGAATGTGCCACACCCACCTCCAAATAAAACCAGAAATTAGCGCTGCGCCGTCGCGCCAACGTTTTATGATTTAACACCACCCAAACGTGGCCGGAAACTGGCATTTTTATCAGGTGAATGAAGATAAATGCCAAAAAAAAAGCCTGCTCTGCAGCAGGCTCAAAACTATTATCGAGTATACAAATCAATCAGATAACTGACCACACCGTCAGGCATCCTGCGACGCCAAGCGGTCCACCGCGTCATACCGATAGTTAGCAGTAATGCCCTGCGCAGGCACATGCACCCGCGCCAGGCGCCCTAGTGGGTCATAGGCCAGTTCACGCTTTTCCTCGTCCTGAATCAGGTTACCGTCCGGGTCATAGCACAGTTGGATAAACTCCTGCTTGTAAGGTATCTCTTTCTCTACACCCTGTTCTTCGACTAACTGTAGCCACCTCAATTCAATACCCTGCAACTGCGCCGGATCCTTTTCATCGTTGCACAGATACGTAGCATCGAGCGCGCCACCTTCGAAAGTAGTCCTGACCCGGGTGATATTGTCGCGTCCATCGAAGCGGAACACCTGAGTGTTTATCTTGTTTCCGTAAGGGTCGACAGGTACATACTCGCTCTCACCTTCGCAGGTGTATTTCGACAACCTGGCCCGGTTATCGTACTCGAACGTTTCATGGCGCAGAAGCCTTCCATCTTCCTCACCCTCTGTCAGCGTTTTACTGTCAATGCCATCCACTTCGTTATACGTTTGCACCAACGTTTGCACCGAGTCCCCAAAGTCGAAGCGACGACGAATTTCGCGATCAAACTCGTCATAGAACAGTGTGGTTTCCAGGCTGCGCACGCTCCCGTGCGGGTCCTCGGTTTGAGTCAGGATGCTGGCAGTCCTGCCCAGAGCATCATAACCGAAGGTACTGGTGACGTTCTCCAGCGTGGTCTGCTGCAACTGCCCAAACGGGTTGTATTCATATGTCTGTGCCTTGCCCAGCACATCGGTATAACTCACCATACGGCCTTTCAAGCTGTGCACATACACCATCTCATACGGCTTTGTCTCGCCACTGGGTTGGCGCCTTTCAACTTTCAGTTCCCCGGTACTGAAATACTCACGTTCGAGCGTCTCGTCGTTTTCGGTACAGTGCAACAGGCGGCCGTTATGTTGGTCATATTCATAGCGCGCTGCTTGGCCCAGCGTCCTGCGGCTTAATGGCTCCTCGCCCAATTGCGGAACGTATTCATAGTCGATGCGGTTTTCAGCCGGGGTGATCACCGCCTCAGGCTGACGCTGCCCAATATCAAACAGCATCGTGCGCAGGCGTCCGCCGGTAACCGACTCGATCATGCGGTCCAAGCCATCGAAGGTTTGTGTGCCCAGCTCGTGTTCCTCGCGGTCGGTGCTATCAAGCACCTTGATCAAGGTTGGCAAATCGCCCTTGCTGTGCAACGCATAGTCGCGGTGTACCACCGAACCATCTGGCAGCGTCTGGTCCACTTGCCTGTCAAACTCATCGTAGGTAGTGGCCGTTTCATAACCCCGTGCATCCACTTCCCGCACGGTACGCCCCAGGCCATCGTAGAAGTACTGGTGCAAACTCACACGGGCACCTTTGCTGTCCAGGCGCTCGACATCCACAGGTTGCTCGAACAGGTTCAGCCGGGTAACAGTAATGCCGGTGAGCAGCTCGCGCTGGATGGACTCACGCCACTCCGTGCGTACGGGGCCAAGGCGGTCAGGTAGGCCCACCGGGTCGGTCAGCGTGCAGACTCGAACTTTGTCCGGGCCCATTTCACTGCTGCGCTGGCGCCAGTCGTCATACTCATACAGCGTCCTCAGCGGCAGATTTTTCAGCTCCAGCCAGTCGTATTCGACCTCTTCCATCAAGTTGCCAAGCGCATCATAGCGAGCAGTGTAAGTTAACCGTTCATTTTCCCTGGCTGTTGCGGTGGGACCAAAGTCCGGGTCCTGGCGCGTCACCCGTACGGCACGGTTTAACCCGTCCACGTAGCTCCACGTTGTCACCCCTTTCACATCAACCTGCTTCTGCCATGCCTGTTGGCCATCGGAGGACAGGTAGTAGCTGTAATTGCGGGACGCCTCGTACTTGCCCTTGGGGTCGACCGTTTCACGCGTTACGCGACGCAGTTCGTCATATACGTAGGCAATCTGCACCTGATTGTCGTCGTAGTTGAGCAACGGTTCGCCAATCAGTACCGAATGCTGCAGGGTGTTGACCTTCTGGGCGTGTCGCACCGGTTCCCCCTTGGCATTCTTGAACCTCCCCTTGCCATGCTTCAACTCCCGCGCCGGCAACGGCAAGCCGTGGTCGAAGCCGGTCAGGGTCTCCTCAGTCTGGACTGCTGGGTGGCCTTCTACCGACACCTCACTGTATGCGTAGTCAGTGAGGGTTACCTTGCCATTGAGCGTAAGCTGTTGCTTACGAGGACGACCATGCTCGAGCAAATTTTTGGTCTCGTCGTGGTAGAAGGTCTTCAACTCCGACAACAGCGCCCCGTCGCGCACGCGCAGCTGCTTCTCATGGCCGCGCAATAATGCGCCGCGTGCATGCCCGCCTTGATCTCGCGATGCAACCAATTTGTAGCCATACTCGTTGCGCAAGGTTTCGGCGCCAGCTTCGCCAGGCCCCGGGATAACCTCCGCCGTCTCGAGCATACGCACGAACTTTTCCGGGTCGTCGGCGGCTGGGTAGTACGACATTACTGTCCGCTTGCCGTTGGCTTCTTTTTTTTCCACCAGGTTGCCATGTTCGTCGTAACGGGTAACTTCCACCTGCTCCCGTGGAGTGCCGCTCAAACCCTTGCGCCAGAAGGTGGTAGTCGTCTCAACCAGCTGAAAGTTGTTGGGCTGGTCCTTGAACTCCCGGTTGGCAACCTCCGGGTACGCGAGGGTCTGGGCTTCGATACAATTGTTTTGCGTGGTAACCTGCTCGACCATCAAGTGGAAGCGGTTGAATGCCGTCTTGACCGTGTACGCCGGTTTGTCGCCCCGGTAATGCGTGGCGGTACTGTCATAGCGATAGTCCGCACCTGTGGCTTTGTAGAGGTTGTCTTCACCGTTATCTTCCCAGGAGATGCCGGTGTTGTTGCCCAGGAAATTATTCGAGCTGAACCTGTAGTCGGTACGCACTTGCGGCTGGTTGGCCCCTGGGGTGACCAGGTGACGGTCTACATGAGGCAGTGTCCGGCTGACGCCTGGCAGGGTATGCCCAGCCTCCTTGTAGAAGACTTCTTCAAAACCGTTGACCGGTGTCCACATACGTTCAATGCAACGTACCGTGCCGATCATCTTGTATTCGAACTTCCAACGCCCCTTGTCTGCGGTCGGCAAAATAACCTTGACCAGTTCACTGTTGTTACGCTCCAGCGTATAGGCAGCTTGCGCCACCGTGCCTGGATTCACCGTAATCCGTACCTGGCTGAGGTTCGAATAATCGATCTCCAGCAGTTTCCTCTCGCTGTCATCTTCTACCAACGCCAGGCAAGGCACGCGCTTGCCTGGAATACCCGGCGTTGGAGAGGGCACGTCCACCTGGACGTATGTCAGGGTAATACCATGCCCGGTCGGTGTCAGCACCCGTATGGGCAATGCCACTTTCCCGGGGCGCTGGCCCTGCTCGGTGACATCGTGCAACCCAAGCACTTCGATCATTTCCGACTTGTGTGCCACGCGATAAAGGGTGGTACTGCCAGCAGAAATATTCTCGAAGTGAAAGCTGTCGATTTTGCGCTCCGGTATCACAGGCTGCTCACCGGGGCCGTTGTCGAACACCTTGAAACGCTCACCGCTGTGCAGGCTGAGCATCTGGCTTTGGGGGTCGTACTCACTCAGATTCAAACGCCAGCCAGCACCAAAGCCTGAGTCCTCGGGGTTCATCGGATTGAAACCAATGCGCAAGGGCAAGTTGGGGCCGTTCAAGTGGTTGGCCACCAATTCAGGCAACGCGAGCGACACATTGTATTGCCCCGTACGTGGATCGACGCCACCTTGGACGAAGCTCATGAAATTGAATGCATTGGAATGCACCAGCGAATTCGTAGTCATTCTACTGTTCCTTAATTCAAGAAAGGTACCCCCCCTAACGTGGGGGGGGGGGAGCCGCGCTTATTGAAACTTCCAGTGCAGGAAGTTTCGGACGTCAACCGGATCTATCGACCCATTGTCCAACTGCCGCCCCCAGCTGATGTAGAACGCACTTTCCGTTCCGTAGTTATCGATCATCGTAAAATATAATGGCTTGCTCAGTGGCTCACGCCACCTGATATCCTGCTGGTCGTACCAGAACTTCATGTCCGAAACGCGCTCGAGCGAAACCAATACTGAGCCTGCACTGAAATGCTCACCCGTTGCAAATTCTCGATTCAAGGATTTACCCGCGTGCAACGCCAATAACTCCATGTGAGCCTGATATTCAATGCGTCGATCAGCGGTGCGCCCCGGCAGTATCCTCGGCACATAGGCAACGCCGACATAGCTGGCGTACGTTTCGTCGAGTAACTCACTTTCGTATCTCAGGATTGAAACATGGTCGAAGCGTACATCGACAAAGCGCCGCTGCCCCCTGGCACGCAATGTCCAATAGTGTGTGGTGTAGTGCCAGTAGTTGTAACCGTCGACAAGGTTTCCGCGGTCATCGAGTTTGTCAGAACCGTCTTTTTCAGCCACGCGTTTTCCCGTAAACAGTTCCAGGTCTGAGATATCCAGTTTCTTGGGTGGCAGGCCACCCAGTTCGATCTCACCATCCACGGAGTTTTGGGTGTAAGAGGAGTACGTCTTGTTTTCATAGCTCAGAAACTTGGCCCGAATCCAGCGTACCTCGCTCTCTTTGGTTTGAAGGTAAACCGTTACAATGCGCAACGCCTCCTCCTGCCCCTTTCTCCCCGCCGCCTTCGACTGCTCCTTTCTCACCTGCGCCTCTTGCGCCTCTTGTACAGAAACCAATCCTTCGCCAGGGGGTAGGTAATCAAAGCGGTTGCGAAACTTGGTGGCAGCCCAGTTTTTTCCATCAGGTGGGATTTCTTCGGTGTCAGCAGGTAACCAGTCGATCGGTGTGCCATTCCGATCGGTAAGCTGTAGCGTTGCCAGCTCTATATCGCTTACCGGCTCATAAATGTCGTTACTCTGATCATCTTTAAATGGTCTGGTCTCGATGTGGATATCGACAGCCACCTGTTGCCTGCCATTTGCCCAGGCTTTTTTTCGCGACGTGTCATTAAGAAACAACTTGAATTGATTCAGAGCCTTCCAGCGTGGGGGACCGGCTGCATTTGAGAGACTCGCATGAGCGTTATGCTCGATGACAGCAATGCCAGCCTGGCCGTCATAAACACCCGCCACCACACTGACTTCACCCGGGTCCGACTCCGGCGCGGTGTACGCCCCATCGCCAAGCTCGCCTTTGCCGTACAGCTCCCACACTGTGCTTAGCACCGCAGGGCGGTCACCCCATGTCTCATCCGAAGCCTGCCCGGCGCGTGATTCGGTGAGGGTAAACGTTTGCGAGCCAGAAGCGCCCATGTTCGGCACGTAGAAGGGTTGCAACTGCAGCGGTGCGCGCATGCCGAGGATGACCACTGTCGCGTAGCCGCTTTCATCCCCCCAGTTGGTTACCTTGATACGCTGAAGGCGAATGGGTTTATCGCTCGGGGGCTCATCCGGGGTGAAAAGGGCGTGCGGCGTTTCGTTGTCGTCCGCCGGGTCTCGCACGATTTTGCCGAACTTGTCGCCATCAGTTTCCCACTCCAGCCTTCCACCCTGCGATGCGGTCAGCCGGACGGGAGCGTCGCCCCTGGCCCAGATGACTACCCGCGGTGAAATGACCAGGTCCTCAGAAGAGGCAACCACCAACGCTGACTTGCTTGCCCCCTCCTCCACATTGGCAAAATGGGCCTTGATGTTCATCAGGCGTTGCCGAAGCGGGAACGTGTTTGCAGCGGGCGCCGTGTAAGCACCCGCTACGATCTCACCAGAATTGCGTGGGTTGTGCACATCCAGGGCAGTCCAGGCCTCCGCCGACTTCGCAACCGTGAACTGGGTCTTCTTGCCTGCAGCCACTTTGCCAATGCGCGGTTGCAGCTGACGGGAAAAGTCAGTGGCTTTGACATCGCCGAAAACGATCATGTCATGGGGGTTATGCTCCTCCTCTTCCAGCACAACTGCGTTGGCATCGGGCAACACCAGTTGCTCCAGTGCAACGGCTGGGCGTGTCTTGGCAAGCGGCGCACGCTCCCGACTGATCAACAGCGCACTGCCATAGTTGGCGGTAGCATTCTTGCGCGGCAACAAATAAGGCACGGGGGTTCCTGGTCGGTCAGCTGCGGCGCCGAGAAGCTGTTGCATGAGGACCAGCAGCGCCCCGTCGTCTTCCGGGCTTGTACCACCGCCTGCCCCGGCGGGTGCTCGCTGCGCAACCACGTCAATGCGCGTGGTGGACAAGCCACTGTGCCCGAAAATATCGAACTCCAGCACCGGCAATGGGCTGTTGATAATCCACTCGGGCTGCAATTGTTCGAAGATGAACGCGCCCATCATCTGCGCAGCTCTGTCAGTGCTGCCTAGCGTGCAGGTGGGTTCGCTGGCGTTGGTAAGGTCGAGCATAACCTGGTACTTGTCCAGATACGCGTGTGGCTGCACTTTCAGGTGCCCATAGACTTCGAATTGATAGCCCGTGCCTATTTCCAGCACATGGCTTCTTCTGAATTGCTCGACATTGGCCGACATGATCGTCGACGAAACACACTGCCCGGTGAGCAACTCCATGCTCACCCTCACCTGGGTCGAAACACCTACGGCTCCTCTGAAAGACAACTGCGGCGGGCCCAGCGTGAGGTTGTCGAAGGCCACCTTTTCAGTGCGGGAGGCGGGGTCGACAAAATACTCACCTTGGATGATGGGCAAGCTACCACGCTGATCGAATTGCTCGACGAAATTGGCCAGCAACGCATCGTTGACAGCATCACGGCCTAGCGCCAGCACCGCGCCCCAGCCGCGCATGCTGTCGCCTTTTGCCAGCTCTTGGAGTAATGCTTCTTTGGTATAGGCAGTCATGATCAGGTCCTCGCTCCACTTGGGTTGCTGAAGGCTGTTTTCACCGCGTCCATGGCTTTGATCTGCTCTGCGGTATAAGGAGCGCTGGCGTTCGTGCCATTCAGGGCCTGGTTCACCTCATGGAACGCCTGGGCCTCTTCGGGGGTGTACGGTATCGGCAGAACAGCGTAATTCCACTTACCTGAATTATTGCTGACACCGGCAATGATCACGTAATCGCCTTCCCCCGACTCTGACTTGTAAATACCCGTTTCTTTATCAACGGTTCCTTTGCCCTTGCCCACGAACCATGTTGTCTCGGCAGGAGTCAGGTCTCGCACCGGTTCTCCAGATTTCTTATCGGTCAGCACCAGTTTCAGCGCTTCACCTTGTGCTTCGACCTTCACAATTGATTCAGAAGCCGTGCTCCAAAGCACCGTGATATCAATGGTGGCAGTTTGATTACCACCGGTGACCAGCACTTGGTCCAGATGCATGAGCGATCCAAGTACCGGCCCACTTTCCGGGTCATACTCGGGCGCGACATAGATCTTGATTCTCTTGTCCCTGGGGATCTTCAACTCGTCATATTCGGCAGCCGTAGGATCACGCAGGTCACCTTTGAAACCGTCACCCTTGGCCCAGACCAGTTCAGCCTCGATGCTTCCTCCCTCCAGCACATAACGTTGCGGTTGGTTAGGGAGGGAAAAGAGCGCATTAACCAGCATCGGCCTTACCGCTACGGACTTGGGCACGACAGTGAACAGGGCGCTGCTGCTGATATCACCCACCGTTGCGGTGATGATGACCTGGCGGAACGTGCCAGCAATGGTGTCCGCTTTGGGTGCGTTGTATGTGTCGTTGACGATTTCGCCCAACTGCTCAGGTCCCTCGGGGTTTTCCGGGTCATCAGGCAGCGCTTTCACCTCCCATTTCACCTGAACATCAGGCCCGGGCTCGGGCGTGAGGGTCAGCTTCTGAATGCCCTGCGCGATGAGCGTTATCTCGATCGGGTCGATCGCGAAGGCAGTGAGCGTTGGGGCCAGTTCGCCCAGCATCGTCACATCGCCTGGGCTGGCGAGAGTATCAGCTACAGAGCGTTGCCCATTGCGGAAGAGCAGGCCGTTAAGGCGCATGAGATCAACAACTTCAAGCTTCCCCTCGAAATTATCGAAAACGTCCGCGACAATACCCTCTACATAGTTTTTGAAATAGCCCCAATTTTTACGTACTTCTTCGTCATAACGGCCGCCGCCATCATCCCCCCTCCATAAACCCTCAACAGTCACGGCGCCCCTGGTAAGTATGATTACGCCGTCTTTCATACTGAGTGAGTAAGAGCAGGACGCTGTAAGGTCAAGGGCAAGTGGAGCCCAAGCTTCGCTCCAATAACCTTCCACGTTTACCGCCGCGTAAGAACCCCTGGGAATATCTCCCACAAAACGCCATTTGCAATCAATTTTACCGGGAGAAAAAGAGAACACGAGCTTGCCTAAATCACCTCGAACATAGTAGCGAATCCTAATTCTCGGCTCATCAAGAACCACATAGCTCGCATCGATAGTAATAGCGCCCGCTTCCGCTTCGGTAAAGAAACCCGATGCATTTTTTTTGTACGTAACCGTACGGGGGACGTATTTTGTCCCCGACAGACCGTCCAACAGGCTATTTAAAACATTTTTCACCCACGCTTCGTCGCTCAAGATAACATTCATAGAATACGGAACACCTGACTGCCGCTCAGGCAGCAAGTACGGCATATCCCCATCTTCCCCAGGAAACCAACCATTCGCAGCGCCATTGAATGCTACACCCACAATGATCGCACCTTCTTCCAGGTCTGCCTGGTTCGTACGGGCCTCCGGGTTCCGCGCCCTGCCCAGGGAGTGCGTGCGAACCCCGAACGAGGTCGGGTTCAATTGACCCTGAACAGGTTCCAGCGTATTCAACTCCCAAATTTGCTTGCCTCTACCGATCTCTTTTAACTTGGCTTCAATAAACTCGCCCAGCTTGAAGTTCAGCTCTTCCCATTGGCTCGCCTCAAAGGAATAAGCATTGCTATCGGCCAAGTCCAGATACACGCGACCGTCCTCATCAACCACTCCGCTCTTGCCCTGGTTGAGTTCGATGTTCATTCTCACGCGGGGCGCGGTCAGCGGGTCGAGGTACGAGATACCCACCAGCGTGGGCACCTGAGCACCTCGCTCCCGCCTCCATTCCATTATCTTGCCGCCCAACACTGGCAGGCTCAGGGCCACCTTCGAAGCCCCTATGTTCGAGTTCTCGAACGACAATACCGGCGCACCGAAAGTAAAGTTGCTGAGTCGGAAAACCGTACCGTCCTCAACCTTGTCACCCGACACCCGTTCAATCCAGGCCTTTGTATCGGCGCGCAGAATATGCTCCTGCATCAACAGAAGGTTCGCTTTTTGGCGGTCATAGACCAAAAGCGCACCCCACTCGCAGGTCTGAGGCTTCTGTTTCATATAATTGTAATATTGCTCTAACGTTGGCCTGGCCATGATGGTTCTCCACACAAGTTAGCAGCACGGTCTCTCGGGACCCTGCAAGCAAAAAAAGTAAACAGCCTGAATAAAACCACGGATAAAGCGGCGATCAGGTCCTCGCTGCACTCGGGCTGCTGAAGGCTGTTTTCACCGCCTCAATGGCTTTGATCTACTCCGCGGTATAAAGAGCGCTGGCGTTCTTGCCATTCATGGCCTGGTTCACCTCATGAAACGCCTGGGCCTCTTCGGGGGTGTACGGCATTGGCACAACAGCGTAATTCCAATTCTCAGTAATATTGCTGACACCGGCAATGATCACGTAATCGCCTTCCCCTGCCCCTGACTTATAAATACCCGTTTCTTTATCAACGATTCCTGTGCCCTTACCCACGTACCATGTTGTTTCGGCAGGAGTCAGGTCTCGCACCGGTTCTCCCCATTTCTGATCGGTCAGCACCAGTTTCAGCGCTTCACCTTGTGCTTCGATCTTCACAGTTGAACTAGAAGCCGGCTTCCAAAGCACCGTGATATCAATGGTGGCAGTTTGATTGCCACCGGTAACCAGCACTTTGTCCAGTTGCATGAGCTCGCCAAGTCCCGGATCAGTTTCCGGGTCTTTCTCGGGTGCGACATAGATCTTGACTCTCTTGCCCCTGGGGATCTTCAACTCGTCATACTCGGCATCTGTAGGGTCACGCAAGTCACCTTTGAAACCTTCACCCTTGGCCCAGATCAATTCAGCCTCGATGCTTCCTCCCTCCAGCACATAGCGTTGCGGTTGGTCAGGGAGGGAAAAGAGCGCATTAAGCAGCATCGGCCTTACCTCTACGGACTTGGGCACGACAGTGAACAGGGCGCTGCTGCTGATATCACCCACCGTTGCGGTGATGATGACCTGGCGGAACGTGCCAGCAATGGTGTCCGCTTTGGGGGCTTTGTATATGTCGTTGACGATTTCGCCCAACTGCTCAGGTCCCTCGGGGTTTTCCGGGTCATCAGGCAGCGCTTTCACCTCCCATTTCACCTCGGCACCAGGCTCGGGCTTGGGCGTGAGCGTAAGCTTTTGCGTGGCTTCGGGGACGAGAGTTTTTTCAATCGGGTCGATCGCGAAGGCAGTGAGGATGGGGGCTAGTTCGCCCAGCATCGAAATATCGCCGGGGGCCGACAACGTGTCCATGACCGAGCGCTGACCGTTGCGGAAGAGCAGGCCGTTGAGCCGCAGGAGGTCAATAACTTCTATGCGACCGGCGATGGAAGTCATCGCCTTATCAACGATAGCGAGAATTTCAGCCTTGATGGTTGGAACACTGTCTTTAAATCTACCCGTCGCCCCGTCGTTTTCGTCGCCTCCATTCCAGGGTACAGTCCATGCATCACCCGTAATGACCACAGGACCTTTCACTATTGCAACGGCAGCGCTTGTCTTGTCGAGACTAAGCACGCAAGTCGCTTTGAAACTAGAGTGAAGCCTCGACATATACCCCATATGAACACCGGATTCGTGCCAGACTTCAATAGCACCAATTCGATCTCCAGCGTTCCACTCAACGTGGATAGCTTCATCAACAACAGTAAACTCAAAGCCCCCCAACTGACCATCCCTTGCAATGACCCCAAGCCAGATAGTCCCCTTGATAGGCGAACCACTTTCTGCTCTAGCTAGCTCCTCGGTGCGCGTGTAACTAATATGACACCCAGAAGCCCCAACAATAAAGCCCTCGCCATTGCGCGTATACTCCAACTCACCAGCTACAGTACCCTCCATACCTTTGACAAGCTTTGAAAAGACATCCATCAGCCAAACGTCGCTAGACAAAATAACGTTCATCGAATATGAACCACCCGCCACGCGCTCAGGCAGCAAATACGGCATCTCCCCATCTTCGATAGGAAACCCACCATTCGCAGCGCCATTGAATGCTACGCCCACAATGATCGCACCTTCTTCCAGGTCTGCCTGATTCGTACTGGCCTCCGGTTTCCCCGCCCTGCCCAGGGAGTGCGTGCGAACTCCGAACGAGGTCGGGTTCAATAGCCCCTGAACAGGCTTCAGCGTATTCAACTCCCAGATTTGCTCGCCCCTACCAATCTCTTTTAATTTTGCTTCAATAAATTCGCCCAACTTGGTATTCAGCTCTTCCCATTGGCTCACCTCAAAGGAATAAGCATCGCTATCGGCCAAGTCCAGATACACGCGACCGTCTTTATCAACCACTCCGCCCGCGCCGTCGTTGAGCTTGATGTTCATCTTCACGCCGGGCGCGGTCAGCGGGTTCAGGTGCGAGATACCCACCAGCGTGGGCAAATGCGCACCTGGCTCACGCCTCCATTCGGTTATCTTGCCGCTCAACACTGGCAGGCTCAGGGCGGCCTTCGAGGCGCCTATGTTCGAATTCTCGAACGACAATACAGGCGCACCGAAAGTGAAGTTGTCGAGTTTGAAAACCGTACCGCCCTCAACCTTGTCACCCGACACCGGTTCAATCCAGGCCTTTGTACCGGCGCGCAGAATATGCTCTTGCATCAACAGAAGGTTCGCTTTTTGGCGGTCATAGACCAAAAGCGCACCCCACTCGCGGGTCCGAGGCTTCTGTTTCATATAATTGTAATATTGCTCTAACGTTGGCCTGGCCATGATGGTTTTCCATACAATTTAGCAGCACGGTCTCTCGGGACCCTGCAAGCAATAAAAATAAACCGCCTGAATAAAACTACGGAAGAAGCGGCGTCGACTGCGACGGGTATTTCAAATAAAATCCCCCCCCATTGAAACTCACACGAGCATACAAGGTGAAGTTATCGCCTATGTTCAGTTTTCGGAATTCCGACTTGGGCACCATTTCATTCTTAACGCCATCTCGCACTTCGGCGTCCGTAATTGCCTTTGCGTCCCGAACAATGAACTCCACCCCATTGCCCCGAGGGTCCACCCCTTCCATCACAATGGTCAGCAGTTGCCCCCGAGCAATAAACGGCCATTTGATCATGGACAACCTGGCTCCAGCGTCAGGTAACTTGCTGAACTCCACCGGGCCATCAGTCAAATCCACTGTCGGCAGCGTTGCTATATCCAGCGGCTTGATGCGTAACTTGTAAGGCATCGAATCAATGTACGTGCCTGCATCCGTCGACAGCCTGTAGAACACATTGAACCGCCAACTGGTGTCCGCCTGGGTCTGGCCCATATTGGTAGCCACATATTCGGGCGGAATATAGAAACGCAACGGTTTTTCCGGGGAGGCAGGCGCTTTGGCTACGTATTCGCCAAGCGGCCCAGGACCAGCCCAATGCACATGCAGCTCCTCCTGTGGCAACTGGATGCCAGGCGGCACATTGACGTAAACACCTGATATAGACAGATCAGCCAATATATTGCCGCTTTCCGCTCCGCCGTCCGGCGCAGCGCCCTCAACCAAGGGCACGTTCAGCAAGCGTGTATGTTGCACATTGACTTGCAACACTTCTGAACGCAGTGCTTCACCTTCGCGACCATACAGATAGGAAACGCTCACATTGGCGCCCTGGCTGATAGCCAGGGTTTCCGGGCTGATCCGAAACAGGATTGAACCGGCTGCCCGGATGCTAGGGTCGACGCGCATCGATGGCATATAGGGCGGGCGTCCGGAGACGGGCCACTGCAGGGTGAGGTAGTCTGAATCTGCAATGCCAGGGTAATCCGGCAGCTTCACCAGCAGACCATTGGGGAAGCTCCTCGGGTCCAGCGGATCGCCTTCGTTGTACCCATCGATCGAGGGCTTGCCAAGATAGCCTGGCAGCGTGCCTTTGGAGTCGACCTCCAGCCGTTGCACCGGCGCTTCCAACTGCCCACCCGCTGCAAATTTGATCTCGTAGGTGGCAAGTACATAGCCTGGGTCAATCCAGTCAAAGTTTTGCTTGGGTACCGTGCCACTGATTGCGCTTTCTCCGAAATGGTCCTGGGTAACGGTGACCACTTCCTCCCACGTAGCGTCGAGCTTACCGTCTGGCTCATAACATTCGACTGTCAGGGTGACCTTGTCATCTACCTGCATCGCCTGATAGGGAGGCACTACAACCCTCATCCCTGAACCCGGTAGTTTGTCAGGCTGAATAATCAAGCCATGGGAGTCCACCACTTGCAGTACGGACAGCGTTTCAACTTGTCTGTTGGGTCTTACCCCGATATAGCAAAAGGTTCGTAAGGATGCAGCTTCAGGCTTGGCGTCCCCCTTACGACTGTAGGAGTAAAAGGCCTCACCACCCGCGGCATCTTTGATATAGCTGTTGGTAATTTGGACTTCCAAGCCTTGTAAATCATCGCTCCCGAGGTAATAGTCCGCCGAATAGTCATATGCTTCGCCGGCGGCGCTACGCCCCAACCAACGCACAACCACTTGGTCGTTAAGGTCCATGCCCGTGTACTTGACAAGGGTCGTCAATGGCTTATCGCCCAATGCATCCAGATCGATTTCATTGAGTGCTGTCAGCCCCTCAATCGTGGGCGCCTCCAAAGCCTCATCTTGATCTAGCCGCTCATTCATATCGTAAATTCCAAAAAAAAGTGTTGAGCGCCTGCACGCCGCCTGGATAAGCAGTCGCACCCGTCGGGTAGATAATAAACAGAGCGATAACGGCACTCTTCCAGTGCCTGTCACCCGGCTTGGTTGCTTGCCAGGACAGTTTTAGTGCGCCCCCGGCTGCTGCACAACTAGCAAAATTAACAGGTGGCCCGCACGACGCCCCTGCCAGCCGGGTAGGCGCACCTAGCAGTTCTGCCAGGTGCACACATCATTTTTTTATCTTAGCCTTCACGACAGACCAGATTTTCAAATAACACCTGACGCTCGCACAGCAGTGATCGGGAGCGCCAATTCACGCCCCTGAACATGTCCGGTGCAGGATCCATGGCTTGACACCGGCTGATCAACGTATACCGCACACTCAGGAACCCCGCATATGGCAACCACATCGAATGCCTTCAATTTTTCAAGTTTCATGCAGAGCAGTGTCGACCCTCGTACAGGCCTGTACACGTTGTCCATTGACTTTCCGGCCATGAATGCAAACGGCCTTTGCGGCCCAGACTTACCCCTGCAATTAAATTTTAGCCCGATGAGTAATGATAACTACGGGCTTGGTATCGGCTGGCGCCTGAAACTCAGCAGTTTCAATATCACAACCGGCATGCTCTCACTGCACACCGGTGAATCCTTCAAAGTTGCAGACAACGGGCCTGGTAACGCACCCGTTATCGCAGAAAAAAAAATTGATAGCTTTCATTTCACAAATATCAGTGCAGGCACTAAAAAACGCATTCGTATTGCACATAAAAGCGGCCTGGTCGAAATACTCGAGCCCCAGGACAATGATCCGGAAACCGCCCTGCCTGTGCGCGTCATGGGCGCTTCCGGCCATGGTGTCAACCTGGCCTACGATACGACCGAGACCAAACCACGCCTGGAATTCATCACCGATGACACTAAGCATATACTGCTGGAAATAAAATACCCCACCAACAATCGGACGGAGTTTACGTTCAACCCGACAACCCGCAGCGCGGCCCGCTACACACTGGACCTGGTGAACAACGAACTTAGAAAAGTCACCCTGCCCACCTCAAGTGACGAATACTGGGAGCTGCACTACACGCTTTACGACAGATTCCCCTTCCTGTCCAAAGTCGAAAACCCCGACAAAGGCGTGGAAGAAATCACTTACCACGAAGGGAAAACGGGCCATAAATACCCAGGTATTGAACGGTATCTACCCGCTGTCAAGGCCCACTTGATCATGCCTGATGTGCCTGACACTACCACCCACATACTTACGGAATATACGTACTCCAACAATAATTTCCTGGGCAACGGCACTGGCCTGACCTATGGCGAGGAAAATGGCACGGACCAGCTTTACCGCTTTACCGGCTACACCTTTGAATACAGCTCCACCGCCAAACATTTTCGGGATAAAAAAGAGTACCGAACGGTCGTGAGCACATTTAACCGTTTCCATCTGATGACGTCCCAAGCCACCACAGAAGACGGCTGTATCGAGACCATCACAACGACGTACAACGAATTAGAAAACCTAGAATTCAAAGACCAACCTAATCACTTCCAGCTCCCCCTCACCGTCAGAAAATCCTGGACGAAAGCAGGTGATCCAACGGTGGGCGACTACGAGGAAACGAAAACCACCTACGACATCCATGGCAACTTGCTGGCGGAAGTTAAACCCGACGGCACAAGCATGAGGCGTACCTATTACCCTGGCAGTTATGACCCGGAAGGCTTTGAACGTAACCTCAAGTTCATGGTCATCTACCCCGCCACTCCGTCCAGCCCGGACGAACCGCTGGCCCAACTCATAAGCAGCGAATTTACCTATGCCAGCCTGTCGGCACTGCCACAGAAGAACCCCGACCTGAATATGCCCGAATGGCTGTTGCTGGAGAAGGAAGACATTTTTGAAGGCGAGGGGGAAGCGCGCCAGTTGCTAAATAGCAAAACCCGCCACTATCTGGATAAAGTCGACACCCCGTTCCAACATGGCCGGGTCGAGAAACAAATCACACAGATCAACGATGCAACCACTACCAGCAACTGGAAGTACGAAAAGGTCAAGGACGGCAATGATCAGCTCACCTGGAGCCGCAGCACTGAAACCTTCACTGACCATACCCATACGTTAGAGAAAAAGACAGCCACCACCTACTCCATGCATAACGGCCAAGTGGTACTGGAGCACGATGCCAATAATGTGTTCACACACTATGAGCATGACGTATTGGGCCGCGTCATCGCAGAAACCGCGAGCCCTGGCACCCCCTATGCCACCACACGCACCACCGCCTACAAGCTGCTCGACGAAAGTGGGCGCAAACGCACCTGCGAGGAAACCACCGACAGCAAGGGTGTAGTCACCCGCACCGTATTCGATGGCAGCCGCCGCCCGATCCGGGAAGAGCGTGAAGCCAGGGACGCCGTGACAGGGGTAGTCGTGAAGCGCACGGTAGCCGAGCTCAACTATGACTCGACGGGCCGCCTGGTGAGCGAAATCGGCTATGACTACCTGCCGGACAAAGACGGCAAGCCAGAGCCGCGCGTGCTCAAGCTGGAGTCAAAGTACAAGTACGACGGCTGGGGCCAACAGTGCGAGGAAGAACGTCCCGACGGCATCAAGGAACGTATCGACGCTACGCCGCTCCAGCCTGGAGGCCAGCTGATCACCCGCTGGATCGAAAGCCCGAACGCGCCCGGGCACAGGCTGCAGCAAACCGTCAGCAAGCTCAACCGCTTCAGCAAACCGGTTTACGAGTACCGTCTACTGGAGGAAGAAGTCAAGGCCCCTGACGGAAGCACGCAATGGGTAACACGCGAGGCCGGCCGCACTGACTTCACCTACGATGGGACCGGCCGCTGCGTGAGCCGGTCCGAATCTATCCTGGACCCGCGGAACAACAACGAGATCATCAAACGCACCAGCAAGTTCACCTATGACGCCTTGGGCCGTATGACCAGCAATCAGCGGCCAGATGGCACGACCTTGCTACGTAAATTCGCCCCCCACAGCATGGGCGAACTGGTCACTGAACTGCAGTTGAAAGAGAAAAGTAACGCAGCTGAGCAGATGCTCTACGAGCGCAAGTTCGACGGGCTTGGCCGCCTGGTGCGCATGACCGTGGGTCTGCGGGTGGAGGAATACAGTTATCAGGGCACGACCCAGTTGGTCGACAAGCGCACGGCGTTCAGCCTGGATCCCACAAGCCTCCGCAAGCGGGTGATCGGCTATGAGTACAAGCAAGAGCTGACAGAGCACCCCAGCAAGCTTGTCGCCACCCTGGAAGACGAGGACGGCCTTGCCCGCCAGGAAGAGCAACTGGCGGCAGACTTCGAGTATGACGGCGAGAGCGCAGAAATTACCCACGCCAACAATGCACAGGGTAAACGCGGTTATGTATACACCGACCAGGGCGACCTTTGCGAAGAACACCTGACCGACACTGAAGGTACGCCTTACAGCGTCACTTACCAGCAGTCCTGGCAAGGCCTGCCGACACAGCGCAAGCACAGCGATGGCCAAGCCTGTGATTATGACTACGATGGGCAAGGTCGGCTGGTATCGGTGGTACAGGGTAATCTCAAGTCGACCCTGACCTACTCCACGGACACCGGCCTGCTGGAGACCACCGAAACCCGCGACACCACCAACCTCGACGAGCAACAGCAACCTGTCACCCTGTGCACCCAGCACAATGACAGCTTGGGCAGGGAGACCCGCCGCACCTTGAGCGTCAACGGCCAGGTGCGCGAGCTGGTACATGTATGGCTGGACAACGACATGCTGTATTCGCGAACCCTTTGGCAAGGCGGGCAAAAACTGCGTGAGGAAACGTTCGAGTATGACGCTCTCGGTCGCCTGACCAAATACGACTGCCCTGTCCAAACCACCAGCGGCCGGCAGATCAAAACCCAGATATTCAGATTCGACGCGGTAGACAATGTCGAACGCTGCCGTACAACCTTCAATGAGGGCGACCCGGACGATGCGGAGTTCACCTACTGCGCTCATGACAGTTTCCGGCTGAAAAAGGTCAAGCATACTGTGCCGCCTGAAGGTTGCCCGCTGGAACAGACTTTCAGCTACGACGAACGGGGCAACATGCTCAACGATGAATGCGGCAATGCCTTGTACTACGACAGCCTTGGCCGCCTGCACCAGGTGCAGGATGCCAACCGCAAGGTGACGGCGCAGTACGGCTATGACGGGCATGATCAGCTGCTTTACTCGGGCACTGACGCGCGCAAGATTCAGCGCCGCTACCTGGGCCATAGCCTGGACAGCATATTGGAAGATGGCCTGCTCACCGAGTACTTGCGCGCCGGCGGCCAACCTCGGGCACAGCAGCAAGCTGGCAACGCCACACTGCTGCTTACCGACCATGCGGGCAGCGTGAACACGGAGCACGATGCCGACGGCACGCGCCATGCCCACTACGCCCCGTACGGCGAACAACAGCCCGAGGACGCCGAGCAGCCACTGCGCAGCCTGCTGGCCTTCAACGGCGAAGCCCGCGAGAGGGCTTTGGGCTGGTACCTGTTGGGCAGCGGCTACCGTGCCTACAACCCAGGCCTGATGCGCTTCCACAGCCCAGACTCGATGCCGCCTGAAGAGGCCGGCATCAACCCGTACGTGTATGCCCTGGGCAATCCGGTTTACTGGCACGACCCCACCGGCCATCGCGGTGAGCCCGTGACCCGTGGCCGCCAGGCACCGCTGGAACGGAGCAGAGAAAAAACACCCAAGGTACCTTGGTATGCCTGGTTGACCGTCGGTGCCCTCGCCGCCATTTTCGTTGTAGGGGCATACATGGCGCCGTTGTCGATTCCGGCCATCATCAGCGCGGGTGCCAACCTCGCCGCTGCGGTCCTGGGGGGGGTAGCGACAAAGTACATGTACGAAAACCCGGAACGTGCGAACATGCTGCAGAACTTCGCGACTGTGTTCTCCATTCTCGGCATGTTTGCGGCCGGTTTTATGGCTGCGACGACGAGAGGGGCAGCGTCGGCCGCCAGGGGCGCTCAAGGGGCGGCCGGCATGGGTGCTCAAGCGGCGCCCCCCACGGCAAAGGCGGGTGGGCACGTAATAGATAATCGAATCTACAACTTCATACAAAAGCCCTCAGGTAGAGTTGTGCCCCGCCGTGCTCGTGCGTCTATTCGCACAATAACCGAGCCTGGCCCGTCATCAGCTTCGGCAAGCTCGGCGTCGACGCCCACCACAAGCAGTAGCGCTGCTAGCACGTCTGCTCAAGCAAGTACCTCCACAGTCTTGTCGCCAAGTGTCGTTAGCCGCCCAACCGGCGCACCGCCCCCCCATGGATTCAAACTTGATCTGACACTACTGAGCGAGAAAAATAGGTTCGTGTTGCTTCGGGGTGCTGACGGAGGCTACTTCACCGCCCCCCCCCTCCCCTAACGGGTTTACGTCTCGCTGCCTCTGGCAGCGAGACGCCCCATCAAGCACCAGGATAATCACCAGCACATCCTTTTATCCCGACAAATCAGAAGCCTTTTCCTACATCCCAAGCCCTGACAGCCCTCTAACCTGCCCCCGCCTTTTCAACGTGACCCGGCAGACAACTGCCTTCACGCCCCGTCATTCGCTTCAGGCGCCTGCCACGAGCCCACCTGTGCATCGTCCGTCGGCGCCGCCCAGGACACGCTCATGCTCCAGCTCGAACGGCGCAGGCTATTGCCGTTGCGCCCGCGCCTCGCTCCGCTGCCGCCACTGCTTGGCGGCTGCCTGGCGTTGGCCCTTGCCCACCCTACCTTGGCCGGCGAGACCGACATCGCCTTCCAGCCCGGTTTCATGCGCCAGGCCCCCGGCCAATCCCCCGAAGCCGGTACCCTGGCGCTGCAAAACCTGGCCGCGCAGGCACTCTTGCCGCCGGGACGCTACCGGGTACAGGTCTCGCTCAACCTCAGCCCCCTGCCCGAGCAGGACATCGATTTCATCGAGGGCCCGAATGGAAAAAGGTTGCAGCCCTGCCTGACGGTCGAACTGCTACGCACCCTCGACCTGCGCGAGCAGGCCCTGGAAACACCCCTGCCAGACGACGACAGCTGTGTGGACCTGGCGCAGCTGGTACCACACGCCAGTGCCGATTTCGACCCCGCACAGTTGCATCTGTCGCTGTCGATCCCGCAAATCGCCCTGCGCCAGGACCGTTCGGGCAGCGTGCCCGAGGCCCGCTGGAGCAACGGCATCAACGCCGCCTTCATCAGTTACCAGGCTTCGGCCCAGCACAGCAGCCAGCGCGATGGACGCAGCCGCAGCAGCCAGGACCTGTACTTGAACAGCGGCCTTAACCTGGGGCCCTGGCGCCTGCGTAGCAAGCAGGCACTGCGCGAGGAGGCCGACGGGGGACGCCGCTGGACCCGTAGCGACACGTTCGCGCAGCGCGACCTGCCCGGCCTGCAGGCTAACCTCACCCTGGGCGAAACCTTCACCAACAGCGACATGTTCCGCAGCGTGCGCTTCACAGGCGCGCAGGTGGCGTCCGACAAAGGCATGCTGCCCGATGCAATGCAGCATTACGCGCCAGTAATCCGCGGGGTAGTCCAAAGCCGTGCCAAGGTAGAAATCCTGCACAATGGCTACCCCATCTATTCCAGCTACGTCGCACCCGGCCCTTACGCCATCGACGACCTCAGTGTGGGCTCCGGCCATGGCGAGCTGGAAGTGGTCATCACAGAAGCCGATGGCCAGATCCGCCGCTTCACCCAACCCTACTCGAGCATGGGCAGCCTGCTGCGCGAAGGTGTGTGGCACTACAGCGCGACCGTGGGCCGCTACGACGGCGCCGAACAACTCGACGACCCGCTGTTCTGGCAGGCCACCCTGGCCCACGGCGGCGTCTGGGACACCACGCTGTATGGCGGCGTGCTTTCCAGCGAGTACTACAACGCCGGCGTGCTGGGCTTGGCCCGCGACATCGGTCAGATAGGCGCGTTGTCGTTCGATATCACCCGCTCCTCCAGCGCCCTGGGCACCACGCTGGGGGACGCCCAGGGCCACAGCTTTGCCTTGCGCTACGGCAAAAGCTTCAAAAGCCGCACCAGCCTGCGCTTCGCCGGTTATCGCTACTCGACCGAGGGCTACCGCGACTTCGACGAAGCTGTGCGGCAACGTAGTAATGCCAGCAGCTACCTTGGCAACCGCCGCAGCCGCCTGGAAGCATCGGTGTACCAGAGCGTCGGTGACCGCAGCGCACTCAACCTGACCTTATCTCAGGACACTTACTGGCAAACCAGCCACCAGCGCCGCCAGTACCAGTTGCAATACACCACCCGCCTGGGCAAGGTCGCGGTCAACCTGTTTGCCTCGCAGGCCCTGGACTCCAAAAACGACGACAGCCGCATGTTCGGCCTGAGCTTGAGCATGCCACTGGACTTTGGCCGCCAGCAACAGGCCAGCTTCGACGTGCGCAACAACAATGGCCAGATCAGCGAACGCGCCAACCTCAGCGGCGGCTTGCTGGACAACCAGCTCAGCTACAGCACCTCGCTGGCCAACGACGGCGAAGGGCGCAACAGCGGTGGGCTGTCTATCAACTACCAGGGCAGCCAGGCCAGTGTCGGCATGGGCTACAACCAAGGCAACGACTACCGCAGCATGTCGGTGAACGCCAGCGGCGCCGTGATGCTGCATGGCGACGGCCTGGCGTTTGGCAGCCACCTGGGCGAAACCATGGCCCTGGTCCACGTGCCCGATGTGGCCGGCGTCGGCGTACAGAACACCTCCTCGGCGCGTACCAATGCCCAAGGTTATGCGCTGGTGCCGTACCTGCGCCCCTATCGCCTGAATTCACTGGTACTGCAAACCGACGACCTTTCGCCGGAAGTGGTGATTGGCAATGCCAGCCAGCAAGTGGTGCCGAGGCGCGGCGCGGTGGTCAAGGCCAGCTACGAAGCCGAGCATGTGGGCCGCCTGGTGCTGACCCTGCGCCAGGCCAATGGCCAACCCGTGCCATTTGGCGCCCAGGTGCTCGATGCCGATGGCCAGAGCCTGGGTGTGGTCGGCCAAGCCGGTCAGGCACTGGTATCTACCCGCACCACAGGCCCGCAAACCATACGCGTGCTGTGGGGCGAGGCCAGCGATAAAGCCTGCACACTGCGCATCGACCCGCAAGCACTCGCACAAGAGGGTGGCTACCGCCTGCAAACCCTGCACTGCCAACTGCCCGTAGCCAGCAGCCAGCCCCTTCTGCCCGGCGACAATACCCAGGAAACACTCTGATGACAGCGTTCACCTTCAACATCGACCGCAGCTTGCGGCTGACCGCCTGCTGCCTGGGCCTGGGCCTGCTCTCTGGCAACGCTTACGCCGACTGTACATTCCAGACAGGCAGCAGCTACATGACCTACGAGCGTGACATGGGGACATTCTGGGTACCCCGCGATGCCGCAGTCGGTACCGTGATCGGTACCAGCCCGATGACCAAGTCCAACAACGAAGGCGCCAGCGTCTCGTGCGTGTGGAACCCTGCCAGCCCGCCCACGGCAAGGCTGCCCAACACTGCGCCAATCTTCTCTGGCGCCTTGCCGCCCCTGAATGGCAAGGACATCAATGGCCACGTCATGGAAACCAACATTCGCGGGGTTGGCGTGTACATGGAGCTTGATTCACCATTCAACGGCGTGAGCAACAACTCATTCGTCCCAGATGCTGGCACCTCCGCTGTCATCCCCTACTCGGGGACCATGCGAGACCAGCCTTTCCATGTCGGGGTGTCGGTTATCGGCGGTACTGCCTGGTTCATCAAGACCGGGCCAATCGATCCCGGCCCCCAACACGTCAACGGCGAGATGTTTCATGGGTTCCTGCATAACCTGGGCAAGGTGATTGAGTACCGCGTGAGCGCAACGGTGAACCAGGCGCAGTGTTCGCTGAAATCCAACTCGGTAAGCCCCGGCCTGGTGAACCTGGGCAATTACACCCCTGCCGATTTCACAGGGGCAAACCCCGCGACCCCGCCCGTTCCCTTCCAGATAACACTCAGCGAGTGCGAAGACGCCAGCGCCCCCAACCCCGCGCCCGCGAACGTGTACATCGAACTGGACGGCGCCAATGGCTCGGTGCCAACCGTGCCAGCAGAGGGACGCTTTAGCCTGGGTGGCGCTTCCGATGCCGCCGGGGTTGAAATCCAGCTGCTGCGTAGCGATGGCTCGCCCATGCCACTGCAATCGGAGGAAATGGTCAAGCCAATAAGTATCGGCACTACCCATCTGGACTTCCAGGCGCGCTACTACCAGAGCGCACCAGTGATAACCCCGGGCTTGGCCGAGGGCGGGCTGACCTTTACCGTAAGCTACAAATAACGTGCAAAAAAAAAGGCCGCTGGGTGAATACCCTGCGGCCTGTGTAACGATAAAAACAAATGATCGGAAACGAAAAAAGACGCCGAAGCGTCTTTTTTTGAAGATTCACAAAGTTTGATTCAACCCTGTAAACCTGTATTTGGAGCGGGAAACGAGACTCGAACTCGCGACCCCGACCTTGGCAAGGTCGTGCTCTACCAACTGAGCTATTCCCGCAATTTGAAGCTTTACCACTACCGGCGTGAAGCGCCTTTACAGCCTTCACCACCACTGCACCGCATAGACGCCACAGTATTTAAACTGGAGCGGGAAACGAGACTCGAACTCGCGACCCCGACCTTGGCAAGGTCGTGCTCTACCAACTGAGCTATTCCCGCAAAT
>Ga0160475_100258_pt1 | contig 33894 bp, 30 predicted proteins | sample HID1975M_E11MG_FD_108254 | JGI IMG/M metagenome (GOLD analysis project Ga0160475, IMG submission 108254) | Enriched soil microbial communities from UW Madison campus, WI, USA - HID1975M_E11 MG | ecosystem: Environmental > Terrestrial > Soil > Unclassified | place: USA: Madison, Wisconsin... | reverse complement strand
AAGCCACCCTGCGTTCGCTGTTCGACGCGCTGTACCAGCAGAACGTGCTGCTGGAAGGCACCATCCTGAAGGCCTCGATGGTCATCTCCGGCAAGGGCTGCGAAGAGCAGGCCGACGTCGAGGAAGTGGCCGAGTCGACCGTGATGTGCCTCAAGAGCACCGTGCCGGCGATCCTGCCGGGCGTGGTGTTCCTGTCCGGCGGCCAGACCGACGAGCAGTCCACCGCGCACCTGGATGCCATGAACCAGATGGGCAACCTGCCGTGGCCGCTGAGCTTCTCCTACGGCCGCGCCATGCAGCAGGCCGCGCTGAAGCTGTGGGCCAAGGACACCAAGGCCAACATCGCCAAGGCACAGCAGACCGTGTACGACCGCGCCAAGGAAAATGGCCAGGCGGCACTGGGCAAGTGGAACGGCTGATACCGGCCTGACCGCACCTGAAAAAATGCCGGCCCTGTGCCGGCATTTTTTTTTGCCGGTAGAGCCACCCCATGGGTGGCTGCACGCCACGCGTGATCGACCCGTCGGCCGCACTGCAACGCACCGCCCACACCATTTTTTCTGGCACGATGCGATCCATCTTTCCCGGATGACGATCGATGATCGTGCGCAAATGGACCTGCTTGTCGGCCCTTCCACTGCTGCTCTGCGCCGCGCTCGGCCACGCCGCGCCTGCGCGCGGCTTCGATGTGCTGGACTACCGCGTGGCGCTGGTGCCCGACATCCCCGGCAAGCGCGTTGACGGCACGCTGGTGATGCACTTCCGGGCCGAGCAGCAGCTGCACGCCGTGACCCTGGACAGTGGCGCGCTGACCATTGCGTCGGTGCAGCAGGACGGCCGCGCGCTGTCGTTCAAACAGGCCGACAGCCGCGTACACATCATCCTGGCCGCGCCGCTGCGGGCAGGCGATACCAGCAGCGTGCGGATCGTCTATGCGGGTGCGCCACCGTTCGGCCTGGAATTCTCGCCCGAGCGCGACGAGGTCTACACGGTGTTTTCCACCAGCCAGTGGATGCCCTCGGTGGATGCGCCCGATGAACGGGCCCTGCTGGCGTTGTCGGTGACCTTGCCCCCCGGCCTGCTGGCCACCGGCACCGGCCGCGCGTTGCCCACGCGCGTGCTGGCCGACGGTCGCATCGAACACCGGTGGCAGCTGGACACGCCGATGCCCGGCTATGTGTACGGCTTTGCCGCCGGCCGTTACCAGCAGGCGGTGCAGCAGCACGGGCCCATCGCGCTGCGCTTCCTGTCGGTGGATCGAACGCCGGCACAACTGCAGACGCTGTTTGCCCGCACCGGCGACATGCTCGACTTCTTCGCTGCGCGCGCCGGGCTGCCCTACCGCGGTGAGAGTTACCAGCAAGCACTGGTGAAACGTACCATCGGCCAGGAAATGGCCGGGCTGTCGCTGATGTCCGAGGCCTACGGGCAGGGCGTGCTGGACGATCCGGACGACACCGCGCTGATGGCGCACGAGGCCGCCCACCAGTGGTGGGGCAACCGGGTGACCTGCGCCAGCTGGCAACACTTCTGGCTCAACGAAGGCATGGCCAACTTCATGACCGCCGCGTACCTGCAGCATGCGCAGGGCGAGGCGGCCTACCAGGCGCAGGTGCAGGGCTGGCGCACGCGGCTGGACGCGCTGCGCGCCAAAGGTGCCGACCATGCGCTGGTCTATGCCTCCTGGGATGCGCCCACCGCCGACGACCGCGCAGTGGTCTATCGCAAGGGCGCGTATGTACTGCACCTGCTGCGCGGTGAACTGGGGGAGGACGCGTTCTGGCGTGGCCTGCGCGATTACACCGTGGCCAACGATGGGCGTTCGGTGACCACCCTCGACTTCCAGCACGCGATGGAAAAGGCCGCCGGGCGCTCGCTGCAGCCGTTCTTCCAGCAGTGGGTGTACAGCGCAGACACAAGGGCGCGCTGAAAACGCCGGTCAAGGCAGGCCCCCGCCGCCTTACGGCAATGACGGCCCGTGGATGCCGTTGATGCTGGCATCGGAAGAGAAGATGAAACGGTGCTCGACGCGGCCGTCCTTGCCGTCCACCGTCACATCGATCATCGAATAGGCGGGCGTATTGCCGGCCAGCGACAGCGACTGTCGCCACTGCTCCACCTGCGCCGCATCAGTGCGGCTGTCCGTGGAGATCGTGCCCGCACACAGGCTCAGCCCGCAGGCAAAATTCTGCATCGACAGCCCCGGGGTGTCCTTCAGCGCGGCCTGCAATGTCCGGGAATACGCGTCGGTCAATTCCGCCGCTTCCGGGACGCGCATGGACTGCTGGGCGATCAGCGACAGGTAATGATCGAACGCGTCGCCCTGCAGCGCGAGCATGGCCTGGTCGAAGGAGAGTGCCGAGCCCTGCAGCATCGCCGATTCGAAAGCGAGGTAGGGCGTTGCGCTGGACGCATGGGCCATCGACGGCGACGCCTGCTGCGCGGCGGGCGCATCTGCGTCATGCCTGTTGTGGGGCAGCTGCGGTGGGCGCGTCCCCGACGTGGCTGACGCTGCCGCGCCCACGCCGAGCAGGTTGGCCACGGACCGTGGCTGCAGGACGTACCAAGCACCGGCCACCAGCACGACCACCGCCAGGCCGATTCCCCACCGCGTGCTTCCCTTGCGCATCCCCTTCTCCGTATTGGCTGCCGAACCCCTGCGCCACAACCGCGTGGTACAGCGCAGACACTATCGGCGGTACGCAGGTGGAAATAGAACACAGTTCACGTTTCGATTCGCGGCATGCGCAGTAGGCTGGATTGAGATGCATGTGGCCTATCGGTTCAAGCATCTACATACGCGGTCTACGATGGCCGGGGAGCGTGTGCGGAGGGGCGCGCGATGCGTCTGCTGCCGTCCGGCGTTGCGGCTGTGCCATGTTTCATCGGAATGGAACGTTCTTCCCAACAGGAGTAGGAGTGATGATGAAGCGTCAACTGTTTCCCGGTGTAGTGGCCGTACTCGTTGCAGGGGGTCTGCTTGCAGGCGCCGCGTTCGCGGCCACCCAGACCATCACCGCCAGCACCCGCAACGGTGGCTCCACCCCGGGCAGCGCCACGGCCACCTCGGCGTCCCGCGTCACCTGTACCCAGGCGTCCGGGGCAACGGCGGGCACCATCCCGCGCTGCAGCCTGCAGGCCCCGGGCTGGAACGGCGTGGTGGAAGTAGGGAAGTCGATCGGCACCACGGGCGCCGGCAACGTGGTCCTCAACTGCAACGGCAGCTACCCCGCCAACGGCGGCCTGAGCTGCACCGCGCAGATCGACGATACGGTGTGCACGGCATCGCAGACGATTTCCGGATCGGCCAGCGGCGGCAGCTCGTATCGCGGGCTGGCGGCCGTCAAGGCCAATGCCACCATCCAGTGTGTGTCCGCCACGGGTGGGACCGGTGGCACAACCTGCGGTATCCAGGCGCCGGGCGCGAATGCGTCGATGACGGCGGGCCAGACGATCACCTCCTCCGGGCCGGGCACGGTCGCGCTGTCGTGTGGCGGTCAGTATCCCGCGTCAGGCGGTGGGCTGAACTGCACCGCCCAGATCACCCAGGTCTGCCCTTGATCGAGGCGATGTGAAAAACGCCGGCGATGCCGGCGTTTTTTTGCATCACGCGCGTGCGCTCAATGCGATGCGGCCAATCCTGCATCGCCCAGCGGTGGCATCACCAGCGGGCGAGGCTCGTCAGCGGCCTGTCCTGCCGATGCCAGTGCCTGCAGGTAGGCTTTCGCGGTGGCCGTGTTGAAGGCCACCAGTACGATCCGCTTGGGCTGTGCATGGCTGCGCTGCCACGCCAGGGTTTCGGTCACGGCCACCTGTGCCGCCTGGTGGATCGGGTAGCCGAATACCCCGCAACTGATGGCCGGGAACGCAATCGACTGCAGACCCAGCGTTTCGGCCAGCTGCAGTGACTTCCAGTAGCAGTTGGCCAGCAGGGCCGGTTCGTCGCGCTGGCCGTCCTGCCACACCGGGCCCACCGTATGGATCACATGGCGGGCCGGGAGGTTGTAGGCCGCCGTGGCGCGCACCTCGCCGGTGGGGCAACGCATGCCCGGGCGGATCTCGGGCAGGGCCTGGCATTCGGCCAGCAGCGCCGGGCCGGCCGCGCGATGGATCGCGCCGTCCACGCCGCCGCCGCCAAGCAGGGATTCGTTGGCCGCATTGACGATCGCATCCACCGCCAGGGTCGTGATGTCGCCCTGCCACACTTCGATCTTCATGCGTGCCGCTCCTTGATACTGATACCGGGTCCATGCAACGGGTGACTGCTGCCTCGCACGTTACCGCGCGGGGGATCTAGGCTGCGTCATCATCGTCTCAGGCGGCGCGACCCGGCGTGCGCCGCCCTGCAGTTCACACGATGCGGCCCATTGGCTTCACCGTAGATGAAGGCAAAGGCGATAGCTGAATGCGAAGACGCCCACCGGGCGGTGGGCGTCTCGGGGTTCATCAGACCAACGCGGGGCTCAGGGCAGACCGGCCAGCCAGTCGTCGTCGGAGCCCTCGTTGATGTCGGCAAACAGCGGGGTGGAGAAGTAGCGCTCGCCGGTGTCGGGCAGCATCGCCAGGATCACGCTGCCCTTCTCGGCACGGTCGGCGATGTCCAGCGCGCTGGCCACCGTGGCCCCGGCCGAGATGCCCACGAAGATGCCTTCCTCGGCAGCCAGCCGGCGCGACGTTTCAATCGCGCGGGCGTCGTCGATGCTCAGCAGTTCATCGTAGACGCCGCGGTTGAGCACCTCCGGCACGAAGTCCGGGGTCCAGCCCTGGATCTTGTGCGGCTTCCATTCCTCGCCCTTGAGCAGTGCCGCGCCGGTCGGTTCGGTGGCGATGATGCGGGTGTCCGGGCGGGCCACCTTCAGCACCTCGCCCACGCCGGTCAGGGTGCCGCCAGTGCCCCAGCCGGTCACGAAGTAGTCCAGGCGCCTGCCGGCGAAGTCGCGCAGGATCTCCGGCGCGGTGGTATTGCGGTGGTAGGCCGGGTTCGCCGGATTGGCGAACTGGCTGGCCAGGAACCAGCCGTGCTCGTCGGCCAGCTCCTTGGCCCGGCGCACCATGCCCGAGCCGCGCTCGGCCGCCGGGGTCAGGATCACCTTGGCCCCGTAGGCGCGCATCAGCTTGCGGCGCTCGATGGAGAAGGTTTCCACCATGGTGGCCACGAACTTGTAGCCGCGGGCGGCCGCCACCATCGCCAGCGCCACGCCGGTGTTGCCCGAGGTCGCCTCGACGATGGTGTCGCCGGGCTTGAGCACGCCGCGCGCTTCGGCGTCCAGGATGATCGCCAGCGCCAGCCGGTCCTTCACCGAGCCGCCGGGGTTGAACGACTCGACCTTGGCGTAGACGGTGACGTGGTCGGGGGCGATGCGGTTCAGGCGGACCACCGGGGTGTTGCCGATGGTGTCCAGGATCGAGTTGTACAGGGCCATGGGAATGCTCCAGGGAAGTCCGTTCACCGCGCCCGGCGCGGCAGGGGGAGGGCAGGGTGGGGATGCTCCGGCAGACCGTAGCCCCGGCATATGCCCCCGGGAAATGACCTGATACCCTTCTTAAACAACATTTGGTTATAAGCTGGTGACGGCAATTGCCCTACAGTCGGATTGCCCTCCCTTCGCCTGCCGTGCCACACGCCCATGACGCTGACCCAACTCCGTTATCTGGTGGCCATCGCCGACGCCGAGCTCAACATCACGCTCGCCGCGTCGCGGGTGCATGCCACCCAGCCTGGCCTGTCCAAGCAGCTCAAGCAGCTGGAAGACGAGCTGGGCTTCCTGTTGTTCGTGCGCAAGGGGCGCAGCCTGGAAGCGGTCACGCCGGCCGGCGTGGAAGTGATTGGCCGCGCACGCGCCGTGCTGGGCGAGGCCAACAATATCCGCACCTACGCGGCCAACCAGCGCCGCGAGAGCCAGGGCCAGCTGGTGCTCACCACCACCCACACCCAGGCGCGCTTCGTGCTGCCGCCGGCGGTGGCGAAGATCAAGCAGGCCTACCCGCAGGTCAGCGTGCACCTGCAGCAGGCCGCTGAAAGCGATGCGCTGGACCTGCTCAGCCAGGGCGATGCGGACATTGCCATCATCTCCACCGCCGGCGCCGAACCCAGCGCCGGTATCGCCATTCCGCTGTACCGCTGGCGGCGGCTGGTGCTGGTACCGCGCGGGCATGTGCTGGACCGCCCCGGTGCGGCGCCGGACCTGCAGGCGCTGTCCACCCAGCCGTTGATCAGCTATGAATCCTCCACCCGCGGCAGCTCCTCGCTGCAACGTGCCTTTGCCAGTGCCGGGCTGACCCCGGACATCGCGCTGACCGCGCTGGACGCGGACCTGATCAAGACCTACGTGCGCACCGGCCTGGGCGTTGGCCTGCTGGCGGAGATGGCGGTCAACGCCAGTGACGAAGACCTGCGCGCGTGGCCGGCCCCGTCACCGATCGACGAGTGCATCGCGTGGGCGGTGCTGCCGCGTGACCGGGTGCTGCGTGACTACGCGCTGGAACTGGTGCATGTACTGGCCCCGCAGATCGACACCCGCGACCTGCGCCGGGTCATCGACGGCAACCAGGAGGCCAACTGGCCGCTGCCGCCCACCTGGGAATCGCTGACGCAGACCATCACCGTCTGAGAAGCGACGGGGATGGCCGCGCATGCGTGCACGACCCCGCGCCTTTGGTGCGCGCCCTTCAAACAGAAGGGGACGTTCCTCCAGAGGGGGTGAGGGCATCGGCCGGGGCGTTGCAAAGGCCGCTGCGACGGTTGGTCGCAGGGCGCCGGGCCGCCCGACCCACGGTCGGGCGCTACCATGACGCGGTGAACCGTCGCCGCCGCCCGTATGCCGTCCTGCTGCAGCTCGCCTTCGTGGCGACGTTGCTGATGGCGCTGGCGCCGCTGGTCAGCCGCTGGCAACAGGCACAGACCGATGCGCCGCGGATGCTGATGCCCTCGGGCATGGCCCATGCCATGCCGGTTGGCGACGTTCCCGCCGACCCGCACGCCGGGCACGCCGGGCACGGCATGCCGGCCTCGCACCAGCACCACGCGATGCCGATGCAGGACATGCCCATGCACGGCATGGCCACGCACGCCGCCGCTGCGTCACCGACCCCGCACACGCCACCGCTGGACGAACACGCCGGCCATGGCGAGGCGTGCGAGTACTGCATGATGGCCTCGCGGCTGATGCCGTGGCTGGCGGTTCTGGTCCTGCTCCTGCCGGCGCTGCCGGTGATCGCCCCGACGGTGCTGCGCGCCGTCGCCACGCCGCGCAGCCTGCGCTGGCCCGCGCACGCCGCACGCGGCCCGCCGTTGAACGCCTGACACCGCCCATGTCCTTTCCTGCTGCGTGACGCCGTGATGGCGGCGCGCGCCTGTGCGTTTTCTGGAGTTCCACATGCATCCCATTTCCCGCAGCGCGGGCGCAATGACGCGCCTGTCTGTTTCCCTGTCGCTCGCCCTGGCCATGCTGCCGCTGCACGCCGCCGAGCGTGAGCCCGCGCAGACCCTGGACACGCTGGTGGTGACCGCCACCGCCCCGTCATCGCCGCTGCACTGGGTCACCGATCCCCGCCTGCCACGCCAACCGGTGCCCGCCAGCGATGGCGCCGACTACCTCAAGACCGTGCCGGGCTTTTCGGCGATCCGCAACGGCGGCACCAACGGCGATCCGGTGCTGCGCGGCATGTTCGGGTCACGCCTGAACATCGTCAGCAACGAGGGCAACCTGATCGGCGCGTGCCCCTCGCGCATGGACAACCCGCTGTCCTACATCGCGCCGGAGACCTTCGACCGGCTGACCATCATCAAGGGGCCGCAGAGCGTGCGCTGGGGCGCCGGGGCGTCGGCCGGCACGGTGCGCTTCGAGCGCGACACGCCGCGCTTCGACGCACCGGGCGTGGACATCAACGCCAGCGCGCTGGTCGGCTCGCGCAACCGCAATGACCAGGTGCTCGACCTCACCGCCGGTGCGTCGCAGGGCTACGTACGGGTCAACGGCAACCGCTCCGAAGCGGACGATTACAAGGACGGCAACGGCGACGTCGTGCCCTCCAGGTGGCGCAAGTGGAACAGCGACGTCGCCGTCGGCTGGACCCCCGATGCCGACACCGTGCTGGAGCTGTCGGCCGGCACCGGCGACGCCATCGCGCGCTATGCCGGGCGCGGCATGGATGGCGCCGCGTTCAAGCGCACCAGCTATGCCGCCCGTTTCGAGAAGGACAACCTGCCCGGTGCCTGGGACAAGCTGCTGGCCAACGTGTACTACAACGATGCCGACCACGTGATGGACAACTACACGCTGCGCACGCCCAACCCGGACAGCAGCATGCCGATGCCGATGGCAGCCAACGTGGACCGTCGCACCACCGGCGGCCGCATCGCTTCGGAATGGCGTTGGCAGGACGTGGCGATCGTGGCCGGCGTGGATGCACAGGACGGCCGTCATCGCAGCCGCAGCGGCATGGGCCGCAACACCTATCAGCAGCAGCCGTGGACCACCGACGCGCGCTTCGAGACCCTGGGCGCGTTCAGCGAACTCACCTTCGGCGAAGGCACCGCGCAGCGCTGGGTGGGCGGCCTGCGCATCGACCGTGCCGAGGTCACCGACGAACGCCGCACCGCGGGCATGATGGCCATGCCCAATCCCACCGCCGGCCAGCAGCGCCGCGAGTACCTCGGGAGCGGCTTCCTGCGCATCGAACGCGATCTGGCCCCGTCGCTGACCTGGTACGCCGGTGTGGGCCACAGCGAGCGCATGCCCGACTACTGGGAGCTGTTCTCGCCCGACATGGGGCCGATGGGCGCGGTCAACGCGTTCGCCGTCCTCCAGCCGGAGAAAACCACGCAGCTCGACCTTGGCCTGCAGTACCGCAGCACGCGCCTCAACGCGTGGGTGTCGGCGTATGCCGGCCGTCTGCAGGACTACATCCTGTTCACCTATTTCGACGGCGGCATGATGGGCAGCATGACCCAGGCCACCAACGTGGATGCCCGCATCGCCGGTGCCGAGGCCGGCGCCGACATCGCGCTGGGCGCGCACTGGAAACTGGGCGGAAGCCTGGCCTATGCCTGGGGCGAAAACCGCAGCGATGGCACGCCGCTGCCGCAGATGCCGCCGCTGGAAGCGCGCGTGAGCGCCACCTGGGAAGCCGACCGCTGGAGCGTCGGCGCACTGGCCCGCGCGGTGGCCCACCAGCATCGCGTCGCCGATGGCCAGGGCAACGTGGTGGCCCGCGACCTGGGCCCGAGTGCCGGCTTTGCGACCCTGGCGCTCAATGCCAGCTACCGCATCAACGACGCATTGCTGCTCAGTGCGGGCATCGACAACGTGTTCGACCGCGCCTACAGCGAACACCTGAACCTGGCCGGCAGCGCCGATTTCGGCTTCCCGGCCGACCCGGTACGGATCAACGAGCCGGGCAGGACGGCCTGGATGAAGCTGAATTACCGATACTGAGGACGGGGCGCCGGGCCCGGAACCGCTGCCGCGTAGAGCCGGGCTCTGCCCGGCTGGAGGCGTCACCCCGGAACCGCAGCCACGTAGAGCCGGGCTCTGCCCGGCTGGAGGCGTCACCCAGGAACCGCAGCCACGTAGAGCCGGGCTCTGCCCGGCTTAAGACGATGCGCCCGGCCTTTGACGTCATCCGACACGCGCCGATACACGCCGTTACACAGCCGCACAGGCCAGCACGAAAGGCATTTCGGCTGCCACCGGGCGCCGGTAAACGCTTGGCACATATGCCCGGCCAGCCCCGACCCGTACACTCGGCGGTCGTGGGTTTAACGGGATTTTTCCAAATGTTGGGACGCATCACCGCGCGCATCGCCGCTGGCCTCACCCTGGCCCTGCTGGCCGGGTGCAGCAGCAAGGACGACACCGCGCGCCGGCCGGCAGACGCCGTACCGGTCACCACCCAGGTGGTGCAGACCTCCGCATGGAACGACACCCTGCAGGCCCTGGGCACCGCCAAGGCCCGCGAGTCGGTGACCATCACCGCCAAGGTCAGCGAGATCATCGAGACCGTCCACTTCGACAGCGGCCAGCAGGTCAGCGCCGGCACCCCGTTGGTCACCCTGCGCGGGCAGGCCCAGGAAGCCGCCCTGCTGCAGGCCCAGGCCACGTTTGCCGAGGCCGACCAGCTCTACAAGCGGCAGCGCGAACTGGCGGCCCAGCAGCTGGTGGCCAGCGCCACCCTGGACACCCAGCGCGCCATCCGCGATGCCGCCGAGGCGCGCGTGCGCGAAATGCAGTCGGACATCGGCGACCGCCGCGTGCGCGCGCCGTTCGCCGGCGTGCTCGGCATCCGCCAGGTCAGTGCCGGCTCGCTGGTCACCCCCAGCACCAGCATCGCCACCCTGGACGACATCGAGCGCATGCACGTCGATTTCCAGGTGCCCGAAGCCGAACTGGCCAGCCTCGGCAACGGCGACAAGGTCACCGCCACCAGCGTCGCCTATCCCGGCCGCAGCTTCGAGGGCGTGGTGGCCACCATCGACACCCGCGTCGACCCGGGCACCCGCGCGGTCACCGTGCGCGCCGACTTCATCAATGCCGACCATGCCCTGCGCCCGGGCATGCTGCTGGACATCCGCATGTTCCGCCCGGAGCGCCAGGCCCTGGTCATTCCGGAAATCGCCGTGGTGCAGGTGGGCCGCGATTCGTTCGTGTACCGGGTCAAGGCCGACCACAGCGTTGAACGCATCGATATCACCAGCGGCGCGCGCCGTGCCGGCGTGGTTGAAATCCGCAGTGGCCTGAAGGCCGGCGACCGCATCGTGGTTGACGGTACCGGCAAGCTGCGCCCGGGCCTGAAGGTCGATGACCGCCCGGCGCCGGCGGCTGCCGCCGCGCCCGCCGCCAAGGCTGCGGATCCGGCCGGATGAAACTCTCCAACATTTCCATCCAGCGTCCGGTCTTCGCGGTGGTGATGAGCCTGCTGCTGCTCGTGCTGGGCGTCATGTCGTTCACCCGCCTGACCCTGCGCGAGCTGCCCGCGATCGACCCGCCGATCGTCTCGGTGTCGGTGGATTACACCGGTGCTTCGGCCGCCGTGATCGAAAGCCGCATCACCCAGGTGCTTGAAGACGCCCTGGCCGGCATCGAAGGCATCGACACCATCAACGCGCGCAGCTCCAACGGCCGCGCCCAGGTCAGCATCGAATTCACCTCCAACCGCGATATCGAAGCAGCGGCCAACGACGTGCGCGATGCGGTCAGCCGTGTTGCCGACCGCATGCCCGAAGAGGCGCGGCCGCCGGAAATCGCCAAGGTCGAGAGCGACGCCGACCCGATCATCTGGTTCAACATGACCTCCTCCAGCATGGACACGCTGGAGCTGAGCGACTACGCCGACCGTTACGTGGTCGACCGTTTCTCCAGCCTGGACGGCGTGGCCCAGGTCCGCATCGGCGGGCGCCAGCGCTATGCCATGCGCATCTGGCTCGACCGCGACCAGCTGGCCGCGCGTGGCCTGACCGTGGGCGATGTGGAAACCGCGCTGCGCAACGAGAACGTCGAGCTGCCGGCCGGCCGCATCGAATCGGCCGACCGCGACTTCACCCTGCGCGTGGAGCGCAACTACGTGAAGCCGGAAGACTTCGCCACCATTCCGCTCGGCAAGGGCGCCGACGGCTACGTGGTGCGCATGGGCGACGTGGCCAAAATCGAACTGGCCTCCTCCGAGCGACGCGCGTATTACCGCAGCAATGGCGAGCCGGGCATCGGCCTGGGCATCGTCAAGACCTCCACCGCCAACTCGCTGGACGTGGCCCGCACCGCACGCGCCGAAGCCGAGCGGGTCGGGCAGACCCTGCCCGAAGGCACCCACATCTTCGTCGCCTTCGACAACACCACCTTCATCGAAGCGGCCGTGGACCGCGTCTACGCCACGCTGGTGGAAGCCATGCTGCTGGTGCTGGCGGTGATCTGGCTGTTCCTCGGCAGTTTCCGCGCCGCGCTGATCCCCGCCGTCACCGTGCCGGTGTGCCTGGTGGCGGCGTTCATCGCGCTGTACGCGTTTGGGTTCTCCATCAACCTGCTGACCCTGCTGGCGCTGGTGCTGTGTATCGGCCTGGTGGTCGATGACGCCATCGTGGTGGTGGAAAACGTGCAGCGCCGCATCGACCTGGGCGAGCCGCCGCTGGTGGCCTCCAAGCGCGGCACCGCGCAGGTGGCCTTCGCGGTGATCGCCACCACCGCCGTGCTGGTGGCGGTGTTCCTGCCGGTGGGTTTCTTGGAAGGTAATACCGGCCGCCTGTTCCGCGAGCTGGCCGTCGCGCTGGCCGCCGCCGTGGCGCTGTCGGCGTTCGTCTCGCTCACGCTGACCCCGATGATGGCCTCCAAGCTGCTCAAGCCGCACAGCGGCCAGCCGCCCAAGGGCCTGCACGGGGTGATCAACCGCAATCTGGACCGCGTCTCGGCGGCCTACGGGCGCGTGCTCGACGCGCACGTCGGGCGCACCTGGATCTACGTGGTGGTGATGGTGCTGTCGCTGCTGGCCAGTGCATTGCTGCTCAAGGTGCTGCCCTCTGAACTGGCCCCGGCCGAAGACCGCGGTTCGTTCCAGATCATGATCGACGGCCCCGAAGGCGCCGGCTACGACTACACCGTGGGCCAGGTGCAGGAAGTGGAAAAGGTGGTGGCCGGGTTCGTCGGCGACGACAAGCCGATCGTGCGCGCCAACCCGCGCGTGCCCGGCGGCTTCGGTGCCAGCGAAGAAATGCATACCGGCCGCATCAGCGTGTTCCTGCAGCCGTGGCGCGAGCGCCAGGCCGCCACGCCGGACGTGGCCGCCGACCTGCAGAAGCACCTGGACGGCATCCGCGGCGTGCGCGTGCGCACCCAGGTCGGGGGCGGTCTGGTGCGCAGCCAGGGCCAGCCATTCCAGATCGTGCTGGGCGGGCCGGAGTACGCGGAAATCGCGCAGTGGCGCGATCGCATGCTGGCGCGCATGGCCGACAACCCGGGCCTGGTCGGCCCGGATTCGGACTACAAGGAAACCCGGCCGCAGATGCGGGTCAACATCGACCGCCAGCGCGCCGCCGACCTGGGCGTGTCGGTCACCGCAATCGGCAGCGCGCTGGAAACCATGATGGGCTCGCGCCGGGTCACCACCTTCGTCGACAACGGCGAGGAATACGACGTGCTGGTCCAGGCCGGCCGCGACGGTCGCGCCACCCCGGCCGACCTGGCCGCCATCCGCGTGCGCGCCAGCAGCGGCGAACTGGTGCCGCTGTCCAACCTGGTCACGCTCAGCGAAGTGGCCGAAGCGGGCAACCTCAACCGCTTCAACCGGCTCCGCTCGATCACCATCACCGCGGGCCTGGCCCCGGGCTACCCGCTGGGCGAGGCGATCGCATGGGCCCAGCAGACCGCCCGCGAGGAGCTGCCGCAGCACGCGCAGCTGGACTGGAAGGGCGAATCGCGCGAGTACCAGAACGCCGGCAGCGCCGTGCTGCTGACCTTCGCCATGGCCTTGCTGGTGGTGTACCTGGTGCTGGCCGCGCAATTCGAGAGCTTCATCCACCCGCTGGTGATCATGCTCACCGTGCCGCTGGGCGTGCTCGGCGCGCTGCTGGGCCTGTATGTCAGCGGCGGCAGCATCAACCTGTTCAGCCAGATCGGCATCGTGATGCTGGTGGGGCTGGCAGCCAAGAACGGCATCCTGATCGTGGAGTTCGCCAACCAGCTGCGCGATGAAGGCCGCGACGTGCACCGGGCCATCGTCGAATCGTCGATGGTGCGCCTGCGCCCGATCCTGATGACCTCCATCGCCACGGTGGTGGGCGCGATCCCGCTGGTCGTGGCCGGCGGCCCGGGGTCGGCCAGCCGCGGCACCATCGGCATCGTGGTGATCTTCGGCGTCACCGTGTCCACCTTCCTGTCCCTGTTCGTGGTGCCGGCGTTCTACTCGCTGCTGGCCCCGTACACGCGTTCGCCCGAAGCGGTGGCCCGTGAGCTGGAGAAGCAGGAGGCGGAAACGCCGTCGGTGGGCGGGCACGCCTGACCGGGGGCCCGTGGGGGGCGGGGCGATGCTGAATGCGTTGCCGCGCGCCCAAGAAGCGTGACGCAGCCGGGCAAAGCCCGGCGCTACGTTGCCGGCGCGTGGCGACGGGGTCATTTCCCCACGCCGGCGGCCCGCGCTCCCCGTCGCGACGGGTTCATCCCCCACGCCCCCACCCGGCGCTACCCGTGGCGGCCGTGATGGTGGAGAATCGACCCGGTCCCCTCCAGCCGACGGGACGTCCTTTTTTTCCGCCGACTGGAGAGAGCGCGTGGAAGCAGCCGTACATTTTGTCAACAGCATCATCTGGAGCAAGGCGCTGATCGCCGTGTGCCTGGGCGCCGGGCTTTTCTTCAGCATCCGTACCCGGTTCATGCAGATCCGCGGGTTCTTCGAGATGTGCCGCCTCACCGTGCAGGGCGAGAAGTCCGATGCCGGCGTGTCCTCCTTCCAGGCCCTGGCCATGTCGATGGCCGGCCGCATGGGTATCGGCAATATCGCCGGCGTGGCCACCGCCATCGCCTTCGGCGGCCCCGGTGCGATCTTCTGGATGTGGGTCATGGGCTTCCTCGGTGCCTCCACCTCGTACGTGGAATGCACCCTGGCCCAGATCTACAAGACCAAGGACGCCGAAGGCCGCTACCGCGGTGGCCCGGCGTACTACATCGAAAAAGCGATGGGCATGAAGTGGTACGCCCTGGCATTTGCCGTGGCCACCATCATCGCCGCCGGCTTCCTGATGCCCGGCGTGCAGGCCAATGCCATCGCCGACAGCATCATCAACGCCTGCCGTGGCGGCGCCCTGTGCGGCCCGCTGGATGGCCAGGTGATGGGCATGGGATCGGTCCAGGCGCTGAAGCTGGGCATCGGCATCGTGGTGGCGCTGCTGCTGGGCGTGGTCATCTTCGGCGGGGTCAAGCGCATCGCCAACTTCGCCGAAGTGGTGGTGCCGTTCATGGCCGCCGCGTTCATCCTGATGGCCATCGTCATCATGATCATCAACTACGACCGCGTGCCGGAAATGTTCGGCATCATCTTCGACAGCGCCTTCGGCACGCACGCTGCATTCGGCGCCATGATGGGCCTGGCGGTGGAGTGGGGCATCAAGCGCGGCATCTATGCCAATGAAGCCGGCCAGGGCTCGGGCCCGCACGCCGCGGCGGCCTCGGAGGTCTCGCACCCGGCCAAGCAGGGCTACGTGCAGGCCTTCGCGATCTACTTCGACACCATGATGGTGTGCACCGCCACCGCCTTCCTGATCCTGGCCAGCGGCACCTACAACGTGTACTCGCCGGTGGAAGGTGCCGCCCCGATCTTCCAGGGCCTGGCCGGTATCCCCGAAGGTGCCGGTTACGCACAGGCGGGCGTGGAAGCGGTGCTGCCGGGGTGGGGCGCGTCGTTCGTGTCGCTGGCGATCTTCTTCTTCGCCTTCACCACGATCATGGCCTATTACTACATGGCCGAAACCAACCTCAGCTACATCAACCACAACCGCAAGCGCCCGCTCACCGTGCTGGTACTGCGCCTGGGCATCATCGGCATGGTGGTGTTCGGTGCGTTCCACAACGCCACCCTGGCGTGGGCGCTGGGCGACATCGGCGTGGGCCTGATGGCCTGGTTGAACATCATTGCCATCCTGATCGTGCAGAAGCCGGCGATGCTGGCGCTGCGCGATTACGAACGACAGAAGAAGCTCGGCCTGGATCCGACCTTCGACCCCGATGCATTGGGCATCAAGAACGCCGATTTCTGGCGTCAACGCAAGCTGGAGTTGTCCCGTAGTGAATGATCCCTGGAAGAATGCCCGCCGCCCGTCTTCGCGGCCGCCGCGGGCCACCCCGCTGCCCCCGCGCGAGGGTGGCACGCCGCCACCGCCGGGGCGGGGCAACGACGAGCTGCGCCTGTACGGCTGGAATGCCGTGCAGGCCCTGTTCGACAAACGCCCGCAGGCGCTGCGCAAGCTGTACCTGGCCGAATCGCTGATCCCGCGCCTGCAGCCCATGCTGAAGTGGTGCGTGTCCAACCGCGTCGGTTACCGCGTGGTGGAAGAGGGCGACCTCAACAAGCTGGCCGCCACCACCCACCACGAAGGCGTGGTGGCCGACGTGCTGCGCGCGCCGATGCTGGAGCTGGGCGAGTGGCTGGGCACGCTGCCGGCCGGCACGCCGGCGCTGGCGCTGTGGCTGGACGGCGTGGGCAACCCGCACAATTTCGGCGCAATCCTGCGCTCGGCGGCGCATTTCGGCGTGGCTGGCCTGCTGCTGCCACCGGGGTCGACGCTGGCATTGTCCGGCGCGGCCGCGCGCGTGGCGGAAGGCGGCGCCGAATCGGTACCGCTGGTGCGCCTGCCGGCAGTGCCGCAGGCCATGCAGCAGCTGCGCGAGGCCGGCTTCGGCCTGGCCGCGACACTGGTGGACGGCGGCGACAACCTGTTCGCCAGCGACGTGCCGGCACGCCTGGTGTACGTGATGGGTGCCGAAGGCGAAGGCATGGACCGTGAGCTGGCGCAGGACTGCGATACGCAGGTGTCCATTCCGGGCACCGGCGCAGTGGAAAGCCTCAACGTGGCGTCGGCGACAGCGGTGCTGTTGGCGCACTGGTATGGACGCCAGGCACGCTGAGCAGGTGGTTTTCGGGTAGCGCGCCTGCGCGCTTGCCCAACGCGGTGTGATCGGTGTCACCGATAGTGTTGTGACTACAGCCGATTCGGATTTTTCGCATAGTGCGCTGGCCATGAGCTGCGTCACAGTGCTCGGCGGTGCTGTGTTGGGTAGGTGAGGAGAGACACCCACCCAGCGCGGCGCCGTTGTCCGGATCGCAGCCAGTCTGTGACGCTCACCGCGTGGGGTGTGACGAGTCCCGGTAGCCCGGTCGTTTTTCGACCGGGCTTTTTTATGCGCGACCGCCTGCACACGATCCCGGGTAGAGCCACCCATGGGGGACTGCACGTACCCCATGAACACCCCATCTCCACGTTCCCGTCATTGCTCCACGCAATGAACACGGCCGTTGCGATCACCGACCATGAACGCAGAACAGCACCATCGCGCGTGATGCGAAATGGCGTGCGTGCGGCTCCGCACAGATCGGAAAAAACAGGGGTTTCGCACGTTGTTGCCGCCCGACGCGCTGTGCAGATTGGCACGGCGGTGTGCTTGAGCACCGTCTTCTTTCCAGTCTCACGGGAGCCTTGGCATGACCTTGTCCGCGTTGTCCTTTCATCGTGTCGCCGCGCCAGCGCTGGTGGCCGTTTTCATGGGGCTTGCCGCCCCGCACGCCGCTGCGCAGGTGCGCAGCCTTGACGGTGTGAACTTCACCGGCCCGCTGGTCACCGCCAACCCGGCGGGGGTGCCGCGCGGCCACTGGTACATCGAGCCCTACCTGGTCCGCGTCGACAGCGATGCCGGTTACGACGCCAACGGCCGCCGCCAGCGCAGCAGCGACAGCGGCGCCTGGCTCACCGTGGTGCCCATCGCCTATGGCATGGGCGAGCGTGTCACCGCGCAGGTCAACCTCAGCGCCGCCCGTGCCGACGCGGCCGGCGCGCGCAGCGGCGCGGTACGTGCCGGTGACACCACCGCACGGCTGCAGTACCTGCTGCAGGCCCCCAGCGCCGATGGCACGCGCCCGGCCATCTCGGTGGCGCTGCTGCAGCGCTTCGCCACCGGCAGCTACGACCGTATCGGGGGCAATCCACTCAACGCCCAAGGCGATGGCGTGCAGCGCACCACCTTCGCACTCGGTGTGCAGCAGGTGCTGTGGATGCCCAACGACCGCCCGTTGCGCTGGCGTGGCCAGCTCAGCGCCAGCCCGGCACCGGCACGCGTGGCGCTGCACGACAGCAGTGTGTACGGCACCGATCCCGGCTTCCGGGGCAGCATCGCGCGCGGCTCGTTGCTGGGTCTGTCGCTGGGGGCCGAGTACAGCTTCAACGCGCGCTGGGTGGCCGCGCTGGACATCACCGCCAGTCGCGAGAGTGACCAGCACATCACCGGCTATGCCCCCGGCAGCGAGGGCCTGCGCAGCATCAACCAGCGCCGGCCGTCCAGCAGCAACATCAGCCTCGCACCGGCCGTCGAATACCACTTCAGTCCGTCGCTGGGGCTGATCGCCGGCGTGGAGTTCAGCGTGGGCGGCCGCAACAGTGGCGCGTTCGTCAGCCCGCAGATCGCGCTCGGGATGTTCTTCTGATGCGCGCGCCCTCGATCCTCCGCAGCACCATCGGGAGCCGCCCATGACCGTCGAATCCATCGTGGCCCGCCTGCTCGACCTGGTCTGGAGCCCGGCGCTGGTGGGGCTGTGCCTGTTGGCTGGCCTGTACTTCAGCGTGCGCACCCGTTTCATCCAGCTGCGTGCATTGCCGGACATGCTGCGCCTGTTGTTCAGTTCCAGCAGCTCGGCTTCCGGGGTGTCCTCGTTCCAGGCGCTGAGCCTGTCACTGTCCAGCCGGGTCGGCGTCGGCAACATCGCTGGCGTCGCGATGGCGATTGCCTACGGCGGTCCCGGTGCGATCTTCTGGATGTGGTGCGTGGCCTTCCTCGGGGCCAGCAGCGCCTTCATCGAATCCACCCTGGCGCAGATCTACAAGGAGCGTGATGCCAACGGGCAGTATCGCGGCGGCCCCGCGTATTACATCGAACGCGCACTGGGTCAGCGTTGGTACGCCGTGGCCTTCGCGATCAGCGCGGTGATCGGCTGCGGGCTGTTCCTGCCGGGCACCCAGTCCAACGCGATCGCCAGCGCGCTTGACGGCGCCTGGGGCATTCCCGCCAGCGCATCGGCGGCCGGTATGGTGGTCGTGGTGGGATTGGTGATCTTCGGCGGCGTGCGCCGCATCGCCAACGTGGCACAGGTGGTGGTGCCGGTGATGGCGGTCGGCTACCTGCTGGTGGCTGCGGTGGTGATGGCGCTCAATGTGGACGCGCTGCCGGGCATGGCGCGGCTGATCGTCGACAGCGCGTTCGGTACCGACGCCGCGTTTGGCGCGATGATCGGCACTGCCATCCAGTGGGGCGTGCGTCGCGGGGTGATGTCCAACGAGGCCGGCATGGGCAGCGGCGCGCATCCGGCCGCGGCCGCCGAGGTCTCGCACCCGGTCAAGCAGGGGCTGGTGCAGGCGTTCTCGGTCTACATCGACACCCTGGTGGTGTGCAGCGCCACCGCGTTCCTGGTGTTGTCCACCGGTGCCTACAACGTGTACGACCCGACCGCAGCCAGCCACGCCGGCATGCTGGTGGCGAACGTGCCCGGGCTGGCTGCGGGGCCGCACTTCGTGCAGCACGCGGTGGAATCGGCGTTGCCCGGGTTCGGGACGGCCTTCATCGCCCTGGCGATCCTGCCCTTCGCGTTCAGCACCATCCTGGCGCTGTACTACAACGCCGAAACCAATGTGGTGTACCTGTGCCGCAACCAGCATCGGCCGTGGGTGCTGCGGCTGTTCCAGGTGGCGTTCCTGGGCGTGGCGACGTGGTCGGCGGTCAACACCGCAACGGTGGCGTGGTCGCTGGGCGACATCGGCGTCGGCCTGATGAGCTGGTTGAACATCATCGCGTTGCTGCTCTTGCAGAAGCCGGCGTTGGCCGCATTGCGCGACTACGAGAAGAGCCGGCGTGCCGGCATCGATCCGGTGTTCAACCCGCAGGCGGCCGGCGTTGCCCGGGCGGAGCTGTGGAACGAGATCGCCGCGCGCGGCGGCAAGTGAGCAGGGCAGGGACCGTGGCCTGGCGCCACGGTCCCTGCGGGCTGTCATTCGTTCGGCGGCGTGGTCGGCTTGGCTTCGCTGCCGAAGCTGCCGTCGGCCTCGGCGGCCAGGTAGGCAAACACGGTGTAGGCGGCTACGTTCTGTGCCAGTGCCGCCGGGTCGATCTTGTCCAGGGTGTCGTCGGCGGTGTGGTGCAGGTGGAAGTAGTCGCTGCCGTCCTGCGCCAACCACGCCCAGGCACCGCCCTTGGCGGCCAGCGGGCCTACGTCGGGGCCCGGGCCGCCCTTGTCGGCGGCGTACTCGATGCCCAGCGGCTTGAGTACCTCGGCGATCTGGCGGGTGGCGTCGCGCGAGCCCTGCGGGTTCGGCGAGCCGGTGTTGAAGGCGTAGATGCGGCCGGCGCCGAAGTCGCTCTCGGCGGCCAGCTGGTGCAGCACCACGTCCTTGGCATGCGCCTCGGCATAGGCCTTGCCGCCGTACAGACCCTGTTCCTCGTTGGCGAACGCCACCACGCGGATGGTGCGCTTCGGCGCCTGCTTGAGCTGGCCGATCAGATGGCCCGCGGCCATGGTGATGCCCACGCCGGCGCCATCATCCACCGCGCCGGTGCCCAGGTCCCAGGAATCGAGGTGGCCGCCGATCACCACGACTTCCTTGGGCAGGCTGCGCCCGGTGATTTCGCCGATGACGTTGTACGAGGTGGCCTTGCCGTCCCACCCGCAATCCAGGCTCAGCTTCAGCGTGGTACTGCCGAGGGCGACCAGGCGGGCGAGCTGGTTGGCATCGGGAACCGACAATGCGGCGGCCGGTACCGGCGTCAGGCCCTCGTCGAAACGGGTGATGCCGGTGTGCGGCACGCGGTGCGAATCGGTACCGGCCGAGCGCATCACAAAGCCCACCGCGCCCTTGCGGATCGCCTCGGACGGACCCTTGCTGCGCACGGCGCCCCCGTTGCCGTAATCACGGCCGTCGCGGTAGGCGGTCATCTGGTAGTCGACGAAGGCGATCTTGCCCTTCAATGAGCCTTCCGGCGCGGCCTGCAGCGCAGCCAGGTCGGCAAAGCGGACCACCTCGGCCTCGACCGTGCCGCCCGGGCTGCCGCCTAGCGCGGTAATGGTCAGCGGCTGGGCGTGCTTGCCGATCACCTGGGCGTGTTCACTGCGGCGCTCCCACTTGGGGAAGGTCACCGGCTCGGTCCAGACCTTGTCAAAGCCCAGTGCCTTGAACTTGGCCACGGCCCAGGCCACGGCGCGGGCATCGGCTTCGCCACCGGCGATGCGCGGGCCGATCTCGGTGGTGAGCGACTCGACCACCTTCCAGCCGGTGTCGTCCTTGAGGGCCTGCTCGCGCAGTTCGGCGGCGGTGGCCAGCGATTTGGGCGCCAGCGTGGTGGGGCCGGTCGCCGCGAACGCCGGGGCGGCCAACAGTGCGAGGGAGGATGCGATGGCAAGGACGCGGCGACGCATGGACAGCTCCGGAAAGCAGGACAGAAGCGTCCGAGCTTAGCAGCCTGCCTGCGCCCCGCATGGGCGGTAGGTCATGGTTGTGCGGACGCTGTTTTCCATACGCGAAAGCCCCGCCGGAGCGGGGCTTTCGCATGGGCATCGGCAACCGCCAGAACCACCGGTAGTGCCGGCCGCTGGCCGGCCCTGCATGAGCCCAACATCGCACAGACCGGTAGTGCCGGCCGCTGGCCGGCTCCGCATGAACCCAGCATCGCACAGACCGGTAGTGCCGTCCTGATGGGCTGCGGACCGTGTCTCAGCGCTTCAGGTTGTCGCGGATTTCGCGCAGCAGCAGCACTTCTTCGGCCGGTGCGGCCGGTGCGGCTTCCTTCTTGCGGGCGAGGCGGTTGATCACCTTGACCACCAGGAAGATCGCGAACGCCACGATCAGAAACTGCACCAGCGTGTTGAGGAAGTCACCGTAGCCGATCACCACCGCGGGAATTTCCTTGCCGTCCGGTGCCAACCGTGCCGGTGCAAGGGTCCAGGCAAGCTGCGAGAAATCCACCCGCCCGATCAGCCAGCCCAGCGGCGGCATGATGATCTTGTCCACCAGTGCGGTGACGATCTTGCCGAACGCCGCACCGATCACGACACCGACCGCCAGGTCGATGACGTTGCCACGCATGGCAAATTCCTTGAACTCGGTAAACATTCCCATCGGGCTCTCCTGTGGCGGGGTAATCAAATGACGGCGCAGCGTAACGCAGCAGGTGTCATCCGGCGATGATGCCGTGGCGCTCGGCCACATTCTCCAGGCGCGCGCTGAAACGGTCGCCGGGCTTCAGTGCCGCCACGCCGGCCGGGGTGCCCATGAAGACCAGGTCGCCGGCCTTCAAGGCCCACAGTTTGGACAGCTCGTGCAGGATCTCCGGCACGTTCCAGATCATCTGGTCCAGCAGCGATTGCTGGCGCACTTCGCCGTTGATCTCCAGCGACAGGTTGAGCGCGGCCAGGTCGCCCACTTCACCGGCCGGCACCAGTTCGCTGATCGGCGCGGAATGATCGAAGCCCTTGGCCGGGTCCCACGGATGCCCCTTGGCCTTGGCTGCTGCCTGCAGGTCGCGGCGGGTCAGGTCCAGGCCAACGCCGTAGCCGAACACCAAGGCCTCGGCCTGGTCCACCGGCAGTTCGCCGGCCGGCGCGTCGCGACCGATCGCCACCACCAGCTCCACTTCGTGGTGCAGGTCGCCGGTGGCAGGCGGGTAGGGGATCACATCGTCGTGCCCGACCACGATCGCATCGGCGGGCTTGCTGAAGAACATCGGACGCCCGCGGTCATCGGCTGCGGGAACGGCGGCGCCCATCTCGCGCGCGTGGTCGGCGAAGTTGCGCCCAACGCAGTAGATGCGGCGCACCGGGAACGTGCCGCCACCGGCCACCGGAATGCGCGGTTGCTCGGGCGTGGGAATTACATCGGTCATGCTCGCGTCCTGTCACGTTGGGTCACAGGCAGTCTAGAACGAGCGCGCGCGCGGTGCCACGCCGAACGTGGCCGAATACGGGACAGGCTGGGGCCGCGCGACGGCGCGGCAATCACTCAACGCGACAGCGGCAAGGCCTGCTTGCGAACCACGCGGTACTCGGCGTCAACCACCTGCGGGTCGCTCGGGCGCGCGCCCTGCTTGCGCTGGGCAAGCAGCTTCCACGCAACGCCGGCGATGATCATCGCCGCGCCCACGAACACCCCCACGAATACCAGCGCGGCCAGGATGGCCAAGCCCAACAGACCCACCGCGACGCGCACCAACGGATGGCGCGGCTTGCGCGGCGCGAACAGGGTGCGGAACGTGTTGAACTGGAAGTAGCGCTTGTACATGGCGTTTCTTTGGGCTGAAGTCAGCGAGCCATCAGTATCCGGGGTGGTCCCTGTCATTGAGTGAAAAACTCGTTAAACGTACCGCGCGTTCATTTCAAATCAATGACTTGTGTTCATCGCCGGGCCAGCCACGTGACGGCGTGAGAGAATGCCGCCCCATTGAATACGCGTGCCGACATGTCCGTTTCCCATACCGCCGCCGCTCCCCTGATGGCCCTGGACGCCATTGCCGACGCAGGCTTTGCCGAAGTCGAGGTCACCCTGGACGGCGACAGTGAATCGCTGGTCATGTACCGCGCCGGTGACGACGTCCGCGGGTGGCTGAACATCTGTCCGCATGCCGGCCGCCGCCTGGACTGGGCGCCGGGACAGTTCCTGAAAAGCCGCGAGGGCCACCTGGTGTGCGCCGCACACGGCGCGTCGTTCTCGCTCGATGACGGCAGCTGCGTGGCCGGCCCGTGCAAGGGCGACCGCCTGCGCGAAGTGCCGCTGCAGGTGCGCGACGGCCAGGTGTGGCTGCGGTAGGGAGCAGCCGTGGGTCGCTATGCCCTCCTCAGAACATCAGGTTGATCATCGCCACCACCACGATGGTGTAGATCAACGACAGCGGTGCACCCACGCGCCATAGTTCGCGCGGGGTGTAGTTGGCCGGCCCGGTGATCATCGAGATCACCGGATTGGACGCGGTCATCAGGTTGTTGGACGCCGACAGCGCCACGATCAACGCGAACGCGGTGGGGTTGCCGCCCGCGGCCAGCGCTAGGTTCACCGCGATGGGCACCATCACGATGGTCGCGCCCACGTGGCTGATGGTCAGCGAAAACACGGTGGTCAACAGTGCCAGCGCGATCTCCAGTACCCACACCGGAATGCCGGTGGGCAGGCGGTCGATGGTGTGCCCGGCCACCCACGCCGCCGCGCCGCTGCTGTCCATGGCCCAGCCCAGCGGAATCAGGCCGGCCATCATGAAGATGGTCTTCCAGTTGATCGAGGCGTACGCCTCGTCCATGCGCAGCACGCCGGTGAGCAGCATGCCGGCCACGCCGGTCATCAGGGTCAGTGCCACCGGCAGCTTGGAGGTCAGCGCGATCAGGATGGTGATGGCGAAGATGCTCATCGCGATCTTGAACTTGTGCGGGCGCTGCTCGCCCTTGGGGTAGTCGGTGACCACCACGAAGTCGCGGCTCTTGGCGGCCTGGGCCAGGTCGGTCCAGATGCTGTGGAAGACCAGCATGTCGCCGGCGCGCAGGGCCACGTTGCGCACGTCCTCGCGGATCACCTGCTTGTCGCGGTTGATCGCCAGCAGGCTGATCCCGCGCTGCTTGCGCAGCCGCAGTTCCGAGGCGGTCTTGCCGATCACGTCGGAGGTGGGCGGCACCACGGCCTCGGAAATACCGGCGCGGCTCGGGTTGAACAGGTCGCCCAGGTGCTTCAGTCGCGAGGACATGCGCAGGAACTGGTTCTGCGCGAAGTCGTTGACCTGCGCGCGGGCGCCCATCACCCCCAGCACGCTGCCCACCCAGATGCGCATCTCCGCCGGCGGTGCCAGCCGGGTGTCGTTGCCGGTCTTGAGCGCAAGCAGCAGCGGTGCGTCGTGCACGTTCTCCGCCTCGCCCAGGGTCATGCCCACCAGCGGGCTCTCGGCGCTGACCACCAGCTCGAACACGTCGCCTTCGATGCCGTAGGTCTTGGCGAAGTAGCTCTCGGTGCGCGCCGGGGTGACCCCGTCGTTGGCCAGGGTTTCTTCTTCAACCAGCTTGCGGTCGCCGAAGTAGCGGAAATACAGCAGCGAGGCGACCAGCAGCGCCACACCGATCGGCAGCGGCGCGAACATGCGCAGCGGCTCGATGGTGGCCAGGCCCGAGGGCAGGTTGTTGTTGGCCGACGCCAGCAGATCGTTGAGCAGGATCAGCGGCGAGTTGCCGACCATGGTCAGCGCACCGCCCATCACGATCGCCGCGGCAATCGGCAGCAGCAGGCGCTGCAGGGTCAGCCCGGTGCGTGCGGCCAGCCGCGAGGCCACCGGCAGGTACAACGCCATCACCGACGGGTTCTGCATGAACGAGGAGTTCAAGCCGGCAATGGCGGTGGTCATCATCAGCAGGCGGGTTTCAACCCCATGCCCGCGGCGCAGCAGCCACGCCGCCAGCCGGTTCAACGCCCCGGTGCGGTCCAGGCCCGCACCGAGGATGGTGGTGGCGATGATGCTCATCACCGCGTTACCGGAGAAGCCGCCGAAGATCTCCTCCGGCGCGATCAGGCCGGTGACACCCAGTACCACCAGCACCACCAGCGCCACCACGTCGGCGCGGATGCGCTCGAACAGGAACATCGCCATCGTGAAGCCGACCAGCCCGAGCACGAGCTTCATGTCTGTGGTCAGCGTCAGCGCGGTATCCATGGGGTGGCGCGGTTCCTTGGGCGAGGATCAGGTGCGGTCGTACAACAGGTCCCACACGCCATGGCCGAGCTTCTGGCCACGGGTTTCGAAGTGGGTCTGCGGGCGCCATTCGGGGCGGTCCACCTGGCCGCGCGGACCGGCGCGGTTGGTCAACCCGTCCGTGGCGTCCAGCACGTCCCACATCTGCTCGGCGTAGTCTTCCCAGTCGGTGGCACAGTGCAGGCGGCCGCCACTGCGCAGCTTGCGCACCAGCAGCGCGGCGAACGCCGGCTGGATCAGGCGCCGCTTGTTGTGGCGCTTCTTGTGCCACGGGTCCGGGAAATAGATGCGGACCTCATCGAGCACGCCATCGGCGATTTCCTTTTCCAGCACCTCCACCGCGTCGTGGTGATACAGGCGCACGTGGTCGGCGTTGTCGTCGGCCAGCGCATTGAGCAGGCGGCCCACGCCGGGGGCGTGCACTTCCAGCCCGATGTAGTCGCGGCTGGGGTCCTGCTGGGCGGCAAAGCGCAGCGCGGCACCATTGCCGAAGCCGATTTCCAGCACCTTGCGCGCGTCACGGCCAAAGGTGGCGTCCAGGTCGCGCGGCTCGCCCGTGAAGTCCAGGCCGAAACGCGGCCAGCGATCGTCGAACGCGCGCTGCTGGGCGGGGGTGAAGCGGCCCTGGCGCAGCACGAAGCTGCGGACCTCGCGGCGGCCTTCGGTAATGGTGAACGGCTTGGCCGGGGCCTTGGCGCCGGCACTGTCGAAAGGATTGGTCATCAGATCAGCCCATCCACCGGCGAAGACGCACTGGCGTAGCGCTTGCGCGGAATGCGCCCGGCCAGGAACGCCTCGCGCCCGGCCTCGACCGCCTTGCGCATCGCGCTGGCCATCAGCACCGGATTGCGGGCGCCGGCAATGGCGGTGTTCATCAGCACGCCGTCGCAGCCCAGCTCCATCGCGATCGCCGCATCCGAGGCGGTGCCGACGCCGGCGTCGACGATGATCGGCACCTTGGCGTCTTCGATGATCTGCAGCAGGTTGTACTTGTTCTGGATGCCCAGGCCCGAGCCGATCGGCGCGGCCAGCGGCATCACCGCGGCGCAGCCGATCTCTTCCAGGCGCTTGGCCAGGATCGGGTCGTCGGAGGTGTAGACCATGACCGCGAAGCCATCCTTGACCAGCTGCTCGGCGGCCTTGAGGGTCTGCACCACGTCCGGGTACAGGGTCTTCTGGTCGCCCAGCACTTCCAGCTTGGTCAGGTTGTGGCCGTCCAGCAGCTCGCGTGCCAGGCGGCAGGTGCGCACGGCGTCTTCGGCGGTGTAGCAGCCGGCGGTGTTGGGCAGGATGGTGTAGCGGTCCGGCGGGAGCACGTCGAGCAGGTTCGGCTCGCCCGGGTTCTGCCCGATGTTGGTGCGGCGGATCGCCACGGTCACGATCTGGGCACCGGCGGCATCGGTGGCGATGCGGGTTTCTTCCAGGTCCTTGAACTTGCCGGTGCCGGTCAACAGCCGGGAACCGTAAGTCTTGCCGGCGATCACCAGCGCGTCGTTGGGGGCGTGTGGATTCATGGCGCGAATTATCGCCTATCGCGCGTCACGATGCTGCGCCCGGCAACGCGGCGTCCAACACGGTCAACCACCGCCCAGCGCATGCACGATTTCGACCACGTCGCCGTCCTGCAGGGTGTGGCTGGCATGCCGGCTGCGGGTGACGATCTCGCCGTTGACCTCCACCGCCACCCGGCGCTCAAGCAGTTGCTCGGTGTGCAGCAGGTCGTGGACGGTGGCGCTTTGCGGAAGCTGGCGGGTGTCGCCATTGAGGACGATGTTCATGACGCCATTGTCCCTAATTGTGGCCGGGGTGCGTACCCTTGCCGGCCGCCTGCCGGGGCGACGGAGGCCGCCGCGCGGCGTTTCCGGGGCTCCGGGGGTATTTCATGCGGCGACGCAGCGTGAATTGCCCCGGGCGCAGTGAAACCATTGCCACCGTGCGCCGGCGTACGTCGGTTGTTCCCCACTTCAAGGAGCTTTACATGCTGCTCAGCAAGCGCCCCCTGCGTTCCCTGATGGCGATCGCCATCGCCCTGGCGGCGGCCCCGGCCATGGCCCAGTCGCCGTATACCAAGACCGTGGTATTCGGTGACAGCCTGAGCGACGCCGGCTACTTCCGCCCGCTGCTGCCAGCCAGCGCGAACCCGATCATCGGCCAGTTCACCACCAACCCCGGTTGGATCTGGGCCGAGTACGTGGCCGACTACTACGGCACCAACGGCGGCGCGCACGGCAACGGCCAGAACGGTGACAACTACGCCATCGGCGGCGCCCGCGTCGGCGTGGATACCAGCCAAGTGCTGGTGCCGGGTACCCCGGCAGTGCCGGTGTATTCGCTCAAGACCCAGATGAACCAGTACCTGGCGGCCAATGGCGGCAAGGCCGACCCGAACGCGCTGTACACCGTGTGGGGCGGCGCCAATGACCTGTTCGCCATCCAGCGCGGCGCGCCGGTGGCCGCCACCCTGGGTGCGGCGGTGACCGATCAGGTCGGCATCGTCGGCACGCTGAAGGCGGCCGGTGCCCAGTACGTGGTGGTACCCACCATTCCCGACATCGGCCTGACCCCGGACGCGCGCGCCGCCGGCCCGGCGGGCATGGCGGCCGGGACCGCCCTGGCCAAGGCCTACAACGACGCACTGTTCGGTGGCCTGAAAGCGGCCGGCCTGCAGGTGATTCCGGTGGATACCTTCCACATCCTGCAGGAAATCGTCGCCAGCCCGTCCACCTACGGCTTCGTCAATGCCACCGGCAAGGCCTGCCTCACCGCGACCTCGCTGACCTGCAGCCCGGCCGCCTATGCGGCACCGGACGCGTACAAGAGTTATGTGTTCGCCGATGGCGTGCACCCGTCCAACGCGACCCACGAGATGCTGGGCCAGTACACGCTGTCGATCCTGGAAGCCCCGCGCAACCAGCAGATCCTGACCCACTCGGCGCAGACGGTCGGTCGTTCGCGCGCCGACCAGGTCAGCTGGCACCTGGACGGCCGTCCGGCTGACGGCCTGAGCTGGTGGGGCAACCTGCGTGGCGACATGCAGCGCTACGCACATGCCGACCTGTACGACGGCATGGCCCCGGCCGGCCTGTTCGGCGTGGATTGGGCGCGTGACGGCATGGTGGTCGGCGGCTTCGCCGGCTATGGCCGCATGGACGCCGATTTTGGCAACAGCAAGGGCGACTTCACCCAGTCCGATACCTCGCTGGGCCTGTTCGCCGGCTGGTATGGCGAGCGCGTGTGGGTCAACGGCCAGGTCAGCTACAGCTGGCTGGACTACGACGTCACCCGCAAGGTCCAGCTGGGCCCGGCGACCCGTATCCACGAAGGCTCGCCGGAAGGCAGCAACCTGACCGCCGCGTTGAACGCCGGGTATGAGTTCGGCACCGAGGGCGGCTTCCGCCATGGTCCGGTGGCTGCGGTGATCTGGCAGAAGGTCAAGCTGGACGGCTACACCGAGAGCAACCCGAGCGCCACCGCGCTGGGCTATGGCGACCAGGACGTGGATTCCACCGTGGGCCGCATCGGCTGGCAGGCCCGTTTCGACGGCGGCAGCGTCAAGCCGTACGTGCAGGTCACCTACGACCACGAGTTCGAAGACGGCAAGCAGGCCAGCGCGTGGCTGCAGTCGATGCCGGAGGTGGGCATGTACAAGGTGCCGGGCCTGGAGTTCGACAAGAACTACGCCACCGCCGTGCTGGGCGCGCGCCTGAACCTGTGGGGCCTGAACAGCAACGTGGGCATGAGCACCACCACGCTGCAGAAGCGTGCCCGCGACGTGTCGCTGTTTGCCAGCTTCAGCGGCAGCTTCTGATCCATCGCGCGCAACGCCCCGCAGGGGGCGTTGCAGGCGGCTGGCGAAAGCCAGCAACAACGGGCGGCCCAGTGCCGCCCGTTGCGTTTGTACCGCCCCGCCGCATAAACTTGCCCGGCGCGATGCGGGTGTAGCTCAATGGTAGAGCTGTAGCTTCCCAAGCTACTGACGAGGGTTCGATTCCCTTCACCCGCTCCATATCCCCCAATGCCTGCGGGGATTGGGGCCGCTCCGCAATATCCCAGCCGCTCCGCAATTCAGCGAGTCGGCGTAGCTTTAGAGCCCCTTTTCTTCCGCACGTAGATCTCGGTCGTGGTGACCGATGAATGCCCCAGCTGGGCCTGCGCTTCGCGAATGTCTTTGGCCGAATCGGCCTTGTCCGTGCCCGCCTTCGCGCGCAGGTCGCGGAACTGAAATTCCCCCTTTGCAATGCCGGCGTGGTCTCGCGCCTTGTCAAACCGGTAGCGCAGAGCCGCCCGGCCCAGTGCCAGCCCGCTGTCGTCTACGATCAAACGCGTGCTGTAAGGCTTGGATCTGCCGTCGGGCAGCTTCTCGCTTTTCCTTCTGGCGATCCGCTCCAGCAATGCCGCGAGCTCCCCCGTGATCTCCATGATCACCTTGTTGGTGGACTTCGCCTGCGTGATGGCCAAGCCGCGAGGCGTGATCTGGCGCATATCCATGGACCAGACGTCGCCGACACGCTGGCCGGTCAGGTAGGCAAGGTCCATGGCGTCGCGCAGTGATGCGTCGGCGTGGCGGTATACCGCCTGGAACACCTCGTCCTCCACGTACACGCCGCGGCCAGACTCCTTGTTCCGCCGGATGCCCTCGCACGGATTGGGAAGGTCGGTGACGCCTTTGCCGCGCGCCCAGTTCCACATATGTGAGAACAGGGACACCTCCCGGTTCGCGATCACCTTGGAAGGCCGCCAGTCCAGGTACTGCCGGATGTTGATCGGGCGGATTGCCTCGAACGGCGCCGGCGGCGCGTCGAAGAAACTCAGCAATGCTGTGATGCAACGGTTGTTGAGGCGCTGGGTTGTGACTGCCTTGGTCGGCACGACCTCGGCCTGGTAGCGCTGCGCCACGTGGCGGAACGTCACGACGGCGGCGGCCGGTATGGTGTTCGCATGTTCGAACTCCGCCCACTTCTTGATGGCTACGCCGTAGTCGCTTCCGAGCGGTGTTTCCTTCCGTGGCCTGCCGCCGTGATCATAGTAGTAGTGCACCACGCCGGACTTCTGCCGGCGAGCGCGGAACCGGGGGATGGCCCCCGGCTTGTTCGGCTTCCTTCCCATTACGCAACCTTGCTCGGGGTCCATGTAAGCGCCTGCTTGGCGCTGGCGCTCGTTCCTTCAACGCTGGAGCGCAACACGACAGGCCAGTTGTGCGCGTCCAGGTAGTGCTTGATCCCGTTCTTGCGAAGAAAGGCAGCTTGGCGCGCGCGCTGTGGCGTGCGGCACAGGCTGACGATCTCGTCGCGCGAGAGGAACATGTCAGCCACTGGCCACCCGCCCTTCGCCCGGAATCTGCAGGCGCATCTGGATCACGTTGTCCGCCGGCGCCGAGATCGCAGGCAGCACCTTCCGCGCGCTGCGGGCAGGGCGGTTGATGCGCCGCCATTCGGCCAAGGCCTGGGCCGGCTCTGCGTGCTTGCTGGTGGCCCGGCATTTGCACTCGACCAGGTGGCCACCGCCGCGGTCGACGCCGCGCAGGTCGAGGATGTGGCGCGCGCTGTGACCGGCGGCGCAGGCCGGCAGCCCTTCGGGGTGGCTGATGTGTCGCTGGGTCACTGGCGATTCTCCAGGTGAACAATTCTCACACCGAAGCGAGCCACACAGGCTGGGCTTCGGTGGACGAGCAAAATCGGCCATTGGCGAGCACTATTGGCCCCCAGTTGGCGTAATTCACTGAATAGGTCTTTCCATGGAGCTGTCTGAAGACAAATTGCGTTGTAGGGATATTCCGATTGCGGGAGCGTTGAAAACGGATTATTAATTGCGAAAACCAGGGGGAAATTATGGATATCGCCGACAATAATCTGACGGGGCAGCGTCACGTTGCGCTGGAATTTTGTCTTCTGCCCGATGAAGAGATTCAACGACTTCGTTACAACTTCTACTGCACTGAGTGCAAGCAACCTGCTTATTATCGGAAAGCGTCGGCTTCGGGGCGCAATCCCTGCTTCGGCGCAGTCCATCTTGATGATTGTAAGTTGGCGGTCAGGTCTGAAGACCCTTGGGGCGACGATGGAGACGAGGTCGTTCAGCGCCTTGAGGCAGACAATACGAAGATTGTCCTCGGACTGAGCGATGGAGAAGGGGGCGACAGGACGGCGGCGGCTACCGGCGCTGGCTCTGATCGACAGGGCGGTGGACGGAGCTTTTCGGGAGGCGGCGAGCCGGGCCGTACGCAGATTCAGCGAAATGCCGAGAAACTCCTGCGGCTTCTTGTTGCTGCGCCCACCTTCAGGACGAGTAGCCTCATCCTGGCTACACCGCATGGTGATGTTCCCATCCACGATTTCTTTGTCGCTATAGCCCAGGCAGACAAGACAAAGCATGCTGCACACTTCCATGGTTTTTGGGGGGAACTGACTCGAACCAACGTCTGGAACGGCACTCGCTTCTTCAATGGCGCCGGCAGGCCTTCTCTTGGCTTCGAGTTCGGGGCGGAAATGGTGCGAAAAGTGGTGGAAAAGTATGGCCTCGATAGCATTGAAGACCTTGTTGGAAGGACGGTCCTTTTCCTTGGTTTCTCTCGTCAAACGCAGAACGATTCCTTCATGATGGATGTTTCCAACATGAGTTACGTTGCGGTACTGCCTGAGGGGTTTCCAATCGCGCTTTAACACGATTTTCGCTCTGGTGAAGATTGGGCGAGGGGGCATTACGTGTGCTCCGTGGCCAGATGGGTGCGTAGGTCGGCGGGCGGTTTGACGGTGGCGAGGGTGACGGGGGTGGCTTGGATGTGCTCGATACAGGCATTCCACCCCTTGATGTAGTCGTGGTTTGGTCCGCATCCCGTGGCTCGCATGGGGATAGTCAGCCGCTTAGGGACAGACGGCTCGGCGTGCAGCACGGAAATCAGCGCAGTGATGGCGGGATCGGAAGCCGGGATGTGCCTGTTGCGGACAAGTGCCGCCAAGCCCAGCCGGCCATTCGCTTCATGCACGACGGCCAAAAGCTCGCGGGCCTGCTGTTCGATATCAGCCATTGGGCTTCTCCTCACTGCACCTTTTGCAGTGCGACTCATCGTCTCGATTGAAGGTCCAGCCCGCGGCTGCGGCCTCCTGCTTCAGCTCCGCTCTCGGGACCCGGCCATCCCGCGTGTGCTGCCCGTTGCTGGTCTTCGCGCATTGGGCGCATACCAGTTCGCACCACACCTCAGTTGCCATTGCCCACCCCCGGCGCTGCATCGCGCTGGTCGATCAGGGCGCGGTCTTTATCCGTACCGCGCTCAGCAACCCATCGCCCCAGCCCGGTGAACTCCAGTTCACCGTCTTGGACGGCAGACTGGATAATCCTCTCGCGACCACAGGCATTGAGAATTTCGACGTACTGGGTGCTTCCCCAGTCACCGACACCGTTGAGGTAGCCAAGGACGTAGCGGATTGCGCCGTCATGACCTTCATCGCGAGCCTTTTCCAGGTCGATGCCCTGCGCGGGCGGTGCGGCGTACAGGTCGTAATCGCCGTAGGGCAGCTTGTTCAGGCCCGGCATGGCGACCACCTTGTGGCCGGTTGCCCCGGTACTGGCCCATGCAACGCGCTCCTGCGCCCCCGGCTGGCGGGCACCATCCACAAAGCCGCGAAGCTCCTGCACGAACGGGTGTTCCACGTCCGGATCGAAGGATGCAAACCCTTCATCCATACCCATGCACAGGCGATGCTCGATGCAGTGCGCCACCATATCCCGTGCCATCTGAGATGCCTCGGCCGACATCTCCCCCGGCTGGCGGGCGGCGAGGGCGGCTTGCCATGCTGTGAACGCTGCGCGTGTGTGCCGGCTGCGATATTCCTGCGCCTCGTTCGACCACCGGTTGAGGTTGTAACGGTAGAGCGACTGAAGCGAATTGTTCCACGCCTCAAACTGCGCCCGCGCATCTCCCTGCACCTCGCCAACCTGTAAGGGTTGCTTACAGGTTGCCGCCAGTGCGCGCGACAGCCAGCGGATCCGGTCCTTGGCAGCCGTCAGGTAGACGATCCCCGACAGGGCCTTTCCTGCCACCAGGTCGGCCATGGAAGGCTGTTCGTTGCCGTGCAGGTACACGGCGTTGGCCAGCTCGTCGTCGGTCAGGGTGCCCAGGGTCAGCGCGGCACGCTCGCAGGCGTACTGGCCGGCATGCGGATCGGGCAGGCCATCAGCTGCCCAGCGGGCGGACGGGGTGGCCGGCACCAGGGCGATGGTGAAGCAGCTGGGGCCGTGTTCTTCGATGGTGGCTTTCTCGCGCGCTGTAATGGCGCGCTCGCCGCCGTCCCACCACATGGGCGCAGTCACCAGGCTGCTGTTCTTCTCGGTCGTCATGGCTGGCTTCCCTTCTCGTGGTCTTTGATGCGGTCGATGAGGTAGGTGGTTTCGTTGCGCCACTTGGCGCGGTCGAGCGGGTTCATGTGCTTGGTCAGGTGCTGGAGCTTTT
>Ga0160475_100250_pt1 | contig 35254 bp, 37 predicted proteins | sample HID1975M_E11MG_FD_108254 | JGI IMG/M metagenome (GOLD analysis project Ga0160475, IMG submission 108254) | Enriched soil microbial communities from UW Madison campus, WI, USA - HID1975M_E11 MG | ecosystem: Environmental > Terrestrial > Soil > Unclassified | place: USA: Madison, Wisconsin... | reverse complement strand
GTAATGACATGGTATCTCTCGCATCCCAGGGCATAAGTGGCTCCATAAACGGGTTCTTATGCCTTAGTTGTAAGTGTCTACCATGTCCCCGAACAAGTGTTCACTATGTCCCCGGACTGTACACCCCACAGGGGAGAGGGGACTGCCCGGTGCCGTCTTTTCCCCCTCGCCCCTATGGGGAGAGGGCCGGGGTGAGGGGCAATGGCTACGCGGATTTCTGTACGCGTCTGCGTGAATCCATCGAAATCAGCACCACCGATGACACAATCAGAAGCGTGCCCAGCCAGTCAGGCAGGGTAAACGCCACCCCCAGCAACATCACCGACAGCAGGGCGCTGCTCAGCGGCTCGGCACAGCTCAGAATGCTCGCTTTCGGGCCACCAATCATCTGCGCACCTTTCAGATACAGACTGAAGGTCACCGCCGTACCGATCACCACCAGGTAGAAGAATGCCAGCAGCAGGCTGCCATCAATCACAAAGGTGGTGTCGCGTCCGGCATAGAAGGGGGTCAGCATTAATCCAGCCAGCAGCATACTCCAGCCGACAATCGGCAGCGTGCCGTAGCGGGCAATCAGCGTAGACGGATAGGTGGTATAAAACGCGGCGGCGAAGGCGGAGGCGATGCCCCAGCAGAGCGCGGCAGGGGAGATGGTCAGTGAGGTCGGATCCCCGTGGGTCACCAGTAAAAAGGTGCCGATAAGCGAAGTCATGATCGCCGCCAGCACAAACATGCCCGGGCGCTTTTTACGCGCCAGCGCGAACCACGCCACGATAATGGTCGGCGACAGGAACTGCAGCACGGTGGCGGTGGCGGCGTTGGATTTTTCGATGGTGACCAGGAAGGTCAGCTGGACGATAAGCGCCCCGAACAGGGAAAAAATCAGCAGGCTGATGGCGTCTTTACGGTTTTTGATGACCGAGAAAATCTTGTCGCCGTGCACAAACGACAGCGTCAGCAGGATCACCCCGGCAAACAGCAGACGAACCATGGTGAGGTAAGGCGAGGAAATATGACTTTTCTCCATGATGTACTGCGCGCAAACCCCTGAACTTCCCCATAAAATGGCGGCGACCAGGACATTCAGCATCCCTCTTTTTGTGGCACCCATGTTCTCCCCTGCGATGTGTTGGTTGTGATTCGGCCAACAGAATAGCATGGGATCTTGCCAGGTAGGGTGGTGGGATAGGTGCGGCCTGATGCCCTCACCCCGACCCTCTCCCACAGGGAGAGGGCGCAAACATTAAAAACGACAACAGGCGTTGCCGTTTTGCTTTTACTTTAGAACCAGGCTTCCCACATGGCGCCGACGTTGAAGTCGTCCAGCGTCTCGTCCTTGGTGTTGTTTACGCGGGCGGTGCGTTCGTTATCCACCTTGCCGCCGGTGACGTAGAAGCGCAGCATCGGACGGAATTCCGGGCCCATGGCGATAGACATGTTCTGCGACAGGGTCAGCTTCCAGCCTTTGTTATCGCCGCCGTTGTCGTAATCAACGTGCTGCCAGCCCGCTTCCAGCCAGGTGGAGTGAACGTCGTTCCACCAGTGCATTGGACGGACGATCGCATTGTAGTTTTTGCGGTTGTCGGTTTTGTCACGGCTGTTATCGAAGTCGTGGAAGGCCAGAATGTACTCCACCTGCGTTGCCTGGGTGAATTTATGCAGCCCTTCGAAGCTGGCGTACACCGTGGTCAGATCCTCGGTTTTATTGAATACGCTGTTGTCTGAGTTATCCGAGTAACGGGCGATCACTTTGTTTACGCCGCTGTCGTTGGTGTGGCTCAGCACCGCGCCGCCCTGCCAGGCGTTCATGCGCGCGTCGGTGTCGATGGCTTTCGAGTCAAAGCCGTAGTTAGCGTAGATTTCCACATCCACCGGGCCGAGCTTCATGCCGTGGATTTTGGAGGTTGCCGCGTAGTTGCCTTTGTCGCCGGTGCCGGAGCCACCGGTACAGGTGATGCGCGAGGGGTTGGCTTCGTCATTCATGACCTGCGGGCTACAGGATTCGACCGCAGCCACGGTGGCGACGTCAAACTGTACGCCGCCGATGTCGAAGTTCTTCACCCCGGCACCCTGGCCGTCGTGGTTCATCCAGAAGTAGTCGTTGATGCCCTGTTGCGGACGCTGGTGGAAGTCACGACCGGCCCACAGATAGGCGTTCGGATTGGACTCCAGCACGTTCGTCACGCCCGCGTAGGCTTTTTTCAGGTTAACTTCGTCGCCCCAGTGGTCGATCATCACGTTGACGTCCCAGATGGCACCGTTTTCGCTCCTGAACGCTTTGGAGAGCTGGAACTCGCCGCCGTTGCCTTCGTTACCGAGACGACCAATCGCCGAGGCGCCGTTGTAGGAACCGTCCACGGCCACGTATTTCTGATCGGCAGCCTGGAAGTGCGCGCCGTAGCGGGCGTAACCGGTAAATTTAATCCCGAACGGGATCGCCATATCCGGCGATTGCGCGGCGCTTTGCGGCTCGTTGAGGACATCGGCTTTTTTCGCTACTGCAGCATCCATTTTGGCCTGACGATCGGCCAGGGCTTTGTCCACCGCTTTGGCCACAATGGCGTCGATTTGCTCCTGAGTAAACTCCTGTGCGAGGACAGAAATTGGGCAAAGCGCGGCGAGAACCGCCATTGTTAATGGAAGTTTTTTTATCATGTTCATGGTTATCTCAATATAGTTTAATTTTATTCAGACAATAACCATCCCATTTCGGTTGGACATTAATTGTCGCTATCACCAAAAGAAGGGGGGTTTATATTTTATAGGTACAGAGGCATTACGCTATTATCGTGACAATATCTCCATTACTGATATTCAATTAATTAGCGCTGGTATAAATGAATAATCTCTTCGGATAATTCACGGGCCAGCAGCGAGTTCATTAAATGATCCTGGGCATGTACCATAATTAACGTCATCGGCTGGCGGGCTTCGCCTGCGTCCTGTTCGATGAGTTTGGTCTGCATATGGTGTGCCTGGCGCGAGTAACCATCGGCTTCGCGCAGCAGGCTTTTCGCTTCGTCAAAGTTGCCCTGCCGCGCAGCATGCAGTGCTTCAAAGCACAGGCTGCGCGACTGACCAGCATTGACGATGATTTCCATTACCGCTTCTTCTAAGGCAATCATCATCTTTTCTCTATTTATCGAAACTATTATTCAGAGAGGTGGCGGCAAACCACTCTCCACTCTTTTTAATGGTGCGCTGCTGCGTGGTAATATCCAGCTGGACAAAACCGTAGCGGTTTTTATAGCCATTGCACCACGACCAGTTATCAATAAATGTCCACATATGGTAGCCAAGACAGTTACAGCCTTCGCTAATACCTTTGTGCAGCCATTTAAGGTGTTCGGAAATAAACTCGATGCGGTATTGATCGTTAATTTGACCGTCTTCAATAAAACGCTGCTCGTTTTCGACGCCCATGCCGTTCTCAGAAATAAAGCAGCGTGGGTTGCCGTAATTATCGCGCAGATTAACGAGAATATCGTAAATACCCGGCTCGTAAATTTCCCAGCCGCGGTACGGGTTCATTTTACGGCCCGGCATCTCGTAGCTGTCGAAGAACCATTCCGGCATAAACGGCGCCAGCGGATTTACGGCAGATTCGCGTGCCTTCACCCGACGCGGCTGATAGTAGTTCACCCCCAGCAGGTCGATTTTGCCGTCGGCAATCAGCGCGCTGTCTTCGGGCCGACAGGCAGGCAGCTGATCGTGTGCTTTCAGCAACGCCACCAGATCCGCCGGATATTCACCGCTCAGCACCGGGTCGAGGAAGCTGCGGTTAAACAGCAGGTCGGCATGGTGCGCGGCTTTCACATCCGCCGGATTCTGCGAACGCGGATACGACGGGGTCAGGTTCAGCACGATGCCAATCTCACCGGCAAAATGCCCGGCGCGGAAGGCGCGAACCGCCTGCGAATGTGCCAGCACGGTGTGATATGCCACGGTGGCTGCACGACGGAAATCGACCACGTTCGGGTAGTGGAAGTCGTACAGATACCCGCCCTCTACCGGCACAATCGGCTCGTTAAAGGTAAACCAGTGCATTACCCGATCGCCAAACAGCTCAAAACAGGTTTCGGCATAGCGGGCATAGGCTGCCACCACGTCCCGGTTTTCCCAGCCGCCAATCTCCTGCATCGCCATCGGCATGTCGAAGTGGAACAGGGTCATAAACGGCGTCACGCCCTGGGCCAGCAGTTCGTCGATCACCTGATTGTAAAATGCGACCGCTTCCGGATTCACTTCACCTATACCGTCAGGGATCAGGCGCGACCAGCTTATCGAGGTGCGAAAGCTATTGTGGTTCAGCTGCTTTAACAGCTGAATGTCCGCTTTCCAGTTCTGATAGAACGTGGATGTATTCTGCGGCCCCACCCCATTGTGAAAGCGATTCGGTTGCTGGGCGAACCAGTGGTCCCAGGTGGTTAATCCTTTGCCATTGCCCTGGCTTTCCCCTTCGGTTTGCAATGCGGAAGCCGCGCTACCCCACCAGAAGTTCTCGGGAAATGCATATTTCATAAAACGTCCTCTTTGACTTAGTTACCGACGGTTTCAGCGGCACCTACGGTTGCCTGCGCTTTTTGCTCTTCGTTTTTCATCAAAGAACGTTCATAAGCACGCAGGAACGGTAAATACATCAGCGCCGACATCGCCATACAAATGAAGCACATCACTACCGGACTCAGGGCCCAGTTTGCCGCCCAGGAGGCGCCAATCGGTGCCGGGGTGGTCCACGGCGTCAGCGACACAACCTGTGCCAGCCAGCCGAGTTTGGTCGCGCCATACGCCAGGCAGGCGTTGATCATCGGTACGAACACGAACGGGATAAACAGCATCGGGTTCATGATGATCGGTGCGCCGAACAGAATCGGTTCGTTGATGTTAAAGAAGCTTGGCACAACGCCCATTTTGCCGATGGTGCGCAGGTGCGTTACGCGGCTGCGCAGCAGCAGGAAGGCCAGCGGCAGCGTTGAGCCCACCCCGCCAATCAGCAGGTAGTGATCCCAGAAGCCTTGGAGATACACGTGCGGCAGGGCAGCACCGGCAGCCAGTGCAGCCTGGTTAGCGGACAGGTTCGCCATCCAGAACGGGTTCATGATGCCTGTGACGATCAGCGCGCCGTGGATCCCGGCAAACCAGAAAATCTGGCACAGCAGGACGGAGAGCAGAATCGCTGGCAGGGAGTCAGACGCTGACACCAGCGGCTCCAGCAGGTGCATAATCGCCTGCGGGATGATCATCCCGGTCTGTGCTTCGATAAACAGGTTCAGCGGGTGCAGGGTACCGATCACCACAACCACCGGGATCAGGATTTCAAACGAACGCGCCACGCCGGTTGGCACTTCTTTCGGCAGACGGATGGTGACTTTCTTCTCTTTCAGCCAGGCATACACGCGGGTGGCGTAGATAGAGGTGATAAGCGCGGTGAAAATGCCCTGGCCCGACAGATACTGGGTGGAGATTTTGCCGTCGGCATAAGGTGCCGCCACCAGCAGGAACGCCATAAAGGCCAGCAGACCGGACATCACCGGGTCGAGATTAAACTGACGGCCCAGGCTGGCGCCAATCCCTACCGAGATAAAGAAGGTCATCACCCCCATGCTGAGGTTGAACGGCAGCATCAGCTGTTCGCGATAGGTCTCGGAGAAATCGAGCCAGCCGCGGGCAAAGCTGTTGGTGGTGTCCGCTGAGAACGGCGGGAAGATAAACACCAGCATAAACGAGCCGATGATCATAAACGGCAGCGCGGCGGTAAAGCCGTCGCGGATAGCAATCACGTACTTTTGCTGGCCCAGCTTGCCCGCCAGTGGCGCAATGGACTGCTCAATGACGGCAACCATAGATTGATATAACGAACTCATGAGAACACCTTTTAGTGTGCCGCTTCAATGAGCGACAGAGCATAGTCCAGCACTTTATCACCACGCTGCATACCGTAATCCATCATATCAATGGCTTGTACCGGCACACCTTGCGTAGCAGCCTTGTCTGAGAGCGTTTTTAACATGTATTTGACTTGCGGTCCGAGAAGCACGACCTGGTATTGCGGAAACTGCGTATCAAATTCGGACACGCCATAGGCATCAATTTTGACCGGTAACCCGCGTTCTTCTGCGACTTCGACCATTTTCCGCACCAGCAAACTGGTGGACATCCCGGCAGAGCAGCACAGCATAATCTTGAACATCGACATCCCATCCTCAAAATGTAAACAGTTATTGCGGAGATGATTGGATAACATATGGAAACCGGTTTCCATTGATATAGGACAGAAGTGTGACACCCATCAAGATCCATTGCTTATGGGGGTTGGATATCGGATTTCGGTCACGATTTTTGGCGGTTTTTACATCAAATGGATGGAAACGGAAAATCGGTTTCCATGGAAAACGGAAACAGCTATACTCCTGAGTGGCTATAATATGGCCGGTGCGGGATTAGGAATTACAGGTGCCTGGTGCGACCTGTCAGAGGATAAAGATGTCTACAATCAACGATGTATCACGTCTGGCCGGGGTGTCCAAAGCCACGGTATCACGGGTGTTGAGTGGGTCGCGCGGCGTGAAGGAAGCCAGTCGCCTTGCCGTACTGAAAGCAGTCGATGAGTTGAACTATCGGCCGAATGTCATTGCCCAGTCGCTGCTGAGCCAGTCCACCGGCTGTATCGGTGTGATTTGTGCGCAGGACAATATTAACCAGACTACCGGCTATCTGTACGCGCTGGAAAAACACCTCAGCCAGCACCAGAAGCACCTGCTGCTTCGCTTCGCCAACACCAAAGCAGAAGTCATGAATGCGCTGGATGAACTCTCCTGCGGGTTGTGCGATGACATTCTGATTATTGGCGCGCGCTTTCCGCTGCAGATCGAGCAGGAGAACGTCATCCTGGTGGACTGCATGGAGTCAGATAACGTCAACAGCATCCAGTTTGACCATGCGTTTGCCGCAGAAACCGCCTGCACTTTTTTAGCCAGCCAGGGGCGACGTCAGATTGCCCTCATCCAGCCTCAGGGCAGCGGATTCGCTGACCAGGTGCTGCTGGGTTACAAACATGCGCTGGAAAAAAACTTTCTGCCGTTTAATCGCAATCTGGTGTTTATGGAAGCCACCTCATCGTCAGTGGCGTTACAGGAACTGCTGCATAACGCCAGTACGCTGAATTTCAATGCGCTGCTGGTGGCCGACGAGCAGGAAGCGCAGCGAGTGATCCCGCAGCTGCAGGCGTTCAATAAATCGGTGCCGGGCGACATCATGGTGTTCAGCCTTGCCGGCTCCCTGCATCTGCCGGGGATCCCGACCATTCCGGCGATTGAATACTCCATGGATGCGATGGCTGCACGGATCGTCAGCTGGCTGGATGAAAAAACGCAGATGCTGGGGTCATATGTGCTGCGCGGGGATTTGATTATTCCGGATATGCGGCGATAAAAATTAAGGGGGCGTGATGGCCCCTTTATGCGTAATCAGTAATCCTCCATGCAGTCCACCCGACTGACGGCATCCCAGTATCCGTCCTGGTTGTTGCGCTTCATCGCCACCACCGCATTCTTGACCAGCATCTGATTTGCCTCGGAAGACATAATCATTTTTTCCCATTCCTGGTTGCTCTGCTTGCGCTGCGGGGCGCAGGCTTTCTTCACATCCTTCAACACCAGCTGCTTCATCTGCTCAAGTTTTACCGGGTCATCCATTTCCTGTGCATCCTCCGCATGGACGAAGGCGGCAAAAAGCAGGCAGACGACGAGGCAAAACAGATGTGCTGACTTCATGATGACCTCCGGAAAAAACCACACACGTTCCTGTGAAATATATAGTTACATCCGCATTTGCGACCCAAGCCGAAAGTATTAATTTTCCCAATAGTTGCGCAGGGGTAGGAATAAGCGTAGCCGCAGTTTTTGGCGGACAGGCAAGCCTGAAAGAAATTTTTGTGATGGCCGTGACAAGGCGATAAACAAAGGGTGATGCGGCTCGCAAAGGCATTTTTAAGCCGATCTAAGTGTGAGATAGTCCATGTACAGCGTAACGGGAGAATGATATGCAGCTGACGATCACCGACACCATCACCGAACAGGATCAAGAAGAACTGTTGCAAGGATTACGCGCCTACAACGGGCAATTTATCGATTTTACCATTGTGGGAGGCGATATCGCGGTGTATGTCCGCGACGACAGCGGCACGATGCGCGGCGGGCTGATCGGCAGGCGGGTGGGGGAATGGCTGGATATCAAATATCTGTGGGTGTGCAGCGAGACACGCACCAGCGGAGTGGGTACGCAGCTGATGCAGATGGCCGAAGAGGAAGCAAAGCGCCAGGGCTGTCGGCATTCGCTGGTGGATACCCTCAGCTTCCAGGCGCGGCCATTTTATGAAAAGCAGGGCTATCAGCTGAAAATGACGCTGGACGATTTCCCGTACCAGGGCATGCAGCGGTACTACCTGTCGAAGGCGCTTTAGGGGCCAATCCCACCGCCAATGACCGCCAGGGCATGGCGCACGATGCTCTCCGGCGAGAGGGTGTTTAACCTCTCGTCACTACGCATCCGTGAAAAAGGCACCAGCACCAGGCTTAACAGGGTAGTGAACAGCAGCGCGGGCTCCAGATTGCGGTTTAGCTTTCCCTCCTGCTGCCAGCGGGCGAGGGTATTCAGCGTGGTCTGATATTTCTCATCGCCAAACCGGGCCTGCAGGTGCGATCGCAGCACCGGCATTTCCCCTATGACCTCCTGCATCCACAGCGGTGCGAACCAGTCGTGCTCGACGGCCAGGGCGGCGAGCTGCTTCACCATCAGGGTCAGGGCGGCCACCGGATCGTCCGGATGGGTACTGAACGTCGCCCCGATCGCGCTGCGCAGCGGCAGAAAACGCTCTTCGATCATTGCATCCAGCAGCTGTTCCCGAGAGTTAAAATAGTAGTGCAGCATCGCCGGCGTCACGCCCGCCTCTTTGGCAATGGCGTTGAGCGAGGTGCGGGCAATCCCCTGACGCGCAAAGAGATTCAGGGCGATATCCAGCAGCTGTTCCCGGCTGGTGGCGGTGGGTTTGCTCCCGCGCGGTCGCCCGGGGCGACGCGCCGCTGGCTTGAGGTCGGAATTATCTTTATGTGCTGGCATGTGCGGAGGATCCCTTGACCGAATACATAACTTCATTGAATATTAATTATCTCATTAATTAATTACAAGCGGTGTTTTATGACGTCTGATTCCTCGACTCAAACCAACAATGCACCCTCAGTGCGGCTGCTGTTCAGCGCGCTATTGCTGGTGATGCTGCTCTCGGCCCTCGATCAGACCATCGTCTCCACGGCGCTACCCACCATCGTGGGGGAGCTGGGCGGCCTGGATAAGCTCTCCTGGGTGGTTACGGCTTATATTTTGAGTTCCACGATTGTGGTGCCGCTATACGGCAAGTTTGGCGATCTTTTTGGCCGCAAAATTGTCCTGCAAATCGCGATTGTCCTGTTTTTGCTGGGCTCCGCCCTGTGCGGGCTGGCGCAGAATATGACCCAACTGGTGCTGATGCGCGCTCTGCAGGGGCTCGGCGGCGGTGGGCTGATGGTGATCAGCATGGCGGCTGTGGCCGACGTGATCCCGCCTGCGGATCGCGGCCGCTATCAGGGCTTATTCGGCGGGGTCTTTGGCCTGGCGACGGTTATCGGCCCGCTGATCGGCGGCTTTATCGTGCAGCACGCCTCCTGGCGCTGGATCTTTTATATCAACCTGCCGCTGGGGCTGTTTGCTCTGCTGGTGATTGGGGCGGTATTCCGCGGCAGTGCGAAGCGCAACACGCATGAAATCGACTATTTAGGGGCGATTTATCTCAGCATGGCGCTGCTGTGCATCATCCTGTTTACCAGCGAAGGGGGCACGGTACGCGAGTGGAGCGACCCGCAGCTGTGGTGCATTCTGGCTTTTGGCCTGACGGGCATTGCCGGGTTCATCTATGAGGAGCGTCTGGCGTGGGAGCCGATTATTCCGCTGTCGCTGTTCCGGGATCGCAGCTTCCTGCTCTGCAGCCTGATAGGCTTTATTATCGGCATGTCGCTGTTTGGCTCGGTGACCTTCCTGCCGCTCTATCTGCAGATAGTCAAAGACGCCACCCCGACCCAGGCCGGTCTACAGCTGATCCCGCTGATGGGTGGGCTGCTGCTGACCTCAATTATTAGCGGTCGCATTATCAGCCGCACCGGCAAATACCGCCTGTTCCCGATCCTCGGCACCTTGCTGGGTGTGGTCGGCATGACGTTGCTGACGCGGATCACCGTTGATTCGCCAATCTGGCAGCTGTATCTGTTTACCGCCGTGCTGGGGATGGGACTGGGTATGGTGATGCAGGTGCTGGTGCTGGCGGTACAGAACAGCGTCTCAGCCAGCCAGTACGGGGTGGCAACCTCGGGCGTGACCCTGTTCCGCTCGATTGGCGGGGCCATTGGCGTGGCGCTGTTTGGCGCGGTATTCACCAACGTATTGCAGTCGGGTCTGATGGCACGGATACCCGAGGGCAGCGAACTGCCCCGGGAGTTGAATCCGACGGCGATACATCATCTGCCTGACGCCCTGCGGCTGGACTACCTGGACGCCTTTGGATCCGCCATCCACGCCGTATTTATGCTGGCCGCCGCCATAATGGTGCTGGCGTTTGTGCTGTCGTGGTTTTTACGTGAAACGCCGCTGCAGAAGAGTGTGGTCTGACCCCCTGACGCCCGGTGGCGCTACGCTTACCGGGCCGACAATCGCCCTGCGCATATAACTTATCCTTCTTACTGATTCCTTTTCGTTTTTTCGCCTGCCGCTGCGTTGTCGATATAGTCGATAAAACATTAATCAAAAGGAACTGTCTGGTGAAACTTCGATTGGGTGCTGTTCTTCTCGCGGGTCTGATACTGGCGGGCTGTGACCAAAGCGGCGGCGATGCTAAACACATCAAAGTTGGCGTGATTAACGGTGCCGAGCAGGACGTGGCAGAAGTGGCCAAAAAAGTGGCGAAGGAGAAATTCGGCCTCGACGTGGAGCTGGTGGGATTCAGCGGCTCGCTGCTGCCAAACGATGCGACAAGCCACGGCGAACTGGATGCCAACGTCTTCCAGCACCGTCCGTTCCTGGCCGAAGATAATAAGGCCCACGGCTACAAGCTGGTAGCGGTCGGCAATACCTTTGTGTTCCCGATGGCGGGCTATTCCCGCAAGATCAAATCGGTGACCGAGCTGAAAGACGGCGCGACCATCGCCATCCCGAACGACCCCACCAACCTGGGCCGCGCGCTGCTATTGTTGCAAAACGAAAAGCTGATCACCCTGAAGCCGGATACCGGCCTGCTGCCGACGGCGCTGGATATCACCGCGAACCCGCGTAACCTGAAAATTATGGAGCTGGAAGGGGCGCAACTGCCGCGCGTGCTGGACGATCCGAAAGTGGATGTGGCGATTATCAGCACCACCTATCTCCAGCAAACCGGGCTGTCGCCGGTGCATGACAGCGTCTTTATCGAAGACAAAAACTCGCCGTATGTGAATATCATCGTGACACGTGAAGAGAACAAAGAGGCGCAGAACGTGAAGGAGTTTATCCAGTCGTATCAGTCGCCGGAAGTGGCGAAGGCGGCAGAGACTATCTTTAACGGCGGGGCAGTGCCGGGCTGGTAACTGAACGCATATGGGGCGCTAGCGATCCTCCCGGCGATGCCAGAGGTCGACAATATAAATCGCAGTGCCCCGTATTTCATAATGCACTTCATATTCATCGAAGATCATTTTCCTGACTTCGCGCGGTTGATAGCGGGTCAGGTAAACGCCCATTGCAGGGCAATTCCCGAGGCTTGTCGTGCCTTCGATAAGTCTGTCGAGTTCGTCGTTAGCATGCTTGCGGCTGTACTGCATGGCAAACTGATAAATCCGTTCAAGATCGTCCTGAGCTTTCCGTGTCCAGAATATTTCCATGAATTACTCTTTTTTCAGGCGTGCCGCAAAATCCACAATCTCTGAGTGGCTGACTACCCGTCCGGCATCGACATCCGCAAGCCCTGTCAGGATATCGTTATGTCGGCGTTCCCGCTCTGCCAGCATGAACGTTAGCGCTTCTTTGATGATCCAGCTTTTTGAACGGTCCAGCTCCTGGGCCAATTTTTCGATAGCCAACGCCAGTTCTACAGGGATTTGTGCGCTGATGGTCTGTTTAGCATGCGATCGCATTGCTGGCCTCGTTTAATAACAGTTAATAACTTTTATTAATCTAGCATGGTTGTGCCGGAAATTGCACCCGGCATCATCCTTGAGAACGTTGGCCCGATCCCATCGCTTAATGCCCTTTTGCCCACATCCTGATACCTCTCCTCCGGCTATCCTTTCGGCATAACACACCGGAGAACCGCCATGAACATCACTCACATTCGTAACGCCACACAGCTAATCACCTACGCAGGTAAGCGCTTTTTGATTGACCCATTGCTGGCACCAAAGGATGCCTATCCTGGTTTCCCAGGCACCGCCCGCGCTGAGATCCGCAACCCGATGGTTGAACTGCCTTTTGCTGTCGACACCCTGCTAGATGTTGATGCGGTGATCGTGACCCACACCCATGACGACCACTGGGATCAGTACGCTATCGAGCTGCTGGCTAAAGACAAACCGATTTTCGTGCAGCATGAGCATGACGCACAGCTGCTGCAGAGCCAGGGTTTCACCCATCTGACGGTACTGACCGACAAGAGCTATTTTGACGGGATCCAGCTAAGCAAAACCCACGGAGGGCAGCACGGCACCGACCGCGCCTACGCCGTGCCGGAGCTGGCAGAACGCCTCGGCGAGGCCTGCGGCGTGGTATTTCGCCATCCTGACGAGAAAACGCTGCTGATTGCGGGTGACACCATTTTGCGCCCGGAAGTGGCCGCCGACCTGGCGCTACATCAGCCGGACGTGGTGGTATTGAATGCTGGCTACGCGCACGTGATCGGCTTTGGGCCGATCATTATGGGCGCGGAGGATGTGCTGAACGTGCACTACCTGCTGCCGCAGGCCAGAATCCTCGCTGTCCATATGGAGGCGATCAATCACTGCCTGCTGACGCGTAGCGCGCTGCGGGAATATGTTGATGCAAACCTGATTGGCGATGCAGTCACCATTCCGCAGGATGGAGAAAGCGTTATAGTCTGAGCAGAATCCGGGCAGAGGAGAACCGAGTGAAGTTAACAACTGTGGCGATTGTCGCCGTCGACGGGTTCAGCCCCTTTCACTACTCTGTGCCCTGCATTTTGTTCGGTGACAGCATCAGCGGCGAAAAGCGCTTTGATGTGCGCATCTGCGCCGAAACGCCGGGAATGCTGACCTCCCGCGACGGTTTCGCCCTGAATGCGACGGACGACTTTAGCGCCATCGGGCGGGCAGATATTGTGGTGGTACCTTACTGGGCGCACGTCCTCCATCGCCCGCCGCAGACGTTGCTCGACAGCCTGGTGCAGGCGAGAAATCACGGCGCGGAGATTGTCGGGCTGTGTCTTGGGGCGTTTGTACTGGGTTACGCGGGTATTCTGGACGGTAAACGGGCCGCGACCCACTGGGAGTTTGAACGACAGTTCCAGTCGTTGTTCCCGGCGGTCGCACTGGATATCAATGCCCTGTACGTCGATGACGACCGCATTATTACTTCCGCAGGTACCGCGGCGGCGCTGGATTGCTGTCTGTACATTATTCGTCAACGTTTTGGCAGCACGGTGGCGAACCAGATTGCCCGACGGATGATCGTTCCACCGCATCGCGAGGGCGGACAGGCGCAGTACATCGCCCAGCCGGTACCTGAAAATACCCGCGATGCACGCATTAACAGCCTGATCGATTACCTCCAGCGCAATATCGCCCAGCCACTGAGTCTGGATGCACTGGCGGAGAGAGTCGCGATGAGTCGCCGCACGCTGACCCGCCACTTTATGAAAGCGACCGGCATGAGCGTCGCCGGGTGGCTTACTGCTGAACGCCTGCGCCGCAGCCAGCTATTGCTCGAGGCAGGCACGCTGCCGATCGACACGGTGGCGGAGCAGGTAGGGTTTCTTTCTGCGGTGACCTACAGACAGCAGTTTAAAGCGCGCTTTGGCGTCAGCCCGGCGGAGTGGCGGAAAACCTTCCGCACGCGACTGTAGGTCGGATCCACCCGGCATTACCCCAGCCGCGCCATCCTCGGCGTGTCCAGCCTTACGGTTTAAAACCGTACGGAATCACAGTGTTATAAGCAAAGTGCAAAAAAAAGACGACAGTGAGGGTGTCGTCTAAAAGGGGTACTGGTTGGGGCCTCTTTAGGTCAATGGGGCCTTCGCATTTTTACGGTCAGGCTACCGCCAGCCGCAATCCCAGCGCGTCGGGATAGGGGGTGAAGTAGTTTTGCGTCTGCAGATATTTATCCGGGTACTCCGCCAGATAGTGCTTCAGCAGGGTGATGGGGGCGAGAAGCGGCAGCAGCCCGTTGCGGTAGCTGAGGATCACCTCGCTTAACTCCGTGCGTCGACGGGTGTTGAGTTGCTCGCGGAAATAGCCCTGGATGTGCATCAGCACATTGGTGTGGTTCTTGCGCGAGGCGGGCTGTTTGAGGATCGCCATCAGCTTTGCCCGGTAGGCGACAAAAAATTCCTCAAGGCTGTCCCACTCGTGCATGCGGGCGACAAACGGACCGATCTCACGATAGCCCGGCTGATCGTGGGCCAGAAGCTGCAGTTTGTAGCGGCTATGATAGTCCAGCAGCGCGCGGCGGGTTAAGCCGTTTGCCCGCAGAGTGTTGAGCTCGTAGAGAGCAAAAATGCGCTCGATAAAGCTCTCGCGTAACGCCGGGTCGTGCAGGCGGCCGTCTTCTTCTACCGGCAGCCAGGGGTACATCTCCAGCAGGGCGGCGGTGAACAAACCGATGCCCTCTTTTGCCCCGCGATCTCCGTTTTCATTGTACAGCCGCACCCGCTCCATCCCGCAGCTGGGAGATTTGGCACAGACGATAAAACCCGCAAGATCGCCGATTTTAGGCAGGTAATCTGCCGTAAAATCCGCCATTTTTTGCGTGACGTCATCAAAAGGGGCATGGCAAAAACGCATGCTGATTTCGCCGGGGGCGATCTTCGTGAGGTGCAGCGCCGGGCGCGGGGTCGGCAGACCGATTGCCATTTCCGGACAAACCGGCCGGAAGGTGACCCACTGGGACAGTTCATCCATGACAAAGCCCATCCGCTTATGTCCGCCGTCGAAGCGAACGGCGGACCCGGTCAAGCATCCGCTAATACCCAGTACAGGTTTTGTTGTCATGGTGTACACCTCCAGAGGTTATACTTAAAACTTACACAACATGTCTGTTTTGTCCAGGTATTGCCGAGGCTACTTTTTATTATTAATATTTATCAATGACTTTTAACTGCCCTTGTAGGTCGAGTAACCGTACTGGCTGAGCAGAAGAGGAATGTGCAGCTTTTCGTTGGTGCGGGTGACGGTAAACAGCACCGGGATTTCCGGGAAGAACGATTCCAGCTTGTTCGCATGGAAGTAATTCGCAGTTTTGAACGTCACTTTGTACACGCCGGGCTGCATATCCTGATCGGCAGGATAGAGCGATTTAATCCGGCCATCCTGGTCCGTTTTGCCGCTGGCAAGCGGTGTCCACGTATCCTGCTGCTGTTTCTCCAGCGTGACGGAAACGCCCGGTGGCGGGGTACCGGTTTGCTGATCAAGAATATGCACGCTCAGGGTGCCGACAGGGGCGCTAAAGGCGACAGGGGCAAAGGCCAGTGAGGCAAGGGCCAACAGAGGGAGCGTTTTTTTCATGATGTTTTCCTGTGAAGTGGTAAGTGACAGGAAAACGTTAGCACTCCCGGAGCAGGAAAATATTCAACTTTCTGTGACAACTCCCGCAGGAGAAAATAATCAGAGGATAATCACCTCAAGGGAAAGCTGCTGCTGCCACTGTTCAACCTGCTTTTTGCGCGCGGCGGTGAGTTTACCGCGGGTGACTAACAGCCATTTACGGTCCGGAAAAATCTCCGGGGCCAGGGTGGCAGGGGGAATGGGCAGGATATCAATACGGTGGCCCTGACCGGTGCGGGTTAAGGCTTCGAGCCAGATTTCGCATGGATCGTTCAGGTGCCAGCCGCTGAGCAGGACGTTGTCGCCTGCCGCTTTTTTATCGCCCTCAAGGCAAAACGAGGTGTAGGCGATGATGATGCCATCGAGGATCTCGCGCAGAGTCATGGCGGCGGGTACGTTGGCCGACACCTGACTGCGAAGCGGGCGCAAGACGTTTGCGACCAGCTCCGGTCGCGGGTACTCGCGACCCGCATCGTAAATCAGCTGGCGCAGGGAATCGATTTTTCCCGCCTGCAGACGTTGCAGCATGTTCTGTTGCAGCGTTTGCCAGTTATTGGTGCGGCCCGGTACCGGACGTTCCAGCAGCGCCTTCACCTGGCCTGGCGGCACGCCTTTTTTCACCCAGTCGAGGATTTTCAGCGCCTGCTGGACGTCCTCTTCGCTGTACTGGCGATGGCCGCCCTCGGTGCGCTGCGGCTTGAGTAAACCGTAGCGACGCTGCCACGCCCGCAAGGTAGTGGCGGTGATCCCGCTGAGTCTGGCGAATTCGCCGATGGAGTAAGCCATGCCTGCACCCGAAGAGGAGGAATAATCTTAATATACTACGAATATTTCCCGGCGGGATGAAGCGCCACCGCGCTGCACTACACTTTAATTCCAACCGCGCAAATGAAAGGAATTCTCATGAAACTATGGCCTGTTGTGACCGGTGTCGCCATTGCGTTGACCCTGGTTGCCTGTAAATCCCCCACGCCGCCCAAAGGCGTGCAGCCCATTACGGGCTTTGATGCCAGCCGCTATCTGGGCAAGTGGTACGAAGTTGCCCGTCTGGAAAACCGCTTTGAGCGCGGTCTGGAGCAAGTGACCGCCACCTACGGTAAGCGCAGCGACGGCGGGATCAGCGTGCTTAACCGGGGATACGATCCGATGAAGCGCAAATGGAATGAGAGCGAGGGTAAAGCCTCCTTCACCGGCGCTCCGACCACCGCAGCGCTGAAGGTCTCATTCTTCGGCCCGTTCTATGGCGGGTATAACGTCATCAAGCTGGACGATGACTACCAGTACGCGCTGGTCAGCGGCCCGAACCGCGACTATCTGTGGATTTTGTCGCGCACGCCAACCATTCCGGATGCGGTGAAACAAGATTACCTCAATACCGCGCGCGGCCTGGGTTTCAAGGTTGATGAACTGGTCTGGGTGAAGCAGTAAAGATCGTGCTTTCTTCCTGGGGCCCTCTTCGGGGAAGTGACTAGACTTCCCTGAGGGCACAGGGGAGATGAACATATGCACTGGCAACCTTTTCGCGGTACTGCGCCGCGCACCATGACCATTTACAGCGCGTCATTTCCGGATGTCAGCGACAGCTGGCCGATGAAAGACGAAGTGACCCGCGAGCTAAATGCTTTTGATAAGGCGTTAAAAGCCGACCCGCAGCTGAAGCCGCCGATTGTGAAAAAGGACGCCAGCGGCGAAGTGACCATTACCTGTCAACACCGCTGGTCTGAGCAGGCTTTTGCCACCCGTCCGGCGGTCGTCGCCTGGCGCACCCGGCTGGTACCGACGGCGCTGGCGCTGTACGCCATCCAGAATCCGCTGGATGAGCATCTCCCCGACGGCACCCGGATGGACTCCAACAGCCGCCAGTGGTTTATCCACGCCAACGATGCCATCGGTATCCGCTCCCGCGCGCGGGTGCTGGCCGTGCTGGCAGAAAACTATCTGCGAAATGACATCGACAACGCCTGGGTCAGCCTCGCCAGCGGGGCGGCGATCCCGGTGCTGGAGGCGCTGCGCAACGCGCATCTTGACGGGCAAAAAGTGCATCTGACGCTGGTGGATTACGATCCTGTCTCTCTGCAGTGGGCGAAGAAAATGGCCGCCGCTGAAGGGCTGACAATCGGGGAGCAGGTAACTGTCCTGGAGCGCAATCTGATCCACGCCCTGATCCGCAGCGACGATCTGGTGCAGGAGCTGGGCGAAGGCCACGTCGAGCTGGTGGATGCGCTGGGGATTTTCGAATATTTCAACGACACCGATGCGGTGACGTTTCTGAAACACATTCTGCGGCTGATTAAGCCCGGCGGTGCGATCGTGGTCTCCAACATGCTGACCAGCAGCCCGCAAATTGATTTTGCCCTGCGCTGCATTGGCTGGACGCCGATCTTCCCGCGTACGCTGCAGCAGCTGCAGGATATCCATCTCGCGGCGGGTATCCCGGTGGAAAACGTGACGGTGATAGTGCCGAAAGATGGGGTCTATGCGGTGATGGAGATTCGGGTGGGGTGAGCGGGAGTTTTCTACGCTCACCCTCATCAACGCTGTCCTAGATGTGAAACGCGACGCGCTTTCCGGTCGGAAGCTCAACATCCAGGCTCAGTTTCCCACCCATTGCCTCTATATAGCGTTTAAGTGTCGCGATTTTAAGCTCGTTACCACGCTGCTCAAGCTGGGTGACGGCGGGCTGGCTAATCCCCATCACTTCAGCAACCTGTTTTTGCGACAGTCTGAGCTCTTCGCGCATTATTTGCAGGCCCGTTTCCAGAATCATTTCGTCGGCCAGTTCTTTGATGCGCTGTTGGCTTTCCGGTGAGCGGGAAGCAATCACATCATTCAGGCTTTTCATTTTATTGCCTCCATGGTTGCCAGATGAGTCGAAAATTCATCATCTGCGATACGGATAAGTCGTTGATAGAATTTTTTGTCATTACTCTTATCACCTGCGCAAAGCACAATGGCCTGACGCACGGGATCGAAAGCAAAGAATGCGCGAACCGGACGACCAGAATATTGAACGCGTAATTCTTTCATATTCTTATGTCGCGATCCTTTAACTGTATCTGCATATGGGCGAGAAAGGCTGGGTCCATACGTTTGCAGATTCACGAGATCCGCCAACACTTTTTCCTGCTCATGCAGCCATTCTGTAAACACGTTTCCCAGGAGTACCGTCCACATAATGTCGTCCTTGATAAGCTGTGGCTTATGTCATGAAGTGTATAAGCTATAGCTTATTAATTCAACATGGCTCCTGCATGTATACTGACTCCATTAACCCGTTAAACCCGCACCGATTGCCCTTCACAGCACGCTTTTACCGCCTCATAGAGCAGCCTGACCCCCACAGACAGCTGTTTACGGTGCGGACAGATCATATTTAGGGGCACTTTCTCGCCCTCATACTCCGTCATTAACACCTGCAGCCGACCGGCGCGGACATCTTCTGCGACATCCAGCCAGGATTTGTACGCCACGCCCGCTCCGGAGACCGCCAGGCGGCGGATCACCTCGGCATCATCGCTCATCATTGTGCCGCTGACGTTCACGTTTAAGACCTCATCGTGACGGAAAAATGTCCAGCGATCGTGAACCCGCCCGCGCAGGACAAACGTCAGGGCGTTGAGGTTGCTTAACGCATCCGGGTGTTGGACGTCACCATGGCGGGCGACCCACTCGGGAGAGGCGACCAGCACCCGGCGGTTGGCGGGCGCGATGGGGAGGGAGATATACGACGCATCCTCTGGCGTGCCGTAGCGAAAGGCGATATCCACCGGGTCTTTAAAGACATCGGCCACCTGATCGGAGAAAAAAATTCGCAGGCGTAACGCCGGATAGCGCTCCCCAAACGACTGAAAGACGGGCAGCAGTAAGTTGCGGCCTAAATCCGACGGTACGGCGATTTGCAGGGTGCCCGAGATCTCTTCATCCGGGGTGTGAATTTTTTGCATCCCGGCGTGCATCGTATCAAGCATCTGTCGCGCGTAGGGCAACCAGGCCTCGCCCTCGGGCGTTAGCCGCAGGCTGCGGGTCGAGCGGGCAAATAGCCGGATTGCCAGGCTCGACTCCAGCCGTTTGATCGCTGCGCTCACCTGCGCGGGCTGCACACCCGCCTCTCTTGCCGCATCGCTAAAGCTGCTCAGGGCAGATACCCGAACAAACAGCACCAGATCCTCAAGCCGAAACATTTTAATCTCCCGAGTATAAGTCTTATCGCCGCGAGGCTATTTTTCCTGCGACGGCCGCCGTTTACCATCAAATTATTGCGCTACCCACAACGAATTAACGCCGGAGAGAGTATGAAAGCCATTGCCATTACCCGTTCTGCCCCGCAAAACATCGACTTCCTGCAGGATATTGAATTACCGCAGCCCGTGGCGACAGGTCACGATCTGCTGATCGACGTGAAAGCGATTTCCGTTAACCCGGTGGACACCAAAGTCCGGGCCGGTTTTCAGGGTGAGACGCCGCGCATTCTGGGCTGGGACGCGGTCGGTGTTGTCGCGGCGGTGGGCGAGGCGGTTACGCTGTTCGCGCCAGGGGATGAAGTCTGGTACGCCGGGGCATTAGGCCGTCCGGGCAGCAACAGCGAGTTCCAGCTGGTGGATGAGCGCATTGTGGCGCTGAAACCAAAAACGCTGGATAACGCCTCTGCGGCGGCGATGCCGTTAACGGCAATCACCGCATGGGAAATGCTGTTCGACCGTCTGGGCATTCAGGAGAAGGGTAACGAAGGCGATACGCTGCTGATCGTCGGTGCTGCGGGCGGTGTCGGTTCGATTCTGGTGCAGCTGGCGCGTAAGCTGACAAAAATGACCGTGGTGGGCACGGCGTCGCGCCCTGAAAGCCAGCAGTGGGTCCGGGAAGCGGGCGCACATCATGTCATTGACCACAGTAAGCCGCTGTCGGAAGAACTGGCCGCCATCGGCATTAACGAGGTGACCCACGTCGCCAGCCTCAACAGCACTGAGAGCCATTACGCCGAGATCGTCAAGGCGCTGGCACCGCAGGGTAAACTGGCGCTGATTGACGATCCGCAGACGCTGGATGCCCGCCCGCTGAAGGCGAAAAGCATCTCGCTGCACTGGGAGTTTATGTTCACCCGCTCGATGTTTGAAACCTGCGACATGATTGCCCAGCACCAGCTGCTGACGCGTGTTGCCGGGCTGATTGATGATAAAATCATCACCACTACACTGGGTGAGCACTATGGCGCGATCACCGCGGCTAACCTGCAGAAAGCCCACGCGCAGCTCGAAACCGGGCGAGCGGTCGGCAAGATTGTGCTGGAAGGGTTCTGAGATGGACTCCGCTGAAATCATCTCCCTTATTGCGGTACTGAAAGCCAAACCGGGGAAGACGCATGCGCTGAAAACAGCCCTACAGGCGCTGTTGCTCCCGACTCGTCAGGAGCCCGGCAACGTGGAGTATCAGCTTTTTCAGCTGCGCGATACGCCGGACTGTTTTTATGTCCGGGAGTCCTGGCGCGGTCAGGAAGGGCTGGAGGCACACATTGCGCTGCCGCATTTTCAGGACTTTATCCTGCAAATGGATGACCTGCTGGCGGAGCCGCTGCGTCTGGATTATCTGACGCCGGTTGAGCCTTGATGGCATAAGATCGTCACAATACACGCATGGCAGGGCACACCTGCCATTCTCACACAGCCTTATCCTTCGTCTTTTTCACTTCTCCGTTCATCTTTCCCGCCACCACCTGTCAGTGTACTGCATTACCTTCCGACATCTGAATCGCCAAATTTTGACTTAAGTTTCCGGCGCTTATGCCGTTAATACTTACTGAGATCATGGTTTAAACCCGAATGCAAAGCAGGTTTTTTAAGTCTGCTTCTGATGGTGAATGCATTCTGCACTGAGGGATCCAGGACACGATGAAAGAAAGCGCTGCCAGCAAACATTCTCTTCTTATCGAAAGATTATGTGAAACGTTTGGCGCCCTCTATCAGGGAAACGTTATCGATAAAAACTGGCTCTGCGAACGGTTCGACATTACCGAGCGTACGGCCTATCGCGATTTAGCCCGGCTTTCCCATCTGCTGGAAGAGGTGTCTGCGGGGCGATACAAGCTTAGCCAGCACCTGCTGCCCAATTTGCATGTCGGACACCTTGCCGAATTTGCCACTTTTACCGGTGTGTCCCAGCTTTTTCCGCATAGCGATGGACGATCGTTACGTAAGCGGATGAAAAGCGCCGACAACCTGACGATTCGGGGTGCCAGCAGTCGGGAAAATCGCCTGCTCAGTGACCTGATGGATAATCTCGACCGCGCCATTAGCGCGTTGAAGACCGTTACCTTCTCGTATCGCGGTAAATCGCGCGTTGTGCAGCCGTATCGTCTGATAAACCATTATGGCTTGTGGTATCTGGCGGGGGTTGAAGCGGGGCGGCTGAAGGCGTTTGAGCTGGCGCGAATTGCGAACTTTAACCCGTCCGGTGCCCACTTCTGTGCTGATGACACCGTTCTTAATGAGCTGAACACCACGTCGGGGATCCACTTTGGCGCACATATCGACGCCACCCTCTGGGTTTCAGCGCACGCCGCACAGTATGTTACCCGCCGACCGCTCTTCCCTGGCCAGCGCATTGTGCAAACGCATCCGGATGGCAGCCTGACGCTCGCCACGACCCATAACGATAAAAACACGCTCTTCCGCTGGCTGCGCTACTGGCTCCCCGATATTCGCATTCTCGAACCCGCTTCGCTGAAAGAGGATTTTGCCCACGATTTTGTGTCGCGCACGGCGAAAGCGAATGAGATGAATGAGGCCGATTCGACCTGCTTAACCACTTTATAACTTAATGAGATCTTATTTCATGGCTGATTTAAATACGTCTCTCCATACGCAGTTATTGCTCAAGGCCGATGCTTTACTGGATCAGGACATCACCCCGGGAAAACCCGTCGTGGCCGCCTGGGGATTAATGAATGCGGGGAAAAGCTATCTGCTGAATATGCTGACTAACCATATTCAGACCGAATGTTTTCGTACCAACGACATCCGCGAAACGGCTGAGCTGAAAGAGTTTGAAACGGACGATTTTATTTTCCTCGATACCCCGGGTCTTGATGCCAACAACGCGGATGATTTGATTGCGCTCCAGGGGGCGGCCAAAGCGGATATCGTTTTGTTTGTGCACCAGCCACAGGGTGAACTGGAAAAAATCGAAGTCGATTTTTTACGCAAACTCAAAGACTCTTTCGGGCAGTTTGCGGAGCAGAATATTATTTTAGTCCTGAGTAAATCGGATGTCGAAAGCAACACGGGCATCGCGGCGATTGAAAAGCGCATGCTGGAACAGTGTCGTGACGACCTCGGTTTTACCCCTCGCTGTTATGCCCTCTCCGGCTCCCGTTTTCACGCTGGTGTCATGCAAAAAAAGGACGGTCTGGTACGTGCCAGCCACCTTTACGATCTGGCTCAGCATCTGGATGCGCTGAATACCGATGCCAGCGCGGTTAAACGTGAACGCCAACGGGTGGCCATTGACGACATCATTGCGGAACTTACGCAGGCCGAAAATGCACTCCAGCAAAAACACGCCCAGGCCAAACGCCAAATCGTGGAAGGATTCCAGCCTTTTGATAAGGCGATGAAGGATTTCCACGTGTGGATGAAAAACACCCTGAATAAATTCCCGGCCGTATAAGGAGAGAGAAAAATGGCATTACCGTGGTTAATTGGCGCAGCGGTATTAGGCGTTGGCGCTCTGATTGCATCTGCATCCAGTGATGATAACAGTTCAAGTGGTAACGGCGATGACGAAGAGCGTAAGCGCCGGGAACGGGCTGAACGTGAGCGTCGCGAACGGGAAAAGCAGGAGGAGCGTCAGTCCATTAAAGCGGCGTTAAAAAATGAAGGTGCCCAGCGTGCCGCTGACTTTAAGCAAACCCTGTCAGGATGGGTAGAGGTGAATTACCACAGCCCGGCACCGTTTAAAGCGGGCATTCTTCAGACGGGCAAACAGTACAAACGTGTGGTGGCAGAGCATTTTGTCGACAGGGAAGAACTCTCGATGCTGGAGAGCAAAACGCGCCTGAACCTGAATGAATTTGAAGCCTGCTATGACGTTGAACTCACCATGACCGACGCCTTCGAAGAAATCGCAGCTGAGATGACGGAATGGGAAGTGCAATTGCAGGAACTGCAGGAGTATCGCGCGCAGTTTGAACAAATTCGTCAGCATTTAGGCCGCTAATCAGCCAGGGATAACATCATGAACAACGAGATGCTGCGCGAGGATCTGCTGGCCTCATTCCAGAATCTGCAACAGCAATTTGACTCCTCACTGGAAGAGGCAAAGGCACTGGATACCACCTTCGCCAACCACTACCAACAGTTTAATACTAACCTGTCTGGCCTCCTGGCCGACGCGCGGGCCAGACTGCCGGACGCCAGCCCACTCAGCCAGTCCCTGAAAGGATTTATTTCCGGGCTGGAGCAACTGGATAGCGACTGGAAAGCCAGCCTGGAAAACCAGAATAAGGGGCTGAGTTTTCGCAAAAACTTTGAAGACTCACTGCTGGTTTATGTCTATGGAAAGGTGAAGTCGGGGAAAAGTTCGCTGGGCAATTATATGGCCTGGGGATACACCAATCCGACCCACGAGCAGCAGCAGGACAACATCACGCTGAAGTATGAATCCCATGACAATACCGATGCGGAAAACGGTGATGCGCACAATGAAGCGGCGCAGCAGGGAAAATTCCGTGTGGGGGCAACCGAGGCGACCAGCTCTATCCAGAGCTTTCGCCTGCCGGGCCTGACCTGGGTAGACTCTCCCGGCCTGCACTCCGTACGTTCACAAAATGGTGAGCTGGCGAAAGAACATGCCGATCATGCGGACCTCATCCTCTACACCATGAAGTCTGATGCACCAGGCCGCGCCAGCGACCTGAGCGAGATCCGTCAGCTGTTTGGTAAAGAAAAAAATATCATGCTGCTGCTCACGGGCAGCGATAAAAAGCAGCATGGCTGGGATGACGTCAACGACGAGCCTGTTGAACATTGCGTGATGAAGCCACTGTCGGATCGTGAGCTGCAGCAGAACTTCGTCAAAGGTGAGCTGCAGAGCAGTGATATTGATGCCAGCCGTGTGGATATTTTGTCCATTTCTGCGCGCTATGCGGAATTACATGCGGATGACAAGACCGCGATCCACGACAGCGGCATGGGGCAGCTATTTGCCCGCTTGCACGATATTTCGCAGGCACAGGGCGTGCGGATGAAGCGCGCCGTGCCGATGACAAACTTCAAAAATTTCCTGACCGAATGCCTTGCCGGAGTTAAGGCATATCACCAGCTGACGGGCGAGTTAAACGGTAATCTGACGAAGCTTGAAACAGACCTAGATAAGCAGGTTGTACCCGCTGTTCGCGTTGCACAATCGGCCATGCGCAGTGCGATTCAGACCCGATTCGACGAGCTGGCAGCCCGCCGTGATGATGAATATCAGATCAACGCTGCGTTGAAAACGGCAAAGGCCCAGTGGGATCGTCAGATGTCCACGCTGATGGACGCCGCGCTGGAGACCATTCTCACCCATGTGATGATCGATTTTAAAGCGAACGTGACCTCGACCTGGACGTCCTCGTCGCTCTCTCTGCCTGCCTTCTCGGTTGAAAAAATGACTGAGGAAATTCCGGATGGCTACAGCAAAAGCACCCGTGGCCGTAACAGCAGCGCGGCAGCGCTGGTCGGTGGATTGGTGGGAACGTTTCTCGGCGGCCCGATAGGCACCGCCATCGGAGCCGGGCTGGGCGGAGGGATCGGTTCGATGCTGGGAGACCGCGCCCAGCAAACCACGCGCACCATTGAGTTTGCAGTGGGCGACAACCTTAATGAACTGCGAACGCAGATACTGAATCAGTATCACGAGGGCATCGAAAAAGAGATCACACATAACGTCGAGACGCTGATCAGCGCCTTAGTGGCGGATATGAAAGAGTCCTGTGCCACAGTAAACGACGAAATTAAGCGCTTTGAGCTGGCGTTAAGCAAGCTGAAGGAAAGCGCCGAAAAACACTTAAGCCGTGAGGTGAACTAGTCCTATGGATATGTCAGCAGCCGATCTTTTTCACACCTATGACCTGACGGCGAAGCTCGTAGAGCCGTACCCAGAACTGGCCCGCGATTTTGCCGCACTGCAGAAACAGTTTGAGGATAAGCGTAGCCAGCCTGATGCCAGCATTATGGTTTACGGCGTGTATAACGCCGGAAAAAGCACGCTGATCAATGCCCTGATCGGGCAGCGCGTCGCCAGAACCGGCGACATTCCGCTCACCGACAGCGTGGATGCTTACCGCTGGCACAACAGCATTATTCTCGATACACCGGGAGTCGATGCACCGGTGAAACATGAAGCCGTCACCCGCGAGCAAATGCTGAAAGCGGACGCCGTGATTTTTGTCGTTAACCCTTCGGGTGCTGCGGAAGAGGAGAAGACGCTTCAGGTCCTGGTTGGGATTGTACAGGCGAAGAAAAAGCTGTTTTTGGTGCTCAACGATAAAGACAGAATGGACGTCGAGACTTTAACCCGTCTCAAAAACGACATTCGTATTCGTCTGCAAACCCTGGCAGACGCGCAGGGGTTAACAGAGGTGCTACAGGCGATCCCCATTCTGCGTGTGAATGCGGAGATGGCGCTGCAAGCCAAACTGGACAATAGCGCCGGGCTGCTGCGAGTAAGCGAGTTTCCGGTGTTTGAAGCGGCGCTGGAGGAATTCGTTGCCAGCATCGACAACCAGCACATTTACCGCCGTCTCGGTGGTGAGCTGCATGCGTTTCTGCAACGCGTCCTGCAGATGCTGGACAAAAACACCACCAGCGCAACCGTGCGCAGCGTTGACACGCTGTTGAAAAATATCGTTGAGCAGCAGCATCTTTGCCGCAAAACGATTACCGATGAAATCAAACGCCAGCGCGACGTGATGTACCAGGGCAGCAAAGCCGCACTGCGTCAGGATCCACAGCAGGCGCAAGGGAAAATCGATACCTTGTTTAAGCAGGCCTGCGCACAGATCGAAGAGGTGCAAAAGCAGGAGACAACTTTCCTGGTGCAGCGTTTTGCCGATGATGTGGACAGCCTTCAGGCGACTATTTTAAGCCAGGCCAGTAGCGGCACGGCGCAGAATATCCCCCATATGCCTGACATGCAGGCGACGACGAATGATCAGCCGCCAGAAAAAGGCGGCATCAGCGTTGAGATGGTAAACCATGCGGTGAATTCGCTGGGTTCGATTGCCAAACCGGAACACATCGTGACCGGCCTCGGGGTGGTAAAAGACTGGCTGCCATCGTTGATGAAAGGCATCGGGCCAAAAACCATGGAAAAATGGGGTACGATGGTGGTCGGCAAGTGGATCCCTTATGTAGGGCCGGCCATTACCGTTATCAGCTCGCTGTGGGGGATTTTTGCGGAAGACCGCGAGAGTAAAAATGCGCGCGAACAGAGCGAGCAGTATCGCCGGGAATGGGAGCGTTATCAGCAGGAGATAGAGGATTTCGCCAACACCACCGCCACGCAGTTTGAAGCCAATGTGACCCGCATGGTGAATGAGGATTTGAATCTTCTGTTCAACGCTATTCTGGATAAGGTCAAAGCCTCGCGGGAGGTCGCCAGCCAGCAGGATAAGGTCCTGAGTGATAACGTGATGGAAGCCCAGCGGCTTGCTTCTCTGCTGCGTCATATTGCGTGAGTAACGATTCCCTTTCGCCCTTCCCCTGTAACGCCTGCGGCAAATGTTGCCGCAGGGTCAGTGCCAGCCCCGAAACCGCGTTCCTCGATCGCGGGGACGGGGTCTGCCAGCATTTTGTTGAAGAGACGCACTTATGCGCCATTTATGCGACTCGCCCGTTGGTCTGCCGGGTAGAAGATTATTATCGTGCAAACCTGAAAGAAGTTATTCCATGGGATGACTTTGTCCGGCTGAATGTCGCGATATGCGAGAGGTTGTAACAGGGAACGTCTTACCCTGCCGACAACGGCGACATAAAACCCCTTAGCCGCTCAATAACCTCTTCCCCCAGCGGCAGAAACCGCGAGTCCGTCATCACCTGCAGCTCATCGGCGGAATTGATCGCCGTGATATAGCTCTTACGAAAAGCCGTCGGCGTCATGCGGCAGTATTTGTTGAAGGCGAAAATCAGCTGTTTATGGCAGCTAAACCCGCAGGTGTAGCTGATATCGGTGATCGGAATATGGGTATCTTTCAGCAGCCGCTTGGCCTTATTAATGCGGATCATGGTCAGATACTCTTTGAAGTTGTAGCCGCTGATCTTCTTAAAGGTGCGTGAAAAGTGGTGATAGCTGACCCCGGCATTATCGGCAATGGTCGTTAACGTCAGCTCATCATCAAAATGCTGATTAATGAACTCGATGCCGTATTTCACCAGCTGCTGGTCTTTTTTTCTGATGGTCACCTGCTGGCGGTCATCCTGGCTGTTGCCGGTGGCGGCAAGGGTGCCTAACAGCTGATAAACCAGCGAGATGCGATCAAATGACGATTGCGAGCGCACCAGATGCTCGACCAGCGCAATCACGCTCTTTCTGAGCTGTTTGTCTGCGTCCCGTTCATGATGATGGATCAGGGAGGCGTACTCCATCAGCGGGGCCGGGTGGGTCTCATCAAACAGGTTCGGTGCAAACTGAATGGTCAACAACTGGCTGTTTGGCGCGCGGGCTTCAAGAGAGTGGATCTCATCCGGGTTGATATACAGCATGCCGCCCTCAACGACCACTGAGGTGCTATGGCCGAGGGTGACAGAAAATTCCCCGGACAGGATGCAGATCAGTTCCGGCGCCGAGTGCCAGTGTGGTTCGCAGTAGTACACCTCGGCGGCAAACACATTCAGCTTCTCCGCATCAAAGGAGATCAGTTCGTAGCCGCTGCCTTCATGGATGGTTGTCGCCGTCTGCTGCTGCGAGATAACCCTGGGCTGCTGGGTGACAGAAAATGGAAACATCGGCTAACTCTCCGTCAAATGAAGGCGGGGCGTTTCCCTCCTGCCGAAGCAAGAGGGCGTTCCGGCTTTACTGCTGTGCGGCAGGCCCGGCAAGGGCGTTCGCCAGCTCCTGACGCGTGATATCAATAGTCAGGAATTCCGTTAAAGAGATAAACAGACCGAAGACCAGATCGGGCGCAATCGCACATAATTTTTCTCTCACCTGCTGCTCAGGCAGGCCATTTTTGCTGGCGACCAGCGCCACCACGCGGGCAAAAGCGGGCGGGTTGCCGATAAGCTGGGTCAGCGAATTATCAATTTTCAGCGGCGCGTAACGCGGCGTTGCTCGCACGGCGATCGCAGTGCTTAACGCCACATCGCGCGAAGAGCGGGCAATATGCAGCTGATACACCCCGGAATCGACAATCCAGCCGCCAATACCCGGATGGTAACAGGCGAAGTCCTGCCAGTTCAGTTCCAGGGTGACGGTCTGGGTTTCGCCTGCGTCGAGATGCACTTTGGCAAAGGCTTTCAGGGCTTTTTCTTCCCGCGCCAGCTCGCCAGCCGGAGCTGAAAGATACAGCTGCACCACCTCTTTACCTGCCATTTTGCCGCTGTTGGTGACGTCAACGCTGACGGTTAATGACTTACCTTCTTCCAGCTCGCACACCGAGGTGGTCAACCCGCTGTAGTCGAAAGTGGTATAGCTCAGACCAAAACCAAACGGGAACAGCGGGGTAAGGCGACGGCGATCGTAGTAGCGATACCCCACGTACAGCCCTTCGCTGTAGTGGTGGCGCAGGTTCTCGCCGGGATAGTTAAGCCAGGCCGGGGTCTCTTCGAGCGTATTCGGAACGGTGACCGTCAGTTTGCCGCACGGGTTGGCGCGTCCGAACAGAATATCGGCCACGGCGCGGCCCATGCCTTGTCCGCCAAAGTGGGTTTCCAGCAGCGCTTTGCAGTCGGACAGCCACGGCATCACTACCGCATCGCTGTTGGCGAGCACCACGATCAGGTTCGGCTGTTGTTGCGCGACGGCGCGGATCAGCGCCTCGTGCGCGGGCAAAATATTTAAATCCTGGCGATCGCCATTTTCACCGTCTTCACCAATGGCGGTGCTGACAAACACAATCGCCACGTCGGCGTTTTTCGCCACTTCAACGGCCTGCGCCAGTGCCTGCGGGTCGCTGGCGTTATCCTCCGGCGTTCCGACTGCGTACTCAACGTTGAAGTCGCTCCCGGCCACTTCAAAAATCTCGTCCAGCGGACGGTCGAGCATATACGGCACCGTGGTCGCACAACCCGATCCCTGGATCACCGGCTCCTGGGCAGGCTTGCCCAGTATTGCGAGGGTGCGCTGTTTGCCTTTTTGCAGCGGCAGGATGGCGTCTTCATTTTTCAGCAGCACGATGGATTCGGCGGCCAGACGCTGCGCCAGCTGATGATGCTGGCGGTAATCCGCTTTGCTGCCCGGCTTGCGGTGGCGCTGGACTTTGTCGATCAGCGTCAGCATCCGCAGGCAGGCGGTGTCGAGGACCTCGGCGGGGATCTCGCCCCGGTTGATGGCCGCCAGCAGATCCTTCTTGTCGAGCTGGGTCTCGGGCATCGCCAGATCGTTGCCCGCCAGCAGGGACGCCGGGCGGTCTTTGATCCCGTACCAGTCGGACATCACCAGGCCGTCGTACTGCCATTCATTACGCAGCACATCGGTCAGCAGCCAGCTGTCCTGCGAGGTCTGCACGCCGTTGAGACGGTTGTAGGAGGACATCACGGTCCACGGATTCGATTTCTCAATCGCGCGTTTAAAGCCCGCGAGATAGATCTCCCGCAGGGCGCGCTCTTCAATCACCGAGTCCATTTCGGTGCGACGGTATTCGGAGTTATTGGCGGCAAAGTGCTTCAGGCTGGCACCCACGCCGTTGTCCTGCAGGCCGTTGATCAGGGCTGCGGCAATGTCGCCGCTCACCACCGGATCTTCGGAATAATATTCATACCCGCGTCCGGCCAGCGGCGTGCGACGAATATTGATCCCCGGCCCGAGCAGGATGCCGACGCCCATCTCCTGGCACTCCTGCGCCAGCGCGGCACCCATCTGATACACCAGCGAGATATCCCAGCTGCACGCCAGGGTGGAGCCGTTCGGGAAGCAGGTCGCTGGTTTGGATTTGGTGAACAGCGCTTCGGAGCCACCTTTATGGTCTTCGGGCTCAACGTCACCCGCGCTTTGCGCAATCACGTCGAGAAAATCGGTAATGTTCCAGCTTTCACCCTGTTCAATCTGGCTTGTGCTGTAGCGCACCCCGTAGGTGCCATCGGTCATCACAATGTCTTCGATGCCGTGCTGCGGCAGGCTGGCGGTGTGCCACAGGCCGCTTCCGCTGAGCAGGGCAACTTTGTCTTCGGCGCTCATGGCCGCAATAATGGCGTGAAAGTCAGTTTTCATATTTTTCCCCTGCGGTGTTACTGCGCATTAACTTTGCGCAACTGAATGTCTTTGATGATGTTGCGGTAGGTGTTTTCATCCAGGGTGTAGAAGAAGACAAACACCATACTCAGGGCAAACATCAGAGCCGGGAACAGGGTCATCATCAGGTTGATGCCGTTGAGCGCGCTGGCGCTGAGATGCTCGGAGGAGTAGTCAAAATAGTCGAGCATCAACCCGGCGCAGCCACCGCCGATGGCCATCGCGATTTTGGTGATGAAGTTAAAGAAGCCGTAGATAGCGCCTTCGGCGCGCACGCCCTGTTTCCATTCGGCGTATTCCACGGTGTCGGCAATCATCGACCACATCGCCACAAAACCCATCCCCAGGGTGATGCTGAACAGGCACACGCCGGTCATGATCAGGGTGCCGTTGCTGCCCGCGAGGAAATACTGGAACAGCATGCCGAGGATGCCGATCAGCAATGCGAACTGCACCATCCACTTTTTGCCCATCAGGCCGATCAGTTTTTCAGACACGATGGTGCCCGCCACATACGCTGCCGACTGAATCAAAAAGAACGTTGTCGTGAAGCTTTCATCGCCGAGCGTGTATTTGATGAAGTAAATCGCGATGGCCATCCACACCGTGTAGGCGATGTAAAAGAACACCGTGAACGCCGAGAGGTTGATCAACGGCAGGTTGCCGGACACCGCCGCGACCATCTCTTTCAGCGTCGGGGCTTTTTGATCCGGCTGGGTTTTAACGCGTTCTTTGGTCATGCCAAAGCAGGCAAGGAAGAAGAAGGTGGCTAACAGGCTGAAGCAACTGACGGCAAACACGTAGCCCATCTTCTTGTCGGTAAACTGTGAAATCAGCAGGTCGGCGGTGGTCGAGACAATCAGGTACCCGACAATCGCCAGCACAATGCGGTACACCGACAGCGAGGCGCGGGAGCCTTCATGCTGTGTCAGGGTGTTGGTCATCGCGGAATAGGGCGTGTTAACCGCCGTATAGGCCAGACAGTAAAGGGTGTAGGAGATGAGCGCGTAATAGAACTTAAACTCTTCGCCCAGGGTGCTGAAGCACAGGATGGTGAGTATCCCCAGCGGAACGGCACCAAATAATAAGTAAGGGCGCAGCTTGCCGTAGCGGGTATTGGTTTTATCAATTACGTAACCGATGCAGATATTGAACAGCGCATCCAGCACGCGGGCAATCACGAAGATCAGGCTCGCCTGCACGGCGCTGATGCCATAAATATTGGTGTAGAAGAAGAGCAGGAACAGGGAGACAAAACCAAACGACAGGTTGGAGGCCAGATCGCCAAACCCGTAGCCGATCTTTTCCCGAACGCTGACTTTTACGTAACTGTCAGAAGCGATTGCTGTCGTTTTCATTGTGGCGTACTCATTCTGATTGGTGTCGTGCTGAGTATACCGGGGCGCTTGGGGGCGGCTTGCCAGCCTTTGTTTATAGAGTTCCGATTTTTTGCGTGGTGCGGAGTTTAAGGTGGAGTTGTGAGGGGGGTCACAGGTCGGGGCAGTTAGGCCTGCCAGATACGATCCCCCGTCAGACGATGATGCTTAAGCTAGCCCGTCGCCCGGTTATTCCACTCATCTTTATACATTATATTCCCCTCGCAGTATTTCCAGGTTATTTTCTCGTATCTTAACTGGATATCTTCAAGGTGGGTGTTGGTGATCCCAGTCGGATGAAGTAAAGGTGAAATTGAAGCGATTCTTACATTCTCCATAATAATATTGAAGTATTCGCTTTCCATGCCTTGATCCAGAGTCTTATACATTTTTAACATTGCTGATTTAAACGTTCTGCCCTCACACATGGCGCGATATAAAATGGGCGTTGCGCTATCGAATTCTTTATGAATATTGAGAGGTCGATGCACCCGGGTGCCCGTCAGTCGGCCCGTATTGGGGCTTTCGGGCACCCAGACGGTATGATTTACATTACGAATTTCGAAGGAACCGAGGCGAGCGGGCAGTAATGACGGGCCAATAATGGGTGAACCATTTTCATCTGTAAGCCATAAGTGAGCGGGATTAGACATAATAATATCCTTTTAGAATGTATTAAATTACTTTTTTTAACGTATAAAATGGCAATGCCGACAACGATGATGAATATGCCAATGGCTTTTATAGAAAATTTTCAGGTAAATATGAAGCAGCCAGTAGAGAAAAGATAATGACTATGAGTAGTGGGATGCCTCCACGCAGGCAGAAAAAGTATTGTTCTTTAAACCATCTTTTAAAAAACACTACCATAATTAAATTACCTTCTTAAGCGATCGCTTACTTTCTTTCTATCAGGTTGAGGATGTTAATGTCATAAACCTTTAAACATATAAACAATCTGTACCGTGATGATTCTCACAGTTATTGTAGTGATCAAAGGTATTGGCGTGTATTTAAGAATTTATAAATATAGCGATAACGGTTGTGGTAACAGGTTAATGCCGTGGAGAAGATATTTTCCTCATACTTTGATTGTTATCACAAAGATAAAAATGGAATTGCGATGAACTAGATAAGTTTAGAGTTCTGACATGATGCGTATTGAAAGGAATCTACCATGTTCTATAGTGATGAAATCATCAATAAACTACAAGCCGAGAATATGCTGGCGCTGAAACTTGAGGAAGCATTAGCCGGTGTTAAAAACCAGACTCTGGGAACTATTCGTCAAATTGAAAACGGCGCGACTCGCCTGAGCTATTACGCTTCATGCTTTACCGACAACTATCAGGATGTATGTTCAAAATTAAAAGAGGAAGATATTCGCTTTCTCGACGGGATCTTTCAGCTAGTCAAAGACAGGAACATAATTTATACAATGATTTCTATCTATATTGATATATTGTTAGCAGGAAAATCAGACGAGAGCATCAGAAACATTCAACGGCTTCTGTTGAGGTCTGGGGTAGCAATATCGTCATCTTTCTTAACAGGCTATGCGTTTGCGTTGTCGGTGACAGCGGCTATTTGTACCCATGTTAAGGTAAGTTCGCATGTGCAATCCAGAATCGGGCAAGTGGCTAACCTGGCTATGTTGCCGTTGAAAGCATATGGCTTAGTACAGCAGGCATCGGTTAGCGCAGATAATTTAAAAATATCAAATCCGGTTTATTATCACGCCCTTTACATCCGTAAATTAGAGATGATGTATTTCTTAGTTGAGCCATTATTTTCAAATAGCAGATACGTAAATCCTTTTACTGCATCAGATTCAGAGATCGCTGATTCGATAGCACGGATGATGAAATAATGAAGAAAATTCTTCTGCAATGGCTTAAAAAGCAGATCTCTTTTGCCTTTTGGGCCTGGATCCCTTTTTTGGTAATGATGATCTTTGCTGTTTTAGCCGCTCACTATCTGCCGCGCGATTTGGCCTTAAAATCAATAGCAGCGTTTATCGTGTTAACTATGGCTTTTGTTTTTTTTCGGAAGTAACAGTATCTGTTCGCATGGTCATGCCATGATAGGGCACGCACCAAGCATACGCCCCATGACGTAGCTTAGATTCTGTGGTAGCAGCCAGAACAGGACTTTTAAGCAACCCCATGTAACTGCTCGTTGCTGAGACTGGGGTGAGGAGTTGTTCGGTAAAACCGAACAACTGAATGTCTACCGAACCTGTAAGTAAGGCTTACAGGTTGCGGAGTCGCAATCGAAGACAATCTTGTTACGCGACGCCAAGCGCCCCTTCAATACCTTTCAGCTTCTGCTGCGCCTGCTTTAATTTGTTGAGCAACGTTTTCTCATGCGGGTTATGCGCCATCACCACGATGCATCCGTCCATAACTTTTACTGTGACTTTATCCCCGGTATCAAACCCCGCAGCACGCAGCCACTTGCCGGAAAGGATCAGGTTTGGCGTACTGCGATCCAAACCGTGCGGGCGATATCTGATCCTACCCGCGAATAGTGGACACGCGACTAAGTGAGTAAACTCTCAATCAGAGGTGACTCATGACAAAACCAGCATCAACCAGTAAGAAGCCACGCAAACAGCACACGCCAGAATTCCGC
>Ga0160475_100238_pt1 | contig 36744 bp, 62 predicted proteins | sample HID1975M_E11MG_FD_108254 | JGI IMG/M metagenome (GOLD analysis project Ga0160475, IMG submission 108254) | Enriched soil microbial communities from UW Madison campus, WI, USA - HID1975M_E11 MG | ecosystem: Environmental > Terrestrial > Soil > Unclassified | place: USA: Madison, Wisconsin... | reverse complement strand
TGCACGCATATGTGCCCGCGCATCACGGCAGCGATGGCGCCATGCTCCGGCTGGCACTCCTCCATGTGCACAACCTCGGCCCGGTAAGCCCGGGTGAACTCCCGCGGGTCGGTGTTGCGCACATGCCCCCAGCTCGGCAGCAGACGTTTGCCCAGGTGCAGGTGGCGCGCCTCCCTGACCAGCCCCCAGCAATCGAATATTTCCGGACCGCGAGCGCCGTCCTCATACCTGCAGGACAGGTACTTGTTAATCCATTCCATAGGGGAAACCCTTAGAGGTATTTGAGGCCGGGGAAACGCTTGGTGTTCGCAATGTCCCGTGGAAACGCCGTGCCGATCATGTCGAAAAACCCGCACTGCAAGGTGGCCTGGTTCTGCTCGAAGGAATCGCTGTCGACCGACATGCGATAGGGCCTCTCGCATGGGGCCGATAGGTTGCTGGCCAGGTACACCCTGTATGTTGCGGTTACCCTGGCGATCGCATCCAGCGCCTCATCTGCACGCTGCATGACCGCGCCGGTGGTGTTGTCCACGCCGAATGCCAGGGCCTGGTTGCCCTTGTTGTTCTTCTGTGGGAGCGCTATGCCGATGTTTGCGGCAATGAAAGTCAGGAGGCGACCGTCCTCAGTTCCGCAAACCCGGTCCTTGAACCCGTTGCAGATCAGCACCGGGGCAGACCAGGCCGGGCATGTGATCTCCAGCGTGCGGACGAACGCCTCCTTACCGCCAGAGGCCAGGGCCTCGCGGTAGGTGTTTTCGAGAATCGTCATGATGCCCCTATGCGAATACTCGCCATGGCGTTTCAGGGTGCAGGACCTCGATGCCTGGGAATTCCAGATCGAGGTCGCTCCGCACGTTCGCGTAGTAGCCGTCGACCTTCTCGACAGTTCCTGCCTCAGGATCAACCACGACACAGACCTTCCCGATCTCGTCCACGGTGATGCCTTCGGCTGGCAGTGCGTCCAGTGCGGCGCGCATGGTCTCCGCGTCCGGTGTCTTCAGGTAATAGTCGGTCATGCTGTGAGCGCCTGGAGTTCACCCGCACTCAGTCGGCGCGGGTAGTATTTGATGCGGCGGATGTGGCCTTGCAGGTGATCGGTTGATACGCCGCGCGCACCCAGTGCCAATCGGTCGATGGTGGGCAGAGAGCCGCTCATATCGCTCGGCCCTAGAACGCCAGCTGCTGAGAACTGGAAGTCGTTTGCTTTGTAAGCAATTGCCTGTTTGATGGTTTGTCCGGGCGCAAATGCAGGACCGACAACCGAAGAGAATTCCGTAGCAGCAGCGTCGTTTACAACCCATGCCGATGCCTTCTGATCACTAGCGCGCAACCAGAGCATGACCCTCCCGACGGCGCTGGTTGTACCCAAGTTTGCACATACTGCGTTTACCGTTACCCCATCCGGCACGTACTCACAGAACAAGGTACCTTCCCCTGCCTGTAGCCAATTGCTGGCCGGAACAAACGCCAAGTCAGCTGCTCTGGTGACTTGCGCAGCCATGGTTGGGATGGGAGAACTTGGGCCGTCCCCGGCCTCAAGTTGAGCGTGCCAGATGTAAGCACCTGACGTACCGTCACCCAAATAGCTCGGGCCTGCTGAGGTTGCAAGCTGCACATCGAACGGTACGGCAGCAGGGCTTGCGATGGTTGTGGCCACCAGGTAGCACAGATACCAACCGTTGGGGTATGGGATCATACCGACCGCGTCAAGACCGGGCGACGCAACGTCAACAACCCCTGTGTCCAGGTTGTATCGACAGCTGCCTGAGTTCACCCACTGCCCGAAGCTGTCGGTCTCTAGGTACAGCATGCGCCCACTGCCGTCAGCTTTGGCGAGCGCATAACGACAGTATTTGGTCGAACCCGTGAGCACCTTGCCGGATTGGGATACCTGGTGCGTGGTGTTTGCGGTGTTCTCGGTCAACTTCACTGCCGGAGAGCCATCAGGTGCGACAACAGCAGTAGCGGGCACAGTAGCACCGCTCTTGGTCCAGGCGGCATTGGCAAAGTCGCCAGACTGCAGCGCCAAATTTACGCGCTGTTGCTCAAACAGCAGACCTCGCGGAGCGCCTGATGCGTCGTACTCAAATCGAGGAACATCGATCGCAGCAGTCACAATCCGGCCGGCAGAGTTGAGGAACGTTCCAGTCGTGGACCTAGTGAACGTAATCAGGTCAGAAAAGCTCTTGTTATCCATACACCTGCACCAGATTTAGATAGTCCAATGTCTGCCCGGATTGGTACTGACTAGCAATGAAGTCCAACACAAGGGAAGGGCTGTCGGCGCGGACTACGCTGTAGATCGCGTGGCTTCCATCGTGGGTTTCGTCCGTTTCCACGGTGATCCTTTGTCCGTGCTGCAATGTCTGGATCGCAGAAACCGCCGCTGCATAGGTCTGGAAGTCAAACGTGAACTCCGGCCACTCCCGGTTAACCGCCAGGTCGATGATGTTCATCATGAACCAGAACTGCGGGAAGTCTTCCCAGCCCGGTTGGATGAGGGGCGGCTCGCGCAGCTCAAGGACTGCCGAGAACTCCCACCGGCTGACCTGCACAAGCGTCGGGCCGGTGTAGTGCCCGGCAAAGCGGCACTCGTACTCTTTGAATCCTATCGGGGTGAGCAAAGTAGCCTTGAACCACTCCACACCCTGCACCAATGCCCTGGCATACCAACCCTGAAAGAACGCCATTTGGTTGCGGTCGCAGTTCCATTTGGCGTTGATCAGGTATGGCACTTCGTCGAAGTTCAGCCGCTGCCGAGCGCGCCCCGACACCATTGGAGTACGGAGCATGGGATCGACAGGGGTGTCCAGCGCGTAGCCGTCCTGCAGCGGTAGCGGCAGTTCTGCTGGGTATTCGATCATGAGCCTAGCCCCTGAAGTCCGTATTTGGCTCGTAGCGCCTGATCAGCCTCGCCGTCACCCATGACGCTGGCCACCCATACCTTGATGAAGTCCTGGTTGCCCTCGCGGGTGACCTGGGATGTGCCGGCACGCGTTGGGTCTTCGTAGATCTGCACGATTGGCTGAGGCATCGGCGCATAACCCGAGCCCTGGCCAGAAGACCCGCCGGAAGAGACGCGCTCACCAGAGTTGATGGCCTCCAGCAGGGAGCGATTCTTCTTCGTTGCAGCGGCATTGACGATGAACTCGCCATCGCTGAGCTTTGCGAGGTTGCTGTCGGAGGTTGCAGTGCCCGCGCCGGCGAAGTAGCCGCCGGTGGCGAACCCAGGCACCGCCGCCAGTGTTGTGGCCAGCGCAGTAGTCGAGGTCAGCGCAGCAGCTGCCGGGATCGAGTTGCCGCCGAAGCTTGCCAGCGATGCCAGGGCCGCTGCCGGCGCCCACGCAGCAGCCGTAGTGCCAGCCAGCGCAATGGACGTGCCGGCTGTAGCGGTGCCGAGCGTCGCAGCCAATGCAGCGTTGAGCCCCATCTGAACGCCCATCTTGACGAATCCGGCGACGACTTCGCGCAGAACATCCTTGCCAAGATCGCCGAACGACTGAAGCGACAGGTTCAAATTCATGATCCGGTCGGTAATGCCGCTGGCCACCGATCCAAATGCACTCGAAAACACTTGCTGAGTCTGGCCCGCAATATCCCGCGCCTGATTGCCGAAGTTCTGGACCGCTGCCGTCCACCCGTTGATAGGGTTGAGCATGGCCTGGTCCATCTGCGCCCAGCCGGCCTGCAACGCTTCCAGCTGTCTCGGTAGAAACTCGTTGGTCAGGTCGATCTGCGCTTGCAGGTCCTGCCGCTGCTTCTCCGTCGTGGCGTTGGCCAGTTCTGTGCGCAGCTGCAAGATGCGGTCATTGGTCTGCTGCTCCAACTGCACGCGCTGCTGCAGCCGCTGCGTCTGCAGATCGCCCATGCCGACACCGGCAGCGGCAATGCTGTACTCGCTGCGTTGCGCCGCCAGCTGCCGTTCGAGTTGCGCCCGATACTGTTCTGCCTGAGTCAGGCCTTGGACGCCCTTGATAGCGGCCGCGTAGTTGATGGAGGCCTGGGCCAGCGCCTTGCCGTACTCTTCCTGGCTGATTTTCCCCTTGTCCAGGGCAAGCTGGAGCTGGGTTTGTTCCTTCGTCAGCGTGCGGGCGGCCTGGGCTGCTGGGTCGTATTGGTTGTAGAGCCGTGAGAAAGTGTTTTCTGCCTCGGATACGCCTCGATTCTGCCCAGTGACAGCCCTGGGGGTATTCTTCTTGGCCTCCCGCGCCTTTATGTCCGCGATTTCCTGCTCGATGTTTTTGCGCGACTGGGCGTATTTCGCCTCCTCTGCCGCGGTGAACACGCCCGCAGATACAGCCTTGGCGCGGGCCTTGTCGAGGTCAGAGAGCTCTTTGTTCAGGCGCTGTGTCTGCGTGAGCGAGCTCTTGTAGGTCGTGTCCAGGTCCTGCAGGCCTTTCCGCCCCTCTTCCTGGATGCGGCGACGCTTTTCCTCTTCTTCAAGGGTGGCAGCGTTGGTCTTTTGAATGTCCTGCCGCTGCTTCAGCTCCGCCTGGAGGCTGGCGATACGCATTCGGGCATCGTCATCCTCGTAGGCGGTGTCGAGGGTGCTTTGCAGGTAGGCGATCTTCTGCTGAAGCTGGGTGATAGCCTTCCCTTCGTTCTCAACGCTCTTGCGGCCAATGCTGGCGAAGGCGTCGAGGACTTCGTTCGTGGCGTCCTTGATGTTGAGCCAGCCGCGCTCGATCAGGCCAAGGTTTTCGCGAATCTTGGCGGTGCGCTGCCCCATCGCCTCAGCATAGGTGCGCTCTGCCAGATCGGCGGCGCCCACAGCGTTGCCCTGATCTGCCAAAGCCTTGATCTGGGCGTACACAGATGCGGTCAGAAACCGATATTTCTCGTCTAGCTCGACGATGCCAGCCACTGGGTCCTTGCCGAGCTTAATGAACTCGGCGACGGTCTCTTCTACGGCCTTGCCGGTGACGCGCTGCATCTCGACGGCGGTCGTGGTGATCAGCTTCAGGTTGCCGGCAGTGTTCGTACCGGCAGTGGTCAGCTGCGCTAGCGCGCCTGCAGCCTGGCCAAATGTTCCGGTTACCTGGTCTGCGGAATCGGCCAAAGCAATAAGCTGCGCTTCGGAGGCCTTGGAGAAATTTCCGGTAAGGATGAGGCTGTTACGCAGCGCATCGGACTGCTCCGATCCTTTGTAATACGCCAGTGCCAGCGCTCCAGCAGCGGCCGCAGCTATCGTGAACGGGTTGACCAGGCCAAGGATGTACCCGCCCATGGCCTTGGCCGCCGCCCCTGCCCCGCCGAACATGTCCTTCAACTGCCCGCCTTGCTGCAGAAAGACAGTGAGCGGAGCCTGACCGGCTTGGAGGCTGACGGCGATATCGGTGAACTGAGCTGGCAACCCTCGCAGGGAAGCCTGGTAGGCCTTCGCAGACATCCCGGCCTTGTTCATGCCCTCGCTTGTTTCGCCCAGGGCGTCGCGCATGGTGTTAATGCGCTGGTTGTACTCGGTGAAGGTCTCAGAATCGAGGAACTTGGTGCCCTTGAACTTCGCAAGCTTCTCCTGCATGTCGTCGAGCCGCCCGAGAGCCGCGACGGTAGGGTTGATCTGACCCAGAAGCTGGGAAAGCTCTTTGCGCTGGTCGTCCAGACTGCTGCTCACGCCATCTGCCGAGGCTGCTGCGGCATCTCCGGCGCGCTCCATGCGCTCTAAGGAGCCGGTCAGGTCATCCGCATTGCGCTTGGCGCCCCGCGAGTCGATCGTTACCGCCAGGCGGGATTCCTGCGCCATATCATTCTCCGGGCATAAAAAAACCCGCACTAGGCGGGTTCATTGTCGATTCGTTGGTCAATTGTGAGCGTCGTAGCACTCTCGGTAGGCGGCGTTCTGGAATTCGGCGATGGCGGTGGATCGTTCTTTTGGCTCAGCGAACACACGCACCTGGTAGGCCTTCATCACCATATTTTCCGAAAACTTGCTGCCGTCACCTACTGAGTGCATGGCGTCCTTCAGCAGGTCGCCATCTTGGCGGGCCTTCATGGCCTGTGCAGCAAGATCGGAAATCTTCTCGCACTGCCCCGGCACCTTCGCGAACGATGCCGCTACGGGCAAAAGTGCAAGGGCGGCGATAAGCATCAGTCGACTCATGGCGTCCTCCGTAAAGATAGTCAGAATCTACCACAACCCTGATGCGCAGATTTCACCGCTTTTTCGGCTTGGATTTGGCATCCGCAGCGGCCTGCGCCTTCTCGCTTTGCTCCTCCCAGTGCTTGCGAAACTTGTCGTCAATGGCGAAGACGGCTGCGTCGAACTCTTCGCGGCATATCGCCGAGGGGTAGCGGTCGAGGTATTCGGTAATAGCCGAAGGCGGGATTGGCGCCGGGGCTCCGACCATACCTACGTACTGCCGCGACCGGCTGATGTAGGCGTAGGCCTCAAGGATTTCGGCGGTTACGTCGTCAATCTCCGGGGTATCAGGAACACCTGACCCCAAGCGCTCATGCTTCCAGCGCTTTTTCTCGTTGGCATCACCGGCCCACTCTCGTCCCCAAAGGTATGCCGCTACTGCTTTTCCGCGGTGACCGCTGCCTTTTCCTCAACACGGCGCGCAATGTCATTGCCGGTGCGCAGTGCCAGGAAGTAGACGCTGTTCATCTGCTTGATGAGCTGAACACACAGATCCGGGGTGTAAGGAGCAGGCTGCCCGGGATTTTCCTCTACGTCTACGCCCTTCCAGTCCTTAATCAGGTGCTTGGCTGCAAGCTCGATGAACAGATCATCATCGGTCTCCAGTTCGACGTCAGGGATATCCGACAGGCTGAATTCGGCAGTGCCGATACGGGCCTGCTGGTTGATTGCCGCCAGGTGCCGATTGATCAGGGCCTGGTGGGACTTGTAGAGCGGATTGGCGATCGAGCCGACGAGGATCTCGGCGCCCGGGGCGAACTCAACCCAGCGTTCGCCGTTGATGTCGAGTTCTGGCTTCTTTGCGATGGTGAAGGCCATGGTAATCCTCTGGGGTAAAAGGCCCAGCGCACACCGCAGGGCGCGCCAGGCAAAGGGTTAAGCGGTGATGGTGATGGTCGCGGTTCCGTTCTTGGTCGGATCGGCCTTGCTGGTCGCGGTTATGGTGGCCGTGCCAATCGCAACGGCGGTCACCAGGCCGGTCGGGCTGACAGTGGCCTTGGCTGGGTCGGACGTGGTCCAGGTGACTTGCTGGCTTGCCCCCACAGGAGCCACCAGAGCCTCCAGATCGCGGGTCTTGCCTACCTGAATGCTGGCGGTGGTCGGCGCCACGGTCACGCCAGTGACGGCGATGGGAGCCGGCGTCCGGGTGATGGTTGGCGGGACGCGGCGGCCGGTGTAGGTCAGTTCGACCTGGATGATGTCGGTCGCTCCACCGTCCGGCCAATCGCCGGACACTTCCATCTCGGGGATCTGGAAGGTGTAGCCGCCGTCGGCGTTGTTCAGGGTGAATTCGAAGCTCAGCGTGCTGCCGGTCTGCTGCGCCTTCCAGAACTCGTAGGCCTTCTTGGACCAGCTGATAGTGATCGAGCCCGAAGGAGTGAAGATGGTCGGGATGATGTTGCCTGGGAACGGGTTGCCATTGCCGATGCAACGCTGGGTCTGGACACCGTTGTCGAACTGCAGGTTGAAGCTGTCGACGCAGGCGTTGTCCTCGCCCAGCTGCTCGCCATTGATCTTCAGGCCGCTCACGTCCTTGAAGCCATAGCGGCGCTGCTTGGCCTCGGGCTGGGGGCTGACGATGAACGAGGTGTCATCGGCTTTGTCCTGCCAGGACGTGGCCGCAAAGGTCGTGGTGACCGTGATTTCGTTGTCGCTCGGCACTTCGAAGTTCATGGTCGCGACTTGAGCGCCGCGGGCAACCGCTGCAACGCCGATGTCGCTGGCATAGGAACCGAGCGAGAACGTGATGCGATCGTTGCCCATGGTCAGAACGTTGCCGGCCCAGTCCTTGCCGAAGCAGGACGCCATGAACTCGTCCAGCGCGCCATAGCGCAGCTTGGTCTCCACGTCGCCACCGACGTCGACAGTGGTCTGGGTCGTGCCCTGGGCCATGCGGTCAGCGCCAATCTCGTTGTTCTCTTCAGTGTTGTAGGTTGGCACGAGACCGTAGCTGACACGGGTCAGCACGTTCCAGTTACCCGCCGGTGTTACTCCTGGGGTGACTTCGCGCTTCCACGCGGTCGAGACCTTGGCACCACTGGACATGGGGTGTTTCTCCTATCGATAGGCGTAAAAAAACCGCCATGTGGCGGTGCAGGTTGGGTCGGCTGTCAGGCCGGCATGGTGCGAACGACGATGATCGGCACCGGGTCGTCTTCGGAGCGGAAGACGACTTCGTTGTGATCGATCGTTGGCTCCGGGTATTCGATGGTCGAGCCGTCATCTTGAATGGCCCGGGTAACGTGCGCGACCTTGCGGTCTACCAGCTCGCCATCGATGCGAACCTTCATGGTCTGGGACATCAGTAGGCCCTATATGGAACAGAGATGTTGACCTGGTACCAGCCGTGCCCGTCGTCGCCAACCGTGGTAGCTGATGCCGCGTGGCATTCGAATGGCCCAACCGGGTCGCTGTAGAACTCGAAGTGCTGCACCAGCGTGTCGGCTGTCTTCGTGATGGTCAGGGTGCCCTTGTAGCTAGGCACGAACAGCTGAATCATGATGACGCCGGTACGGCGCACACATGGGCCGACTCCGACCTCTGGCGCGCTCGAAAGACCGGGAACGTTTGCCAATCGGGCCCAGATGGGTTTTCCAGCAGGATTGAACGGGCCCTGCGGGTTGTTCGGGTAATCGACGGCGTCAGCGGGAATCCCCGCCCACTGCGTCATTCGGCCAGTGACGATGGCCCGGATCTGTTCGAAGGTCATGAGCTATAGGCCTGGGAAACGCCATTGAACGACACCGCGTAGATCCCGCCAGGAGCCTGCTGCGAATGGCCGTCTTCAAGCGCGGTGGCGTATGGAAGGTTGTTCTGGATGAAGACCTGGGTGTAGGGCTCCAGGCCAGTCGTGATCCTGGCACCCTGCTGGATAGTCTCCGACCCCGTCGGGTCAAAGTTCGCATTGCTGGTGAAGACCGGGGCCCCTACGCTCACGATGTTGTTGCCCCGGAACCGCCCGGTATCAACCGGCGACCGCAAGACAATCTCGTTGAGCATGGCCAGGGCGATGACGCGGACACGCTGAGCCAGTTGTTCCTCGACCACCCCGGCGAAAGCGCTCGGCGGAGTACTCCATCCTCGCTTGGCCATTGGTCACTTCCTCAGCTGGATCTCGTAGTGCGCCTGGGCCGGGTCAATGCCAGGGCTGACGATGCGGTATGTGACCGATTCGCCAGTGATCAGGTCGGCGGCAATGATCTGGTGCCCCACCGCCGGCTTGTCCGTGACCTCGTTGGCCAGGCAGATCAGCAGCACGTCGCCAACTAGGATGTTCAAGCCGTCGATTCGTCGGCTGTCGTAGCTGTCGAGCACCCCGCGCCCGGTGTAGGTCACTGGCTGAGAGGTGGTCGTCTCGCTGATGGGGTCCCACACGCCAGGCCCCATATAGGCTCCGTTGAAAGTTGATACAGCGTCTGCCAGATCTTCGTCGAAGGCCTCGGCCAGGTCAGCCTGGATTTCGTCGCGAATGCCCATGCCTACCCCCGTTTCACTGCGAAGGCGAATGGGTTACTGCGCCAAGGCGTGAGCAGGGCCAAGGCTAACTGCACGCAGGCAGGCTGGGCGGCCGTGCTGGTCTTGTCGATCGAGCCGAAGGTCTTGCTGGTCGATACCGACCCTGCCTTAACTGTCTTCGCCTCAAGCGATCCCTCGGTCTGCTGCTGGTAGAGCTTGCCCTGTGACGCGCACTTGGCCAGGCGGGCGCCGGCCTGCTTTACATCCTCAGGGATGTTGTCCATATCAATGCCGACCAGATTCAGCGCAGTCAGGTAGGCGTTCGCCTCGAAGACCGCCTCTTCCTTGGCCTCAGCAGGCGCCCAATCAGCCCCGAGGATGCTATCCACGTCGGCCACGGTGATGTAGGTAGCCATCAGGCCTCCGCTTGAATGAGTGGGGCCGCAGCCCTGGTGTTACTGCTGGTTGAGCTCGGCGACCTGTTTCTGCAGCGATTCTTTCGAAGCGTTGGCGCGGTAGGTGACGCCGGCCTTGTCCAGCGCAGCCTTGAGCGCCTCGACCTCAGGATCGGCAGTCGCACCCTTAAGGGATTCGATCTGCTTGAGCAGTTCGGCCTTCTCCTGCTCCAGCTCGATTACCTTCTGGACTTCGCCGTCGCGCTCGCGCTGCAGGCTGGCAATTCCGGCATTGACCGCTTCCAGCACCTGGAACAGGCGGCCTGCGATTTCGCCCAGTTCTCCTTGTGGACGCTCCAGGGCCTGCTCCGCGAAGGACTCGACGATCACGCCAACGGCAGCCAGCTCAGCCGTCAGTTCATCGACTACGTCTTGGCTCAGACCGCCCGCCTCGACAACCACGGCCACGGCCTTCAATTCGGGCCGAATGCTGACCTCTGGTACGTCTTTGGCCTCACCGTTGCGATTGGTAGCGGCGTTGGCGTCGACGATGACCAGACCATGCTCTTTGGCCAAGGCCTTCACATCTTCCTGGTACTGGTGGAACGGCCCGGCCAAGTACCAGATGTTGTTCTTGCTCATGCTCACGTCCTCAGTGGGCCAGGCCATAGGCCCAGCCCACCATCAGGGTTACTTGGAAGCGTCACCGATCAGAGCCACACCGGCAGTGTGCTTGATGCTGGTGGCGGTCTTGTCCCAGTTGGTACCGGTGGCCAGTTCGGCATCGGTCGGGGACTTGCCGCCAGCGGTTACATCCCAGGTGTAGCCCTTGAGACCCAGGCCGAAGGTGTAGTCGGTCTGCAGCGTGGTTTCGATCCGCTCCTTGCCGTTGGTGGTCTGGACGTTGCTGATGATGTCGCGACCGTCGTGCACCAGAGCCGCACCCTGGACCAGGGACAGGATGATTTCCTTGTCCGGCGCAGGATCCACACCAGCCTGCATCAGGGCAGGAGCATCGGTAACCACCGACACCTTGCCGAGAATGTCGATCACGCGGACATTGCCCGCCTGGAACAGCTGCTGCTGGTTGGCCAGGTTCTGACCAATCAGCTTGTGGTAGGTGGTGCCTTGCATAACCTGGGTGATCAGGTTCTGACTGGCATCGCCGAACTTCGCGTGGGCGTTGTTCAGACCGGCATAGGTGATACCGGCGGTGGCCGACACATCGTTCACGGCGGCAGCCTGGGCAGTGATCGCAGCGACCAGGGCGGCGATGGCGGTGTTCAGCTGGTCCTTCAGCAGGATCTCGGCGAACGCGCGGGACGCTACCTCGATGCCTTGGGCGGTCGGGCGCTCCAGCCAGGTCATTTGCGACGGCTCGTAGCGGATCGGGCCGAAGCCACCAGCAACTTTCACCGAGGTGTTTTTCAGCTCGGTCAGGTCGGTGATCGGCGCGGCGCCGTTGGCGGCGTAGCGGTCAACACGGCGCTGAGCAGCGGCCAAGGTCTGGAAGAACGACTCTTGCAGGAAGTCGCCAGTGAATCCGTCCGGAGACAGCACGATTGCGCCGCGGCTGGCGGCGTTGAAGGCAACGAGCATCTGATCCAGCGTCTCGATGGTCGCCGGCATGATGTATTCGTTGAAAACCTGCATTTGCGACAGGGACATAGGTGTTTTCCTTACGATTGAGGGAGGTCTGGGAACCGGCTGGCGATTGCCGCCGTGCGTTCCGCTTTGTTACCGCCGAAATTGCCTTTTGCGGCCCCGCCGCCCTTGCCTGCACCCCCGGCCCCGCCGCCAGATGCCTTGCTGCCAGCGATCAGCGGGCCAAAGGCCGGATCGTTGGTAAATTCTGCTTTCAGCTCGTCCAGCGTTGCCGCGGAGAGCTTGCCGGCGGCATCCAGCACGACAACGGTGGGTTTACCGTCGCGCTGCTCGACGCTCAGCCGGCGTTCGATGTGGGGAAGCAATGCCTTGGCGCTGCCTGGAACAGCCAGGGTGGTAGCGATCTCGGTCGCGGTGCGGCCAACGGTCAGGTCCCGGATCTGGCCTTGCAGGGTGCTGCTGGTGCTTTCGAGTTGGCCGGTCAGCTCCGCCTCGCGGCGGGCGTACTTCTCGGACCAGGATTTCTCCAGCTCCTCGACGTTGCCGGACTTGCGAGCGGCTTCTTCAGCCTCGGCACGGGCCTTGTCTTCGGCCTCGCGGCGCGCCTTCTCGGCGGCTTTCTTCTCGCCCAGGAGCTCTTCCACCTTGGCCTTCAGCCCGGTGACGTCCTCCTGCTGCGGAAGCCCCTCGATGCCGAGGACGAACTTGCCGTCCTTCTCTACGTACAGGGCTGCTACCGCTTCTTCGACGCCTTCGAGGCTGTCCAGTTGGAATTTCAAGGTCATTGCTGTCTCCCAGAGACGTTGGGCAGGCCCTGCCTGCGGGCATAAAAAAACCCCGGCATCGCCGAGGTCTCTAAAATTGAATCGATGTTTTGTTGGGATGCTACTCGCCGAATCTGAACTTGATTCCCTCAGACCTTGCAGCCCCTATCAGGTAATCGGATAACTCTGCTGAGATAGGAACAATGAGCTCCCCTGTGACCGTGACAACCTTAATACCCAGGTCCTCCATGCTATTCAGGCGCAAGAAACTCAAGGCATTGAGAAGGCTGGCCATCTTGTCGACCCGCCATGCAAACTGAATATCTTCTCGACACTCAATGCGCATGGGCAACGAAATCCTTCCTTCCTCGGCCATGTGAGGTGCCAACTGAACGGCACTACCGTTCGGACCGTCCGAGCCATAGAAAAATACCGCTTTGACAGTGCAAGGGAAGAATCCTTTCGAAATGACTCTTACGGAACAGAAAAGCCCTTCAGCCCACTGCTCAACTTCTAATTTTTCACGCTCACGCTCACACTGCTGCTCTTCGTTACGACGAACCAAATAGAGACTCATGGCAACAGCGAGCAACGCGCCGATCCCAGACACCCAATCTCCGAGACTTCCCCAGTCTGGAATGAAACGAACACTGGACTGAGGATTAAAATTTACTCCTGCGGTTAGGCCAAGCAGACCGCACAGCAGGCAACCTAAGATGAAAGCGCCAACCTTCAACCACATCATGGTTCCATCCATCAAACAAAAGATGGCACTTTAGCACCTCATAATTGGGCGCGCTCAAAGGCCATCGGCTCACGTTGGCGCAGCTCGTTGAGAGTCAAGGTCCTGCCGTCGTCGTCGACAAATCGGTCGATTGTCAGCTCGCCCTTGCTGAACAGCTTGTAGCGCTCTGGCCCCAGTACGTCCTTCTGGAACGCGGCAGGCTGGCGGGCGAGCCATTCGCCGTAGGTGGTCTTGCTGCTGACCTGCTCGGCGCCGTCAGGCCCGACCGCTGGCCGAGTAGATCCTGGTATGTCCCGGGCGAATTCGTCCTTGAGCACAGGTATCTCGGTGGTCCGGCAGTTCCAGTGGAACGGCGGCGACGGCGCGGTCATGGGTACCACAGTGCCGTCTAGAGCCCGGCAAAGCGGCGTGGTCCTGCCGTCCAGTGTGGCGACTCGGCGCTTGCCTTTCAGGATGTCGTCGTTGTCCTCCATGACCTGCGACCTCGCCGAGCTGGCGATGTGGTTGGTCATGGTCCGCACCAGGGCACCGGCCTGGTCTCGCTGCTGTACGCCGAGCGAGGTGAGCCGGCGGGTGATCTGACCTGTCGTCTCGCCCAGTGCCGATCCCATGCGAATCTCGCTGATGATCTCGGCGCTCTTCTTGGTGCCGTACTGGTCGAGCGCGCCGTTGATGCTGATGCGCTGCCGGCCCTTGCCGACCTCCAGATCGAGCGGGTCAGCCAATGCAGCCGCGGCAACCTGCTCGATGCTGGGCTTGTTCAGCTGCACAACTGTCTTCACGACCTTGCCAAGCAGGGTCATGTTGAACTCCGCCTCATAGCCGGCGAACTCAGTAAGGTCGAACACGGCCTGTTGCTTCATCTCGCCATAAACGCCCGCCAGATCGCCCTGTAGTTCTTGGATCTGCTTTTCGTACCGCTGGGTGCCGTAGTGGCTCAATCCTTCTGATACGCGAGATTTGGCGGTACTGATCGCTTTGGTGATGAACTTGGCCAGGCGCTTGAGGCTGCCCCCGGCGTAGCGCTGGACGTGCACCTGGTGGCGAGTCGCTGCGTCGGACAGGTAGCCGTCACTGCTCATCGCCGCCTCCGGTGTCGTTGCCGGTCACCGGCGGCTGCTGGGCCAACTCCTCGTCGATCAACTCGTCGGTGCGGTCAGCCTCAAGCACACCACCTTGCCTCAGGTTTGTGCGCAGGTCGGACTTCGCAATCAAGCCCTGCTGCCACAGCTGGACCTGGGCGAGGATGTCCTGAGCGGTCATCGTCTCGTCGAAGAACGATTGGTTGAGCCAGAAGACGGTACCGGCTTCGTCAGGGTCGCCCATCATGAAGCGCTCAGCGTCGAGAATGGCCCGCTTCAGGGCCTCGGACACGTTGCCGGCGATGGTGCCCAGCACGCTATTGTCCGAGCTGTAGCGGATGCGCACAGCCTCGGCTGTCTCGGCGCCGCCAGCCTTCTGGACGATCCGGGCGCCGATCATCAGCATCTGCTCTTCCTTGTCCTTCATCAGCGTGCGGGCCAGCTGACTCTCGGTTGCCTGGACAAGCTTTGCGTCACCGGACTTGCCCAGGTTGTAGCCCCGCGTCGAGCCGATGTGCATGCCGTTCGGGTTAACCTTGGCGAACTCGTCAGCGCTGATGTCAGTGGTGATGAAAAGCGTGGGCTGGCTGCTGATGAAGCCGCTCTCCTCCACCGTGGCGCTGTTGCCGTAGTGCAGGATGTTCACGTCGGCCAGGTCTTCCAATGGCGACTTGTCGACGCTGGCGTCGTTGTTCTGGGAGCCGTAGAAGCTGAACAGAATGTGATCGAATGGCCGGCCGTTCTTGTCGAGCGGCTGGGCCTCTGTGAATGTGTTGCCGTCCTTGCCGTAAACACGCTGTAGATAGCTGCCACCGACCAGCAGCAGCACCCGATACTGGGTGTCAGTGGTCCGCTCCAGGGTGTCCGGGTTGAACTCCGAGACGCACTCCTCAAGGCAGACGTACACCAGGCGCTTCACGCCATCGACCACCTGCTCATCCCAGTCGATGATCGACTCGGCGCCGTAGTGGTGGATCAGCGCGCTGCGGCCCTGCATGTCCGCCATCGACGACACGCCTTCAACGGCCGGGAAGTCCACCAAGAAGCCGCCACGGCCAGCATCCAGGCATTCCCCTACGGCATCCTTCGAAAGCTGCTCCAGGCTCGTGCCGTCGCCGCTGGCGTTCTCCTTCAGGTATTCAACGCCGGCCGGTAGCTCCAACTCGGCCGTCTTGCGGAACACCGCGCCCAACAGGCCGGTGCGCGTGCGCCCGGTGATGTTCAGGAACATTGCCCGCTTCTTGTACTGCTTGTACCGCGCCAGGTTCTCCGGGGACTTGTTCTCCGGGTCTGGCATCGGCAGGTAGATATCGTGCTTGCGCACCTCGCGGGCGCCCGCCACGCAGCGCTTGACCAGCTGCCAGCCGGGCAAGGCCTCCGAGTACTCTGCCCGGGGAGTGAAATTCGGCATGGGTGGCCTCAGAAAGTGAACGAGATCGGCACGTGAGTGACCGGCCTGCTGATCGGATAGTCGTGATGGATGAAATAGCCGCCGGCGTCGTTCGCGTGATCGACACCTGATTTCTTGTCAGGCTCGCCATTGGGAGCCCACACCTGCTGCTCCAAGCCGTCCGCATAGGTCGGGCAGCGCAGCGGGTTGATCAGATAGCGGCGCTCGCCATTCGCGTTGCAGAACATCGCGTTCATGGCGTTGATGCGGTCTTTCACCGGCGGGTTGGCGTCGGGCGCGATCACGCTGAAGCCGGCCTGCCGCAAGATGGCAATGTCCGTCTCGCTGGCATTCACCGACTTACGCGACCCGCCCGAGGCGTCGGGGTAGATCCTGATCTCGCAGGTTTTCTCGAAATCCCGGCCGTTGTGCCGCCAGTAGCGTTCCTTGATGCGCCGGATCATGTCCGGGGTGTCGAAGCCATCGATCAGCTCATCCACCGCCCTGGGCTTGCCGTCTGCGCGCTTGACGTGCGTGATCGCCGCCATCTTGCCGACGTTGAAGTCCATGCCGATGAACAGCGGCTCACCCGCCTCGACCGTGTCGAAGCAAGAGTTCAGCTTGCGGTCATAGGCGTGGTAGATCGAACCGGCGTTGAGGTTGACGAACTGACCATTCAGGTACGCCAGGATCAGCTGGGCCGGGTACGACTCCATCAACGACGGGATGTAGTCCGGCGGCAAGTTCAGCTCGTTATCGAACGTGCTGGCCTGCACCAGGCCGTACATGCCCTGCAGGGCCGGCTTCTCGCGTAGCTGCTTCACGAACTGCTGGTAGACGAACTTGAACCCCTCGGGGGTGGTGGTCACGTCTACGCCGTTCTTCAGCCCGGGCACGTTGTAGCGCATCCGGGCAATGATCTTTCGCCAGGCGTGCTCAGCCTTCAGCGCAGGCAGAACATCGAGCTCGTCGACCAGGGCGTGCCCGATCTTGAAACCCACGATGGTCTGCGGCTTCTCCATCGAGCGGCAGATGGTAGTGCTGCGGTACTGGCCGCCGCTGTAGAACTCGACCTCCTTGTCGCTCTCCTTCGTCTTGACCTTCAGGCCCCAATCGAAGGCGACCTCTTCAATGGTCGGGAAGAAGATGTCGCGAATCTGCGGATAGGTCGGGGCGAAGTAGCCGGAGTCGATCCTGGGCCACTCCCACACGTGCTTGCACAGCGCCGCGCAGCCCACCCAGGTCTTGCCTGAGCCGAACCCGGCCACAAAGCCGCGGAACTTGTTCTCCATACGCAGGAAGCTGGCCTGAGGCACGTTAAGGGACGGCATCAGGCTTCCTCGCATCCACCACATCGACCTGCACGCGGGTGGGCGGCACGTTATCGTGGGGGTTCTCGTTCTTGGTCTGGCGATTCACGTAGACGTCGCCGACCTCTTTGGCCGCCTGCTCCAGTAGCTGGGCAGTCAGGGCCATGTTCTTCATGCTCTCGGCCTTCTCGGCCATCCTCCCCAGCGCGCGGAGCCGGAATGCTCGATTGGCGATAGGGATGTCGGCAGTCTCTTCACGAAACCGCTTGCGGGTGTCTTCAAACAGGGCCACCCAGCGCTTGGCCAGGCCCTTGCCGGAGTACTTCGTGGGGTCGTGTGTCTCCACCTGCTGGCGGGTCACCGTGATGCTGAATTCTTTCTGGACGGCCTCTACCACCTGTGAAGGCGTGTCGAAGCACGCCAAGGCCTGAACGATAAAGGCCTTCACGTCGTTGCTGAGGGCTGCCATAGGCTGTCATCCGTCCAGAGCCTGTCCAGAATCACGCCGACTTGAGCAGACAGGTTCCGCAGGCCCTCGAAATGTTGATCTTGGCCACCTCAGGCGGCCGGCTTGCAGCGTCGATCAGTTGCTGAACGTCTTCGCTGGCACCGTAGCGCCGAACCACCCCGACGAACTCTTCGACGTCGTGGCCGCGCAGGTACAGCTTGGGCAGACCGTCCTGGGTGAACTTGGGTGCACCGTACTCATCCTGTGCCTGGGCGATGTGGTACAGCTCGTGCTCGACCAGGGCGCAGAACTCAGCGTCGCTGCACTGGGAGCAGTAGTCGGCGGCCAGTGTGATCAGGTAGGTCGGCTCCTCGCCGAACCACTGGCGCATCTGCTGCTCTTGCCGTGCCTTCTGCCATCCGCCAGCGCGGAACATCAGCTGCTCGGCCTGGCCCAAAACCACCCGGCCTTGCTTGGGAAAGCCTGAGGATGCCCAGAGCACGCCAATGTTGGCGTCGATGAGGTGCGCATGCTCAGGGTTATGGATGCTGCCGGTCTCGGCGAGGATTTCCCGCTGAATCCAATCCCATACATCTGACGCTGGCTGTAGCGCTAGAAATACCGATTCAAGCAGAGCAGCTGGTGGCAATGGTCTACTCAAATGGCACCTCGGGGTTGAAAAAATGGCGTGACGCCACTACAGATTGCCTTCCCTACTCTGGAGTGGCACCAATGCTAAAACTCACCGAAGGCGATAAACGATACTTAGAGGAACTGAGAGCCCTATCTACCGATAGCCAAGGAAGAGATATCTTCGTGGGGCTGACCTCTGAGGAGTCCGAGAGGTATTACTTCTTGAGTAACCCGCATCGCCACAATCCGGACGATGGCAAGGAGTACCTGGCTCTGCATGAGAAGCACGAGCTTGCGCGCCATCAAGTCTTGGCTGCAGAGCACATAAAGCGCACCGAGTCTCCTACGCAACACTGATCCGCCCGCCGGCGGTGGGTCTCTCACTCACCGCCGAGCAGTACATCAATCAGTTTCTGCTCAGCCAGCCTGAACATGGCTAGGGATTGCAGATCATCGGAAACCGGGCCAAAGGCGAACAACTGCACTCTGCCTGACGGATCTCGCATGGCCATGACGCCGATACTGCATACCGGTAGCTCGCCGCTATCAAGTTGATCCGCGATCTTGCGCAGGGTCTTGGACGCATCACGCCAGTTCTCGCGCTGGAACTCACCCCTCAACATCGGGCAATCTTCGAAGATTCATTAATCAGAAAAGGATTTCACAAATGCCATTTCCACCGAAGGAACGCGCTGCACTACTTGAGCTCAAGGGCGTTGGCCCTACCGTCATTACCAGGCTTGAGCAGATGGGTATCGAATCGTTGTCGGAGCTGAGCATGGCCAACGTTAGCGACATCCTCGCCCGAGCATCCGCCGCACTGGGCTCGACATGCTGGAGAAACAGCCCTCAAGCTCGAGCAGCCATCAGCGCCGCAGTCGATCTTGCGAAACGCTCCGTATTCGATGAACAGAACATCATCACTTGACCACCATCCTGCGCGTCTCTGCATGCGCATGCCCGAACAGGATTGCCACGATCATTCGAGCTCATTAGTTACGGTGACCACGTCAGCACCTACCGGCAAGGTATGGCGCAGGCTAGTGACATTCGCCATGGAAGTCTCCGCGCCACGAAATGGCCCATCTTGAATCTGTCGCGCGCTACTTGGCTTGAAACACATGCCCACGCCGGGCAACCGCATACAGGACGATGCCCAGTTTGAGGAGCACGCCGTATATCGTGGGCACATGGGCGTTCATGGCCAGGACGAACGAACCGAATGCGCCGATGGCGACTAGGTAGAACGCAACGGCCAACAGCGGGTGATCCATGGGCCGTATGCGACGCAGGTAATCACATGCCGCGATCACCACCAGCACGCTCAGGAACGCATTGGCGCCGATCAGGATGGAAATCAGGGTCGAGCTCATCAGGTAGCTCCTTTGGCTCCGAACTGACCCACGAGCGACTTAAGCACCGGGATGATGTTCATTGCCAGAAGGCCTATCAGGAAGGCCACGCCGTATTGGGTTTCTCCGCTTGTGCCGAGGTTGAAGTAGCTGATGGCTAGCGGGGTGCAGAATATTGCGGAAGCGAAACCGGTGAAGAAGGCCGCTACAGCCTGGCCCCGAGTGAGGCCTCGCAGGAAGGTCAGCGAGAGTATTGCCCCTGCGAATCCACCAATGATCACGCCGTACTTCACCAGCAAGACGCCGGCAGTCGTGCTTGCTGGTTCGGCCATAGATGATCCCTGGAAGAAAAGGCCCGTTTGAGGCCCTCATCAGGCCTCGGGCAAATTTGAGGAGGTGCACTAAAAAAATGGGATTCGAAACTAGAAAGCCCAGGACAGTGCCTGGGCTTTAGGGTGACTCTTATGCAGTACTAGTGACGCGCTAGTGGCTGCTTTTCCGTCTTCTTGCATCGAATGCACGACATTGTTTTGTCGGTATCTGTCCGAGACACTTCCGTCCACGAGTGGTTTTCCTTCTTCACCTTCGTGAAATCGCACCTGATACATTTTTCTTTGACCCTACAAAAGTCGTCCATACCCGCGTCGGTGAAGCCCTGATGCTTCTCTTTCAGGTCCTCATGTCCGCAGTGAACACAATGGCGACTCATCGTACAGTTGTGATGATTTCTGTAGCGGAACTCATCGTATTCATGCTTGTGCTTGGTCAGATGATCAAAGCAATCAGGGCACGTCTTCTCGTACAAACAGGCTGGGCCGCTACTCACTTTGGAGTACTCGCCTCCGTGAATACCAACTCCGCATTTTGCCTTGAGGGCAAGCTCCTTGACCTTGTCGAAAAATCCCATTTTTTCTCCGGCATTAGTGGATCCAACACCGGTGTGTCGTCAGTATCTTCAAAAACTTTAAACAAAAAAGCCCGACTCAAAGGTCGGGCTTTCTGCTGATGTTTGCCAAAGGCAAAATTATCACGATGGGTAAAAGTTACCGCCAGCCGTGCATTTTGTCAATACGTTATAACGATACGTTTTTCATGCTACCTCTCGCATCACCGCAATTGTCCTCGCGACAGGCACCAATGCGTCTTTGTCGAGGTCGTTACAGGCTGCAAAGCAGGCCTCGATGAACCCCTCCCACTCCCGGGCCCAGGCCACACTGCTCAACTCCACGCCCAACATGCGCCGCAACCACTCGCGGAACCCTTCAGGCGTTGGACAAGGGTCCAGCCCTTCGCTCTGCCCGCCCTGGTGCATGCGGCGGTACCGGTAGAGCACGCCTAGGGCGACCAGGCGCGCCTTCTCGAACTTCTTGGCGTACATGCGCGGGCCAGCGGCATAGGCCACGCTGAACACCGACTGATGCGCGTCATCGGCGTCATCTGCCGTGGCGATCGGACTGTACATGTGGTTGCCGAACGCCTTCAGGTGGGCCGGCAGCGTGTCGATCGCTTGCTGAATGCGGCCGGCGATAGCCTGGTGCGCCTGGTGCACAGCTGTCTTCTGTTTGTCGGTCTTCTGGATCATGCGACCCAGCAGGCCCATCTCCTGCATCACTGCACCCTGACTGTCCCGTGGGGTGTAGAGGCAATCGTGCCAAGCGGCTCGCGCTGAGTTCAGTTGCATGGGCCGCCCTCCTCGCGCTTGCGCTTGGCCGAGATGACCATCCCAAGGACGATGGAATAGCCGCCGAAGACTGCCATGGCCAGAAGCAGCAGCTGAGCGCTGTCGATTGGTGTCCAGTTCATGCTGCTGCCCTCCGTAGGTCTTTGAGTTTTTGCTTGTACATGGCCTTGATGGCCTGCAGGTCTTCGATGGTCAGGCGCTGGGGCTTATGAGGCCCTTCGAGCCAATCCACCTGGTCGGCACCGATGCGCCTCACCAGACGGATCCGGTACTCGACGGCATTCCCCGACAGGTTCCGGTTGCACTTCACGCACTGGCGATGGACGTTGAGAGGTTCGAATCGCAGCTCCGGGCAGGCGCCTACCGACCGGTAGTGGCCGGCGTCCCAGCGGCTGCCGGTGATGAGGTCGTGATCGCTCGGCCGCGAGTCGCAGCTGATGCACGGAAGGCCGGCGTCTCGCTCGCGGATGAAAGCGTTGAACGCGGTCTGCGCCTCGGCCATGTGCTCGCGGCGGGTCTTCAGCTTCTCCCTGCGCTCCTGGGTATCCTTGCGGTTCTGCTGGGTGATGGCCTTGGCCGCCACCTTCTGTACCTTCGAATCCTTCGACATGGCCAGCGCGCAGGCGATGCTGCAAACCTTCTGCGTGGTCATGGCAGGCGTGAAGCGCTGACCGCAACCTGGTGCCTGGCACTTTTTCGGCTTGATCTCCTTGGCAAGCATCAGTACCGCCCTCCCCACCGATCCGGCTCAGTCCAGCGCACGCCATGCTCGGCGCCGAAGGCATGCATCACTTCGAACAAATCGCTGAACCACTTTTGCGACTGCTTTCGGGTCGGGACGCCCAGCACGACGAATCCACCGTCGATGCCCGGTACCGCGTCCTGCTTCTGCACCGCTGCGCTGAAGATGTGCTTCCAGTCTTCGTCGGTGAGCTTGCGGCCGTACCACTCCACCTGCTGGGAGACGTCACGCAGCATGGCCCACATCTTCCGGTTGCAGACGTCCGGGCGCTTTTCGTCCTTGATGACGATGACCTTGGGCTTGGTCAAGTCGATACCGTGCAAAGCGCCGTATACCCGATTGAGGTCCTGAGAACTTCGAATGGAGAACTCAGCCATGCCTCACCTCTTGCTCGAAACTTTCCAGATTTATAAAATTTGATGGACCGGCCTCAAGCCTGCAGAAACCTTGCGGAAGTGTGTCTGTGTGGGTGAGAGGCCGATCACTTTTCATGGCTAAGGCTATTCTCTTCACACCCCCTCCCTGGCCGGCTGCCCGGCGCGCTTTATGTTCAACTTGGCCAGCAGATGTGCACGGCACGCGGCAGCGCTCGACGGGATCTGCTGCAGGTCCAGCAGCCGGGCCTGGCGCTGGCTGGCGAACTCGTCGGCCAGCTCGGCCACGCTCTTTTGGCTGTCGTGGCCAATGCCGGTGGCGATGTCGCCCAGAGGCTCGCCGGCGACCAGCATGCGGGTCGTGATGTCGTAGGCCCGGGCGAAGACCTTCTCGGCCCGCTCCACCTCCATCGACCCCAGGTTCTGCGCCTCGCACTGCAGGGCCGCGTGGCGCACAGCTGCGTGCGACCAGGTGCGGGAACCCGCCCTGCTGGGGTGGAAGTTCTCCAGCACTTCAGCCAAGGCCCGCGCGAGCGGCGGAATGCCCATCTCCTCCGGCGTCGGCTGGCACAGCTTGATGAACGTGCCGCTGCTCGGCGCAAAATCCTTGCCCAGCACCCGGCACTTCTGGATGCCGAAGCGGATCTGCTCGAGCGTGTTGATGCCCGCGGCAACAAAGGACTTGATCCAGCTGCGCTTGGCAGCCTTCAGGGCGTCGTCATCCGGCCAGGCCTGCTTCCACGCTGGGAATATGGCCTGCAGCTCCTTGAACAGGGCGTTGACCACTTCGGTAGTGCCAGGGTCCAACTGCTTGGCAGGAGCCTGCACTTCGGCCGGCAGGTTGCTGGCAGTGGCCATGATCTGCGTCACGCTGCGCAGTTTCGGTTGTGCGCTCATAGGCCCCCCAGGTCATCAGCCCAGCTGGTGTCGTTGAAGTCGGGGCCGCTGGCCGGGCGGCGGGATGCGATCGGGGCCGCGCCTGCGGGCTGAGGCAGTTCGTCTTCCCAGCGCTTGCCGTTCAGCCACGTGGATGCGTGCGGGATGTACTGGCCACCGTCCTTGGTCCAGTCGGTCGACACGGTCCAGGCAGCCAGGGAGACGGCCATGCGGTCGAACAGGTCAGCGGTGACCTTGATCTTCGCCCAAGCCTTCTCAGCGGCAGACTTGCCGACCTTGCGCGGGTAGAGCGCCCAGAGCCGATCGAAAGCGACTGAGTCTGGAGCGTCAGCGACCTCAGGCTTTACCGGTTCCTTGACTGGTTCAGAAGAGTGACTGGTTCTGGGGGCAGCTCCTGCCCCACCCCCTGGGTTATCTCCTGCCCCAGGTGGGTTATCTCCTGCCCCACCCCCTAGGGCAGGAGCTGCCCCACCCTCCAGCGCCAGGTGAAACACGTTCGACTGGTTCAGCTCTCCCTTGCGGCGGAATTCACGGCGAAGGAGCCCGGACTTCTCCAGCTCACGGATGTGAACCTTGACGGTAGAGCGGCCGATTTCGCACTGGTCTGCGATGTGCTGGTACGACGGCCAGCACTCGCCCATGTCATTGGCGTTGTCGGCCAGCTTGATGAGCACCAGCTTGCGCAGCGGATTGCCGACCTTGGTCTTCATGGCTTTGACCATCAGCTCCATACTCATGACGACACCTTCGGCAGAACCTGGCGACGGCCTTCCGAGTCGATGGGGCTGACAACGCCCTCAACTACCAAACGGTCCATAAGGCGGCAAGCTGAGCCATACCCGATCTTGAATTTCCGCTGCAGCGCAGATATCGAGGCGCGCCCCGTCTCTCGCACGAATGTTTCAGCCAGCAATGTCTTGCCACGCTCCTCGTCGTCGATACGCTGCATCAGAGCCGCGACTTCTGGATTGATATCGGCGACCTGCGCAGTATCGCGCGAGGCCTGCCAGGCCCAGGCGGCAGCCTTAAGCATCGCGGCCGCATCATCGTTGGCGGTGGCGGCCATCTCGCCAAAGCCAAACTTTGCGCGGAAGGCAGCCAGGAACTCGGATATCATGCCCTCTGGCATGTCGTGAATGCTCATGCTGCACCCCGCACGGCCTTGTCGTGGGTATGCAGGCCGTCCCAGTTCTTCTTCATGGGCAGCTCGCCGGCCAGGTACAGCTCGTACAGGCGCACCGCGCCCTTGCGCAGGAGGATCGGCGTGTAGCTGATGAACGCCTCTTTCCCGTGCGGGGTAATCTCCTGCTGATGCTCGGTCATGTACTTGTCGCGGGCATAGGCAGCCACGCGGTACCGGGTACCGGATTTGCTCTCGTTGTAGAGCCAGTTTCGGCGCTCAAGGAAGTGTCCAACCTGCATCACGTTGACCCCATTGAGGCCCTTGCAGAACTGCACGTGGCTCATGCCTTCCTTGAACAGGTTCTCCAGGTGGTCGATCTTCTTGGCCTGGGCCTCGACCTGGACAGTGAGCAGGACGCGGGCCTTCTCCGACTCCAAGGCCATCTGGAGGATTTCCAGCTTGCTCAGGTCGGCAGGCATAGGCTTCGCTACCTGGGCCTCCAGCTGCTGCCAGCGGTCCACCAGCGCAGCGGTGAATTCCGGGGAAAGCTGAGCGACGACAACGAAGCTGTCGCGCTTGCCGATGAGGTATTGCTTGATGCAAAGAGGCCCAGGGCCCGGATTAGGGACTTCCTCAAATTGAGGGAGTCCGATGAGGCCTTTGGCGTGAAGGGATTCGATGGTGCGCCACACATTGTCATGGCGCTTTTGGGTGACCTCCGCGATCTCCCGTGACGACATGCGCGCCACAGAATCGTGGTTCGCATTTTGTGGCGCGGCCATTGATAGGGCCTGTACACTGTGGGTCTGCATATGCATAATTGGTCCCAGTTATGTGATGTTGCAGAGAGCCGGGCCGCAATCCCGGCTTTTTTGTGCCTGTAATTCAGAGAGGGCCTCTGCCCTACCCTGAAGAGTCCCTCTCTGAGGCCCTTTTCAGGGGCACCAGTTGTAAAACCTTGGCTTTCCTCCGCCCGACAGCGGATGTAGCTCCAGCCGAGACGGCTTCCAATGCCATCTCGTTCAGCGCTTTTTCGAGGGTCCATTCATTGGCCCTCATTAGGGCCTCGATCCGTCGTCTGGCGTCAGGCGACAACTTGCTCATTTCAAAAAACATTCGGCCCTCCAAAGGGGCCTCAGCCCGCGATATCTTGTTTCTTGGGCTGCATCAGCTCCTCGATCACGCCGTTTTCGACGGCCCACTCGATGATTTCGTACAGATACGTGGCGTGCTGCATTCGGGTCCTGCTCGCAGCCTTCCGAAGGATTCGGTCAAGGACTGGCTCGAAACGAACCTTGACCGGAATGTCACGTTTCTGGTTGGGGTCTGTGTACATGCTGGGGTAGCTCCTTGCGGCTATGAAAATGGTTATGCGGCTTCTGATGGGTAGAGGTCAGGGCGCAACTCGTGTCGAGAAACGCCGGTCACTTTCTCAATCGGGAGAGCCTGGCGGGCTGGAACACCTCTGGTTTTCCAATAGGAAACAGCCATTGGCGTAACGCCCAGAAGCTCGGCCAGGGCTTTACCCGAGCCGACGGCGTGGATTGCACGCTCCAGAGGGGTGATTTCCATAAACAGTCCGCCCTAGGCGAATAAACATATCTCAACAATACGTTTATTTAATAAACAACGCAAGCCCGGTAAACTTTGTGTTTATGACGAATCAACATTCAGGCGACCGCATGCGCCAGAGGATGCGGAAAACAGGAATGACCCCAACCGACCTGGCGTCGGCAATGGGGGTCAGCACGCAGACGATCAATAATTGGTTCTCTAGGGGCGTCCCTGGAAAATCGATGCTCAAGGTTGCGACCCTGCTTGGGGTCAACATTCCTTGGTTGCAGGATGGTGAAGGCTCTGAGAACTGGGGCACTAGACCCTATGATGACAGTCAGTACGATAGAGTCTGCCTGGAGAAATCCAACGCCGAGATTCTCGGGCCTATTGATGCCTGGGATGACGACACCCCGCTGGATGAAGACGAGGTCTATGTGCCGTTCCTCAAGGAAGTGGAGCTTTCTGCCGGCAGCGGCCGGACAGTTGTAGAGCAGTCCCATAAGCAGAAGCTCCGCTTCGGCAAACTGACCCTTCGCAAGCAGGGTGTGCAACCAGATGACGCTGTGTGCGTCACGGTCAGTGGCAACAGCATGGAGCCCGTGCTTCCGGACAAAAGCACTGTCGGCGTGGATCAGGGCAGCACTGCAGTTGTAGACGGCAAGATGTACGCCATCGATCATGACGGTCAGCTAAGGGTGAAAACCCTCTATCGCCTTCCCGGGGGCGGCATCCGTATGCGCAGCTTCAACCGGGACGAGCACCCAGATGAGGAATACACGGCCCAGGAGATGGCCGAGCAGAACATCCATATCAAAGGGAAAGTCTTCTGGTCATCAGTCCTCTGGTAGAGATACAGAGCATCGCTCAAGCCCGCCTAGCGCGGGCTTTTTTGTGCCTGCGATTTGGGCATCCTTCATCCGCAATAAACAAAAATAAACAAAAGGTGTTGACGTGTTTATAAACATCGCGTTTACTTTGCACAACACCGAGGCGCTACACAGCCTCTCGGTAGGCCCTCAAGGCCACACACGACTGGTGAAGCCGCCAGATAGCACGGGATCAGCGAAGTGATCTCCCAGCCCCGGATAGCGGGACCGACTGGACTCAAGTTCTTTGACAGATATCGCGCCGATGCTGCCGCCAGTAGCGGGCTGAGGCGCACGGCCCCTTTCCCTTCACTTCGACCGCATTGGCAGGCGTCAGGCCACCTTTCACGGTGGGTTTGGTCACCCGCGCCTGGCTCCTGGCCAATGCGGTCCAGAGGACAAACCATGTACCAGCCACCAGAACCTTCTGGCGTAGGTCGCTGCCTTCGCTGCGCAAGCTGCATCGACGAATCCGAGCAGATCGGCGGCATTTGCTATGAGTGCCAACCCGCTGAGGAAGGCAAGCAGCCGGCTTTCCCGGTCCAGGCCAGCGAGTACGCCGGCCACGGCCCCTCTCACGGCATCACCATCCGAGACTACTTCGCGGCCAAGTTCGCAGCAGCCCAGGCAACTTCAACCAGCGCCGACAGCAATTTCATCAACCCTGACTACGTTGACCCGCGCGATGGCCGGACAGTGGCGCAGAAGATTGCAGCGACCTCTTACGCGCTCGCCGACGCCATGCTCGCCGCCCGGGTGAAGCCATGAGCGGAATGAGCGTTACCGGCCAGATCATGATTCAAGAGCCTGAAGCCGGCGGATTTTCGGCCCATGTCTATCCAACACGCCTTGATGCGGCAGTTCAGCTGCTGCGCGTGATGATTCGTCGCGCCGCTGACGAGCAGCAGGCCATGGCCCAAATCGAAGATGCCGTAGCCGAGTTGATCAGCGAGGAGCGACATGACTTGGATATGGAAATGGCAACCGAGCGCCGTCGCCGTGGAGAAGAGCCATGAGCGGCTGGATCAAGTGCGCTGAGCGCATGCCTCAGCTGCCCAGGGGTGGCGGCAAGGCCTGGGTAATCGCCTACACACCAGCACAAAAAGCACAGAGCGCCTTCAACGGCGCCCGCTTCCTCTACTGGAATGGCATCGACTGGCGTTACGGCGATGGCTCGCGCTTCGAGCACCGCGTGACGCACTGGCAGCCACACCTCACTCCACCAACCGAGTAACCCACCACCTGGAGGCGACCATGGGCGCACTTCGAGCAGCACAATGGCGGTATGACAATGCCGAGCCTGACGATGATTCTGCGTACCAGGCAGCGGCTCAGAACTGGATCGAGAGCAACGCCGAGGCCCTGGTGGGCGGCTGCGACGTTCTGATCCCGCAGCGCTTCGGCGGCCCGATTGGGGTTCGCCAGGAGGAGTACGTGGCCAAGGTCGCCGAGCACCTGCGGTCGCTGCAGGAAGCCGAGCAAGACGACATCACCGCCCTCGCCCTCCTCCTGCTCCAGGCGAAGGCCGGCGGACCGGTGAAAAGCATGGTCGAGGACATCGTCGGTACGAGCGATCACATCAACGGCAAGCTGTATGAGATAGCCGAGGGCATGCTCGACCAGTACGCCGAGCAGGGCCTGAAGCATGAGGCTGACGAGGCAGGCCTATGAGCCCGCATGTCCTGCTCGACAACGAGCTGGATGCCTTGGCCGATCCATCCACTCCGGTGAGCTGGTCCGTGATGATCCAGAAGCAGCTCACCGAAATGATGGCCGACCAGCGCATCACCATCGAAGAGTTCAACCACTACTGCGGGCGCCTCAACAAGATCGTTGGTGGGCGCAAGGAGGTTGCATGAGCACTGCACCGGTTAAGTCCCTGATCGACGAGCAGCTTGAGCAGATCGAGCGCAGCCTGGCCATCATCGGCGCCGGGCTGCCGCGCGAGGTTCCTGTCTCTTCCCTGCCGCCCAAGCTCGTAGCCGCCATCAAGGCCGGGCGCATCGCTGTGAGGCCTCGGCCATGACCGGCTACCAGCGCGCCCGCCGCTTCGCTACCTGGCGCGGCTCCTTCATCGCCCTCACCTTCTGCACCGGCTGGCTCCTCCTGAGCGCCCTGGCCGACACCATCACTTCCTGAATTCACACCCGAGCACGGCGGGCCTTCGGGATAACCGTACCCCTTCGGGAGCGTAAGCGGCGAGAGCGCGCAACCATCCACCGCAGCCAGGGCCTGGGCAATACCTCCAGTCCTGGGTGACCTGGCATTTTCCCTATTCCACTGACGGCGCCGGCCTGGCGCGAGGTTTTCCAATGTCCGCAGAACAGAAACTGATCGCGATCGAGGAGATCAGCGAAGCGAACGCCCCGGCCATCTATGTGGCCGGCGGCCTGCAGCAATTTATTGACCTGGTGAAGGGCGAGGTCCTTGGCGAAGTGCCCGACCTGACCACCCGCAAAGGCCGCGAGCGCATCGCCAGCCTGGCCGCCAAGGTCAGCAAGTCGAAGACCGCAGTCGAAAAACCGGGCCGCGACTACCTGCGCCGGCTCAAGGAAATGCCGAAGGTGGTCGAGGCTGAACTGCGCGAGTTCGTGACCACCATGGACAACCTGCGCGATGAGGTCCGCCAGCCGCTCACCGACTGGCAGACGGTCGAGGACGCGCGGGTCGACCGCCACAACGACGCTATCGCCCGCATGAAGGAACTGGCCACCGATCTGGGCGCCCTGGACGCCGAGCAGTTGGAAGCGCGCGCCACGGAGCTCTCCCAATTCGCCCTTGGCGAGGCCTGGGAAGAGTTCGAAGCGGAGGCCGCCCGGACCAAAGAAGCGTCGATGGACGCCCTTGTGGTCGCCGTGGCTGCCCGTAAGAAGTACGACGCCGAGCAAGCTGAACTGACCCGCCTGCGAGCCGAGGCTGAAGCCCGCGAGCAGAAGGAGCGCGAGGAGCGGATCGCGCGGGAGGCCGAGGAGCGTGTACGACGCGAAGCCGAGCAGAAGGCCCAGGCCGAACGGGAAGCCGCGCAGCGCCGAGAACTTGAAGCCAAGGCCGCTGCCGAGCGACGCGAACTGGAGTTGAAGCTGCAGGCCGAGCAAGCGGAACGCGCTCGAGCGCAGGCTGAAGCGGACCGAGTTGCCACCGAGCAGCGCGCCGAGCAAGAACGCCAGGCCGCCGCCCGCCGGGCTGAAGAAGCAGCTGAACAGGCTCGTGAGGACGAGCGCCGCCGTGCCGATGCAGCTGCCGCCGAGATCGTGCGCCAGCAGCAGCAACGCGAACGCGACGTCGCCCACCGTCGAAGCATCAACCGTGCCGCCCTTGAGGCCTTCATCGCCGGCGGCATGACCGAGGAATGCGCCAAGCAGGCGATCACCCTGATTGCCGAGCGCAAGATCCCGAACATCACCATCCAATACTGAGGTCGCCATGAGCCAAGTAGCCAGGGTCGAAACCCAATCCCAGCCGCCGGCCGTCGCCACCGAGTCGGTGACCATCCTGCAGATCATCCAGCAGGTCGCAATGTCGCCGAACGCGGACATCGACAAGATGGAGCGGCTAATGGCGATGCACCGCCAGCATCAAGCGCAGCAGGCTCAACAAGCATTCGATGCCGCCCTGGCCGCCATGCAGGAAGAGCTCCCGGTGGTTCGTGAGCGCGGCGCCATCAGGGACAAGTACAAGAACGTTCAATCTACCTATGCCCTGTGGGAAGACATCAACGAAGAGCTGAAGCCGATACTCGCGAAACACGGCTTCGCGCTCACATTCCGCATTCCGAGAACCGAGCGAGGAATCGAGGTTGAGGGCGTGCTGAGCCATCGCGACGGGCACCGGGAAACAACCTCGATCCTGTTGCCGGCCGATGCCACAGGCAGCAAAAACGCAGTGCAAGCGGTTGCCAGTTCGGTCAGCTACGGCAAGCGCTATACCGCTGGCGCCCTACTGAATTTCACCACCACCGGTGAAGACGATGACGGCCAAGGTGCGAATCAGGTGCAGCAGCCAGACGAGCCGGTCATCACCCCGCGGCAGGCTGCACAGCTCGACGCGCTGCTGAAAAAATGCAGCCAGGTGCTGGTCGACCACTTCACGGCCAAGTACGGCTGCGCCGCCAACGTCTACAAATCCGAGTTCGATGCTGTGCTCGCCCGCCTCACCAAGTCGGCCAACCGTCCGCAGGAGTAAACCATGCAGATCATCTCAGACGTCGAACAAGGCACCCAGGCCTGGCTTGACCTGCGCCTGGGCATCATCACCTGCAGTGAGCTGGACTGCCTGCTGGTGAACGGCAAGGGCGAATCGGGTTTCGGTGCCGGCGCCTTCACGTACATGAACACGCTGATCGGCGAACGCATCACCGGCGAAGCAGCCGATCCATTCAGCGGAAACCGCCACACGGAGCGTGGCCACGAGTTGGAAGGGGTTGCACGCAATCTCTACCGCGACAGCGAGGAGGTCGAGACAACCGAGGTCGGGATCATCCTCAACCACGGCATCGGCTACTCGCCAGACGCTCTGGTCGGAGATAGCGGTCTGACCGAGATCAAGACCAAGCTGCCGAAGCTGCAGGTTGACGTGATCCTCGGTGGAGAGATTCCGAAGGAGCACGTCGCCCAGTGCCAGGGCGGCCTTTGGGTGTCGGAGCGCGAGTGGATCGATTTCATCTGCTACTGGCCTGGCATGCCGCTGTTCGTGAAGCGCGCATACCGGGACGAGGCAATGATCCGCAAGCTCTCGGAGCGCGTGAAGACCTTCTACGAAATCCTCGACGATCGGATGAACCGCGTGCTCGGCATCGCAGCATAGGAGGCCCCATGAACCCATCAATCGACCTGGAGGCCGCCAAAGCGGCCTTCCTTGCCTCTGGAGGCAGCATCATCGTGCTCGACGGTTTCCAGTACGTGCCGCACCGCCCGCATCGCGACATCGAGCAGGTTCGCGCCGTGCAGCCAAAGCCGATCAGCCAGAAGGCGCAGAAGCGCCAAGAGCAGCTGGCCGAGCTGCGCAAGCTGGCCAAGACCATGACCTATGCCGAAGCCATGGAGCACACTGGCCTGGCCCAGACCACGCTGTACCGGGCGGCTATGGAAGGCTGCTTCTGCTTCAGGCCCGATCCCAAGCGCGGTCGCGGGGAGAAGAACAGGGCCTATGCAGACCCCGAAGCGGACAAGGCCCTGGCTGCCAAGATCACCCAGTTGCGCGATGCTGGTCTTAACCGGCACGAAGCCAAGACCAAGCTGGGCATCTCCGACCGCAAGTTCTGTAGGGTCATCCACCTGTTCGGCGTCGACTATCCCAAGGTTGAGGGTAAGCGATGCGACGGTCCGGTCTAAAAAATCAGGTCCGCCAGCGCCGCAGGCAAGACCAGTTCCACCTGCCGCCAAGCGGCCTCACGGAGCACCGAAATGCAGAAAGCACCCTCTGGAGTCGTAACCCTGCCGGCCTGGATGAATCGCCCGGTCAAGAAGCTGTACAACACCCGCAGCGGCGGCCAGTACCGTGCTGATGAGGTCGCCCTGGCCTTCGCGCTGAGCCTGCGAGAGCACGACAGCGCGGACCACCTGCGCAGGCTGGCCTGGCGCCTGGTCGACAAAGTGTGCTTGGAGCACCAGCCGAACATGAAGCGCCTAGCCCGCGAGCCGGACGACGCCAAAGTCTTCGACGCCGCGCTCAAGATCATCAACCGGGTATGCGACCTGCTGGAGTACGCCCCGGGCACCGCGTTCGTACGCAATGGAGGCGGTGATGGCCCTGATGCAGCAGCAGCGTGACGAGAAGCGCAGGGCCAAGGCCGCCAAGCTGCAGGAAGAAGACCTGCGAATGAAGGTCCGCCCAGGCACGCGCCAGGCGCTGGACGAGATCAAGGACTGGGCCGAGGTCGAGGAAAACGGCGAGGCTATGACTCTTCTGATCCACCGCATTCATGAATTAGGGCCTGAAGCGGCCCGTCATTTCCTCAGTGCTCCGCGCCACGAAATCGAGATATCACCCGCTGTGGTGCGCAAGCTCGACCACTTCCGGATCAGCCGCGAACTGCGTGCGCCGGCCCTTATGCTTGGGGACGACCCCGACGACACAGGCGTACTTCTACTCTCGGCGTACACTTGAAGTTACGGCACTTCTTCCATCAAATGGCAGCCCGCTTAATGCTATGGAATGGCAAAAAACACCTCAATGAATGCCATGGAGGCTGCAGCACACAACATCAGCACAGTGGCCGAAATGAAAACAAGGTAATAAATACTGTCCTGTGTCATAGCTAGTCTCTCCAGTTGGCTGTGTCTATTCAGCACGAGCCCTAGATGTCCGCGTAGGATCGCTTCCCGTGACCTACCAGTCCCATCACCATGCGGCCCCCAATTCAGGGTAGTACCACCCACTGGATGCTCAGATGGACCTAATAAAAACCAATACCCCCACCACAGTTAGAACCAGCACAGCACCTACAACGAAGAACATGTAGCGCACATCGTTCTGAGTCATTGCCCGCTCCCCCAATTAAAGATTGTTCAAGGGTAGAGCAACTCCCGTACCAACACATGCCATCCGGCCACGGAGGGCGGCGCATGCATGGAGAAAGCCATGGACAAGCACACCAAGATCCTCATCGCCGAGATACCTGGCGAATGGACCGACCGCACCCGCTCCGGCCACACCAACATCTGGAACGGCAAGAATCACGACCGGCCTCACCGCAACGGCCTGCCGGAAGTAAAACTTGAGCCGCCGGAAAAGGGACTGTACGCCGAGCGCATCGACGGCGCCTGGTACTGGGTTTCGGGCTGCAACAAGTGCAACGGCACAACGGGAAAGTGGAGCTACATCGTCTGCGACAAGCACAACGCCTGTCACTACTGCGGAACCCATCGCTCGAAGCTCACCGAGACGCCCTGGGGTCACTCCGAAGGCTTCACCTGTAAGCCTTGCCAGGATCGCATTGACGCTGCAACCAAAGCGAAGGCCCTGGCCAAGTTTGCCGAGGCGGAATTCGACGCATCAGACTTCGAGTATCCGGACGAGTGCAAGTGCCCACACTGCGCGACTTCCTTCGAGCTAACACTGAACTACGAAGTCACCTATAGCACTGCGGTCATCGGCGAGCGCGTCACGGCCTGACCATCCGGCGCTGCCCGCCAGCGCCGTCCCCTATTCACCGATAACGCCTTCTCGGAGACGGCAGTACTGACCATCTGCTATCTGGATCCCGACTGCCGCGAACGAAGCTCTCAATTCTTGATTGTTAGATGGCCCCTGCCAGCCATTGCGATAGCGACTAAATCCTGTTGCTGGCGGAACGCAGTATCAGTGAGCGTGAGATGGGATCCTGCTTCCCTTGCGGCCACAGCGAGCGCCACTAAGTCTTGCTGCTGACGCGTACCAAGTGGCAGCTCCAAAGCTGCACCAGCAGCAAGAAGCGCAAGCAACTCATGCTGCTGCATATCGTTCAAAGACATTTCCGATTCCATTTTAGCCGGCCTCATGCCAGTGTCCCATATTACCCTTCAATTACCAGGTCACCTTTACTACCACGGTGATCGGCGAACTTATTGCTCAATATTCCCTGGTGCTACCCGCCAACGTCTTCCCATTAAACGACAATGCCTCCTTGGCTATGGCGAGCTGAAATACTCCCCATACTCCCTGTCCTCCCCCCCTGGAGCATTCGCCTTCACTATCGCAGTGAAGCTTCCAATGAAGCGGTGCCGGAGCTCTTTCGGCATCTCATAGGCGAAATGGACAAGCCAAGATCCATCTCCCAATAGCAACGACTCGCGTCGATACCGCTCCACTTGCTCTTCTTCAATCCCGACTTCGATTGCTACTTGTTGATTGCTTGGCTCGATATCCATCGCCATCTCCTGTGCGGTGCTGAGCGACCTCATGTCATTGCTAAGCGATAGCACAGAGCCATCACAAATACCAACTTTCACGCCTCCCCGGCGAGGGCGGCGCCTGCAATGGAGATTGCCATGAATCCCTATCAAATCACTGGACCGGCGCAGATCGGCGTCAGTGGTGGTCGCACCAGCGGGCACATGCTCTGGAAAATCCTCGAAGCCCACGGCGGCAAGCTACCGGCAGAAGTGCACGCCTTCTTCCAGAACACCGGCAAGGAGCGCGAGGAGACGTTGGTCTTCATCGACGCCATGGCCAAGCACTGGGGGGTCAAAATCGTCTGGATGGAGTGGTGCCGGGTGTACGGGCAGCCGGACGACGCGCCCTGGTACAAGATCGTCGACTTCGAGACGGCCAGCCGCAATGGCGAGCCCTTCACCATGATGCTCGAGTACTACCAGGCATACCGGAAGGCTGAGAAGAACCTGCCAGCGGTTTTGCCGAACTTCAGCAACAACATGTGCACCGCCTACCTCAAGGTGAAGATCGGCGAGAAGCACATGCGCGCCCTGGGCTACGACGAGTGGGACTGCATCGTCGGAATCCGCTACGACGAGCCCCGCCGCTACAGCCGAATGATGACCGCCAACGAACGCGGCAATGCGCGATGGGATAGCGTCTGCCCATCCTACGTCGCGGGCGTCATCAAGAAAAACGTGGCGGCTTTCTGGGCCGAACAGGCTTTCGACCTGGGCATGGACTCGGACTACGGCAACTGCGACCTGTGCTGGAAAAAGAACGAGGCCAAGCTGATCAGGACCATCCAGGAAGACCCGTCCAGGGTGATCTGGTGGTCTGGCACAGAAGAAAGGTTCGGCCAGGTATTCCGGCAGGACCGCCCCAATTACAGGGCGCTCGCCTGGTCAGCCGATCAGCGAGCCAGGCAGACGGATTTTGATTTCGACTTCCTAGCCGAAGACATCGACTGCTTCTGCGGTGACTAATCTAGCCCTTGAATGCAGATACCAATCCAGTAACAGCCGCAATCAAAGCCATCACCATCCCAAACCAATACCCTACCGCCTGGCGTCGATGATTCTCCTCCGCCCTGATTGCATCGCGGGCAGCTCTTATGCCTTTCTCAGTAAGGTAGTAGGGTTGCTTTGGATCATCATCCCACTCGACCCGCCCATACATTCCTGGCTCAGTGATGTCAGGCATTTGTGCATCCAGAACGTCTGCTTTGTTGCGTAGGTACTCGGTGTGGATAAGCCACTTCCAGTGCAGCAGGCCGTCTTCCCTTTTGACGTAGTCAGACATCCAACTGTTTGTCAGCTCCTCAGGCTCATCTGGTGGGTATTCTTTATCCAGCGCCTCCTGTGCCTTCGCCTGCTTCCGCAAAGCAACGCGGTACTTAAGATAGTTCTGCCACAGCCACATCCCTGACACCCTCTATTTAGATCCGCGTGAAATATAACCGCGAGGTATCCCCATGCCCACAGAAAACCGATCCAGAAACACCTACCGGCACCTGTTCACTGCGACCTGCCCTGGTGACGGCGAGGTCATCGTCTACAGCTTGGCGATTTGCAGCCGAGCGATGATCCGCGTCGAGCACATCAAGACCGCCACCGCGCTGATCAAGCAGGGCTGGCACCAGCAGATCGCCGACAACCTCGCAGAGCGCTTCGGCGGTGATCAGGTGATCAAGGCCGTGCACCAGGGCGTCGAGATCGAAACGGTGAGGTTGAGCGGATGATCCATTACCACGGCACGCCGATTGGCGGTACGCGGCAGGATGCAGCACGGCTACTGGCCGGCCGGCACGCGTTGGTGCCGTTCCCACGCCAAGACGATATGGGCATCATCGCAGAGGCCTGTCAGTCCTTCGTCTTCGACAACGGTGCGTTCACCGTCTGGAAGAAGGGCGGCCAGGTAGACGTGTACGGCTACACCCGCTGGGTGGATGACTGGCACCGGCACCCCGGGTTCGACTGGGCACTCATCCCCGACGAGATAGATGGGGACGAAGAGGCCAATGACCGCTTGCTCGAGCAATGGCCTGGCCACCTGCCTGGCGTGCCGGTCTGGCACATGCATGAGTCGATCGAGCGGCTACAGCGCTTAGCACAAGCCTGGCGAACGGTCGCCTTGGGCAGTTCCGGGCAGTGGCGATCACCCGGCACAGCAGCCTGGTGGAAGCGCATGGGCGCGGCGATGGATGCCATCTGCGACGACCAGGGCCGCCCACTGTGCCGCCTGCACGGCCTGCGAATGCTTGACCTCACGATTGTCCAGACCCTGCCACTAGCATCCGCTGACAGCACAAACGCCGCTGTGAAGGGCGGCAGC
>Ga0160475_100224_pt1 | contig 40177 bp, 36 predicted proteins | sample HID1975M_E11MG_FD_108254 | JGI IMG/M metagenome (GOLD analysis project Ga0160475, IMG submission 108254) | Enriched soil microbial communities from UW Madison campus, WI, USA - HID1975M_E11 MG | ecosystem: Environmental > Terrestrial > Soil > Unclassified | place: USA: Madison, Wisconsin... | reverse complement strand
TCCAACATCGCCCGCAAGGTCTACCTGGTCCACCGCCGCGACACCCTCAAGGCGGAAAAGATCATGCAGGACAAGCTGTTCGCCAAGGTTGCCGCGGGCAAGATCGAGACCGTGTGGCACCACCAGGTGGACGAAGTGCTGGGCAACGAAGCCGGTGTCACCGGCGTGCGCGTGAAGTCGACCCTGGACGGCAGCACCCGCGACATCGAGGCCCACGGCTTCTTCGTGGCCATCGGCCACCACCCCAACACCAGCCTGTTCGAGGGTCAGCTGACCATGAACAACGGCTACCTGGATATCCGCTCGGGCCTGGGCGGCAATGCCACCCAGGCCTCGGTGGAAGGCGTGTTCGCCGCCGGCGACGTGGCCGACCAGCACTACCGCCAAGCGATCACCTCGGCCGGCTTCGGCTGCATGGCCGCGCTGGACGCCGAGCGCTACCTGGACGCGAAGGGCATGGCCAGCTGATCCCGGCCACGTTCGTATGACACCGAAAGGCCGGCGCGGAAGCGTCGGCCTTTTTCATGGGACACCGCCGCACGCCCGCTTCGCACCGCTCTGCCCTATCCTCCCCACATGCCCGATCCACGTTTCCTGCATCGCCTGTCCGATGTCCCCGCCACCGCCTGGGATGCCCTCCACGACGGCAGCAACCCGTTCGTCAGCCATGCTTTCCTGGCCGGCCTGGAAGACCATGGCTGCCTGCGCCCGGAATGGGGCTGGCGACCGCGCCATTTCACGCTGTGGGAGGGCGACACGCTGGTCGCCGCCCTCCCGGGCTACCTGAAGGACAACTCGCACGGCGAGTTCGTGTTCGACCACGCCTGGGCCAACGCCTACGCGCGCCACGGCCTGGACTACTTCCCGAAGTGGCTGGGGGCGGTGCCGTACTCGCCGGTGACCGGGCCGCGCCTGCTCGCGCGCGGCGATGCCGACCGTGCCGTGCTCGCCGAGCGGCTGCGCACCGAAGTGGCGCGCATGGGCTGGTCGTCAGCGCACATCAACTTCCATCCCGCCAATGAGGACGCCGCGTTCGGACCCGACTGGATGCTGCGCGAGGACATCCAGTTCCAATGGCACAACACCGGCCAGTGGAGGGACTTCGGCGCATTCCTTGCGGCGATGAACCACAAGCACCGCAAGAACATCCGCCAGGAGCGCGCCAAGCTGGCGCGTACCGGCGTGACCTACCGGATCGTGCATGGCGACGAGGCGAGCGAGGAGGACCTGCTGGCGATGCACGGCTTCTACCTGCAGACGTTTGCCGAGTACGGCAACGCACCGGCGCTCACGTTGCCGTTCCTGCGCCACCTGGCTACCCGGATGCCGCGCCAGCTGGTGATCTTCCTGGCCGTGATCGACGATGCGCCCGTGGCCGGGGCGCTGTGCCTGCGTGGCACCGACACCCTGCATGGCCGTTACTGGGGCGGGGCCACCCTGCCCGGCCTGCATTTTGAAACCTGTTACTACCAGGGCATCGAGTACTGCCTGCGCGAAGGCCTGGCCCGTTTCGAGCCCGGTGCACAGGGCGAGCACAAGCTAGCGCGCGGCTTCCTGCCGCAGACGGTGCGCAGCCGCCACTGGGTGGCCGAGCCCGCCTTTGCCGAAGCACTGGCCGACTGGTGCGGGCACGAGCGCGACGAGGTGGCGCGCTATGCGCAGACATTGTCCGCACACAGTCCATTCAAGTCCGAAGACCCGGCATGACCCGCCGCCTGCCCTGGGCGCTTGATGCGCGCGCCGACGCCCCCTTCCCTCCTGCCGAAACCGCGCTGCGCGAACCGGACGGACTGCTGGCCGTCGGCGGCGACCTGACGCCAGTGCGCCTGCTCAACGCCTATGCCGGCGGCGTGTTCCCGTGGTTTTCCGACGGGCAGCCGCTGCTGTGGTGGTCGCCAGACCCGCGCATGGTGTTCCGCACCGACGGCGTGCGCCTGTCGTCGCGGTTCCGCCGCAGCCTGCGCGCCAGCCAGTGGGTAATGCGTGCCGATACCCGCTTCGCCGAGGTGATCGCCGCCTGTGCGACCAGCTTTCGCCCGGGCCAGGACGGCACGTGGATCACCGATGCGATGCGCGAGGCATATGTGGCCCTGCACCGGATGGGGCACGCGCATTCGGTGGAAGTGTTCGAGGGCGAGCGACTGGTGGGCGGCATCTACGGCGTGGCGATCGGGCAGATGTTCTTCGGGGAGAGCATGTTCAGTGCGGCCAGCGGTGGCTCCAAGGTGGCGTTGGCCGCATTGGCCCATCGCCTGGCACAGTGGGGTTGGCCATTGATCGATGCGCAGGTGGAGAATGACCACCTGCTGAGCATGGGCGCTGAACATTGGCCGCGTGCGCGCTTCCTGGCGCTGGTGCGGGAGCAGGTGCGCCGCGATGCACCGGCCGGCAGCTGGACGGAGCGCTTTGGTGAGATGTCCGCGGCGGCGCTGGCTTAGCCGGGATCATGAGGAGCCGGCCAGCGGCCGGCACTACCGGTCCGAGGATCGGGTTGCGGTGGGGGTGGGGAGGCGGTGAATGGCCGGTAAACCGGGCCGCTTAACGCAAACTTTGCATGAACGGGCGAACCCGCGTAAAATGCCCGCTCTTAAGGCCAGCTCGGCCGTTTACAGAACTGCACAGGACTACATGTCGAAAGACGACTCCATCGAGTTCGAAGGCACCGTCAGCGAGACGCTGCCGAACACCACTTTCCGCGTACGACTGGAAAATGGGCATGAAATCATCGCCCACATCTCCGGCCGCATGCGCAAGAACTACATCCGCATCCTGACGGGCGACCGTGTCAAGGTCGAAATGACGCCCTACGACCTGACCAAGGGTCGTATCACGTACCGCATGAAGTAAGCGGTTCGGGGCGGCTTCCCAACAGAAGCCCCGCCAGAAGGCCAGCCAGGAGCTGGCCTTTTTGCGTGGCCGCGATAAAGCGGCCAGACCCTGCCAAGCGGCACCCTGACCCTGTGCACCCTGACATCGGTAAGGCTGCCTTGCCGCAGATTCGCACGGGCGCGTCCCGCGGCACGCTGGTTGTCGATCCAATCCGGATCGCCATCCCCCGGCCCCTGCCATGAAGACCCTGTCCCTGCTCAGCCTGCTGGCCTGCACCTGCCTTGCCACTGCGGCCCAGGCCGCCGAACCGGCACCCGCCGCCGATGCCGCATGCATCTCCCTGTCGGCCGACCAGCAGATCGTGCGCGCAGGCGCCGATCGCAACATCCTGCTGCGCAACGCCGACCAGCACTACATCGTGCATTTCAAGGACAGCTGCAGCAGCGCCGCGCAAACCTCCGACCTGCGCTTTGTCACCCCCGACCGCGACGGACAGCTGTGCGGTGGCGGCGTAAGCAGCCTGCGCACCAAGTCGCAGAAGTGCGTGGTCCGTGAGGTGGAGACGATCACGGCCCAGGAATTCACCTCGCGGGCGCGCGCGCGCCGCTGACCGATCGCCCCTCATCGAGGCCCGGCCGGACGCGCAGGCAACTGCCGGATCACGACCGCGCGTCGTGATCCGCCGGCGCCCAGCATCACAAGCGGCGACGGGAGCATGCAACTTCTTGTATGGGAGTACGCGTGACCGGGTAGCAGACTGACCGCCCGCCCCACTCGCCACCTTCATGCATCGGCCCAACACCCTGCCGCGCGCACTCAACGTCGCTCATCACACGTCGGCGCAGCCACGCCCAAACACGGTGCACCGGCGCCAGCGCACTAGTCCCGTCCTGCTCATGACGGGACTACTGCTCGCCAACGCCACGCCGGCACTGGCAGCATCCCCGGCATTGCTGCAGGTACAGGCACTGATGGACACGCTTCCCCTCATGCAATCGCCCGAGGCCTACGACGAGCTGATGTACGGCGAAGCCGGAAGCACAGGCATGCGTGCCACCCTGCCGGCGTGGATCGCAGGCCATGGCCACGCCCTCCCGAACACGGTCGAGCGGATGGTGTACCTGGAACTGCGCGAAGCGTCAGGCGACTACATGAGCCTGCAGCTGTCCGCCTCCGCGGACCCGCTCGTGCACGCCTGGCAGCAGGATGGCGCGCTGGAGGCGAAAAACGCAGACGGCACGTCGCATTGGGTCGTCGAACTCCCCGGCATGGATGGCGCCGGGAGCACGCGGTGGCGCGCAGCGACGGCCGCACCCTACGTTCTGATGGCCAAGGCCGATACTTCACCCGGCTTGCCACTTGCCAACCCCGCAGCCACGACCACATCAGCGGCCAGCCTGATCCGCGCAGCACTGTCCGCGCACGCTGCGCTCATGAGTCCGGATGAAACACCCGAACGCTTCCATGTCAGGTTCGGCGGCAACCGGCCCGCACTTGCCACCTCGGATCCTGCGCCGCAACATGCGGCAGGCGTCCCGGATGCCCTATCCGCATCGATTCTTTTGGCGACGCGCGCTGACGGCACGTCCCGTACGACCCTCATCCTGCAGTGGCAGGATTGTGGGATGCCCGCGACTGCACTCGCTGCACTTGAAGACATGAAGGTGACCGACGCGTGGACCTACACGCTGGCGCCTGACAACGGCTTCTGCCAGATGCGGCTGGTATCGCCACCGATGTGAGGGCGCACCGTGGCATCACGCCACGAAGGCGTGATGCCACCTTGCCCAAGGCGCTCGGCGCGCTCCGGGCCTACACTTCACGACCGACGGTCGTGACCTACACCGTTGCCGGCAACAGGCGCTCCGGCTCTGCCTGGGTTTCCACGAACAGCTCGTCGTTGCGCACGTCGATGCTGACCCGGCCGCCGTTGACCAGCTTGCCGAACAGCAGCTCGTCCGCCAGCGGGCGCTTGACCTTGTCCTGGATCACGCGTGCCATCGGGCGGGCACCCATCAGCGGGTCGAAGCCGTGGCGGGCCAGCCAGTCGCGCGCGGTCGGGGTGGCCGACAGGCTGACGTGCTTTTCCTGCAACAGCATTTCCAGCTCGATCAGGAACTTGTCGACCACGCGCAGGATGTGCTCGAAGCCCAGCGGCTGGAACTGCACCACCGCATCGAGGCGGTTGCGGAATTCCGGCGTAAAACTCTTGCGCAGGATTTCCATCGCGTCGGTGGCGTGATCCTGGCGGGTGAAGCCGATCGAACGCCGCGAGGCCTGGGCCGCGCCGGCATTGGTGGTCATCACCAGCACCACGTTCTTGAAGTTGGCTTCGCGCCCGTTGGTGTCGGTGAGCACGCCACGGTCCATGACCTGCAGCAGGATGTTGAAGATGTCCGGGTGGGCTTTTTCCACCTCGTCCAGCAGCAGCACGCAGTGCGGGGTCTTGACGATCTTCTCGGTGAGCAGGCCGCCCTGGTCGAAGCCGACATAGCCCGGGGGCGCACCGATCAGGCGACTGATCGAATGCGGCTCCATGTATTCGCTCATGTCGAAGCGGACCAGCTCGATGCCCAGCTGCAGCGCAAGCTGCTTGGTCACCTCGGTCTTGCCCACACCGGTGGGACCGGCGAACAGGAAGTTGCCGATCGGCTTTTCCGGGTTGGCGAGGCCGGAGCGGGCCAGCTTGATCGCCGACGACAGCGTCTCGATGGCCGGATCCTGGCCGAAGATCACCATCTTCAGGTTGCGCTCCAGGTGCTGCAGCACGTCCTTGTCGGTGGCGCTGACCTGCTTGGCCGGGATACGCGCCATCTTGGCCACGATCGTTTCGATTTCCTCGATGTCGATCAGCTCCTTGCGCTCGCCCTCGGGCAACAGGCGCTGGCGGGCGCCGGCTTCGTCGATCACGTCGATCGCCTTGTCCGGCAGCAGGCGGTCACCGATGTGCTTGACCGACAGGTCCACCGCGGCCTGCAGCGCATCGTCGGCGTAGGTCACGCCGTGGTGCGCTTCGTAACGCGGCTTGAGGCCCTGCAGGATTTCGTAGGTTTCGCCCACGGTGGGCTCGACGATGTCGATCTTCTGGAAGCGCCGCGCCAGCGCGCGGTCCTTCTCGAAGATGCCGCGGTACTCCTGGAAGGTGGTCGAGCCGATGCAGCGCAGCTCGCCCGACGCCAGGGCCGGCTTGATCAGGTTGGAGGCATCCATGGTGCCACCCGAGGCCGACCCGGCACCGATGATGGTGTGGATCTCGTCGATGAACAGCACCGCGTTGGGCATCTTCTTCAGCGCGGTGAGCACGCCCTTGAGGCGCTTCTCGAAGTCGCCCCGGTACTTGGTGCCGGCCACCAGCGCGCCCAGGTCGAGCGAATAGATGATCGCATCGGCCAGCACGTCAGGCACCGAGCCTTCGACGATGCGCTTGGCCAGGCCTTCGGCGATGGCGGTCTTGCCCACGCCGGCCTCGCCCACGTAGAGCGGGTTGTTCTTGCGGCGGCGGCACAGCACCTGGATGGTGCGCTCGATTTCGTCGCGACGACCGACCAGCGGGTCGATTCGACCGTTCCGTGCGGCCTCGTTGAGGTTGCTGGCAAACTCCGCCAGCGCATCGCCCTTGCCTTCGCCCTCGCCGCCCTCGGCGCGGCCTTCACCGTCGGCCGCCGGCGGCACTTCGCCGTCCTCGCCCAGCTTGGCGATGCCGTGGGACAGGTAATTGACGATATCCAGCCGGGTCACGTCCTGCTGGTTGAGGTAATACACCGCGTGGGAGTCCTTCTCGCCGAAGATGGCCACCAGCACGTTGGCGCCGGTCACCTCCTTCTTGCCCGAGGACTGCACGTGGTACACGGCCCGCTGCAGCACGCGCTGGAAGCCCAACGTGGGCTGGGTATCGCGGCCGTCATCTTCGGCCAGGCGCGAGACCGAGGCCTCGATGGCCTGTTCCAGTTCCTGGCGCAGGCGCTCGGCGTCGGCCCCGCATGCCTTCAGCACGGCTTGGGCGGACGGGTTGTCGAGCAGTGCCAGCAGCAGGTGTTCCACCGTCATGAATTCATGCCGGGCCTCACGGGCGCGCTTGTAGCACTGACCGATGGTGTGTTCGAGGTCTTTACTGAACATGTTCTACTCCGGCGGCAGGTGGGAACAATATGCGGCCTAGCTGCGCAATTTCCATCACCCTAGCGGATCGGTGCGTTCAGACGGCGTTAGCGGTCCAATACCACCCGGTTTCCCCAAGGGCCTTCCCAGCGACTCCATGATGCCTGAACTCCAGCTCACGAAATGGCAGCTTGTCCGTGATGGCGACGTCATCACCACCCCGCACGCCCGGCTGTGGCCGGTCCGCCTCCCCGACGGTTCCGCGGCCATGTTGAAGGTGAGCACGGAGGCCGAGGAGCGCAACGGCCACCGCCTGCTGCGCTGGTGGGACGGCGATGGCGCTGTGCAGCTGCTGGCCCACGACCACGAGGCGGTCCTGCTGGAACGGGCCCAACCGGGCGTTTCATTGCGCGCGATGTCCATCGCCGGGCAGGATGCGCAGGCCACGGCGCTGCTGTGCCGGACCGCCGCATGCCTGCACCGGCCGCGCGGCGCCCTGCCCGAGGGACTGGTGGACCTGCAGGACTGGTTCAAGGCGCTGCTGCAGCCCACGATCGCGTTGTCGCCATTGCTGGAACAGTGCAGATCGCTGGCATCGACAGTGCTGGCCGCCCAGATCGAGGTGCGCCCGCTGCATGGCGACCTGCACCACGACAACGTGGTCGACGGCGGCGCGCGCGGCTGGCTGGCGATCGATCCCAAGCGCCTGCTCGGCGACCGCGCCTTCGACTACACCGTGCTGTTCTGCAACCCGGACCTGTGCGGGCCGGGCATCCACGTGGCCATCCAACCGGACGTCTTTGGCCGCCGGGTGGACCAGGTCAGCGCGCTGGGGGGCCTGGGGCGCACGCGGCTGCTGCGCTGGATCGCAGCCAGCGCCGGGCTGTCGGCGGTGTGGTTCCTGGAAGATGGCAGCGCCGCCGACGTCGACCTGGCGGTGGCGGACATGGCGCTGCGTCAGCTGGCACGCACCGGCGGCTAGCCGCTGGTCTTCTCCATCGTGCACAGCAGCGGGTGCTGGTTCATGCGCGAGAATTCGTTGACCTGGGCCACCTTGGACTCGGCAACCTCACGGGTGAAGACCCCGCACACGCCGCGACCGCGGGTGTGGACGTGGAGCATCACCTGGGTGGCCTTGTCCAGGTCCATGGCAAAGAAGCTCTGCAGGACGGTCACCACGAAATCCATCGGGGTGTAGTCGTCGTTCAACAGCATCACCTGGTAGAACGGCGGCGGTGCCACCTCCGGCCGGGCCGGTTCCAGCATGACGCCGTGATCGTGGTGGGGTTCTTGGTTGGGCTCGCGGGGCATCCCCACATTATAGCGGGATTGGACGCCGCCTCTGTCGCCCTTCACAATCTGCACGTCCACCCTCACGCTTTCACAGAGATTTCATGAAAAGGATCGTCACCGCGCTGTTGCTGACCGCCACGATGTTCGGCGCCCACGCGGTCGAACCCGACAAGGCCGTGGGCCGCGTGCTCGAGCAGCTGGACTACCCCTACGAGATCGACGAGGACGGCGACTACAAGCTGGTCTTCGACGCCGGCGATGACCGCACCCAGCTGGTATTCGTGCGTTCGTCGGTGGAAGAGTTCGGCAGCCACAAGATCCGCGAGATCTGGTCGCCCGGCTACAGCTCCCCCGGCAAGCAGTTCCCCGCCGCGGTGGCCAACCGCCTGCTGGAAGACTCGCAGGACGCCAAGCTGGGCGCCTGGGTGAAGCAGGACCAGCTGGCCATGTTCGTGGTCAAGGTGGACGCCAATGCCAGTTCCACCGCGCTCAGCGAGGCCATCGATGCGGCCATGCGCGCCGCCGATGCCATGGAAAACGAACTGACCGAGACGGACGAATACTGAGGTGAATGCCGTGCAGGACCCACGCTGGACGCCCCATGTCACCGTCGCCACCGCTGTGGTGCGTGACGGGCGCCTGTTGCTGGTGGAAGAGCGGATCGACGGCCGCGATGTGCTCAACCAGCCGGCCGGCCACCTGGAGCCGGGCGAAAGCCTGGCCGCGGCCGCGGTGCGCGAGACGCTGGAAGAAACCGGCTGGACGGTGCGCCTGAGCGCCTTCATCGGGGTTTACCAGTGGACCGCGCCCGACGGCACGGCCTTCCTGCGCTTCGCCTTCGCCGCCGAGCCGGTCGAGCACGATCCGGCCCGGCCGCTGGACGCGGGCATCCTGCGCGCGCTGTGGATGACCCCGGCCGAGCTGCAGGCCAGCGCGGCACGCCTGCGCAGCCCGCTGGTCTGGGAGGTCGTGGCCGACTATCTGGGCGGCCAACGCCACCCCCTGTCGCTCCTGAAGGAAACCGCATGAGTACTCCCCGGGTGATGGTCGGCGTGTCCGGCGGCGTGGACTCCTCGGTGGCGGCCTGGCGGCTGGTCCAGCAGGGCGAGCCGGTGGCCGGGCTGTTCATGCAGAACTGGGCCGATGACGGCAGCGGCGACTGCCGGGCCGAGGACGACCGCCGCGACGCGGTGGCCGTCTGCGGCCTGCTGGGCATCCCGTTCCACTTCCGCGATTTCTCCAGCGAATACTGGCAGGGCGTGTTCGCGCACTTCCTGGCCGAATACGCCGCCGGCCGCACGCCGAACCCCGACGTGCTGTGCAACCGGGAAGTGAAGTTCAAGCACTTCCTGGACGCGGCCCGCGAACTGGGCGCCGAGCGCATCGCCACCGGCCACTACGCCCGCGTGGCGCAGGTGGGTGGGCGCTGGGCGCTGCTGCGCGGCGCCGACCGCAGCAAGGACCAGAGCTACTTCCTGCACCAGCTGGGCCAGGAGCAGCTGGCGGCCACGCTGTTCCCGATCGGCGACCTGCAGAAGAACGACCTGCGCCGGATCGCCCGCGACGCGCGGCTGCCGACCCACGCCAAAAAGGATTCCACCGGGATCTGCTTCATCGGCGAGCGCGACTTCCGCGAGTTCCTGGGCCGCTACCTGCCGGCCAAAGCCGGCGAGATCCGCGACCCGGACGGTGCCCTGATCGCCGAGCACCCCGGCGTGTTCTATTTCACCCTGGGCCAGCGCGAGGGCCTGAACATCGGCGGCGTGCGTGGCCGCCCGGCCGCGCCCTGGTATGTGGTGGGCAAGGACGTGGCCAGCAACGTGCTCTACGTGGACCAGGACCGTGACAGCCCCTGGCTGCTCTCGACCCGGCTCCATTCCGAGCCCGCCCACTGGATCGCCGGCGCCCCGCCTGCCCGCCGGTTCGACTGCACCGCGCAGACCCGTTACCGCCAGCCCGATGAACCCTGCACGGTGACCGTGCGCGACGATGGCACCCTGGAGGTGCTGTTCGTGCGCCCGCAGCGCGCCGTCACCCCCGGTCAATCGCTGGTGTTGTATGACGATGAGGTCTGCCTGGGTGGCGCGGTGATCGCCGCCACCGACGCGCCGCTGGAACAGCGGCTGCGGACTGCCCCTTCCCCCTTCGAGGTATCTGCTGCATGAGTTTTTCCGTCGACGACCGCGTTCTTGCACTGGCCGGCATCGCCCAGGCCCTGCAGCAGGTGCGCCGCATCGCCGAAACCGGCCACTCCGAAGCGGCCGTGGTGCGCACCGCCGTGGACAGCGTGTTCCGCATTGATGCCGACAGCCCGCAGGCCATCTACGGCAGCCCGGCCAACGTGGCCCCGGGGCTGCGCCTGCTGCACAACTACTTCCGCAACCAGGGCCAGGACGACGCCCTGCCCCGCCTGGCGCTGGCCGTGCTGCAGTTGGAGCGCCGGTTCGTGCGTGAGCATGCGGTGGTGGACAAGGTGAGCCAGGGCATCGCGCGCGCCCAGCGCCAGGCCACCGAGCTGGGCGACAGCGCCCACCCCGACGTGCTGGCCGCCCTGGGCGGGCTGTATGCGGACACCATCAGCAATCTCAAGCCGCGGGTGATGGTGCAGGGCAACCCGCACTACCTGGGCCAGGCCGGGGTGGTGGCCGAGATCCGCGCGCTGCTGCTGGCAGCGGTGCGCTCGGCGGTGCTGTGGCGCCAGACCGGCGGCCAGTACTGGGACTTCCTGTTCTCGCGCAAGGCGATGATCGACGCGGTGGACCGCCAGCTGCGCTGATTCACGGCGGGCGGGTAGAGCCACACCCTGTGTGGCTTCGGGATGAGGGGTTGCGTGCAGCCACCCATGGGGTGGCTCTACCGTTGATGGATGCGGGTAGAGCCACACCCTGTGTGGCTTCGGGGTGAGGGGCGCGTGCAGCCACCCATGGGGTGTCTCTACCGTTGATGGATGCAGGTAGAGCCACACCATGTGTGGCTTCGGGGTGAGGGGCTGCGTGCAGCCACCCATGGGGTGGCTCTACCGTTGATGGAAGCGGGTAGAGCCACCCCATGGGTGGCTGGGGGTGGCTGGGGATCCCGCAGCCACCCATGGGGTGGCTCTACCGCGGGCAGGTTTTTCGATGGAATGTGCAGTGCAGCACTAAAGCAAATGGGGGTACGGCCGATACATCAACCGTGCACTTCCCGAGAACGTCCATGTACTCACGCATCTTCATCCGTCTGGCCGCCCCCCTGGTCCTGACCCTGCTTCTTCCTTTCGCCATCGGTTTCGAATGGCCCGCCGCGCTGCGCTGGGCCATCCTGACCACGATGACGCTCAGCTGGCTGGGCTTTGCCTGGTGGACCGCCCGGGCCCAGACCCAGCGATCCCCCGAGCACGCCCGCATCCTGCGTGAGCAGGACCAGCTGCTCACCGAGCTGCGCAGCTTCGTTGCCAACGAAGTGGACGGCTCGCGCGGCGAAGTCGAACGTGCCCGCGACCTGATCCGCCACGCGGTCAGCGGCCTGGGTGGCAGCTTCGACGCCATGAACCGCAAGTCCCGCCAGCAAAGCCAGGCATTGGCCCGCATCGTCGACCGTGCCGGTGAAGACGGCGGCGCCGGTGTCGACGTCGCCCGCTTCGCCCAGCATGCCAGCCACCGCATGGAACAGCTGGTGGAAGCCCTGGAGCAGGTGAGCGGCCAGAGCAGCAACACCGTGCAGCACATCGACCAGATGGCGCAGCACTTGGATGGCATCTTCGCCCTGCTGGAAGACGTCAAGTCGATTGCCGACCAGACCAACCTGCTGGCGCTGAACGCGGCCATCGAAGCGGCGCGTGCCGGTGAGGCCGGTCGCGGCTTCGCGGTGGTCGCCGACGAGGTGCGCAACCTGTCCGAGCGCTCCACCACGTTCAACGAGCAGATCCGCAAGCTGGCGCACAGCTCCAAGGACGCCATCGCCAAGGTCCGCGAGACGGTCTCGCACATGGCCTCGCGCGACATGGACCGTTCCCGCGAAGCGCGCCACGAAGCAGCGCAGATGCTGGACAACGTGGCGCAGATCAATGCCTCGCTCGGCGACGGCATGCGCGAGATCTCCGAGTGCGGCCGTGCCATCGACAGCAGCGTGGCCGAAGCGGTCCGCGCCCTGCAGTTCGAAGACATCGCCACCCAGGCCCTGGGCGGCGTGCATACCCACCTGGACCGCCTGACCGCCATCAACCGCGAAGCGGTGGCCCTGCAGGAGCTGTTGCACCGCAATGGCGGCGTGTTCGACGAAGAAGTCGTCAGCGCCCTGCAGCGCACCGGCAGCCGCCTGCGTGAAATGCGCAGCGAGTGGGAACGCCCGCCGCACAAAGCTGTTGCCCAGCAGAGCATGGCCGCTGGCGCGGTCGAGCTGTTCTGACCCAGATGTTCCGCGCCGGCAACGGCGCCCACGACGGCCCCGGTTTCCCCGGGGCCGTCGTGCTTGCAAGATCCGTCCTGGCTGCAGATGATCGACCCATGCTGTTGACGAACGTCCCCCATGCCGTGCCCTCTTCTTCCGCCCCCCTGCCCGAGGCAGTGGCGGCACCTGAGGAACGCATCCCCCCGCCCTCGCCTGCCCGCATGCCCGAGCCGTTGCGGGGCCGCGCGTTGCTGGCCCAGCTGGAACAGGTGGCGCAGCGGGAACTGGCGACATTGGCGGCGCAGGGTGGGCTTGCCGGATCGCCGGGCTCGGCCGCCATGGACCCGGCCTTGATCGGCCTGGCCTGGGACCTGGGCCTGAGCGGCGATGCCGTGGTGACCACGTCCCCGGACCCGAAGCATCCCGCGCACCGCCCATGACCTCCTGCTTGAGACGCCTGGCACTGCATGCGCAGGGGCTGGCGTCTCGGGCACCGTTCGGCGACGGTCCGGCGGCAACCCTTCGCGCCATCGCCCACCTGGGCTACGTGCAGATCGATACGTTGTCGGTGGTGGAGCGCGCGCATCACCACGTGCTGTGGAACCGGGTACCCGATTACGATCCGGCGCACCTGAACCGCCTGGTGGGCGAGCGGCAGATCTTCGAGTACTGGTACCACGCCGCCGCCTATCTTCCGATGCGCGATTACCGTTACGCGCTGCGCCGGATGCGCGCGATCCGGGACGGAGGAAGCCGTTACTTCCGTGGCGGTGACCCGCGGTTGATGCAGCAGATCCTGGCGCGGATCCGTGCCGACGGCCCCCTGCGGATGCGCCACCTGGACCCGGGAACCAAGGAAGCGGGCAGCTGGTGGAACCAGGGGCCCGGCCGGCGCGCGTTCGAGACGTTGTTCATGCGCGGCGACCTGATGGTGTGCGAACGCAACGGCATGGAGAAATCCTACGACCTGGCCGAGCGCTGCCTGCCCGACCACATCGACCTGAGCGTTCCCAGCCTGGGCGAGTATGCGACCTACCTGCTCGAGACCACGCGGCGGTCACACGGCGTGTTCACCCTGAAACAGCTGCTGCACCTGCAGCCCGGAAAGGACCTGCGGGATGCGATGCGCGCCGTGGTCGATGAACGGGTCGATGCGGGGCAACTGCGTGTGTGGAAGGGCGACGATGGGATGACCGCCTACGTCGATGTGGCTGCACTGGATCGCCCGATGCGGCTGCGCCGCGAGGTGAGGATCCTGTCGCCGTTCGACAACCTGGTCATCCATCGGGAGCGCTTGGGTGCCCTGTTCGCCTTCGATTACCGGATCGAGTGCTATGTGCCCGCCAGCAAGCGCGTACACGGCTACTTCTGCCTGCCCCTGCTGTACGGGGATAAGGTGGTGGGCCGGGTGGACTGCAAGGCACACCGTAGCGAGCAGCGGCTGGAGGTGCTGAGCCTGCATATCGAGCGCGACGGTCTGGATCGGGATCATTTCCTGCCTGCCCTGCGCACGGCGCTGCAGCGGTTCGCCGTATTCAATCGATGTCCAGAGCTGGACGCACGCGCCGTGGATGGGATGGCGCTGCGGTAGCGGTTGCCTGCCTGCGGACTACCGATAGTTGTGGCATCGGGTGTTGGCCGACGACGTTTGTGCGCCCCGCCCCATCATTGTCTGAGCCGCCGCGGTCCATCCGCCGTCGATCAGGATTTGCCACGGGGGGGCTATCCTCTGTTGCTGCGTCGGCCTGCAAGGGTGTCGGCATCCACAAGGAACAGTATGACCGAACTGACAGATTTCCATATTTTCTGGGGCGAAGCGATGGCGGCGGCGGAGCGGCATGCCGCCTCGATAGAAGCCGATGGCGCCGACGATTTCGCCAAGCAGCTCTATCGCGAGTACCACGAACAAGGCGCGCCCACGCCGCGCAGGAAATGGCTGGTCGCCCGGCTGGCAGACGCCTTTCCCTGCATGGACGCCAAGCCGAAGTGGGTCGGTGAGCCGGCCTGGTTGTACCACCAGGGGCAGCCGATGGTGTTCCTGCACCAGTTCCAGGTCAGCCTTGCCGCGCAACACCTGATCGCGCATATGTCGCTGGGCGAAACGGTCTATGTGTTCGGCGCCCGACACCGGCTGGGCCCGGGGCGCGACGGCGACTGGACCGACATCTACCGCATGGCCGTGCAGACCTACGAAGGCGACACGGTGGGGGAGATACCGGGGCCGCAGGGGTAAGACCCCCATGCGGATGCCTGCACAGCGCGTGTTGCTCCCTTCCCGGCGCGGGCGCTTTACAACAAATTGCATCGACACAGCCTCTGGACTTTTTCAACATCGTCGCCCCTTGAGACGAGTTGCCGCCCCATGGCTGACGTCACGCCACGCCTCTCGATTGACCTGCAGCCCCTGCCCGTCGGTGCCGAGCCGTGGCGTCTCGATCCAGAGGAACTGAGCATTCTCCGGCGCACGCTGGATGAAACAGGCGACTTCCAGCAGCCGTATGCAGCGCTGGTGGACCCTGATGACGCGGATGCCGGAAGTGTCGATGCCTATGTTGAGGTGTCCGCGGTGCAGCTCGAAGACGGCACCCCCGCGATCCTCATCGAGGATGACGGCGCCGAGGCCATCACCCGGTACGTCGTGCTCGAGCGGGGGTGGCAGACCCTCCCGGCTGGCACGCTGTTGCAGGGCGCCGGCCCCGGGATGGCAGTGGTCACACTCGCCGATGATGATGCAAGCGGGATGCAGGCGCAGGGAATGCTGGGCTTTCTGGACCTGTTGGTTGCGGCGCTGGCCTTGCCGAGCAGTGCGGAACCGCGACCAGATGCTGATCCAGTGATGGATGATCCGGGGGCCTTTCTCGAGGCCTTCACTCCCAGCACGATCGGCGTTCCCGTGGATGAAAGCACGCGCACTCACTGGCGTGGCCGGCTCCCGGACACCCTGCTTGCCTTGTGGCAACGCGATGGCTTGGCACGCTACCTGGAGGGCCGCATGATGCTGGTCCGCCCGGAGTGCTATGCGACGGTGCTGGCAACAGCATTGGTGGGCAGTCCGCTGGAGGGCGTAGATACCTTCCACGTGTATGCCATCACGGCCTTCGGCCAACTCCTGGTGTGCGGTGAGAACACCGCCGTGGAGATCATCGTCGACCCTTGCCACAGGCAGGTCGCCGCGCATGCATCGATGCTCGCCCCAAGCACGGCTGAAGAGCGCAACGCGCGATTGCGTCTCCTGCTGACCCTGTTGGAGGTGCACGACTTTGACGTGACCGACGCGCAGGGACGCTCGGTGTACGCCATGACCCGCGACAGGGTGGGCGCGCTGGCGGCAGGGGAAATCTACACTCCCGACCTTGCAGGCCTGTCCGAGGGTTGGGAGGTGCGTCTGGTCCGGCAGGACGCGTTGGAGGCATGGCAAACGCTGCGTCCGTTCTAGCCGGGTCGGGAGGCATTCCGCGAGCGGGCAGGCCGGCTGCCGTGCGATAGCGCCGCATCCCTGGCGACCGCACGTGATGGACGGTCGCGCGATGGCAGCATCACGTTGGGTATGCCCGCGAGGCCCCCCCGGCGCTCAGACCGCGTGGCTCAGCGCGACCACCGCTTCGCGCGGTGCGATGCGGGTGCTGCCGGCCTTCAGCCATTGCGCCAGGTCGCGCGGGGTGAGCGGGCGGGAATACAGGTAGCCCTGGATCTCGTCGCAGCCCTGGCGGCGCAACATGGCCTCTTCCTGCTCGGTTTCCACGCCTTCGGCGACGACCTTCATGCCCAGCGCGTGCCCCAGGTGGACGATGGCCTGGGTGACTTCGGCGGTGCCGGTGTCGTGCAGCATGCCCTGCACGAAACTGCGGTCGATCTTCAGGCGGCCGACCGGGAAGCGGTTGAGGTAATGCAGGTTGGAGAAGCCGGTGCCGAAGTCGTCCACCGCCAGCGGTACGCCGTGGCGTTCGAGCACGTCGAAGCAGTGGCGCAGTACATCGGTATCACGGATCAGCGCAGACTCGGTCAGCTCCAGTTCCAGCCGCTGCGGGGGCCAGCCGTGGGCGTGGCAGATGTCGATCACGCGCTCGGCGAAGCCGCGGTCGCGCAGCTGCACGGCCGAGACGTTGACCGCCACGCGGTCGAACGCCAGGCCGGCGGCATCCCAGGCGGCCGCCTGGCGGCACGCCTCGGCCAGCACCCAGTCGCCGATGCGGACGATCTCGCCGCACTTTTCGGCGATCGGAATGAACTCGGCCGGGCTGCAGTAGCCGATACCGGGCCGATGCCAGCGCAGCAGCGCTTCAATGGCCGGCGGCTGGTCGTTCTCGGCGTGCAGCAGTGGCTGGTAGGCCAGGGTGAACTCTTCGCGCTCGATCGCGCCCAGCAGCGCATGCTCGATCTCCAGCTTGCGCTGGATCTTGGCCAGCGCGTCCTGGCTGTAGTACTGGTAGGTGTTGCGCCCCGCTTCCTTGGCCGCATACATCGCCGCGTCGGCCGCGCGCAGCAGGGATTCGAAGTCGTGATGGCTCTGGTCGAGCATGGCGATGCCCACGCTGGCGCCCACCTTCAGCGTGGTCTCGCCGCGCTGCAGCGGTTCGGCGAGCGAGGCGATCAGTTTGCGGGCGACGTGGCCGGCGTCCTCGGGGTCGGCCAGGTCACGCAGCACCACGATGAACTCGTCGCCGCTGAAACGGCCGAACAGGTCGGCGTTGCGCAGGTTCTGGTGCAGCCGGGTGGCCGCCGCCTTCAGCAGCGCATCGCCGGTGGCGTGGCCGAAGGTGTCGTTGATGGTCTTGAAGCCGTCCAGGTCGATGAACAGCATGGCCAGCGGTGCGCCGCGGTCGCGCGCTTCCTCGATGGCATCGGCGGTCTGTTCGCGCAGCAGCATGCGGTTGGGCAGGCCGGTCAGCAGGTCATAGTGCGCCAGCAGTTCGATGCGCTCGTTGGCTTCGCGTTCGCGGGTGATGTCACGGAACAGCACCACGAAGCGGGTCGGCAGGCCGTCGCGGCGGTCCAGCTCGATCAGCACCTGCACCCAGATGCGCAGGCCGGACTGGCGGTAGAAGCACAGGTCCAGCTGCTCGGGCAGGCCGCCGTCGGCTATGCGCTCCAGTGCCGCCTCGAAGGCGTCGCGCGAATCCTGGGTGTACAGGGCCAGCGCCTGGTCCAGGCTGATCGGCTCCTTGCGCAGGCCGTGGATGCGGTAGCACTCCTCGGTCCACTGCATGTGGCGGGTGGTCACTTCGATTTCGCAGCCACCGATGCGGCCCAGTGCCGACACACGGTTGAGCAGTTCGGTGCGCCACCGGATCAGCGCATCGGTCTGGTGCTGTTCGGTGATGTTCTGGACTTGGCCCAGCAGCCGTTGGATGCGGCCATCGGCGCCCAGCAGCGGTTGCATCCACAGGCGCAGGTGCAGCGCGCCGTCGCGCTCGCGCGGCAACTCCAGTTCCAGCGTGGCTGGCTTGCCGTCGCGCAGCATGCGCCGCCAGGCGTGGCGCAGCAGGCTGCGCGAGCGCGGTTCAAGCTGGCGCAACCAACGCCGGCGACCGCTCAGCGGATCTTCGCCCACGCCCAGCAGGGCGCGGAACTCCGGCGACCACCAGAACTGGCGCTGGGCCGGGTCCCACGACCAGCTGCCCATGCTGGCGATGCGCTGGGCCTCGCGCAGGTGCACCTGCTGCTCCAGCAGCTGCGCCTCCAATTGCTTCTGCGCCTGGATGTCGGTGTGGGTGCCCACCATGCGCAGGGGTTGGCCGTCGGCGGTACGTGCCACCACCCGACCCCGGTCGAGCACCCAGCGCCAGTCACCGTCGGGGTGGCGCAGCCGGTACTGGGCGGTATAGACCTCACCGTCGCCGCGCAGGTGGGCGTCCAGCGCGGCGCGCACCGCCGGCTGATCCTCCGGATGCACCGGGGCGAGCAACGCCGCGGCGACATCGCCCCGGGTGACTTCTTCGGCCGGCACCGGCTGGTCGTCCCAGCGCCGCGACCGGATCACCGCATCGCTGGGCAGGTCCCAGTCCCACAGCCCGTGGCCGGCGTGGTCCAGGGCCAGCTCCCAGCGGCTTCCGGCGTAGCTGGCGACCGGCTCGGGCACGCTCAGCGTGAATGCCAGCAGGTGGCCGTCCGGGTCGTGCACCGCACGCATCCACCCGTCCAGGCGACCGCGCGGCCCGCCCGGCAGCTGGCAGGGCACCAGGCCACCGTCGGCCGCCAGCAGGCGCAGGTCTTCAAGCAGCTCGCCATAGGCCGCCACGGTTGCCGGCAGCCCAAGCTCGCGCGCGACCGGGTTGGCCGCCAGCGGCCGCCCGGCCCGGTCGAGGATGACCAAGGCCGACGCCAATGGGTGCTGCAGCAGACTCGCGATAATCCCTTGGTCCACGCGGTAAGACTCCGATAACGCACCCGACGACCGGGAACGCAATCGTTAGCGGCGGATTTCGCCAATTATTGAGCGGTGCGCGGCATGCACCCCCAAAAGGCATGACACCCACTAAGATGCAGTTCGCCCGCCCCGAAGGTCCCCGACCCGTCCATGCCTGTCGCTCCCTCCGGCCTGCCCCACCCCGCCGCACCCGATCGCCCGCTCGCCCAGGCCCTGCGCCGCGACCGCTGGCGGGTGGTGGTCGGTTACCTGGTGCTGGCCCTGGTGTGGATCCTGTGCAGCGATGCCGCAGTGCAGGTGCTGGCGGGCGACATGGCCACCGCCGCCCGCTGGCAGACCGCCAAGGGCGCGTTTTTCGTGGTGGCCAGCGCCGGCTTGATCTATCTGCTGCTGCGCCCGCTGGCCCAGCACGTGCTGCACGCCCACTCGCGGCTGGAGTGCTCGGAAACCCGCCATCGGCAGATGTTCCAGGGCAATCCCGGGCCGATCCTGGTGTACGACCTGGACTCGCTGGCGATCCTGGATGTGAATCCGGCCGCCAGCAGCCTGTTCGGCTGGGACCGCGAGGCGTTCATGGCCATGCCGATCAGTGCGCTGTGGCCGCCGGGCGAGGAGAACCAGCTGGCCGAGAAGCTGGCGCAGATCCGCGCGGAGCCCGGCGAGCTGTGCGTGCTGACCGCCGACCTGCAGCTGCGTGACGGCAGCCGCCGGCGCATGGAGATGCGCAGCAACGCCATCGATTACGCCGGCCGGCCCGCCCGGCTGTTGATCGCCATCGACCGGACCAGCGAAACCCAGGCCCTGCGCCGCCGCGATCTGGCCTTGGCCCGGGTCGAGGAAGCCCACGAAATGGCCCGCATCGGCGCCTGGGAAGTGGACCCGGCCACCGGGCTGGGCCGCTATTCCAACCAGGTCTACCACCTGCTCGGCCGCCGCCCGCCGGAAGCGAGGCGCTGGCACCGCTTCGAGGAACTGCTGGTGCCGGCCGACCCGGCCACCGCCGCGCTGAGCGAGCAACTGCTGCAGGACATGACCGGCGAGCAGGTGCAGATCGACGTGCTGCTGCCGCTGCTGGCGATGGACGGGCGCGCACTGATGGTGCACCTGCGCGCCGAAAGCGGGCACGACGACGCTGGCCGGCCGCGCGTGCTGGGCACGCTGCAGGATGTCACCGAGCGCGAGCAGTCGCGCCGGCTGCTGCGCGAGCGCGAAGAGCAGTTCCGCGAACTGGTCCGGGTGCTGCCCGATGGCGTGGTGATCCTGTCCGACGAATACGTGCTGTATGCCAACGCCTGCGCGGCGGCGCAGTTCGGTTATGGCCAGCACACGCTGCTGGGCGAGCCGCTGTCGGCGCTGGTGGACGCCGGAGACCTGGCGCGGGTGCGGGCGCAGCTGTTCGCGCCGATCCCGCTGCCGAGCACCGGCGCCGGTGAAGTGATCGGCATGCGCCGGCTCGACCGGCAGCGCTTCCAGGCCGGGTTGGCCGTGGGCGACGTGCGCTATGGCGGACGCAACTGCAAGCTGTTGATCGTGCGCGACCTGAGCGAACCGGAACGGATCCGCGAAGCACTGGAAACCAGCAACCGCGAGCTGCAGGCGATGGCCGGGCGGTTGTTCTCGCTGCAGGAAGATGAGCGCCGCGCGATCTCGCGCGACCTGCATGACGACATCGGCCAGGCGATCACCGCCATGAAACTGTCGGCGTATGCCGCACAGGATGAGGCCGACGCCGCGCGCCGCGGCGAAGACCTGGAACAGATCATCCAGCTGGCCGATGCCACCGTTGGCAAGCTGCGCGACATTTCCACCCTGCTGCGTCCGCCGCAGCTGGATGCGCTGGGGCTCGAAGCTGCGCTGCGCTGGCAGGCCGGCATGCTGTTCCGCTCGGCGGCGATCGAACTGCTGGCCGACATCCAGGCGCTGCCCCGACGCCCGCAGGGCGATATCGAGCAGGCCTGTTTCCGCATTGCCCAGGAAAGCCTGACCAACGTGCTGCGCCATGCGCGCGCCAGCCAGGTGAGCCTGCAGCTGCACGATGTCGGCGACAAGGGCCTGCACCTGCAGGTCCGCGACGACGGCGAAGGCTTCGACCCGGAAGGCCCGCGCGGGCTGGGCCTGATCGTGATGCGCGAGCGCGCGCAGAGCGTGGGCGGCACCCTGCGCATCGAGTCGGCGCACGGCGCCGGCACCCTGATCGACCTGTACCTGCCGTATCGCAGCAGCGCTGCGGCCACTTCTGAAATTCTGGAACACTGAACATGTGGAACCCTTCCCTGCCCCTGGTCAGCATCGAGGACGCGCCCCCGCGCCTGGGTGCGGGCAATCCCGAGCTGCAGGCGATGGTCACCGAGGCCGCCTCCGGTGGCACGCCGCTGATGCTGATGCACGTGGACATCGACCATTTCGCGTCGGTCAACGAGAACATGAGTGCCGAAGTCGGTGACCAGGCGCTGGTACTGGTGGCCCAACGCCTGCAGCACCACCTGCGCGGCTGCGGCAAGCTGTGGCGGCACGGCAGCGACGAGTTCCTGATCGCGGTGCCGCGCAGTGCCGGCGTGCCGTTGCCTGAAGACCTGGCCGAGGAAATCCGCCAGCAGCTGGAACTGCCGTTGTCGGTGCTGCCGTACACGCTGTTCATGACCGGCAAGCTGGGCGTCAGCCTGTGCCCGGAGCATGCCACCGTCACCTCGCGCCTGCTGGACCACGCCGAAGACGCCCTGCACCAGGCCGCCCGCGAAGGCGGCAACGCGGTGCGCATCCATGCGGTGGACACGCCCTCCAGTGCGCACAGCGAGAGCATCATCGCGCGCCAGATCGTGGACGCCATTCCCAATGGCGAGTTGAAGCTGCGCTACCAGCCGCTGGTAAGTGCGCGCGACGGCCACGTGGTGGGCATGGAGGCCTTGCTGCGCTGGCAGTCGCCCACGCTGGGCATGCTGGTGCCGGAGCGCTTCATGCGCACCGCCGAACGGCTGGGCATCATCGTGCAGATCGGCACGTGGGTGCTGGAAGGCGCGCTCAAGCAGGCCAAGTTGTGGCGCGACCAGGGCTTCGATGATTTCACCATCGCCGTCAACGTCTCCACCCTGCAGCTGCTGCGCCCCAACTTTTTTGCCGAAGTGATGTCGGTGATGCAGGCCGCGGGCGTACCGGCGCAGATGCTGACCCTGGAGATCAACGAAAGCGCGCTGACCAACAACGTCAATTTCGTGCACGAAACGCTGGTCAACCTGCGCAACGAAGGGATCAGCCTGAGCCTGGACAACTTCGGCACCGGCGACTCCAGCCTGAGCGCGCTGGTGCGCTACCCGGTGGACAGCTGAAGATCGACCGCAGCTTCATCAAGAGCGCGCCGGCCGGCAACCGCGAGGCCGCGATCGCGCGCGCCATCATCGCCATGGGCCACCAGCTGGGCATGACGGTGATCGCCAACGGGGTGGAATCGCAGGCACAGCTGGGCTTCCTGCGCCGCAACGACTGCGACGTGTTCCAGGGCTACCTGTTCGGTGAGCCGATGTCGGCCGATGCGGCGGGCATGACCCTGCGCCGCCGCTACCTGCGCCCGGAAGCGTTTGCCGAGACCCGTCCCGACCGCACGCTGCTGTTGCTGGACGACGAGGAGAACGTGCTGCGCTCGCTGGTGCGGCTGTTCCGTCGCGATGGCTACCGCATCCTGGCGGCCGGCAACGTGCGCGATGCGTTCGACCTGCTGGCGATCAACGACGTGCAGGTGATCCTGTCCGACCAGCGCATGAGCGACATGAGCGGCACCGAGTTCCTGGGCCGGGTGAAAATGCTGTACCCGGACACGATCCGGCTGGTGCTGTCGGGCTACACCGATTTGAACACGGTGACCGACGCGATCAACCGCGGCGCGATCTACCGGTTCCTGACCAAGCCGTGGAACGACGACGAGCTGCGCAAGCACATCCACCAGGCGTTCCGTACGCACGAGGAACAGCGGCGGGCCAATACGGCGCCGCCGGTCGCGCTGCCGGCGGCGGACGACGACTGAGGGCGGTAGAGCCGACCGTTGGTCGGCTGTTGTCGGAGCCCCGGGCGATGTCGGCAGCCGGGCAGAGCCCGGCTCTACGTGGGGCGCGGCTGCTTGATCGGCAGTACCAGGCGGAACCTGGAGCCGACGCCGGGGGTGCTGTCCAGGTCGATGCGGCCGTGGTGCTTGTTGACGATGCTGTAGGAGATCGACAGGCCCAGCCCGGTGCCGCTGCCGACCGGCTTGGTGGTGAAGAACGGGTCGAAGATGCGCTGGCGCAGGTCCGGCGAGATGCCGCCGCCGGTGTCTTCGAATTCCACCCACACGTGGTCGCCGTCCACGCCGGTACGCACGGTGATCGTGCCGCGATCGGCGATCGCATGGCCGGCGTTGAGCAGCAGGTTCATGTACACCTGGTTGAGCTCGGACGGCAGGCATTCCACCAGCGGCAACTGGCCGAATTCGCGCTGCAGGGTCACCTTGTACTTGAGCTCGTTCCAGATGATGTTGATGGTGGACTCGAGCCCGGCGTGCAGGTCGACCAGCTTCCAGGATTCATCGCGGCCGGAATACGAGAAGTCCTTCAGGTCGCGCACGATCCGGGTCACCCGCTCGATGCCCTCCCGCGACTCGGCCATCAGCTGCGGCAGGTCGCGGCTGATGAAGTCGATGTCGAAACGGGTGCGGATGTCGTCGATTTCCGGGATCAGCGCCTTCGGGTCCGGCGCACGCAGGGCGCGCTCGTAGGCTTCGATCACGGTGAACAGGCTGCGCAGGTATTCCTGCAGGCTGCCCAGGTTGGAGTGCACGTAACCGATCGGGTTGTTGATCTCGTGCGCCACGCCGGCGGCCAGCTGGCCGATGGAAGCCATCTTCTCCGACTGCAGCAGCTTTTCCTGGGTGCCGTTGAGGCGCAGGTAGGCCTGGCGCAGTTCGGCGTGGCGCTGCTGCAGTTCGCGTTCGTAGTCTTCCTGGCCTTCGATGCGGCGGAACAGTGCCAGGTAGTGGCGCTGACCCGCATCTTCGTGCTGGTAGACGTGGGCGATGACCATGCGCTCGCCCACCGGCAGGCTGCCGTTCCAGTGGCCGTGCTGGCGGGCATGCTCCAGCGCGTCCGGCGGCAGCAGCTGGCGCAGCCATTGCGCGGCGCCCAGGCCGGCGGCGTCTTCGGCATGGCCGAGCATTTCGCTGACCGCGGCATTGGCCAGGGCCACGCTGCCATCCTCGCGGAACAACAGCATGCCTTCGTTGACCCGCTCGAACAGGGCAAGCAGGACCGGCTGCGGCGGCAGCGGTGCGGTGACAAGGTTGGAAGAAGCGGTCACGGTCACATCGGGCAGTCTAAACAGGCGCCCAATATACGCGTTGACCCGCGTGACGGCAGCCCGTGCACGCACAGCGGCCCGTGTGGGGGCCGGATCAGGCGACGGCCAGCGGCCGCCGCGTATGCAGGATGTTGGCCTGGCCCTTGGCGTCGTACGCCGAGGAGGCTTCGCTGCGGCCCAGCTGGCGCAACGCCCAGTTGACCTCGCGGCGGCGGCGCGAGAGCAGTACGCCGTTGGCGCGGTTGCGCTCGGCCAGCTCCTGCAGGCGTTCGCCCTGCCCGACCGGCAGCGCGGTCTCGAGCGCACGCAGCGCGTCGAGCTTGGCCCCGGTGGCGCGGATCAACGCCTGCACGTCATGCTCCACCAATGCCTGGCGTTCGACGTCCAAGGCATCGCTGAGGCGCTGCAATGGCTCGCTCATCGCCAGGTTCATCCCTGCAGCTGCTGGTCCAGCTCGAGCATGCGCGAGGCAATGGCATCGGGGTTGATCTTGTAAGTGCCGTTCTGCAGCGACTCGCGCACGGCCTGCACGCGGCCGGCATCGATGGCCGGGGCGGTGCTCAGTTCGCGCTGCATGGCCTGCAGGCTGGTGGCCTCACCGGTCAGGCGCAGGCTGTCGGCAGCCTCGACCGGACGGGTCGGGGCATCGGTGCTGGCTGCCGGCTTGCTGCCAAGCGCGACGCTGCGCAGATGGGCGGTGGCCTGCAGGTTGCCGTCGATTTTCTGGCTCATGAAGTTGTCCTGGGAATGCGGTTCACAAGGGATAACGGCATGGGGACCGCCATCTTTAGGGGGTTCTGCGGTTTTTTTGACGAATTCCGCCGCAGGTTCAGCAATGTGCTCAGCGCGTCACAAAAACGTCGCCGTTGGTGGCCACCGTACCCTGCACGACCTTGCGTGAGGATAGATTCTCCACCGAAACACGTTCATTTTCACCGGCATCGGCCAGCGCCTTGCCGGCCACGCGGACTTCCACCCCGCCAAAGCGCGAGACCAGCGCCACGCTGTCGCCCCGGCGCACCAGGCGCTGGGCGACCAGGTCATTGGCGGCGAGCAGGCTGCCGGCACTCAAGGTGCGCCGGGCCACCCGCCCGACCGCGGCGGCCGGATCGGCCAGCGCCGCCCCGGCAATCCGGGCCACGTCACGCTGGGCAGTGGTGATATCGGCCAGGGCGATGGTTTCTCCAGCCCCGATACCGCGGTTGAGGATGAGCACGGTCTGGTTGCGGCGGATCTTGACCGGCACGAACAGCCGCCAGCCGCCCGCATCGGGGCAACTTACTTCTACAGTGCTGGTGCCGGTGGGCTGGGCGCGCAGGCCCTGCCCGCAGACGGGCAGGCGCAACGCCGAATCGAGGGTGGTGTCGCCCTCGCTGCCGGCCGGAAGGGTCGACAGCGCGGCGGCGCGGATGCTGTCCACCGGCTGCCAGGCACCGGCGGCGGACGCAGGCGCGCCGGCAACGGCAAGCAGGGCAAGGATGATCCAACGCATGGCGGCTCCAGGGGCAAGGCACATGCGCAGCGTCCTGCAAGCGGCGTGCCGGACGCGGGTTTGCCGAACCCTCAAGTCGACCGCGCTGGCGCCGATACCCCTTCCATGTCACATGACCTGCTCAACCGCATCGACCAGCGTACGCGCCTGGCCGGCCACAATCGTCTGGCCCTGCTGCTGTTCCGGCTCGGCGGACGCCAGCTTTTTGGCGTGAATGTGTTCAAGGTGCAGGAAGTCCTGCGCCGTCCGGACCTGTTCCAGGTACCTGGGCTGCCCAGCCAGTTCGCCGGCGTGGCCGATGTACGCGGCCGCTCGGTACCGGTGCTGGACCTGGGCCTGGCGATCGGCCACCCCGAACGGGAACCGGACGCCGACAAGGCCCCGGGCTACCTGGTGGTGACCGAGTTCAACCGGTCGATCCAGGGCTTCCTGGTCAGCGGGGTGGAACGGATCGTCAACATCGCGGTGGAAGACATCCACCCGCCGCCGGAACTGGGCGCCGAGTCAAGCTATCTGACGGCAGTCACGCGGTTCCAGGGCGAGCTGATCCAGGTGATCGACGTGGAAAGCGTGCTGGCCGACATCGCCCAGGTACGCGGCGAGGCGGTGCTGGACCCGTCGCTGGCGCAGTCGCTGCCCTCCGACGGCCCGCAGCTGCAGGTGCTGGTGGTGGACGATTCGCGGGTGGCCCGCCAGCAGATCCGCAGCGTGCTGGACCAGCTGGGCGTGGGCGCGACGCTGCTGTCCGATGGCAAGCAGGCGCTGGACCACCTGATCCAGATCCACGCCTCGGGCGAGAACCCGGCCGAGCGCTACGCGATGGTGATCTCGGATATCGAGATGCCGGCAATGGACGGTTACACGCTGACGACGGAAATCCGTCGCCACCCCGGCCTGGCCGGGTTGTACGTGCTGCTGCATACCTCTCTTTCGGGCGTATTCAACAACGCGATGGTCGAGCGGGTGGGCGCCAACGCGTTCGTGGCCAAGTATTCCCCGCACGAACTGGCCGATTTCGTGCTGGATCGTTTGCGGAAGGTGGCGATGGCGGCTTGAAGCGGTCGCACGCGAAAAGCGGCGGCCACGTTTGCGTGGGCAGGCCGGGGCGGATGGGGTTGCGGGACACGCCGTGAACCCATCCCTGGGGGCTCGTGAGCGCCATCCATGGCGCCCAACGGTCCCGCAACCCCATCCGCCCCGGCCTGCTTACAGTGGGTCGGCGCCTGTTTGGCGAGCGCGGGTGTAGGTAGAGAGCAGCCGAGCAACGCTCGGCTCTACCGTGGCGCTCCTTCATTCCGTTCGCCGCTACAACGCGACATCGTTTCATCATCACGCCCAGCGCCCGCTGGGCTTTTTTGTGGCCGTGAGGGTGACGCAGCCGGGCAGAGCCCGGCTCTACCTCGCCTGCGCAGCAGGCGTTGCCGGCCAGCGGCCGGCACTACCCCTCCTCCCGAAGCCGGCTGTGCCCTTCCTTCCGGCGACGCAGACACGTCCGGGCGAGAGGTGGTAGACCCTGCCGGGACCGTTGGGCGCCAAGGATGGCGCCCACGAGCCCCCAGGGATGGGTTCACGGCGTGTCCCGGCAGGGCCTACCGCCTCTCGCCGCGCGCAGAAATGACTAGCGCCGCATCCGTCACCGCCCACCCACTGGCACAGCCCTTGCACCACTCCCCCCATCGTCCCGTGGGAGCGCGCCATGCCCAATCTGATTTCCGACTATCTGGGGGTCCATGCCCAGGCCATGCCGTTGCGCGAGCAGCGGATGAAGCTGATCGCCAGCAACCTGAGCAATGCCGACACCCCCGGGTACAAGGCCCAGGACCTCGACTTCGATGCCGCCCTGCGCAATGCCCAGGGCCTGGACAGCAACGGCCTCATGAAAACCACCAACGAACAGCACTACGCCATCGGCGGCGGCCTCAACCCCTTCCAGATTGCCAAGGAAGGCGTCCAGCCCAGCATCGACGGCAACACCGTCGACCCCGACGCCGAACGGGCCGCCTACGGCCGCGCCGCGCTCGAATACCGCGCCTCGCTCAGCTTCGTCGAATCCAAGGTGCGCTCCATGCTCACCGCCATCACAGGCCAATAAGCCATGAGCAACCTCCCCATTTTCGACATCGCCGGCTCGGCCCTCCAGGCCCAGTCCGTGCGCATGAGCACCATCGCCTCCAACCTCTCCAACGCCGACACCGTGTCCGGCTCGGCCGAGGCCGTCTACAAGCCGCTCGAACCCATCTTCCAGTCGGTCACCAGCCGCACCGACCCCAACATCACCACCGTCCAGGTCAAGGAAATCAGCCAGAGCGACGCCGCGCCGATCAAGCGCTACGAGCCCGGCCACCCCCTCGCCGATGGCGATGGCTACATCTACCAGCCCGACGTCGACCCGGTCGCGCAGATGGTCAACCTCATCTCCACCTCGCGCAATTACCAGGCGGGCGTGGAAATGCTGACCACCGCCAAGGAACTGGCGCTGGCCACCTTGACCATGGGTCGCTGACCCTTCATTCCACAGGACATACCGTCATGAGCAGCACCAGCGGCGTCGGCCAGGGCAGCGATATCTATTCCGCGCTCGGCCTCAACGCACCCAACAGCGACACCAGCAAGAAGAAAAGCACCCTGGACCAGGCCGACTTCCTGCGCCTGATGACCGAACAGCTGCAGCACCAGGACCCGCTCAAGCCGATGGACAACACCCAGATGGTGGCGCAGATGGCGCAGCTGTCGCAGGTGCAGGGCATCACCGACCTCAACACCACCGTGAAGGGCTTCCAGGACCAGATGTCCGGCGACCAGATCCTGCGCGGTGCCGCGCTGGTCGGCCACGACGTGCTGATTCCCTCGACCAAGTGGTCGCTGGAAGCCGAAGGCGCCACCAACGGCATGGTCGCCGCGCCCGGCGCCGGCTTCGTCAACGTGGACATCACCGATGCCAACGGGGTCAAGGTCAACACGATCAGCGTGGAAGCCAAGGCCGCCGGCGAAGTCACCTTCGAATGGGACGGCAAGGACGCCAACGGCAACCGCATGCCGGCCGGCAGCTACACCCTCGCCGCCACCTTCACCGACAGCGCCGGCGCCAAGACCAAGGCCAACACCTACGTCGAAGCCCCGGTGGAGAGCGTCACCGTCGGCTCCGATGGGCTGTACCTCAACCTCAAGGGCCTGGGCACGGCCCCGATCGACTACGTGCTCCGCATCAGCTGAGCCGCCCCACCCCGCATACCAGGAGCAATCCCATGGGCTTCAATGTCTCGTTGTCCGGCATCAACGCTGCCAATGCCGATCTGAACGTCACCGCGAACAACATCGCCAACGTCAACACCACCGGCTTCAAGCAGTCGCGCGCCGAGTTCGCCGACCTGTTCTCGGCCACCAGCTACGGCCTGTCCAAGAATGCCATCGGCCAGGGCGTGCGCCTGACCAACGTGGCCCAGCAGTTCTCGCAGGGCAACAACGAACAGACCGGGCGCAGCCTGGACATGGCCATTTCCGGTGAGGGCTTCTTCACCATGTCCATGAACGGCGCCCGCGTGTACTCGCGCGCCGGCAACTTCCAGACCGACCAGGCCGGGTACGTGACCAACCCGCAGGGTGCCCGCCTGCAGGTGTTCGCGCCGAACGCCGATGGCACCAACTTCGATGCCGGCCGCCTGGTCGACCTGCAGCTGCTCACCACCGACAGCCCGCCCAAGCAGACCAGCAAGGTCAACGTCAGCTTCACCCTGCCGGCCGACGCCAAGGTGCCGACGGTCAACCCGTTCAGCCCGACCGACTCCAACAGCTACAGCCAGTCCACCGGCGGCATCACCGTGTACGACTCGCTGGGCGTCAGCCACACCCAGACCTCGTACTTCGTCAAGACCGCCAATCCCAACGAATGGCAGGTCTACAACTACGTCGACGGCCAGGCTGCCGGTGCCGCCACCACGCTGACCTTCAACAACGCCGGCGCGCTGACCTCTCCGGCCAACGGCCAGATCACCCTGACCCCGTTCACCCCGAGCACCGGTGCCGGCCAGCTGGCGCTGACCCTGGACATCTCCGGGTCCACCCAGTACGGCGAGAAGTTCGCGCTGCGCAACACCCAGCAGGATGGCTACGCGGCCGGCAAGCTCAACGAGATCACCGTGTCCGAAGACGGCGTGGTCTACGCGCGCTATTCCAACGGCGACGACAAGGCACTGGGCCAGGTGGCACTGACCACCTTCAACAACACCCAGGGCCTGGAAGCCAAGGGCAACAACCTGTGGGTGGAAACCTTCAGCTCGGGTACCCCGCGCACCGGCGCACCGGACAGTTCCAACCTGGGCAAGGTCCAGGCCGGTTCGCTGGAAGCGTCCACGGTCGACCTGACCGAACAGCTGGTCAACATGATTACCGCCCAGCGCAATTTCCAGGCCAATTCGCAGATGGTCTCGACCATGGACCAGATCACCCAGACCATCATCAACATCCGTTGATGAGCCACTGACCGCATCACGGGAACAAGACGATGGACAAGGCGCTCTACGTAGCGATGACCGGTGCACGTGCGTCGCTGCAGGCACAGGGCACGCTCTCGCACAACCTGGCCAACACCGATACGCCTGGCTTCAAGGAAGCCCTCGCCAACACCGAGGCCTTCCCGATCAAGGGCACCGGCTATGCCTCGCGCGTGGACGCCCTGCACGTCGACGCCGGCTTCAACCGGCGCATGGGCGCGCAGCAGATCACCGGCAACCCGCTGGACCTGTCGCTGCAGTCGGGCAACTGGCTGGCAGTGCAGGCGCCGGCCGGGGGCGGTGAAGCCTACACCCGTGGTGCGGCGCTCTCGATCACGCCCAATGGCCAGCTGGTGACCGCCGGCGGCCATCCGGTACTGGACGAGAACGGCGCGCCGATCGCCATCCCGCCGCACCAGGCGATGGACATCGGCAACGACGGCACGATCTCGATCATTCCGCTGGGCGAAGGCCCGCAGACCATGGCCAACATTGGCCGGATCCGCGTGGTCGCCGCCGCCGACGAACGCCTGGAACGCGGCCTGGACGGGCTGATGCGCAATACCGACCCGCAGCAGCCGTTCGTGCAGGCCCAGGGCAAGTCGCTGGAAAGCGGCCAGCTGGAAGGCAGCAACGTGGATGCCGCCGGCGCGCTGGTGCAGATGATCCAGCTGCAACGCCAGTACGAAATGCAGGTGAAGGTGATCAAGCACGGCGACGACAACGCCCGCAGCGCCAACAGCCTGCTGCGCCTGGGCGGCTGATCGCCCCGGTGACGGCTTTCCGGCGCGGTTCTGGCACGCGCCATGCATTCGCTCCCTGTAACGGCCGCCGCATGCGGCCACCCGCAACAGACAAAGGAACATCGCCATGAACCAGGCATTGTGGATCGCCAAGACCGGACTGGATGCGCAGCAGACGCGCATGTCGGTGGTTTCCAACAACCTCGCCAACACCAACACCACCGGTTTCAAGCAGGACCGTGCCAGTTTCGAAGACCTGCTGTACCAGCAGGTGCGTCAGCCCGGCGGCGCCTCCTCGGCGCAGACCCAGCTGCCCACCGGCCTGCAGCTCGGCACCGGCGTGCGCGTGGTGGCCACCTCGAAGAACTTCGAGCAAGGCAGCCAGCAGCAGACCGGTCGCGCGCTGGACGTGATGGTCAACGGCCGCGGCTTCTTCGAAGTGCAGATGCCCGACGGTTCCTCGGCCTATACCCGTGACGGCTCGTTCCAGCGCAACCAGCAGGGCGAACTGGTCACCAACAGCGGCTACCCGGTGCAGCCGGGCATCCAGATTCCCGAAGGCGCGCAGTCGCTCACGATCGGCACCGACGGCACCATCAGCGTGAAGATGGCCGACGACGCCGCCTCGGTGGAGATCGGCGCGCTGACCCTGACCGACTTCGTCAACCCGGCCGGCCTGCAGGCACGCGGTGAAAACCTGTTCCTGGAAACCACCGCCTCGGGCCCGGCACAGAACGGCAACCCCGGCCTGAACGGCCTGGGCGGCGTGGTACAGGGCGCGCTGGAAGGCAGCAACGTCAACGTGGTCGAAGAGCTGGTGTCGATGATCGAAACCCAGCGCGCCTACGAAATGAACGCCAAGGCGATCTCCACCACCGACGCGATGCTCGGTTACCTCAACCAGAACGTCTGATCGGCCGAACCGGAAGCACTGCCATGTCGCCCCTGCGCCCTACCCTTCGCCTGCTGCTTGCCAGCTCCGTGGTCGCCCTGCTCGGCGGCTGCGTCATCGCCGGCGATGTCCGGCCCTATCCCGCGATGGCGCCGATCACCCCGATCGTGGCGCCCACCGCGCAGGCCACCGCCGGTGCGATCTACGCCGCCGGCCCCGGCCTGCAGCTGTACTCGGACCGCCGCGCGCGTGACGTCGGCGACCTGCTGACCATCACCCTGACCGAAAGCACCACCGCGCAGACCACCGCCAACACCACCACGGCCAAGGAATCGGAGCTGAGCATCGGCACCCCGACCCTGTTCGGCGCACCGGTGACGCTGGGCGGCAAGGACATCCTGGCTGCCAGCGCGGCCGGTTCGCGCGACTTCACCGGCAAGGGCACCAGCGCGCAGAGCAACCGCCTGCAGGGCAGCGTGACCGTCACGGTGGTGCAGCGCCTGCCCAACGGCAACCTGGTGGTCCAGGGTGCCAAGAACCTGCGCCTGAACCAGGGCGACGAGCTGGTGCAGGTGCAGGGCATCGTCCGCGCCGCGGACATCTTCCCCGACAACACCATTCCGTCCAGCCGCGTTGCCGATGCCCGCATCGTCTACGGCGGCCGCGGCCCGGTTGCCCAGTCCAATGCCATGGGCTGGCTGAGCCGCTTCTTCAACTCGGCGTTGACGCCGTTCTGAGCCTGACATGACCTTTTCCTTCTCCCTGTTCGGGCAGCGACGTATGACGTCGCTCTACGCGGCACAGCAGCAACGCATGGCATTGCTCTTCGCGGCACAGCAGCGACGCGCGGCGTCGGTCTACCCGATGCGCGCGGTGCTGGTGTTGCTGGCCGTGTTCGCGGTGGTTGCCCCGGCGTCTGCCGAGCGCATCAAGGACCTGGCCCAGGTGGGCGGCGTGCGCACCAACGCGCTGGTGGGCTATGGCCTGGTGGTCGGGCTGGATGGCAGCGGCGACCGCACCAGCCAGGCACCCTTCACGGTGCAGAGCCTGAAGAACCTGCTGGGCGAGCTGGGCGTCAACGTGCCGGCCAACGTCAACCCGCAGCTGAAGAACGTGGCCGCCGTGGCGATCCACGCCGAGCTGCCGCCGTTCGCCAAGCCGGGCCAGCCGATCGACATCACCGTGTCGTCGATCGGCAACGCGGTGTCGCTGCGCGGCGGCTCGCTGCTGATGGCGCCGCTGCGCGGCGCCGACGGCCAGGTCTACGCGATCGCCCAGGGCAACCTGGTGGTCGGCGGCTTCGGCGCGCAGGGCAAGGACGGCTCACGGGTGTCGGTGAACGTGCCCAGCGTGGGCCGCATTCCCAACGGTGCCACCGTCGAGCGCGCCCTGCCGGACGTGTTCAACGGCGGCGGCGACATCACCCTGAACCTGCACAAGAACGACTTCACCACGGTGTCGCGCATGGTCGCCGCACTCAACAATGCCTTCGGCGACGGCGCCGCGCGGGCGATCGACGGCGTGACAGTATCGGTGCAGTCGCCCAGCGACCCGGGCGCGCGCATCGGCCTGCTGGCCCGCATCGAGAACCTGGAACTCACCCCCGGCAGTGCGCCAGCCAAGGTGGTGGTCAACGCACGTACCGGCACGGTGGTGATCGGCGCGCAGGTGCGGGTGGGCGCGGCGGCCATTTCGCATGGCTCGCTGACCGTGACCATCAACGAAAACACCAACGTCAGCCAGCCCAACGCGTTCGGCAATGGCCAGACCGTGGCCACGCCGCAGTCCACCATCACCGCCACCAACGATGGCAGCCGCATGTTCAAGTTCACCGGCGGCACCACGCTGGACGAGATCGTGCACGCGGTCAACGCGGTGGGCGCGGCCCCCGGCGACCTGATCGCCATCCTGGAAGCCCTCAAGCAGGCCGGCGCGCTGAGCGCCGAACTCGAGGTGATCTGACATGCGCATCAATCCCGCACTGGAACTCAATCCGGCCCAGCCCAACAGCCCGGCCAAGGTCGACAAGGTGGCGCGCCAGCTGGAAGGCCAGTTCGCGCAGATGCTGGTCAAGAGCATGCGCGATGCCAGCTTCGGCGATTCGCTGTTTCCCGCCGAAAACACCATGTTCCGCGAGATGTACGACAAGAAGATCGCCGAGGCGATGACCCGTGGCCGCGGCCTGGGGCTGTCGGCGATGATCACCCGGCAGCTGGGCGGCGCCGAGGCCGACGCGGCCAAGCCGACCGACACCGCGCTGAACCCGGCCGCCGCGCTGCGTGCCTACCGGCTCAATGCGCCCGCCGCCACGCCGATGGCGCTGCCCACCGGCACCGCCCCGGCCACCGCGCCGAGCGAAGTGGACCTGCTGCAGCAGCTGCGTGGCGCCGATCCGTCGGCGGTGCTGCAGCCTATGGAGCGCGCCCTGGACCTGATCGCCGGCCGCGAAAGCAGCCAGATGCACGAGGCGATCGGGCGCAGCGATCCGTATGCCACGCCACCGGGCGTGAGCGAGCCCACCCGGGAGAACTGGGCGGCGCTGACCAACGACCGCTGGAGCGGCGTCAACGACACCATGCGCGGCCCCGGCGCGGTCGACACGCTGGCGGCCAACACCGCCGCCGCCAAGCTCGGCCCGCACACCCCGGAAGGCTTCGTGGCCAGCATCTGGGGCCATGCGCAGCAGGCCGCGCGCGAACTGGGCGTGGACGCCAAGGCGCTGGTCGCCCAGGCCGCGCTGGAAACCGGCTGGGGCCGCAAGCTGGTGCAGCGCAACGGCGGCGGCAGCTCGCACAACCTGTTCGGGATCAAGGCCACCGGCTGGAGCGGCGAGCGCGCCAGCAGCGGCACGCATGAATATGTGGACGGCGTGCGCCGCAACGAAACTGCCAGCTTCCGCGCCTACACCTCGGTCGGCGACAGCTTTGCCGACTACGTGAAACTGCTCAAGAACAGCCCGCGTTACCAGAACGCGCTGCAGGCCGGCGGCGACGTCCGCGGCTTTGCCCAGGGCCTGCAGAAGGCCGGCTACGCCACCGATCCCAGCTACGCGGCCAAGATCGCCGCGATTGCCGGCGGCCCGACCATCGAGCGCGCCATCGCCGCCGTGGGCGATGCCAGCCAGCAGCTGGGCCGCACCTTTGCCAGCACCGCCAGCCCGACCGGGCTGGGTGTCATCCGTCGTTGAGGTAACCCATGTCCAGCGTACTTTCCACCGGCACCAGCGCCCTGCTCGCCTTCCAGCGGGCGTTGGCGACCACCAGCCATAACGTCGCCAACATCAACACGCCCGGCTACAGCCGGCAGAAGGTCGACTTCGCCACCGCCAACCCGCAGAACTTCGGTTATGGCGACGTGGGCAATGGCACGCGCATCAGCGACATCCGCCGCGTGGCCGACCAGCTGGCGATCTCGCGGCTGCTCGACGGCAGCGGCGAACTGGCGCGGCTGAAGCAGCTGTCCAGCATGGCCGACCGGGTCGATGCGATGTTCTCCGATACCGCCACCAACGTGGCCGGGGTGTGGTCCAGCTTCTTCGATACCGTCAGCGGCCTGTCCTCCAACGCCTCCGGCACCGCCGACCGCCAGAACATGCTCGACGGTGGCAAGACCCTGGCCAACCGCTTCCAGCAGCTCAACGGCCAGCTCAACACGCTCAACGGTGAGGTCAACAACGGCCTGATCGCCGGCGCCAGCGAAATCAACCGGCTGGCCAAGGAGATCGCGCAGCTCAACGGCGCCATTGGTGGCAACGCGGCCAACGCCGCGCCGGACCTGCTCGACCGCCGCGACCAGCTGATCGCCAACCTGGTCGGCTACACCGGCGGCAACGCGGTGATGCAGGACGGCGGCATCATGAACGTCTACACGGCCGGCGGCCAGGCACTGGTGGTGGGCACCACCGCGTCCAAGGTCACCACCGTGTCCGACCCGTACATGCCCGAACGCCTGCAGCTGGCGCTGGAAAGCGCGGGCCAGAAGATCACCCTGGAATCGAAGACGCTGGGCGGCCAGATCGGCGGCCTGCTGGAGTTCCGCGACACCGTGCTGACCCCCACCCAGGCCGAACTGGGCAAGCTGGCGATCGGCATGGCCAGCAGCTTCAACGACGTGCACCGCCAGGGCGCGGACCTGTACGGCAACCTGGGCGGCGACTTCTTCAACATCGGCGCGCCGCGCATCACCGGCCATGCCGGCAATGCCGGGACCGCCAGCATGACCGCCAGCTTCGGCGACCTGTCCAAGCTGGACGGGCAGAACGTGGTGCTCAAGTTCGATGGCACCCAGTGGCAGGCCAGCCGCGCCGACACCGGCGTGGCGATCCCCATGACCGGCACCGGCACCGCCACCGACCCGCTGGTGCTCAATGGCGTGGAGCTGGTGATGACCGGCACCCCGGCGCCGAACGACCGCATGCTGCTGCAGCCCACCGCCGGCGTGGCCGGCACGATGTCGGTTGCCATCACCGACACCTCGCGCATTGCCGCCGCCGCCCCGATCAAGGGCACCGCGGCGCTGGCCAACAGCGGCACCGGCAAGCTGACCGGGGTCAAGGTGACCGACCACGGCAACGCCGCCCTGCGCAACCCGGCCGCGATCGTGTTCACCAGTGGCACCCAGTACACCCTCGATGGCGCCGGCCCGTTCACCTACACCGCCGGCCAGACCATCAGCGCCAACGGCTGGAGCTTCGTGCTCGACGGCGCGCCCAAGACCGGTGACACCTTCACCATCGGGCCGACCCCGGCCGGCTCGTCGGACAACAGCAACGCGTTGCTGCTGGCGAAGGTGGAACAGGCCAAGGCGTTCAACGACGGCACCGTTACCCTGAGCGGCGCCCTCGGCGGGCTGACCACGCAGGTGGGCGCCGCCGCACGCTCGGCCGACTATTCGCTGCAGGCCCAGCAGGTCATCACCGACCAGGCGCAGTCCGCGCGCGATTCGATTTCCGGGGTCAACCTCGATGAGGAGGCCGCCGACATGCTGCGGCTGCAACAGGCCTACCAGGCCGCCTCGCAGCTGATCTCCACCGCCGATACCATGTTCCAGACCATCCTCGGAGCCGTAGGCCGATGAACAACCGTATTTCCACCGGCATGATGTTCAGCCAGTCGGTCTCGTTGATGATGGCCAAGCAGGCCAAGATGAGCCACCTGGAACAGCAGATCGCCACCGGTCGCCGCCTGGTGACCGCCAAGGACGACCCGGTCGCCTCCGGCGCCGCCGTGGGCCTGGACCGCACGCTGGCCTCGCTGGACCGCATGCAGCTCAACGCCGGCAACGTGCAGAACCGGCTGGGCCTGCAGGAAAACGCGCTGGCCCAGGTCGGTGACATGATGGGCCGCATCACCGAGCTGACCATCTACGCCAATAATCCGGCGCTGGCCGCGGCCGACAAGCAGTCGATGGTCACCGAAATCGAGGCGATCCGCAGCAACCTGCTGGCGCTGGCCAACAGCACCGACGGCACCGGCCGTTACCTGTTCGGCGGCACCGCCGACGGCAGCCCGCCCTTCAGCCAGGTCGATGGCAAGGTGGTCTACAACGGCGACCAGAACCAGCGCCAGGTGGAAGTGGGCCCGGATACCTACGTGCTCGACGCCCTGCCCGGCAGCGAGATTTTCCTGCGCATCGGCACCGGCGATGGCCACGTGGATGGTGCGGCGGCCACCGGCAACACCGGCACCGGCGTGCTCACCAACGTCACCCGCGACGGCAGCAACAGCTGGGACGGCAAGGGCTTCAGTGTCCGCTTCACCGCCGCCGACCAGTACGAACTGCTCGACGACACCGGCACCGTGGTGTCCACCGGCACCATGAAGGCCGGCGACGACCTGGTGCTCAATGGCGTGCGCCTGCACGTGGATGGCAAGCCGGCCGCCGGCGACACCTTCAACGTGAGCCCCGCCACCAGCCGCGACATCTTCAGCACCCTGGACAGCCTGATCGGCTCCCTGAAGATGGACACCGGCAGCGCCAGCCAGTCCGCCGCCCAGCAGAACCTGCTGCAAAGTGGCCTGCGCGACGTGGCCCGCGCCTCGGAACGGATGATCGACTCCCGCGCCTCCGGCGGTGCCCAGCTCAAGGCGCTGGACAATGCCGCGGACATGCGCGAATCCAACACCGTCACCCTCAAGGGCACGCTCTCGCAGATGCGCGACCTGGACTACGCTGACGCCATCAGCCAGTACCAGCTGGAAAGCACTGCCCTGCAGGCCGCGCAGACCCTGTTCTCGCAGATGCAGCAGATGTCGTTGTTCAACACGCTGCGCTGACAGCGCGTTACGAAATAGTTGAAAGGCCAAGGCCGCGATGCGAACAGCATCGCGGCCTTTTTCGTTGGGCGTCATCAAATGCGCCAGCGCCGCAGCCAACGTCTGGCGGGATTCCGCGCGCCTGAGCGCGCGAGCCTTCTTCGATGCGCAGCATGCGTTCGTCGCGCCGGTGCAGGGTATCGGCAGTCGTTTGGGAACCGACCCTACCAGCGTCATGCCGCGTCGGAACGTGTAGTTTGCGGGCGCCTTGACCGTATCGAAGCCGCAGCCGGTGCCCTGCTCTACCGCCCCTGCTCTACCGCCCCTTGCTTGCGCGCCGATCTACTCAGGAAGGGCCGGCCCGGGTGGGTTGGCGGGACCGTTGGGCGCCATGGATGGCGCCCACGAGCCCCCATGGGTGAAGGCGCATTGCTCGCGAGGCACTGCCTCGCATGCGACTGAACGCACAGCCGCCAGCGGCTGGGCCGGACCGCGGAGCGGGGTTTACGGCGTGTCCCGCCAACCCACCCGGGCCGGGCCTCCCAGGACGTGGCCGATGCGGCGCTTGGCTTTGGCCGTAGATGCAAGCCGGGCAGAGCCCGGCTCTACGTCAAGCCGGGCAGAGCCCGGCTCTACGGGGCGACCCCGCGCCCGGCGTTTGGCGTGAAAACCCCTTCAATTTCCGCCTCCCGCGCCGTTAACCCTTCTATCGGGGTGCACAGCCAAGGCCCCGGACGGCAGCACCGGCAACCCCAGCGAAATTTCCGCCTAAAGGTTGTTGACAAAGCGCCGTTATTGATTTGGCAACAGCGAAGCACACAGCCAAACAAAAAAAAACGGCGGCGCTTCGTTCCATTCACCACCGGGATTCCAATAAGGGAGACGACCCATGGCACAGGTAATCAACACCAATACGATGTCGCTCAACGCTCAGCGCAACCTGAGCACCAGCGGCAGCTCGCTCGCTACCACCATCCAGCGCCTCTCGTCTGGTCTGCGCATCAACAGCGCGAAAGACGACGCCGCCGGCCTGGCCATCAGCGAGCGCTTCGGCACCCAGATCCGCGGCACCGACGTCGCCATCCGCAATGCCAACGACGGCATCTCGCTGGCCCAGGTCGCCGAAGGCTCCCTGAGCGAAATCGGCAACAACCTGCAGCGCGTCCGCGAACTGGCCGTCCAGGCCTCCAACGCCACCAACTCCGCCAGCGACCGCAAGGCCCTGCAGGCCGAAGTCACCCAGCTGGTCAGCGAAATCGACCGCGTCGCCAAGCAGTCTGACTTCAACGGCACCAAACTGCTCGACGGCAGCTTCACCAGCCAGCTGTTCCAGGTCGGCGCCAACGCCGGCCAGGCCATCGCCATCAACAACGTGGTCGACGCCAAGGCCAGCTCGCTGGGCAACGCCAAGTTTGCCGCCCCCGTGAGCAGCACCGCCGACGTCGCCACCATCACCGACCTCGCGGGCGTCACCATCAACGGCGCCGCCATCGGCACCATCACCGGCAAGACCACCGCCGAGTTTGCCGCCTCCGCCGCTGCCCAGATCAACAGCAAGATCGGCGAAGCCGGTGTCTATGCCGAAGTGGTCACCACTGCCGGCACCCCGGACACCCACCGCCTGAAGCTCACCTCGGTCCAGGCCGACCGCGACCTGGTCATCGACGGCGCCGCCCAGCTCGGCCTGGCCGACTCCACCGCCGCCGCCCCCAGCTCGGTCGCCGCCACCGCCACCTCCAGCTTCGTGCAGGACCTGGACGTCTCGTCCTACGTCGGCGCACAGAAGGCCCTGGAAATTGTCGACAAGGCACTGGAGTCGGTCAACAGCGTCCGCGCCGACCTCGGCGCCATCCAGAACCGCTTCACTTCCGTCGTCGCAAACCTGCAGACCTCCTCGGAAAACCTGTCCGCCTCGCGCAGCCGCATCCGCGATACCGACTTCGCCAAGGAAACCGCAGAGCTGACCCGCACCCAGATCCTGCAGCAGGCCGGTACGGCCATGCTGGCCCAGGCCAACCAGGTGCCGCAGAAC
>Ga0160475_100223_pt1 | contig 40223 bp, 17 predicted proteins | sample HID1975M_E11MG_FD_108254 | JGI IMG/M metagenome (GOLD analysis project Ga0160475, IMG submission 108254) | Enriched soil microbial communities from UW Madison campus, WI, USA - HID1975M_E11 MG | ecosystem: Environmental > Terrestrial > Soil > Unclassified | place: USA: Madison, Wisconsin... | reverse complement strand
TGGTGGTGGCCGGCGAAGCACCGGCCGACCCGCAGCAGCAGAACGCGCTGCGCAGCGACCTGCGCGAGCACCTCAGGCTCGGGCTGGCCGACTACATGGTCCCGACTCACCTTTTGTTCCTTGAACGCCTGCCGGTGACTGCCAACGGCAAGCTGGACCGCAAGGCCCTGCCCAAACCCGACGCAAGCGTGCTGCAGGACAGCTACGTGGCCCCGCGCAGCGAGCTGGAACAACAGATCGCGACAATCTGGGCCGAGGTCCTGAAGCTCGATCAGGTCGGTGTGACGGACAACTTCTTCGAACTGGGAGGGGATTCGATCATCTCGATCCAGGTGGTCAGCCGGGCGAGACAGGCCGGGATCCGCTTCACGCCCAAGGCGCTGTTCCAGCATCAGACCGTACAAGACCTGGCCTCGGTGGCCACGCGCATGGAAGGCAGCGGCCCGCAGATCGACCAGGCCCCGGTGGTCGGCGAGACACGCTTGCTGCCTATCCAGCAGGCGTTTTTCGAACAGTCGATCGCCGAGCCGCATCACTGGAACCAGGCGGTCCTGCTTGCTTCGACCAGGCTCATCGATGGCGCCGCGCTGGAAAAGGCCCTGCACACGCTGCTCGAGCACCACGATGCGTTGCGACTGCGCTTCACGCCACAACAGGACGCAGGCGCATGGCTCGCCGCCCACTGCGCCCCGGGCGACGTCGAGGCCGGGCTGCTGTGGGCAGAGACCCTGCCCGACGCGGACGCGCTGCAAGCCCTGTGCGACCGCGCGCAGCGCAGCCTGAACCTGCAACAGGGGCCGCTGTTGCGCGGTGTATTGGTGACCCTGCCCGATGGCAGCCAGCGCCTGCTCCTGGTGATTCATCACCTGGCGGTGGATGGCGTGTCCTGGCGCATTCTCCTGGAGGACCTGCAGAACGCCTATGACCGCCACGTGGCAGGCCAACCTGTCGTGCTGCCCGCCAGAACCACTTCGACCAAAGCCTGGGCTGAACGGCTGCAGGCCTACGCGCAGAGCGATGCAGTGCAGGCAGAGCTCGGTTACTGGCAGTCGCAGTTGCAAGGGGTCGACGCGCAACTGCCCCAGGACAGGGCAGATGGATCGCTGCATGGCCGTCATACCGCGACGGTGCATGCGCGCCTGGACCGGCAGCAAACGTCACAGCTGCTACAACAGGCCCCAGCCGCCTACCGCACCCAGGTCAACGACTTGCTGCTGACCGCCCTGGCCCGTGTGATCGCCCGTTGGACCCAACGCGATGAAGTGCTGGTGCAACTGGAGGGGCATGGCCGTGAAGACCTGTTCGATGCGTTCGACCTGACCCGCACTGTCGGCTGGCTGACCAGCCTGTTCCCGGTGAAGCTGACCGCGGCGTCGGGCCTCGATGCCTCGATCAAGCAGATCAAGGAACAACTTCGCGCGATCCCCAACAAGGGCGTCGGCTATGGCGCGCTGCGTTACCTGGGGGATTCGCACACACGCGATGTGCTGGCTGGCCTGCCAGTGCCACCCATCACGTTCAATTACCTGGGCCAGCTTGACAGCACCTTCGCCGACAGCTCGGCCCCGGGCGCCGAGCGATTCTTGCAGCCAGCTCGCGAGAGCAGCGGTGCCAGCCAGTCTGCCGAGGCCTTGCTGGAAAACCTGCTGTCCATCAACGGGCAGGTCTACGCCGGCGAACTGAGCCTGGCCTGGACGTTCAGCCAGGACATGTTCAACCGCGCCACGGTACAGGCCTTGGCCGACGGCTATGTCACCGAGCTTCAGGCGCTGATCGAGCATTGCGTCAATCAGGACGCCGTCGCCCTTACACCGTCCGATGTCCCGCTGGCTGCGCTGGATCAGGCCCAGCTGGATGCCTTGCCGGTTCCGGCAGGTGCAATCGAAGACATCTACCCGCTTTCGCCCATGCAGCAGGGCATGCTGTTCCACACGGTCTTCGAGCAGGGCCAGGGCGAGTATGTCAACCAGATGCGCGTCAACGTTGCGGGCCTGGACATCGAGCGCTTCAAGCTTGCCTGGCAGGCAATGCTGGATCGACACGACGTGTTGCGCGCCGCATTCGTCGCCAACCTTGAACGCCCGGTGCAGGTGATTCGCAAACACGTCGAGCTGCCGTTCGACGTGTTTGACTGGGCCGCGCAGGATGACCTGGAGGGGCGGCTGGATGCCTGGGCCGAGGCCGATCGTCGGCGTGGTTTTGACCTGCAGGCGGCACCCTTGTTGCGCCTGACTGTGATCCGGACAGACAGCGAGCGGCACCACCTGATCTTCACCAGCCACCATATCCTGATGGATGGCTGGAGCAATGCGCAGCTGTTTGGCGAGGTATTGCAGCACTACGCTGGCGTTGCCCTGGCGCGACCGGCAGGGCGCTACCGCGACTATATCGAGTGGCTGCAGCGCCAGGATGCCGAGCAGAGCGAGATGTTCTGGCGCCAGCAATTGCAGCACCTCTGCGAGCCCACGCGACTGGCCCAGGCGCTGCGCCTGGATAGAAGCCGCGCGGATACCGGCCATGGCGAACATCATCAGACGCTCGACGCAGCCTGCGCCCAGGCGTTGAGCGCGTTTGCAAGGCAACGGCGGGTGACGGTCAATACCTTGCTGCAGGCAGCCTGGCTGCTGCTGTTGCACCGCTATACCGGCCAGGAAGGCGTGGCATTCGGTGCAACGGTTGCCGGGCGGCCGGCAGACTTGCGCGGCGTCGAGCACCAGTTGGGCCTGTTCATCAACACCTTGCCGGTGGCAGCCAGACTGCAGCCTGACCTGCGGGTGGGGGAGTGGGTCGAACGTCTGCAGGCACAGAACCTGAGCATGCGCGAACATGAACACACGCCACTCTATGACATTCAGCGTTGGGCGGACTCGGCCGGTGAGCAGTTGTTCGACACGCTGCTGGTGTTCGAGAACTACCCGGTCGGTGAAGTCCTGCAGCAGGGCTCCAGCGCAGGCCTGGCGTTTTCTGGCACGCAGAATCGCGAGCGGACCAACTATCCGCTGACGCTGATGATCGAGTCGGGCAATGCACTGACGATCCACTACCACTACGACCGCAGCCACCTCGGTGACACCGGCGTCGAGCAGATCGCCCGGCACTTTGCCAATCTGCTGCACGCCCTGGTGCAGCACGCCGATACCCCTGTCGGTGAACTGCAGATGCTCGATGACGAAGAGCGAAAGCGCACCGTCCACGACTGGAACCGTACCCAGATGCAGTACCCGCATGAGCGCAGCCTGCCCGAGCTGTTCGAAATGCAGGTCGCGCGCACCCCTGAGGCCCCGGCACTGTTGTTTGCCGAGCAGACCTTGAGCTATAGCGAGCTCAATCAGCGCGCCAACCGCCTGGCGGGCAAGCTGCGCACGTTGGGCGTCGGGCCGGATGTGCTGGTCGCGATTGCCGTCGAGCGATCGGTGGAAATGGTCGTTGGCTTGCTGGCGATCCTCAAGGCCGGTGGCGCCTATGTGCCATTGGACCCGGAATATCCCCGCGAGCGACTGGGGTACATGATGGAACAGAGCGGGGCGCATCTGCTGCTGACCCTCAGCCATCTGCTGCCACAGCTGCCCACCCACAGCGCGCAAACCTGGTGCCTGGACAGCGATTGGCATCAGGTGGAGGCCTTCGATGGCGAGAACCTCGGCATCGTGCAGCATCCCGAGCACCTTGCTTATTGCATCTACACCTCCGGTTCCACCGGGCGGCCCAAGGGGGTCGAGGTGCGCCACCAGGCACTGGTCAACTTCTTTGCCAGCATGGCGGTCGAGCCTGGGATCGACGCCGGCGATCGGGTCCTGGCGCTGACCTCGCTGTCGTTCGACATTGCTGGCCTGGAGCTATACCTGCCGCTGTTGGCCGGGGCTTCGGTGGTGCTGATCGGCGAGCGCCAGAACAAGGATCCGTCGGCGCTGCAGGCTGTCATCGAGCGCCACGCCATCACCACCATCCAGGCCACACCTTCGACCTGGCGCATGCTGCTGCAGGCGCTGCCTGCGCAGACCCTGCGCGGTTGCAAGGTCATCAGTGGCGGTGAGGCACTGCCTGTCGACCTCGCCGGTCAGTTGCTGGCGCTGTGCGGGCGCATCTGGAACCTGTACGGGCCAACCGAGACGACGATCTGGTCGGCGGCGTACTGCCTGGACAACCAACATCCCTTGCCGTTGCTGGGCAAGCCGATCGCCAACACGACCTTGCAGGTCATGGCGCACGACCTCTCGACTGCCGCGACCGGCATGGCTGGGGAACTGATGATCGGTGGCGATGGCCTGGCCCGGGGTTATCAGCGCCGCGCCGCATTGACGGCCGAGCGCTTCGTCCCGGACCCATACGATCGCAGTGGGCAGGGCGGTGGCAGGCTCTACCGTACCGGTGACCTGGCCAGCTATCGCAGCGATGGGTTGCTTGAGTACGTGGGCCGCATCGACCACCAGGTGAAGGTGCGTGGTTATCGCATCGAACTGGGCGAGATCGAGGCAAGGCTGATCGATGATCCTGCTGTGCGCGAGGCAGTGGTCATCGACATCGATGGCCCTGGCGGCAAGCAACTGGCCGGCTACCTGGTCTCGAGCGGCGAAGAAGCGGTCGCGACGGAGGAACAGCGCAGCGCCCTGCGTCGACATCTGCGCGAACAGCTGCGCGCGACCTTGCCGGACTACATGGTCCCCGCGTACCTCACCTGGCTCGATGCACTGCCGCTGACACCCAACGGCAAGCTCGACCGCAAAGCCTTGCCCCAGCCTGATATCGGCGGATCGCAGCAAGGTTATGTCGCGCCGAAGAGCGAGGTGGAGCAGCAGATCGCTGCCGTCTGGGCGCAGCTGCTGCGTGTCGGGAAGGTCGGTCTCAATGACAATTTCTTCGAGCTGGGAGGGCACTCGCTGCTGGCGCTGTCGGTGCTCTCGCGCTTGCAACTTTCGCTGGGATTGACCGTGGAACCGGCCGTTCTCTTCCAGCACCCGGTCCTTGGCGATTTTGCCAGATACATCGAATCCATCGGCGATGCGTCGGCTTTCGACGAAAAACTGCAGCGTCTGGATATGCTTTTTGAAGAGTTCGAGGTGAATGAATGAGTAACGATGCCGCGCTGAATATCGCCAAGCGTTTTGTCACGCTGCCACTGGCCAAGCGCAAGCTGTATCTGCAGAAGATGCACGCCGAGAACATTTCTCCGGCTAACTTGCCAGTGCCTTGCACCCAGTCGCTGTTCGACCGCGTTCCGGTATCGTTCGCCCAGCAGCGTCAATGGTTCCTGTGGCAAATGGAGCCGCAGAGCACGGCCTACAACCTGGCTATTGCGCTAAGACTGCAGGGAGAACTGGATATCGACGCCCTGCGTGGCGCCTTCCAGGCCTTGATCGTACGGCACCAGACCTTGCGTACCACGTTCTCGCTCGATGACGAACAGCTCGTTCAGGTCATTCACCCGCCAGAATCGTTCGAAATCGAAGCGCAACCCGTCGACTTCGGGCCGGCGCCGGAAACCGACCTGCAGATCAAGGCATGGGTCGAATCTGAGGCGCGCACGCCCTTCGACCTGGAGCGCCAGTGGCCGACGAGAGTCAGGTTGCTGCGTTTGCAAGAGCATGATCATGTGTTGATCATCACCCTGCACCATATTGCTACCGATGGCTGGTCAATGCAGGTGCTGGTCGACGAGCTCATTGGGCATTACGCCCACACATGTACCGGCGAGGCCTTGGAGCTTGCTCCGCTGCCCATTCAGTATGCCGACTATGCCATCTGGCAGCGGCACTGGATGGAGGCTGGCGAGCAGGAGCGCCAGCTTGCGTACTGGCAGGCACACCTGGGGCATGAACATCCGGTGCTGGAGCTGCCCAGCGACCGGCCCCGTCCGGCGACGCAGCGCTTCGAAGGGGCGAGCCTGAAGTTCGAGCTCGAATCAGAACTTGCCGACGCGCTCAAGCAACAGGCGCAACAGCAGGGGGTGACGCTTTTCACACTGCTGCTGGCCAGCTTCCAGACCCTGCTGCACCGGTATTCTGGTCAGGATGAAGTGCGTGTCGGGATTCCGATCGCCAATCGTAACCGGGTCGAAACCGAGCGTCTGATCGGTTTCTTCGTCAATACTCAGGTACTCAAGGCGCAGTTCGATAGCTCGCTGACATTCACTGGCTTGCTCAGCCAGATGCACAAGACCACGCTGGCGGCCCAGGCTCATCAGGACCTGCCCTTCGAGCAACTGGTAGAAGCGCTGCACCCGGAACGAAGCCTGAGTCACAGCCCGTTGTTCCAGGTCATGTACAACCACCAGACGCAATCCAGGGGAAATGCTCGGCGCCTGCAGGGTCTGCATGTCGAAGGCATCGCCTGGGAGCGACAGACCGCGCAGTTCGACCTCACGCTGAACACTGTCGAGCATGAGCATGGGATTACGGTAGACCTCAACTACGCGACTGCGCTGTTTGAAGAGTCGACGGTCGCTCGCATGGCTTCGCATTTTACCCATTTGCTGGAGGCGATCACCGAGCGGCCTTGGCAGCTTGTCGCCGAGTTGCCGATGCTTGGGCCGCAGGAGCATCGCCAGATAGTGGAGCAGTGGAACAGCACTCAAGCGTCCTACCCTGCCGACCAGGGCATGCATCAGCTGATCGAAGCGCAAGCCCGCGAGACGCCGCACGCCCCTGCGGTGCTGTTCGGTGAGGATGTGTTGACCTACCGTCAACTGAACCAGCGCGCCAACCGGCTCGCCCACGCGTTGCGCGACAAAGGCGTAGGCCCGGACGTGCTGGTAGGTATCGCGGTGGAGCGTTCGCTCGAAATGGTAGTCGGGCTGCTCGCCGTTCTGAAGGCCGGGGGCGCCTATGTGCCGTTCGATCCGGACTATCCGGCCGAGCGCCTGACCTACATGATGGAGGACAGCCGCATTCGTCTGCTGCTGACCCAGACTACCCTGCGCGACCAGTTGCCGATCGACCCCCGCATGGCCTGCATTGTGCTTGATGGCCCAGATGACTGGCTGGCTGCCTATAGCGACGCCGACCCTGTCAACCTCAACGTGCCGGCCGATCTGGCCTATGTGATCTACACGTCGGGCTCGACCGGCAGGCCCAAGGGCGCCGGCAACACCCACCAGGCGCTGGTCAATCGGCTCTGGTGGATGCAGAAGGCCTACGGTCTGGATCACGGCGATACAGTGCTGCAGAAGACGCCCTTCAGCTTCGACGTATCGGTGTGGGAGTTCTTCTGGCCATTGTTCACCGGAGCGCGGCTGGCGGTGGCTCGCCCTGGCGATCACCGGGATCCCGAACGCCTGGTCGAGGCGATCAGACAGCACAGGGTCACGACCCTGCATTTCGTTCCGTCCATGCTCCAGGCTTTCATGACCAGCGAGCACGTGGAGCTGTGCGAAACCCTCAAGCGAGTGGTGTGCAGTGGCGAAGCATTGCCTGCCGATCTTTCAGAGCAGGTCTTGGCCAGGCTTAAGCATGTCGGGCTTTTCAACCTTTACGGCCCGACGGAAGCGGCGATCGACGTTACCCACTGGACCTGCCAGGCGCAAGCCAATGGCAGCGTGCCGATCGGCACACCTATCGACAACCTCAAGACCCATATCCTCAGCAGCGCCTTGCTGCCGGTGCCGCAAGGTGCGGCAGGCGAGCTGTACCTGGGCGGCGTGGGGCTGGCGCGTGGATATCATCGTCGTCCGGGCCTTACCGCGGAGCGGTTCGTGCCCGACCCGCATGATCGTAGCGAGCAGGGTGGTGCGCGCCTGTATCGCACCGGGGACCTGGCGCGGTACCGCTCGGGCGGCGTGATCGAATACGCTGGCCGCCTCGACCATCAGGTGAAGATTCGCGGCCTGCGCATCGAGCTTGGCGAGATCGAGTCCAAACTCCTGGAGCACGACAGCGTGCGCGAGGCCGTGGTAATCGATATCGATGGGCCGGGTGGCAAGCAGTTGGCCGCCTATCTGGTGGTCGATGTACACACTGGCGAGCTGGAAGAACACCTGCGCCGGCACCTCAAGGCCACACTGCCGGACTACATGGTTCCCAGCCATCTGCTGTTCGTCGACGCCCTGCCGTTGACCCCAAACGGCAAGCTGGATCGCAAGGCATTGCCACGCCCGGATGTACGTCAGCGGCAGAAAAACCATGTGGCGCCGCGCAGCCCTCTCGAGGAGCGAATCGCAGCGATCTGGGCTGACGTTCTCAAGCTTGAACGGGTAGGGGCCACCGACAACTTCTTCGAACTGGGCGGCGACTCGATCGTCTCGATCCAGGTGGTCAGCAGGGCCCGACGCGAGGGCATTACGTTCACCCCCAAGCAGCTGTTCCAGCTCCAGACAGTCGAAGGGCTGGCGGCAGTGGTCGCCGAGGGGCACACCCCGGCCATGCACATTGATCAGGGCGCGGTGCAGGGGCACATGCAGCTCTTGCCGATTCACCAGGCATTCTTCAACGAAGACATCGCCGATCGTCACCACTGGAACCAGGCCCTACTGCTCAAGCCCGGACAGGCCTTGGACAGCGACGTGCTCGACCGCGCTCTGCAAGCGCTGCTGGCCCATCACGATGCGTTGCGCGTCAGCTTCCAACAGGAAGACAGCAGCCCTTGGTTGGCCTGCTATCGCGAGATTGGCGAGCTCGCCCAGGCGACTTGCCTTTGGCAAGCGCAACTTCAGCACCCGTCCGAACTGGAGGCGCTGTGTGACAAGGCGCAACGCAGCCTAGATCTGCAGCAAGGGCCACTGCTGCGAGCCGTGCTGGCAGACCTGCCCGACGGTACCCAGCGGCTATTGCTGGTGATCCACCATCTGGCCGTGGATGGCGTTTCATGGCGAATTCTGCTCGAAGACCTGCAGGCTGCCTACCGTCAGGAGGCGATCGGTCAGACCACTTCCCTGCCGGCCAAGACCAGTTCCGTCAAGGCATGGGCAGAGGCGCTACAGAAGTACGCCAACAGCGAGGTATTGCGCAATGAGCTGCCTTATTGGCAGGCACTGTCAGCGGATGTCGATGCCACGCTCCCTTGCGACAATGTTGATGGTTCACTGCAGTCAAGGCATGCAGCTGTCGCCCGGACACGGCTTGATGAGCGCTACACCCGCCAGCTCCTGCAGCACGCCCCTGGGGCTTATCGCACTCAGGTCAACGACCTGTTGTTGACGGCCCTGGCCCGAGTGATCGCCCGCTGGACGAAGCAGGAAGATGTGCTCGTGCAACTGGAAGGGCACGGTCGTGAGGAACTGTGCGATACCGTCGATCTAAGCCGTACCGTTGGTTGGTTCACGAGCATGTTCCCGGTCAGGCTCAGCACCGCCGAGGCGATGGACACCTCGATCAAGACCATCAAGGAGCAGCTGCGCGCGGTTCCCAACAAGGGGCTTGGGTTCGGCGCACTGCGCTATCTGGGCGACCGGGAGGCCTGCCAGGCCTTGGCGGAGCTGGCACCGCCCAGGATCACCTTCAATTACCTCGGGCAGTTCGATGCCAGCTTCGACGAGCCTGCCGGCGAGTTCGGCCAGGCAGCCTTCCTGATGCCTGCTGCCGAGTACAGTGGTGCAAGCCGAGGCGAGACAGCGCCGCTGGGCAACTGGTTATCGATCGATGGGCAGATATTCAAAGGCGAGCTGAGCCTGAACTGGACCTTCAGCCAAGCCATGTTCGAGGTCACGACGGTCGAACGACTGGCAGCGGAATACGCTCGGGAATTACAGGATCTGATCGATCACTGCGTGTCCGAAGGTGCGTTCGGCAGGACGCCTTCGGATTTCCCCCTGTGCAACTTGAGCCAGGCGGAACTCGACGCGTTGCCTGTGCCCGTCGCCGAAATCGAGGACATCTACCCCTTGTCGCCGATGCAGCAGGGGATGCTGTTCCACAGCGCCTATGAGCAGACCGGAGATTACATCAACCAGATGCGTGTCGACGTCCAGGGCCTGGACGTTGCGCGCTTCGATCAAGCCTGGCAAGCGATGGCGGTGCAGCATGATGTGCTGCGAGCCAATTTCATCACCCTGTTCGAGCAGCCCTTGCAGATCATCCGCCAGCAGGTGCAAATACCTTGCATCGAGCTGGACTGGTCGGCGCCCAAGGACCTGCAGCGCGAGCTCTCCGTCTGGGCCGAGCACGATCGTCGCAAGGGCTTCGACCTGCAGCATGATCCGTTGCTCAGGATAACCGCGATCCGTACAGGCCCCGATAGCCATCACCTGATTTATACCAGCCACCACATCCTTATGGATGGCTGGAGCAATTCGCAGTTGCTTGGCGAGGTGCTGCAGCACTACGCGGGGCAGCCGGCCGAGCGTAAGCCTGGACGTTACCGTGACTACATCCAGTGGCTGCAGGGACAGAGCAAGGATCGCAGCGAAGCCTTCTGGCAAGAGCAGCTGCAGGATTTGCAGGAGCCGACACATCTGGCGCAAGTGTTCCGACAAGGCAAGTCAAACAAGGCCAGCGGTTATGCCGATCATTATCAGGTGCTGGACTGGCAGCCATCGCTAAGTGAGTTCGCCCGTGAGCGACGGGTTACCGTCAATACGCTGGTGCAAGCGGCCTGGCTGTTGCTGCTGCAACGCCATACCGGTCAGGAATGCGTCGCCGTGGGCGCCACAGTCGCTGGCCGACCGGCGGAAGTGGCCGGTGCGGAGCATCAGCTGGGTCTGTTCATCAATACGTTGCCGGTGATCAACCGGCTGCAGCCGACGATGACCGTGGAGCAATGGGTCACCGAGCTGCAGGGTCAAAACCTGGCACTGCGCGAGCATGAACACACAGCGCTGTATGACGTCCAGCGCCTGGCTGGCGTAGCTGCGGATGGGCTGTTCGATAGCTTGCTGGTGTTCGAGAACTATCCTGTCTCCGAGGCGCTGCGCGTAGGTGCTCCCGCAGGCTTGACGTTCATCGACACGCACATTCACGAGCAGACCAACTACCCCTTGACCTTGGCTATCGGCCTAGGTGCGCAGTTGTCCGTTCACTACAGCTATGACCGTTCGAGCTTCAGTGACCGGGACATCGAGCAAATCGCCGGGCACTTCGCCAACCTGCTGCATGCCATTATCCAGAAACCGCAGCGCCTTATCGCCGAGCTGCCGATGTTGGGCGGGGATGAATGCCGTCGCATCGTGGAAGAATGGAACCACACGACCGTCGATTACCCTGGCTCTCACTGCGTGCACCAGTTGTTCGAGGCCCAGGTACTGCAACGACCGGAAGCCGTCGCACTGGTATTTGCCGGGCAGCAGCTCACTTACCGGCAGCTCAATATCCGCGCCAATGGCCTGGCGCACCGCTTGCGCGAGCGCGGCGTGGGCCCGGACGTTTTGGTCGGCATTGCCCTGGAACGCTCCGTGGACATGGTTGTGGGATTGCTGGCGATCCTGAAAGCAGGGGGGGCCTATGTCCCACTCGACCCTGACTATCCCCAGGATCGTCTGGCGTACATGATCGAAGACAGTCGAATCAAGCTGCTGTTGACCCATCGGAATGTTCAGCTACCTGCCTGTCCACACATCCTCACCCTGATGCTTGATGAGCTGAATGACTGCCTGACGTGGCCGGCTGACAACCTGGCGTTTGCAGGGCACCTTGGCAACCTTGCCTATGTGATCTACACCTCGGGCTCGACGGGCAAGCCAAAAGGTGCCGCCAACACCCACGAAGCGCTGCTGAACAGGCTGTTCTGGATGCAGGACGCCTACGCGTTGGGCACCGATGACAAGGTCCTGCAGAAAACCCCTTTCAGCTTCGATGTATCGGTCTGGGAGTTTTTCTGGCCTTTGATGACGGGAGCCCGACTGGTGCTCGCCCAACCGGGCGAACATCGCGACCCGGCGCTGCTCATGCGTCTGATCGAGACCGAATCCATCACCACGTTGCACTTCGTGCCATCGATGCTGCAGGCCTTCATCAGTGGTGACAGCCCGCAGGCGGCCTGTACTTCGCTACGGCAGGTGATGTGTTCCGGCGAGGCGCTGCCGCTTGAGCTGCAACGCAGCGCGATGGCATTGCTGCCTGGTACCCAGTTCTACAACCTGTACGGGCCAACCGAAGCGGCTATCGACGTAACCCATTGGCACTGTGTGGACGAACAGAGTCACAGCGTTCCGATCGGCCGGCCGATTGCCAACCTGCGTACCTACATTCTTGACGATGAGCTCAATCCGGTGCCTCCGCCGGTCACAGGCGAACTGTATCTGGGCGGTATCGGCCTGGCCCGCGGTTACCATGAGCGCGCGATGCTGACGGCCGAGCGTTTCTGTGTCAGCCCCTTCGGTGACGGAGAGCGTCTCTACCGCACGGGTGACCTGGCGCGCCAGCGTGCAGACGGGGTGATCGAGTACGCTGGGCGGATCGACCACCAGGTGAAGATCCGTGGTCTGCGTATCGAACTTGGCGAGATCGAAGCGAGCCTGCTGGAGCACCCGGCCGTGAAGGAAGCCGCGGTCCTGGCAATCGACCTGGCGACCGGCAGGCAGCTGGTGGCGTTTGTCGTCATCGACCGTGAAGAACACCTGAACGATGTAAAGGCCGTACTGGCGCGACGGCTGCCTGATTACATGGTGCCTTACCATTACGTTCTGCTCGACAGCATGCCGCTGTCACCCAACGGCAAGCTGGACCGCAAGCGCCTGCCGATGCCCGAGCTCAAGGCCACCGTGCAGCAATACACCGCCCCGAGCAACGAAGTCGAAGGCGCCCTGGCGCTGATCTGGCAGGAAGTCCTGCAGCGTGAACAGGTAGGTATTCACGACAACTTCTTCGAGCTTGGTGGCGACTCGATCGTGTCGATCCGCATCGCCAGCAAGGCGCGGCTTGCAGGTTACGACGTATCTCCGAAACGGGTATTCGAGCACCAGACCATCGCTCAGCTGGCCGCGACGTTGGAGCGCCAGGCGCCTGTATCCGAAGCACCGGTCATTGCCCGAGTCGTCGTCAGTGAAGAGGAGCGCGCGTTGTTGCCCCTGTCCGCCGACGTCATCGAAGATGTCTACCCGCTCTCGCCGATGCAGCAGGGCATGCTGTTCCATTCCATCGAGGAGAAGGGTGAAGGGCTGTATATCCATCAGGTCAGCCTGCCGGTGACCGGCCTGAAGACCGCACCTTTCATTCAGGCATGGGCAGCGGTGACCGCGCGTCACGAGGTGCTGCGTACCAGTTTCCACTGGGCCGGCCTGGCCGAACCGCTGCAGGTTGTCCATACACAGGCGCAGATGCCCGTAAGGGAAATCGATCTGCAGGGCAGCGAGGCGCCTGACGCGACCGTGCAGGCGCTTGCCCATGAAGAGTGGCTGAACGGTTTCGACCTGACCCAGGCACCTCTGCATAGGCTATTGCTGGTGAAGCTGGACTCGAACACCTATCACATGATCTGGACCAGCCACCACATCTTGATGGACGGCTGGAGCACCTCCCGGCTGTTTGCCGAGGTCATGCAGCACTACGCCGGCAAACCAGTGTCCGGCAGTGTCGGTCGTTATGGTGATTTCATCGCGTGGCTGCAGGCCCAGGACAAGGGGCGGCAGGAGGCCTTCTGGCGTGAAAGTCTGGCAGGTGTCGAGCCTACCTTGTTGGCCCAGACGATTCACCCGCGACACAGCGCCAACGAAACCGGGCACAACGCACTCTATTCACGCTGGGACAAAGCGTGGACGACGCGCCTGCAGGATTACTGCCGAAACCTGAGAGTCACGCCCAACACCGTAATCCAGGGCGCCTGGCTGTTGTTGCTGCAGCGCTACACGGCCAAATCTGCAGTCACCTTCGGGGCGACCGTCGCTGGTCGGCCGGAGTCGCTGCCGGGCGCCGACAGCACCTTGGGACTGTTCATCAACACATTGCCGGTATCGCAGGAACTTGATCCGACCGTCCGCCTGGAAGACTGGCTCCGTGACCTGCAGGCATACAACCTGGAGTTGCGCAACTGGTCGCATACCCCACTGAACGATGTCCAGAGGTGGTCCGGTACCCCAGGGCAGACACTGTTCGACAGTATTATCGTGTTCGAGAACTACCCGATCGACGAGAGCATGCGCGAGTCGTCCGATGCCGAAGTGGGCTTTGGCGAATCTAGCGGGGTAGGTGTCACCAACGTTCCCATGGACTTGGCTGTGCATCTCAACGACACCTTGTCGATCGAGTACCTGTACCTGCGCAACAGTTTCAGTGAAGCGTCGGTACAAGGCATCCGGCAGACCATGGAAGCCACGCTGGACGCCATGCTGAGCGAGCCCCGGGCGAGACTTGGCAATCTGCAGTGCTTGCTGCCTGCCCAACTGGAGCAGGCAGCGCAATGGGGCGCCGAGCCTGCGACGGTTTATGGTGCTCAGACATTGGCGCAGTCGATTGCAGCGCAAGCTCAGCGCCAACCGGATGCCGTCGCGCTGGTGTGTGCCGAGCGAAGCCTCACCTACGCGGAGCTGGAGCGGCAGGCCGAGCATCTCTGCACCGTGCTGCGGCTCAAGGGTGCCGCGCCCGAAGTGATCGTCGGCGTGGCCCTGGAGCGGTCGCTGGAGCTGGTCGTGACATTGCTGGCGATTATGAAGACGGGGGCTGCCTATGTACCTCTGGATCTTGAATACCCGGCAGATCGTCTGGCCTGGATGATCGAGGATTCGGGCATGCAGCTGCTGGTGACGCGCCACTCGCTGCTACAGCGGCTGCCGTCACTGGAGCGTGTACAAGTCATCGAGCCTGTTGGTGATCAGCTCGTCCCACAGCCGGCGCTGCCTCCTGCGGCCATCGAAGACGGCAACCTGGCCTACCTGATCTACACCTCGGGCTCGACCGGCAAGCCAAAGGGCGTAGCTGTCGCCCAGGGCCCATTGAGCCGACATTGTCAGGCTATCGTTGAGCGGTACGAAATGGGACCCTCGACGCGAGAACTGCATTTCATGTCGTTCGCCTTCGATGGTGCTCAGGAGCGCTGGCTGAGTACCCTGCTCTGCGGTGGCACGCTGGTCATTCGCGACGGTGACTTGTGGACAGTGGAGCAGACCCTGCAGGCCTTGTGGCGCCAGCGCATCACCATCGCCTGTTTCCCGCCGGCCTACCTCAAGCAGTTGGCAGAGTCGGTGCAGGCCAGCGGCGATCAGCCGCCGCCGGTGCAGATCTACTGCTTTGGTGGCGATGCGGTGCCCGAACAGACGTTCGAGCAGGTCAGGAATGCGCTCAAGCCCACCTGGATGACCAATGGCTACGGCCCTACGGAAACGGTGGTGACGCCGCTTCTGTGGAAGGTGCCTGGAGACGGTTATTGTGCGGCTGCCTATGCGCCTATCGGCCGTGCCGTAGGTCGGCGCTCCCTTCGTGTACTCGATGACGAGCTCAATCCGCTGCCTCCGGGCTTCGCGGGCGAATTGATGATCGGCGGCGACGGCGTCGCTCGCGGCTATCACGGCCGCCCGGCCCTGACTGCGGAGCGCTTCGTGCCTGACCCATTGGGTAAGGAAGGCGCGCGTATCTACCGCAGCGGTGACCTGGTACGTAGACGGGATGACGGCGTGGTCGACTACGTGGGCCGTATCGACAACCAGGTCAAGATCAGGGGGTTCCGGATCGAGCTCGGTGAAGTCGAAGCCGCTCTGCGCACCCGGGACGGGGTGCGGGACGCAGTAGTTGTGGTGCACGAAACGTCGGTGGGCAAGCAACTGATCGGGTATGTGGTAGGCGAAGACACGAGCATGGCGAAGGCTTTGAGATCCGTACTGGCTGCCGAATTGCCGGAGTACATGGTGCCGTCGCAGATCATCGTGTTGCCTTCATTCCCGGTCACGCCGAACGGCAAGCTCGACCGCAAGCGCCTGCCGGATCCGGTATTCGAGTCGTCAGGGCATGTCGCTCCTCGCAACGAACAGGAGCGGTTGCTGACGCAGATCTGGGAAGAGGTACTGCAAGTCGATTCCATTGGCATCACGGACAACTTCTTCGAGCTTGGCGGCGACTCCATCCTCAGCCTGCAGGTCGTGTCTCGGGTGAGGAATCACCCGACCTTGGACATGGAACTCAAACTCCGTGATGTGCTGCGTTATCAGACGATCGAGGCGATCGTCGGCAAGCAGGATCAGGCCGGTCATGTGCCCGTGCAGGTCGCCGACACCGGGGCGGTCGACGGCCTGTTCAATCTGCTGCCCATCCAGGAGTGGATGTTCGCCGAGGCGCTTCCGGACCCGGCGCACTTCAACCAGGCCCTGATGCTCAAACCGCGTATCGCTCTGGACTTGGATGCGCTCGACCAAGCGCTTGCATGCATCGAAGAGCACCATGACGCCCTGCGGCTGCGCTTCGTCCAGGAGAACGGTCGTTGGCTGCAACGCTACCTGACACCCGATGAGGCCAGGCAGCCGCTGCTGCAGCGTGAACAGGCTTGTGACGAGCAGGCGCTGATGACGCTGGCGAATCAGGCTCAACGTAGCTTGGGGCTTGTCGATGGACCTGTCTGGCGAGCTGTGCACATACAGCTTGCCGATGGGCAGGCGCGACTGTTACTGGTGATCCATCACCTGGTCATGGACGGTGTGTCATGGCGGGTACTGCTCGAAGACCTGCAGCGGGCTTACCAGGCCTGTACCCAGGGTGACACGCCGGCATTGCCTGGTCGCACCACGAGCTACAGGGCGTGGGCAGAGCTTTTGCGAAAAGAGGCTACATCGATTGGCGCGCAGCAGGGTGACTGGTGGCTTGCTCAACTCGAACCGCAGTCGAACGAGTTTCCTTGCGACAACCCGCGCGGGCGCAATGAGGTTAGCGAGCAGGCGGCCGCCCATCTGTACCTGACACGGGAAAAGACTGCGCAGCTGCTAAAGCAGGCGCCTGCCGCCTATCGCACCCAGGTAAACGACATTTTACTGGCGGCACTGGCACGTGTGCTGTGCCGTTGGAGTGGCGAAGAGGCCGCATTGATCCAGCTGGAAGGGCATGGTCGCGAAGACCTTTACGAAGGCGTGGATCTGTCCCGGACAGTGGGCTGGTTCACCAGCATGTTCCCGGTACGTCTCGCTCCTGGCGAGGCTGCGGCGGTCGGTGAGTCGATCCTGGCGACGCAACGGCAATTGGCGGCGGTACCTGACAAGGGGGTCGGTTATGGCGTGTTGCGTTACCTGGGCGAACCTCGGATGCGCGAGCGCCTTGCGGCAGCAGCTCAACCGCGTGTGACGTTCAACTATTTCGGTCAGTTCGACCAGAGCTTTGACAAGCACGCTTTGCTCGAGCCTGCGCCGGAAGGATCAGGCGATTGCTATAGCCCGAGGGCGCGCCTGGCTAACTGGTTGGAGATCGTCGGCCAGGTCTACGATGGCTCGCTTTCATTGCGATGCGTGTACAGCAAGCGTCGTTATCGGGCGCAGACCATCGACGCCCTGATGGAAAGCTATCGCGAAGAACTTGAACTGCTGATTGATCACTGTCTCTCCGTGACTGGCGCTGCCTGAGTGCAAGCGCCAGGCGGTTTTTTCAAGGAATATCAAGTTGAATAACGATCTGGAAGCGTTTCTCGATATGGTTGCAATGAACCCTCAGGATCAGGCGCTGCATCGGCTTGGTCCGGTGCAGGCACGCACCAGTTTCGAGTTGGCCACGCAGCGTCTTCGCTGGCAAGCGCCGCAGGACCTGGAGCTTGTTTCGCTGACCTGCACCGCACGCGATGGTACGGCTTTGCCGTTGCGTGTTTACAAACCTGCGCAGGCCGATGGCCAGCCCCTGCCGGTGCTGATTTATTTCCACGGAGGTGGCTTTGTCGTCGGCAGCCTGGATTCACATGATGGCGTATGCCGTGAGCTGTGCGCACGATCACGCTGCGCGGTGGTTTCGGTAGGCTATCGCCTGGCCCCCGACCACCGCTTCCCAACGGCTTTCGAGGACGGTTGGGATGTGCTCGAAGCGTTGCCCTCCATCGCCCAGGCACAGGGCCTTGACCTGCAACGCGTTGTCCTTGCGGGCGACAGCGTGGGCGCGACCCTGGCCACGACCTTGGCCCTGCATGCCGCCAGGCAAGGCCTGGCGGCCGCGGTACGGCCGATCGGGCAACTGTTGTGTTACCCGGTCACGGATGCGGGGGGCGAATACGCCTCGCGCACCCTGTTTGGGGAGGGGTACCTGCTGGAAGACGAAACGCTCGAATGGTTCTATGACCTTTATGCACGCGAACACGTGGATCGTCACGACTGGCGTTTCTCTCCCTTGCGCGCAGAAAGCCTGAGCGGTGTCGCTCCAGCCATCGTCCTGCTGGCCGGCCTGGATCCGCTGCTGGATGAAGGGCAAGCCTACGCTGAGCGATTGCAAGCATCCGGGGTGGAGGTGGAAATCATCCTGGCGCAGGACATGACCCACGACCTGCTGCGCATGATGTCAGTGACTGCAGAAGTTTCGACAGTGTACAAGCGATTGGTCGACAGTCTGCTTGCGCTTATCGCCAAGGCACGATAGACCTCCAGCCCCAAGGACATTGTGGTCGCGCTGAGCGCAATGCCCTGGCGAGCCCCGCGTCAGGGCCCTGCTGAATCAAGCAGACATGTGGTGTACGAACAGAGGAGGGAAAGGCGCCAGCCACCTTCGGCGGTGGCTGGCGCAGGGGGGCATCAGTTTTCGTAACGCAGGGTAAGCGCGAAATTGCGTGGGGCGCCGTAGTAGTTGCCGGTGTCTTCGCTGAAGATGGCAGTGTAGTATTTCTCGTCAAACACGTTGTTGAGGTTCAACTGCACGCTAACGTTCTGGTTTACCCGAAAGTTGGCGTTGAGATCGACCAGGTTGTAAGCGCTCTGGGTGATGTTGTTCAGGTAGAGCTTGCTCTGGTGATAGACGCTGGTACCCACTCGCCATTGGTCCAGCTCACCCGGCAGCTGGTAGGTGGTAGCTGCCTTGAACAGTCGCTGGGGCGAGTTTTCCGTACCGTAGGTGTCGCCCTTGTTGGCCCCGGCAACGTACTTGGGATGGCTGTAGGTGTAGCCCATTGAAGCATTCCACCCAGGCATCAGCTCGCCTGACACTTCGGCATCGAAACCGCGGTTGCGCACCTTGGCACCCTCGGTATAGCAACGTGCATCGCGGTTCGGTCCGCACACACGACCGGCTTCTGGCACGACCTGGGGCAGGCCAGTCTGATCGACCTGGAACAGCGCCAGAGAAGTGTTGAGCCTGCCGTCGAACAGCTCGTTCTTAAGGCCGATCTCGTAGTTGCTGCCCGTGGTGGGGGCCAGCAGCTTGTTGTCGACACTGTAGTTGCTTTGCAGTTTGTAGATTTCAGTGTAACTGGCGTAGACCGAGGTCTGATCGGTGATGTCATAAACGATGCCCCCATACGGAATGACCTTGCGGTCTTCCTTGAAGCGATCGGTTTCCCAAGGCCCTTGGGTATCGTAATCGACCCAGCTCAAGCGGCTGCCGAGGATTACGTGGAGGTCGTCGGTAGGATTAAGACGGGTAGCCGCGTAGATCCCTTTGTCCTTGCGCACGTGGCGGCTTGGTGTCAGGTTCCCGACTATTTCCGGTTTAGGGAATTGCGAAGAGTCGAAGTCGAGGACGTCTACCTTAGGGTAGATGCTCGGCGAGCCGGTCACGTACTGCAGGCGATCGCGGCGCATGCTTGTCCCCACGACCACCTCATGCTTCTGGCCCATCAAGTTGAACGCGCCATTCAGCGCTGCGTCCACGTTGACCTGCTCGTCATCGTATCTGGCGCTGTTGGGGTAGTACTGCATCGACGAGTCGGTCTCGCCGGTGTGATAACCGACCTGTGCCAAAAAGTCCGCATTGGACCAGATGAGGTTGGTCGCGACGGTCAGGTTCCAGTCTTCGTTGAACGAATGCTTGATATCGGCGAAGACGTTGCGGTTCAGTTTGTCCAGATAGGCCCATTTGCCGGCCAGGGAGGTCGAGCGGGAGAAGTCGTAGAAACTGCCGTCCTGGTGTGTTGGCAGCCCACCCCAGTCGTAACCATTGTTGTTGTCCTGCTGCAGCGATCCACCGAGGGTCAAGGTGGTCGAGTCATTCAGATCAGCTTCGCCAATGGCATAGAACAGCTGGTTTTCCTTGCCGGCGTAATCCTGATAGCTATTGCGATTGTTGTACATCAGCACCGTTCGACCGCGCAGGGTCCCTTCGGCATTCAACGGACCGCCGACATCCAGCTGGGTCCGGTAGTTATCCCATGAACCTGCGCCGATCTCGGCCTTGAGCTGATAGCTGCGGGTAGGCCGCTTGCGCACCATGTTGATGGCCGCAGACGGGCTGCCCGCCCCCTGCAGCAGACCATTGGCGCCGCGCACGATCTCGACCCGATCATACATGGCCATGTTGTTTACCGACATGACGTCCATCGAGAAGCTTTCGGTCACGCTGGTCGGCAGGCCGTCAACCTGCAGGTCGTCCACCTGGAAGCCCCGCGAGTAATACAGTGGGCGCTCGGTGCCGAAACCCTTGACGGTATTGATCCCCGTCGCGGCCATGGCCACGTCTTCCAGGGACTGCATGTTCTGGTCGTCCATCTGTTGGCGGGTGACGACGCTGACCGACTGGGGCGTCTCGCGTGGTGACAGCCCCAGCCTGGTGGCTGTGCTGGTCACACCAGTGGTATACGAACCTGTGTTTTCGGTAGTTGCACCCAAGGCGGCGGACTGGATGCTCGTGGCATCGAGGAGCATTGCGCTGTCATCCTCGTTGCTCGCCTGCAAGGTCAATGTGTTGTCGCGCAGCTGATAACGCAGCCCACTCTCCCCGAGCAAGATACGCACCGATTGATCCAGGCTGTGACGACCGCTTAACGCACCCGAGCGAAGGTTCTGCACGGCGCCGGGCTCGTACAGCACCTGCACGTCGGTCAGTTCTGCAAACTTCTGCAGCGCCGAGCTCAGTGGCTGTGCCGGGATATTCAAAGTCAGTTGCTGATCTTGCGCCTGGGCGGCCAGGGGCAGCGCCAGGGTGAGGGCCAGCGCTGGCAGTTGTGCATTAAAAGCGCGTCGAAGGCCAATCGCCCTGGTCAAGTGATTCAATCGAAGGTGGGTGGGCATTTCGGTGCTCGTTGTAGATGTTGAGTGGGCAGGCTGGGCAGATCTGTTTTTATGTCGACTACGGGTATGACGCACGATGGGTGACAAACCGGAATGCAAATGTTTCGCTTTTGTTGCATCAGGCGACGCAAGTTTCGACCAGCACCCTTCCGGCCTCCATGCGCACCAGTTGGTCGGCGACATCGAAATAGCGGTCATCATGGCTGATGACGATGATTGTCTTGCCCAGGCGCTTAAGTTCGGGGAGCAGTTCGGTATAGAAGATGCGCCGGAATGTCGGGTCCTGGTCCGCAGCCCATTCATCGAACACCAGCACCGGGCGCTCCTCGATCCAAGCGTTGATCAGCGCCAGCCGCTTGCGTTGCCCGGTCGAGAGGTCGGTGGTAGTGAAACTGCCGTCGCGGATGCTGACCTTGTGTGCAATTTCCAGCCGCTTGAGATACACCTCGGCGCTCTCCGGCACCTGCTGCCCGCCCAGGAAGGGGTCGTCGAACAGGTAGTAGTCAGAAAAGATAGTGGTGAAGAGCTGGCGGTAATCATCGCGATCGAGCGCGGTGATGGGTTGGTCGTTGATGCGTATCTCGCCTTGTTGCGGCGGATACAGACCTAGCAGCAGTTTGATCAGGGTGGTCTTGCCACAACCGTTTTCGCCGACGATAAATACGATATCGCCCTGGTTGACCTGCAGGTTCACCGGCCCAAGGGTAAACGGCGCATTGCCGTCGACCGGAGGAAAGGCAAAACGCACGTCATGCAACTGGAGGGTACGCAAGACGGGCAGCTGGCTGGCCTTGTCTTCGAGCAGCAAGTGCGGCTCGGGGGAGGAGAACTGTTCGGACAACTCGGCAATCCGGCGGAAGGCGATCTGAGCCCGGCTGACGATGGGTAACGTGCCTACCAGGTATTCCAGCGGGCCCTTCATGTACAGCAGTACCAGCACGAAGCCGCTCATTACTGCCTTGTCGCCGCTAGGCCACAAGGATTGCAGGGCAAGGGCCAGGCCGATAACCACGAAGAACAGCATCGAGCCGAAGGTCTTGGCGATGACGAAGGTATTGATGGAGCGGATCTGGATATCGCGTATCTGGTCAGCTGTACCTTGGATATTGCGGCTGAACATGCGTTGGCGGCGAGCGCGGTGGATGCGGAGCTCCTTGGCACCTCCGGCGATCGCATTGTAATGCCGTTGCAGTTCATCTTCGGCATCCCGTGCCGCAACGAACCCTCGAATACCCTTGGATCGGGCGATGTACTGCACTACGGTACCGAGTGCGATAGCTGCCAGCATCAGCAGGAACATCGGCCAGGAAAGTAATGCCAGATAGCCGAGGCAACCCAGGGTAACTGTCAGGGCGATCGCCAGTGGCGCGAAGGCGAAAGCGAAATCGCTGATGGTGTCCACGTCGTGTGTCAGCACCGGGATCAGTCGATGACTGCGATAGCGCTCGATCTGTTCGATGGGGGCTGACAGCACCTTCTCGCCCAGTTCCTTGCGCAAGGCGGCGATGATGTTCTGGCCCACCCGGTTGCTACCGATGTCGGAAAACACCGAACTGGCCAGGGCCACCAGGCAAAGCCCGGCGAAGCCCCAGACAACGCCCTGGGTCAGGCCCGTGTCGTCGTGCAGGGCCCGGTTGATGGTGGCCAGCAGGAAGGTGATGCTGAGGCCGCCGACCATGCCCAGGATGACGGACAGCGCGACGGTATATTTGAACGGCTTGAGCAGGGCGAAAAGATCCTGCACGGCGCCGCGGGTGGGCTGGGACATGATGGGCTCCTGAATTGATCAGCCGACGCTGGCAAGGGATTTGCTCAGCGCCTTGTGAGCGCTGCTGGAAAGATTCAGGGCGGCATAGAGTGCTTGCCCGATCTCTTCGCTGCGCATTGGCAGCACCGAAAGCAAGGTGTCGCTCAAGCCGTGGGTGGCCTCGCAGAAACCTTGCAGGAACACCGGCGCCTTGAGCTGTGGGGTCGCCAGCGCGCGGTAGTTACGGTCCACTTCCAGGCCATGCAGGTAAGGCAGAAGCGGCTCGAGCAGGTGCTGATGGCTCTTGCGCTCGTAGCCTGTGGCCAGGATCACGGCATCGTAGCGGTGGGTCTGCTGCTGCCCGGTGGCGAGGTCGCGCAGGGTCAGTTCGATGCCACCCTCGACGTCGACCGCCGCTTCCACGTGTTGGCGGCACAGCACGGCATGGCGGGGCTGACCGGTGATCTTCTGCCGGTACAGCACGGCGTAGATGCGCTCGATCAGCTCCAGGTCGACGACCGAATAGTTGGTGTTGTGGTATTCGCCAATCAACTTTTCGCGGTCTTGCGGTGCTTGCTGGAAGACCAGGTCGGTGTAGTCAGGGGCGAAGATCTCGTTGACGAACGGCGAGTCGTCGGCGGGCTTCAAGGCTGAGCTGCGCAGGATCATTTCAGCCCGCACCGAAGGGAAGCTGTCGTTGAGGTCGATGAACGCCTCGGCGGCACTCTGCCCGGAACCGATGATCGCGACTCGCATCGGCTTGCCTTGGCTGCAGGCCAGGTTCTGCATACCGCTAAGGTAGCGAGAATGGTGGAAAACCCGCGCGTCGTTGCGTAACGGCGCGAAAATGGCTGGAATCTTCGGTGAGCCACCTGTGCTGATCACCACCGAACGCGTGCGGCGGGTTCGCTGCATGCCTTGTGCATTGCGCGAGATCAGCTTGAGGTGATGAATGACCCCATTTTCCAGCTCGGGCTCGATGCGTAGCACTTCTTCGCCATACAGTGCCTGCTCGGCGAACTGATCGGCAACCCAGCCCAGGTAGTCATTGAACTCAAGTCGGCACGGGTAGAAGGTGCCCAGGTTGACGAAGTCGACCAGGCGGCCCTGCTGCTTGAGGTAGTTGACGAAGCTGTAGGGGCTGGTGGGGTTGCGCAGCGAAACCAGGTCCTTGAGGAACGAGATCTGCAGTTCGCTCTGCGAGGACAAGGTATCGCCATGCCAGCGATAGTGCTCCTGCTTGTCCATGAACAAGCCGTCAATGGCCTTGCCATTACTTTGGGCAAGCTCCTGCAGGGCGATGGCAAGGGCCAGGTTGGACGGGCCGAAGCCTACGCCGATCAGGTCGTGGAGAGTTGAGGCGCTCATGTCGTTGACTCCTTGTGCGGGTGGTTGCCCAGAGGTTGGTAAAGACGCTCATCGAGCAATCGCGCTCTGGGCAGCAGGCAGTGGCGAGCGCTGGACCAGGCGGGCTCGGCTCGTTCATCTCTGCTGTTCCTGGTGAGCGGTGAGTAGGTGTTAAACGAAGCCGCAGAGGCTGGATTTAGCCGGTCACGACGAGTCGTGAAGGCGCCCCACGCAGGTACTCGCCCAGCCAGCCACGGTGTGATTGAAGGGGCGAAACACGTTGTGCTCGGGCGCACGCAAGCCCTGCAGGCATGCCGCGTGAGGCCCCGCCGGGGTTCGTGTATCGGTGAGGCTGATGCCGCCAGGCGCGGCTGATCTCAGCGTTGCATCACGTCGAGGAACGCTTTCAGGAAGGCCTGCATCTGCTCCGGCGTGCCGACACTGACACGCAGCCACTCTGGCCATGCCTCAAATACCCGTCCAACTCGAATTCGGCGTTGCGCGAGTGCCTGGATCACGGGTTTGGCTGGCCGACCGAGGGCCACCATGAAACAGTTGGCCTGGGCGTCGGTGCAGCGGTAACCGGCCTTTTGCAAGGCCTCGGTAGTGTTCTGGAGAATGCGACGGTTGATGCGTTTGCGTTCGCTGACCAGATCTTCTTGTTGCAGGCTGGCGATACCGCCCATGGCGGCGGCAAGCGGCACGAAGTTGTAGCCGTTCAGGCGTTGCAGGTCGCCGAGCAACGCCGGTTTGCCGATCGCCAGCCCCAGGCGGGCACCGGCCATGCCATAAAGCTTGGAGAACGTCCTCAACACCATGACGTTGTCGTGGCTGACCGCCAGATCCAGGCAGGAAGGGGCGTCGGAAAAGTGGATGTAAGCCTCATCGATGATTGCCAGGCTGTTTGTCGGCTTGTGGCTCACCAGGTGCTCGATGTCGGCACGAGGCGTCAGCGTGCCGGTGGGGTTGTTCGGGTTGCACAGGTACAGCACCCCGGGCTGCGGGTCGGCGGCAAGCATGCCGCGCACGTCATGGGCGTGGCGGGCATCGAGCGGCACCTCATGCAGGGTCGCGCCGACCGCCCTGGCGCCATTGGCCACCGAGTCATAGGTCGGCGCGGCGGTGACTACGCCGCGCTTGTCGGCGTGACGAGCCAGGGCGTACTGCAACGGCGAGCGAGAGCCGCAGAAGACCGCCACATGGTCTTCGGGCACATTGTGCTGCCGAGCGAACAGCTCGGCCAGGCGGTATTCATGCTCCGGAAAGTAACGTCCGCTCTGGCGTGTACCCAGGCTCATCGCTTCGAGTGCCGAAGGGCAGGGACCGTAGGGGCTTTCGTTGTAGTCAAGGCGGATGATGTCGTCGTCCACCGTCGGATCGCTCGCTGCGCCCGCCGCCCAGGCGGGCACGGCGGGTGCGAGGGTGGTCAAGGTGGCTGCTGCCACGAAACGGCGTCTGCTCAAAGCGGACATGGTCACTCTCCCTGTGGGTTATCAGTTGTGTTCCCCGTCCTCGAGCGCGCGGGCTACCCGAAAGCCCAGCCAGTCACCGCGCACGTCGGGTTCGCGCTCGTTGCGGTTGCCGGAGCGGGAGAAGATGGGCGGTTCCAGGTAGTCGTTGCCGCGGATCTGCCGGTGCGTGCAGGTGCCACCGGTGGTCCAGGCGCTGCCGTCGGTGGGCGCGCCGACATAATCGGTATGCCAGCAGTCCTCGACCCACTCGTAGACATTGCCATGCGTGTCATACATGCCGAACGCATTGGCCGGGAAGCTGCCGACCGGTGCCGTATAGGTGAAGCCATCCCGCGGCCCGTAGGTGTTGGCATGCTTGCTGATCTGATACTCGCCTTCCTCGTCGAAGGGGAACGGGAAGGGGCCGGTGGAGCCGGCGCGACCGGCATACTCGCGTTCGGCCTCGCTGACCATGCGGTAAGGCTTGCCAGTCTTCTTCGCGAGCCAGCCGATGTAGCCGCGCGCTTCCTCCCAGGTCATGCAGACTGCAGGCTGGTTAGGTTCTTGCGGATAACTCGGTTTGCCGTCCTTGCACAGGCGGCCCGGGCGGTCGTCGCCGTCGGGCAGCACCGTACGGGTTTCCCTGGCATAGACCTGCCATTGCCCGGCAGTCACATGGAAGCGACTCATGGCGAAGGCCTTGGCGAATGTCACGGTGTGCAATGGGCCTTCATCGTCCTGTTTGCCCAGTTCGTCATCGGGGGTGCCCATCACGTAGCTGCCGGCGGGCAGCACGACCATTTCCGGGCAATCCTTGCAGTCCTTGAAGACCTTGTCCGGTGCAGCCGCGTCGGCAGCGAGGGCGTCGAGCGACAGCGAGAGACAACCGAGGGCAATCAGTGAGGTCAGCCGTTTCATGGGGTTCCTTGCGGGTAGTGGGCAACGGGAGGAGGGGCCGGCTTGGCGGCTTTCTGGGCGGCTTCCCACACACGCAGGAAGTTGGCACCCCAGAGCTTGGCGATGTCTTCATCGGAATAGCCACGCTGCATCAGTTCGGCGGTGACGTTGCGGCTCTGGCTGACATTTTCCCAGCCGGCCACACCGCCGCCGTCGTTGAAGTCGGAACTGATGCCGACATGGTCGATACCGATCTTCTTCACCGCGTAATCGATCGAGTCGACATAGTCGGCCAAGGTGGCCTCGGGCTCGGCGCCGAGGATGTCGTAGAACGGTGTGAGGTATTCACCGAACTTCTTCTCCGACCAGATCGAGAACACGGGGTCGGTGGTGGTGCCCATCTGGGTCTGGTTCTGTACGTCAGGCAAGCCATGCTTGGCACGCAAGGCGTTCATCTTGTCGATGGTCGGGCGCGAGAACGGCTTGAGGTAGTGGGAGTAGGCCACGATGTTGACCAGCCCGTCGGTGGCCTTGATGTGGGCCAGGTCCGCGTCGCTGAGGTTGCGACGAATATCCATCAGGCCTTGCACGCCGGTGTGCGAGGCCATGACCGGTGCCCGGCTCAGCTGGGTGACCTGGGTCAGGGCCTGGCTGGACATCTGCGACACGTCGATGACCACGCCCAGGTCGTTGAGCCGAGTGATGGCGCGACGACCGATGTCGGAAAGCCCGCCCAGCGGGTCGACCGAATCGCCCAGGAAGGGCAGGGGGCGTGCCGAGTCGACCCAACTGTTGTTGCCGACGTAGCCCGGTCCGAATACCCGCATGCCGCGCGCGGCCCAGTGGTCCAGCTTGTCGATGTCGTCGCCAAGGGGCGCGGCGTTGAGCAGGCTGATGATGATGGCGAATTTGCCTTCACTGACCAGTCGGCGGAAGTCGGCGGGGGTGTAGGCGATGCCGGCCTGTGCAGGGAAATCCTTGGCGATGCTGGTGATGATCCGGTAGCGCACTTCCAGTTCGTTGGCCATCGCGGCCTCGAACCCTGGTGTGGGGCGGTGTGGCCAATTGGGCCCACTCCAGAACTCCGGCCATGACCAGATCGCGATCGACGCGCCGCTCAGGCGGCCCTTGGCAGCTTTCACCAGGTCGAACTGGGTCGGGCCGTCACGGTCCGCTTCCTCACCATCGGTGCCATAACTCAGCGGCACGTCGAGGTGCGCATCCAGGGCCGGGATGCGCGCCTGCAGGGCGTTGGCTCGCTGTTCGATTTCCCGGCCGTAGGGGGACTTGGCAAGGTAGACCCAATACCCCCAGGCGCCTGCGGCCATCAGGAGCAGGAGCAAGACCGCCAATGCCCATGGCCATCTGCGCGAAAACAAAGCCTGTTTCTTCATTGCGTACTCGACCGCCTGCACGACGGCCCCATGCCGTTCGAACTTGTTGGGTGAAACGAGCCGACGCCAAGAGAATTTAGCAACCCTCTAAATCGCTTCCTCAACCATTCGTTTTCGCAGCAGGAGTCTCGTCATGAGTACAGTGGATGAAAGTGTCACGTCGAAAGATCCTGGCAGGCCTGGTGGCCGCCGGTGTAGCACTGCCTGCCGGCTATTACGCACGGCAGGAGTGGGAGCGGGCCCAGGAAGCGGAGCTGAGCAGTGACGAACCTGCGGTGCCCGTCGACGACCTGCCCAATGCGCTGTTGGGGGAACGCCTGGTCGGGATCTGGGACTGGCGGCTGGTGGGCGATCACCCGGCGCTGGCCGAGCTGGCCGGGCCGCAACAGCTGTTGCTCGACGTAGGGCAGGGTGCTCGTGCCGTGCGCGGTTATCTGGGCACAGCACCGTATGGCAACCCGGGTTTGCAGGTCTACGGGCCGCTGGCTGCCGACCGATTGCCGACCGTGCGGCTGAAGATAATCGCCGGCTCTGGCGAAGCCTATGATTGCGATGCCGTGCTGGATGAGATTTGGGGCGACTGGAGCGAGGGCGGTGGCAGTGCGACGCTGAGTGGGCAAGTACGCCTGGCAGGGACCCAGGCAGGGCGTTCCGGTGCACAGGCGGGCTTTGTCGCAGTGCGCCGACCGTTCGTGCTGGCGCGTGAGCGGCTGCCGTTCGTGGCGGCCCTGCACGAGGACCTGATTTCGCCGCAGCGTCGCTACTATCATCAGCTCTGGCATGCCAGCCGTGATCGCTGGCACCGCATTGATGAGTCTCGACGGCAGATGGTGCGTGCGCTGGGCTGGCAGGTCGGCCCCCTGGGCAAGGAGCGCAACGCCCGCGGTCATGACCGCCATCGCAACGGCTCCGGCGAGGATTTTCTGTTCATGCACCGGCACATGCTGCATGGCGTGCGCGACGTCCAGGACCTGCGCTCCTGGACAAGCCTGCCCGCGGCGCGTCCATCGATCGGGCAGGGTACCCAGGCGTTCTTCGATTATCTCGACAACCGCGACGGCTACAGCGTCCCGCCCAATTGGCAGGCGGCCGGCGATGATGCCTTCAGCCAGTGGCTGTACTACGTCAAGAGCAGTCAGGGGCTGCACGCCAACTTCCAGCTGTGGGAAGCCCAGCTGCATGATCCGCAATACCTCAGCACCTTGTGCCTGGGAGAGTTGGGTTCGCGCATCGAATTGGGCATACACGATTGGCTGCACATGCGCTGGGCATCCCTGGGGCGAGACCCGAACTCGGATTACCCGATGCCTTACGGGCGTCGCAACTACGATTTTTCCGAACGCTGGTTCCGCGCCGAGAACGACTTCCTTGGCGATCCGTTTTCCTCCCACGTGAACCCGGTGTTCTGGGCCTTTCATGGCTGGATCGACGACCGCCTGAACGACTGGTACCTGGCCCACCAGCAGGCGCACCCGGAGGAAGTGAAACCGCGGATGATCGATGGCGTTCCATGGTTTGCCCCGGGGCGCTGGGTGCGTGTGGCCGAGCCTTGGCTGGGGCCCACCCGTGACGGTTGCGGTGCCTGGGGGCTGGGCAATGGTGGCGGCACCGGGAAACTGGACATCGAGACCATGAAGCTTGCCTTGCAGGCCATCTTCAGCCCGGAAGAAGATGCCGATCGCCTGGCCGACAGGGTGCCGCAGCGGCCCTGGTACGCTCGCCATCTGGCACCCGGCCCGCGACGTGACGGTTTGTAGCGCACCTGGCGCTATTTGCTGGTGTTGTACCAGGTAGGCCCCCGGTCAGGGGGCATGCCTACTTCGCCGTTATCAGGGTGTCGGACGCTGTCCAGCCGCCGCCCAGTGCTTTGTAAAGGGCAACACTGGCCTGCAGGCGCGCCTCGCGCAGTCGTACCCGCTCGGACTGTGCGCTGAACAGACTGCGTTGCGCCTCCAGCACGCTGAGCAGGTCTTCGGCGCCGGCCCGATAGCGGTTCTCGGCCAGATCGAAGGCGCGCTGGGCCTGGGCAAGCTCTTCATTCTGCCAGCGTGTCTGGCGGTCCAGGCCATCGACGTTGTTCAGGGCCTTCTCGACTTCGCCGAAGCTGGTGATCAGCACGCTGCGATAGGCTTCGAGCAGTTCGTCCTGGCGAGCGATGGCGCGATCGCGCTCGGCGCGCAAGGCGCCATTGTTGAAAATGGGGGCTGTCAGGCCGGTACCGAGGTTGAACGCCGGATTGCGCAGCAGGTCGATGGCCTTTCTGTCGCCGGTCGCCAGGCTGGCCGTCAGGCTCACCGTGGGGAACAGTGCCGCCCGCGCAACGATGACATCCGCCTGAGCCGCCGCCAGGCGCGCCTCTGCGCCGGCGATGTCCGGGCGGCGGGTCAGCAACTGGCTGGGGATGCCGGCGGCAATGCTCGGGCCGCTCAGTTGATCGAAAGGCTGATCGGCAAGCGCGAGTGCCTGCACCGGCACACCAAGCAAGGTTGCCAGGGTGATCTGCGCATCCCGGGCTTCTTGCTGGTAGAGCGGCAACTGGCGTTGCTGATTGGCTACAAGGCTTTCTTGCTGGGACAGTTCAAGGGCAGTCGACGACCCCGCCTGGAACCGCGTGCGCACCAGTTTGAGGATCGTTTCGGCGTTTTCCAGGTTGAGCGTGGCGATGCGCGCCTGCTCGCGAGCGGCGAGGGCGCTCAGATAGGTATCGGCAACACTGCTCGTCAGGCTCAGCTCGAGCGTGTCACGATCAAGTGCAGTGGCTTGCAGGCCAAGACGGGCACTGTCACGCGCAGCGGCATTCTTGCCCCAGAAGTCCATCTCGTAGCTGGCCGTCAGGGCGGTATTGAAGTAGCGGTAGGTCCGTTTACTGCTCGAAGTATCCTGTTCGCTGTAGCCTTGGCCTCGCAGCAAGCGCTGCTGATAGGCGTCGGCACTGGCATCCAGGCGCGGCAGCAGAGGGCCGCCGGCAATGCGCAGGTCGGCCCGTGCCTGCCTGACCCTGGCCATGGCGGCGCGCAGGTCATGGCTGCCTTGGCGCGCCTGCTCGATCAGCTGGCTCAGTTGAGCGCTGTTGAAGGTTGTCCACCATTGCGCCGAGGCCGCCGTGCCGCCCGTCGGACCTTGCCAGCTGGCGGGCGCAACAATGCCGCTGTCCAGGGGGGCAGGTGTGTAGCTGCAAGCGCCCAGCAGGGTCAGCAGCGGCAGCAGAAAAAGCGGGGTTCTGGTCATGGTCATTCACTGGTCAGGGCGGCGACAGGGTCGAGGGCGGCAGCCTTGCGCGCGGGCATGAAGCCGAAGATGACGCCAGTGGCTACCGAGCAGGCGAAAGCACCCACTATCGCCACGGCGGAAAACGCCACGGCCACCTGGGCCAGGCTGAGTACCACGCCGATCAGCAGTGCCAGACAGACGCCGATCAGGCCGCCCGTTAACGAAAGCACCACGGCCTCGGTCAGAAACTGGCGCAGGATGTCGCGCTGCCTGGCACCGGTGGCAATGCGTATGCCGATCTCGCGGGTGCGCTCGCGCACGGTCATGAGCATCACGTTCATCACGCCGATCCCGCCGACCAGCAGCGAAATGGCGGCGATGGCGCCAAGCATCAGGGACAGCCCGTTGCGCGTCGCAGCTTCGGCCTGGATCATCGCCGCGCTGTTGTCGATCTCGAAGTCTTCGATGCCATCGTGCAGGCTCAGCATCAGTTGGCGTATCGCCCGTTCGGCTTCATGCACCTGGGTACTGTCGGCGGCGCCGATGATCACGTACTCCGGGTGTTGTGTGCCGGACAGGCGGACGGATGCCGCTGAATACGGGACGGCGATACGCAGGTCGTTGCGTTGGTTTGCACCGCTGGAGCCTTTGCTGGCCAGCACTCCGATCACCTGGAAAGGCACGTTCTCGATGAGGATGTACTGGCCGATCGGGTCCTGGCCGTCGACGAACAGTTTCTTGCGTACTTCCGAGCCGATCACGGCCACGGCCGCGGCCGTGGCCTGGTCGTTGTCGGTAAAGAAGCTGCCTTCGCTGACGGGCCAGCTCATCAGGGTCGGGAACACAGGCGTATAGCCACCGATGGTCGACTCCAGGTCGCGATTGCCGAAGCGCACCTGAACCTCAACAGTCATGGCCGGCATGATGGACTTCACCTGGGGCAGCTCGGCCAGCGCCTGCACGTCGCTGAGGCGAATGTTTCCGGGCGGGGCGCGCGGTGCCGGAGGGGCACCGTTCATGAAGATGATGTTCGAGCCGAACGCGCCCATCTGGGCCATGACCTGGCGCTTGCTGCCTTCGCCCACCGCCAGCATCACGACCACCGACGCGACGCCGATGATGATCCCCAGCAGGGTCAGCGCGGTGCGTGTGCGGTTGCTCCACATGACCCGCCAGGCGGCCTGCAGGGCGTCCCGGGTTTCGCCAAGCAAGGGGCTGCTCTGATTGTCGGCGCGGACCAGGCGCCGGGCCAGATCTTCGGCTTGCAGCGCCCCCGGGCGAGCCTGTGGCGGCGCCTGGTCGGCGCCGCTGTCGCTGATCACTTCACCGTCGCGGATCTCGATGATGCGGTGCGCGCGAGCGGCCACATCGCGGTCGTGGGTGATCAGGATCACCACATGGCCTTGCTCGGCCAGCTCATCCAGCAGGCGCATGACCTCGGTGCCACTGTGGCTGTCCAGCGCGCCGGTTGGCTCGTCCGCGAGGATGATGTGGCCGCCGTTCATCAACGCCCGGGCAATGGATACCCGTTGTTGCTGGCCACCGGAAAGCTGGCGCGGGCGATTGCCGGTGCGTTCGCCCAGGCCCAGGCGTTGCAGCAGGGCCTTTGCCCTTTCGGCGCGCGGGGCAGCGGTGGTCCCGGCGTAGATCGCCGGCATCTCGACGTTCTCCTGCGCAGAGGCGGACGGGATCAGGTGATAGCCCTGAAACACGAACCCGAATGCTTCGCGGCGCAACCAGGCCAGTTCGTCATTGTTCAGGCCGGCAACGTCCTGGCCGGCGAAGCGATAATGCCCGGCGCTTGGGTGGTCGAGGCAACCGAGGATGTTCATCAGGGTCGACTTGCCGGAGCCTGAGGTGCCGACGATGGCGATGAACTCCCCGGCATGGATCTTCAGGTCGATGCCACGCAACACATCGACCTGGGGGCTGTCGCCGCCACCATAGGATTTACGGATACCGATCAGTTCTATCAGCGGGGTGCTCATGTCAGCCCTCGCCGCCGACAGGGCCGATCAGCAGCTTGTCACCTTCATCAAGCCCGTCGAGGATCTGCACGCGCAGGCGGTCGCTGAGCCCGGTGCGTACCTGGCGCGTCTGCACGTCGCCCTTGCCGGTCAAGACGTGGGCAGTCTGCAGCGCCCCGCCCTGGCCGCGCCCCTGAAGCGCGGCGATCGGCACCGTCAACACATCCTTGGCAGATCCGGCGACGAAGAACACCTGTGCGGTCATGTCGGCCATCAGCGCGTTGTCATCGTTGTCGACGTCCAGCAGCACGGTGTAGAGCACCACTCGGCCGGTCCCGCTGCCGCTTGCGCCACTGGCGGCAACCGGGCTGCCGCCGCCTTGACTGAGCTGGTCCAGCGGCTTTGGCGGAATCGGCAATATTTGCCTGACGGTACCGGTCCAGCGCCTGCCGCCACTGCCCAAGGTGGTGAAGTAGGCCTGCATGCCGGTCTTGACCTGGCCGATATCAGCTTCCGAGACCTCGGCCCAAACCGTCATCGGCGACAGCTTGGCGATCCGCAGGATCAGCGGGGTGCGCTGTTGCGCGTTCAAGGTCTGCCCTTGACGTGCATCGACAGCCACCACCGTGCCGCCGATCGGGGCATAGATCCGCGTGTAGCCAAGCTCGGCCTCTGCGCTGCGCAACGTGGCCTGCGCCTGGAGGATCTGCGCCTCATACATGTCGATACGCGCCTGGGTCGTCAGCACCTTGGCCTGGGCCGTCTGCACATCCTCTTCGCGGGTGGCGCCGTCGGTGGCCATCCGCTGCTGGCGACGCAACTGCTGCTCGGCCAGGACATGTTCGGCGCGCTGCTCCTTGACCTGTGCTTTCAGGGTCTGGATGGCATAGCGCTCGGCATCCAGCCGGGCCTGTTGCGTGGCAGGGTCGATTTCCACCAGCAATTGCCCCTGCTTGACGGTGTCGCCTACCTCGACGTGCAAGGTGCGGATCTGCCCGGAGGCCTGCGCGCCGACATCGACGTACTGGCGGGGCTGCAGGGTGCCCAGCGCGGTGACGCTGGCTTCGATGTTGCCACGGCTGACGCTGACGGAAGGCCGCTGATCAGCCTCGCCCGGCAACAATTGCCAGGTGGCGAATGCGGCCAGCGGGATCAGGCACAGCACGAGGGTTACGGCGCGACGGGGAAGGCGTTGAGGCATCATGCAGGGTTCCGACCATGAGAGGGCCGCTGTCACCAGGGAACAGCTAGGGAGGCTGCCGATTAAACGAAAGCGAGAAGGACGGATTTAGCGCTAAACGCCTGTTGCGGGCAGGGGAAATGTAACAACGTCTTTAAACTTGATGAGAATTATTATAGTTTAAGCGCCGGCAATGCCACTACTTGGCCTGCATCAGATTTCTATCATCATCGGAAAACAGGGAAAGCGCTTCGATGCCGTCTTCGGGTGTATTGCTAGAGCATTACTACCAGGAACTGGTCCGGTACCTTCGTTCGCGTCTCGGCAGCCGCCATGCGGCCGAGGATATCGCTCAGGAAGCCTATCTGCGGATAATCGAGCGGTGTGACGACACACAGATCTCCCATCCGCGCGCTTTCCTTTATCGCACGGCCCTGAACCTGGTGACCGATGGCCACCGGCGGAGCAAGGTCCGTCGCGCCGAGCCCCTGGAAATACTGGAAACCGACGAGCGATTCTTCGTCACGCCCGTGCACGGCGTCTGTAGTCAGGAAGAACGCCTGGAGTTGCTGCAGCGTGCGCTGGCGGAATTGAGCAACACCTGCCGGGAGTGCTTTTTGCTGCGCAAGCTCGAAGGCCTGTCCCATGGCGAGATCGCCACGCGTATGGGGTTGTCCAAGGCCACGGTAGAAAAGCACATCGTCAACGCCATGAAACATTGCCGCCTGCGCATGCGCGAGTGGGCCGAGACCTGAGCGCGTGCCCGGCTGCGCAGCCCACTTTCCGATAGCTTCAGTCGCCTGACGAGGTACCGAACGTCAGGGCACCTTTCATCATGGTCGAATGGAAAGGGTAGGAGCAGAAGAACTCGTACGCCTGGCCTGCCTGCAGCACGCGGGTGTCGAAGGTGACCGAATCCTTTTCGCCGCCACCGATCAGCCGGGTATGGGCGAGCACGCGCTTGTCTCCCGGCTGGATGTAGTTGTTGGCTTCACCCGCCGCGGCGCCATCGGTGGTCACGCCTTTGATGTCTTCCTTTTTTGCCAGCACCCAGTTGTGGCCCATGATGTTCCTGGGCATCGTGCCCGTGTGCTGCAAGTTCACCGTGAAGCGTTGGCAGGTTTGCGGGACGCTGATCGTCTTCAGGTTGTAGGTCATCTGGTCGGTGCTGTGAATGTCCACCGAGCAGGACTCGTCGGACCACGCGACGCTGGACAGGGTCAGGGCGAAAAAGACTAGGGCAGGGCGAAACATCTGGGTACTCCGAAAGGGTATGAGGCGATGCCTTTGGGCATGCGCCTTTTTTATACGAAGCCCGAGCGTCAGGGTTTAGGGCGTGCGGTTCGCCGCCCGGCTTAAAGGCAAATGCAAATTCCGTCAGTCAATCACTTGATTTATGCGGGTTTCCCGACTTCTATCAAAGAAGACCGCTGCCAGGCATGGCCTTGGCAGTAGCCGTTACTGGCGCAGTATGGTCATGGAGCGTACCCATTACCCAACTGCCCAGGTCCCACCATGGCAAACAAGACCCTGCGCATCCTCATCGCCGACGCACACCCGTGCCAGCGCCTGCAGCTGGAGCGGTTGCTCAATGGCCTGGGCTATTACCGGATCGCCCCCGTGGAAAGCTTCGAGGAGCTCCAGCGCCTTGTTCATTGCGCCTTGCAGCCTTTTCATCTGCTGCTGGGCAATATCGAGCTGGCCAATCATGCCGGGGTCGACCTGGCGCGCTTCTGCCGCGTCAGCACGCAGATCCAGCACGCCCTGCTTTACCACTCCAGTCAGTTGAAAGTGCCTTCAGTACCGCAGACCGAACGTCAGGCGGTCAGCCTGAGCCTCCCGCAGGTGCCTGATAACGAGGCGCTGGAGTCATTCATGGCGATCATCGACGCGCCACTGGTGGTCGGCAAGTTGCCGCTGCCGGGCAGCATGCCGGCTACCGCGGCGCGGCCACGGCCGCGGGCCAACTTCGCGCACACGGTGTTCAACCGCTAGCGGCGCAGCGTGCAGGGCAAGGGGGCAGCTATTTGTTATCCTCTTGCCCTTTGCCGATTTGCGGACCCCTGCCATGACTGCCATCGATACCGCTCGCCCGCCCCGGTTCAGCCGCGGCGATCACCGGACCCTGGGCCTGGCGGCACTGGGCGGCGCGCTGGAAATCTACGACTTCATCATTTTCGTGTTCTTTGCGCTGACCCTCAGCCAGCTGTTCTTCCCGCCCGAAATGCCCGAGTGGCTGCGCCTGCTGCAAAGCTTCGGCATCTTCGTCACCGGTTACCTGGCGCGGCCGCTGGGCGGCATCCTGATGGCGCACTTTGCGGACCACCTGGGGCGTAAACGTGTGTTCAGCCTGAGCATCCTGATGATGGCCCTGCCGTGCCTGCTGATCGGCGTGATGCCGACCTATGCCGACATCGGCTATGCCGCGCCGCTGATTCTGCTGGCGCTGCGTATCTTCCAGGGTGCGGCGGTGGGGGGCGAGGTGCCGAGTGCCTGGACCTTCGTTGCCGAGCACGCGCCGGCCGGCCGACGCGGTTATGCCTTGGGCTTCCTGCAGGCCGGGCTGACCTTCGGTTACCTGCTGGGGGCGCTGACCGCGACCTTGCTGGCGCAAGTATTCACACCGCAGGAAATCCTCGACTACGCCTGGCGTTACCCGTTCCTGCTGGGTGGGGTGTTTGGCGTGGTTGGCGTGTGGCTACGCCGCTGGCTGAGCGAAACACCGGTGTTCCTGGCCTTGCGCGCACGTCAGGAACAGCCGGTGAAGTTCCCGCTGCGGCGGGTACTGGGCGAGCACCGCCGTGCGCTGATTCCGGCGGCGCTGCTGACTTGCGTGTTGACCTCTGCCGTTGTGGTGCTGGTGGTGATAACTCCGACGGTGATGCAGCAGCGCTTCGGCATGAGCCCCGGGCACACCTTTGCCCTGAGCAGTGTGGGCATCGTCTTCCTCAATATCGGCTGCGTACTCGCCGGCCTGCTGGTTGACCGCGTGGGCGCCTGGCGTGCGCTGATGCTTTACAGCGTGCTGCTGCCGCTGGGCATCGGCGCGTTGTACGCCAGCCTGAATGGGCAGTGGGGCATGACCTGGCTGGCCTACGCGCTGGCAGGGCTGTCCTGCGGCGTGGTGGGGGTGGTGCCGTCGGTGATGGTCGGGTTGTTCCCCGCCGAGATCCGGGTTTCGGGTATTTCCTTCACCTATAACGTGGCCTACGCACTGTGGGCCAGTACCACGCCGCTGGCATTGATCGCGCTGATGCCGTGGAGCCCGTGGGTGTGTGTCGGCTTTTGTCTGATCATGGGTACGGTGGGGCTGCTGACGGCCCTGTATTTCGGGCGCCGCGAGTCATTGACGTTTACTGCGGAGCCGATGCCGATCATGTGTGGTGACAAATGAGCAAGTACATGTCTTGGGTTGTGTAGCAGGGCATACACCGAGCGCCGCCCGCGCGGCGCATCGCGAGCTACGCTCGCTCCTACGTTTATTTTCGGCCAGTAACGCCTGTGACAGGTGCGCGCGACCGTCTTGTTTGTACGACGCGATATCGAGACATGTACCAAGGCGCACGCGCGCAAATTCCCCAAAAATATTTGGCCCGAAACAAGCGTAGGAGCGAGCGTAGCTCGCGATGCGCCGCGCGGGCGGCGATCGATCTGATAGGCGCTGAACCTCTCACGGCGAGCATCTCGCAGCCCAGACGCATACTCGCAACAAAAAGCCCCCGGCTCGTGAGAACCGGGGGCTTTTTGTTGCCGCCAGGGCAGAGGCCTTACATGTTCGGGTAGTTCGGCCCGCCAGCGCCTTCAGGGGTGACCCAGGTGATGTTCTGGGCCGGGTCCTTGATGTCGCAGGTCTTGCAGTGCACGCAGTTCTGCGCGTTGATCTGGAAGCGCTTGTTGCCGTCTTCCTGGGTGACCACTTCGTACACGCCTGCCGGGCAATAGCGCTGGGCAGGCTCGTCGTACAGCGGCAGGTTGCTGGCGATCGGTACGTTCGGGTCAGTCAGCTTCAGGTGGCAGGGTTGTTCCTCTTCGTGGTTGGTGCTGGAGAGGAATACCGAGCTGAGCTTGTCGAAGCTGAGCTTGCCGTCCGGTTTCGGGTAGTCGATCTTTTTCGAATCCGCGGCCAGCTTGAGGCAGGCGTAGTCCGGCTTGGTATCGTGCAGGGTGAACGGCAGCTTGCCGCCGAACCAGTTCTGGTCGACGTAGTTGAATGCACCACCAAACAGTGGGCCGAACTTGTGCAGCGCAGGGCCGAAGTTACGGCTGGCGAACAGTTCTTCGTGCAGCCAGCTGGCCTTGAAGGCGTCAACGTAAGTGTTCAGCGCATCGCCCCCCTCGCTGCCAGCGATCAGTGCGTCCGCTACTGCTTCGGCCGCGAGCATGCCCGATTTCATCGCGGTGTGGCTGCCCTTGATCTTGGAGAAGTTCAGGGTGCCCAGGTCGCAACCGATCAACGCCCCACCGTTGAACACCATCTTCGGCAGCGAGTTCAGGCCGCCTTTGCAGATGGCGCGGGCGCCATAGCTGATGCGCTTGCCGCCTTCGAGGTACTGCTTCATCACCGGGTGGTGCTTCAGGCGCTGGAATTCGTCGAACGGCGACAGGTACGGGTTGGCGTAGGACAGGTCGACGATCAGGCCGACCACCACCTGGTTGTTTTCCAGGTGATAGAGGAACGAGCCACCGGTGTTGTCCTTGGCTACCACGTCCAGCGGCCAGCCGGCGGTGTGCACCACCAGGCCCTGCTCGTGCTTGGCCGGGTCGATTTCCCAGATTTCTTTCAGGCCGATGCCGTAATGCTGGACATCGGACTCGCGGTCGAGGTTGAAGCGCTTTATCAGCTGCTTGCCGATGTGGCCACGGCAGCCTTCGGCAAACAGGGTGTACTTGGCACGCAGTTCCATGCCCGGGGTGTACAGGCCTTCCTTCGGGTTGCCTTCGCGGTCGACACCGAGGTCGCCGGTGACGATGCCGCGGACCACGCCGTTGTCGTCGAACAGCGCTTCCTGGGCGGCGAAGCCCGGGTAGATTTCCACGCCCAGGTTCTCGGCCTGCTGGGCCAGCCAGCGGCACAGGTTGCCCAGCGAGATGATGTAGTTGCCATGGTTGTGCATGGTCTTGGGCACGAACAGGTCCGGCACCTTGGTGGCGCTGCCGGCATCCTTGAGCACATAGATGTCGTCGCGCTTCACTTCGGTGTTCAGCGGTGCGCCGAGCTCTTTCCAGTCGGGGAACAGTTCGTTCAGGGCGCGGGGTTCGAACACCGCGCCGGAGAGGATGTGGGCGCCGACTTCAGAGCCTTTTTCCACCACGCAGACGCTGATTTCGCTACCGGCTTCGGCGGCCTTCTGCTTCAGGCGGCAGGCGGCGGACAGGCCTGCCGGGCCGGCGCCGACGATGACCACGTCGAATTCCATGTATTCGCGTTCCACTGGTTCTCTCCTACTCATCAAGGCTCGTGCTGTTGCTTTGTCTTATGGGTGCTTGCGCACAGTGGCTCATCACGGGAGCGAAACTGTAGCTGCGCAAATGACGGACTACACCGTTTTGTCTTGGCCGCGCATTATATCTACACCACTTGGCGGGTCCAATACAAACGTTTGTTTGAATTTGCCGCAGGCCAGTAAAATCACAGGAACACGGCTGGAGGGTGACCGATTTGCCGTATTGACCGGATGGGGTGTTACGGTCAAGATACGAGCGGTTTTACGTTCGCCGTAGGCTTGCAGCCGGGCGCAGGTACACCTCTAAAGACCAGGTGTGGAGCAGGGTTTTGCGGCCTTGGGCCGGTTTGTAGTGGAGTTTACACGCCACGACAGAAAATCACCCGTGAGTATTTGTCGCAAGAGTCCGGACAAGACTGTTCGGTCACAGTGAAGATACTGGCTCCCGGTACGTTTTTAGAGGTGCCCTTGTACCCACGCGCATCGCCGGGCTCAGCCCCAGGCGACTATCTATTCACCGGAGAGTAACGAGGAATCCATGAAGGTTCTTGTAGCTGTCAAACGAGTGGTCGACTACAACGTCAAGGTTCGCGTCAAGGCGGACAACTCCGGCGTCGA